>Ga0114950_10004564_pt1 | contig 10760 bp, 13 predicted proteins | sample N075metaG_FD_83503 | JGI IMG/M metagenome (GOLD analysis project Ga0114950, IMG submission 83503) | Deep subsurface microbial communities from Kermadec Trench to uncover new lineages of life (NeLLi) - N075 metaG | ecosystem: Environmental > Aquatic > Marine > Ocean trench > Sediment | place... | reverse complement strand
GAGGATAGCTTCCTCAACAAGAAGCCGTATATACGGACGCAGTTTACATTTTTATGCAAAATTAACGTTGTAAAATAGGTGGAGTCCATATACGGACATTCAAATGAAAGCGATAATAGTAGTTATTGCTGATGTTTCTCCATCCACTCCTTTGCTAATTTTCGTGCTGAATTAATCTGTGATGGTGTCATTAACTTTATAATCGAATCCCTAACATCTCTTGATTTCTCAACTCCATTAGCTGATGCAATGCTGTGCCATTTGTATGCTTCAATATAATCCGGAGTGACACCTGGTCCATGGTAATACATCCCCCCAAGGTGGACTGTGACGCCTCATTCCCTTATTCTGCTGACTTTTCATACCAGTACACAGCCTGCATGTAATCCTGAGTGACACCTAGTCCTTGGTGATACAGCCACCCAAGGTTGTTCTGTGCCCACGCACATCCCTGCTCTGCTGGTTCCTTGAGTAAAATAAATGCAGTCGAATAATCACCACTAATATATGCTCGCTCAGCATCTTCAAAATCATCTGCAATTACACTAAGGCTGAGTAATATTAGTACGAAAAATGTGAGTAGTTTTTTATTCATCAATACGAAGCCAGAAAAATTAATTGTTCGATATAAGGATGAAACAAGTATAGGATATAAAGAAACAAGTTGATCTACATAACCCATACTTACTCTATTCGCCTTCTGTATTAAAGTATCAGCATGAATAAAATAATCGGTCTGCTTTTCGTATTAGTTGTGGGATTGATCTTGTTCTTCAGTGTTATTCCTAAGGAAGTAGCCAAGCGAAGGAACCCCGTTTTTATCCCCCCACCTTATAATATCTCCAATGATGTAAAGTCAGTACACGAACGTCTTTTCATCTCTGACCTTCATGCTGATTCCTTACTTTGGGATCGTGACCTTTTAGCGTATGGAACCTCTGGGCACGTCGATGTTCCTCGTTTGATCAACGGTAATGTTGGCCTACAAACCTTCTCTGTCGTTACGAAGGTTCCTATTAGCCATAACATTAATAATACTGCGTCAAATGGCCTTGATATGATTACACTGCTAGCAGTAGCCCAACTCTGGCCAATGCACACATGGGTAAGTCTTATGGAGCGTGCGCTATATCAAGCTGTGAAATTACGCGCTTTCTCCAGTAAATCTAATGGACGTTTAATTCTTATAGAATCGGCTGGTGATCTTAGGAGGTACGTTGATTTAAGGAAACATAATAAAGATATGGTAGCTGGTTTACTTGGTATTGAAGGTGCACATAGTCTTGAGGGGAAATTACAAAATATCGACAAACTTTACGATGCTGGTTTTCGAGTAATAGGATTGACTCATTTTTTTGACAACGAAATTGGGGGATCGGCCCATGGTGAACAAAAAGGTGGATTAAGTAAATTTGGAATGGAGGTCATCAAACGCGCTGAAAAACTAGGAATAATAATCGATCTTGCACACGCCTCATCTGTACTGATTGATGATGTGCTGAAAATATCTACCAAACCTGTGATCGTTAGCCATACTGGTGTTAAAGGTACTTGCAATAATCAACGCAACCTTACTGATGAACAAATTCATAGCATAGCTATTTCCGGTGGGGTGATTGGTATTGGATATTGGCAAACCGCTGTGTGTGGTATGAATGTGGAAGCCATAGTAAAAGCAATACAATATACGATTAGCTTAGTTGGAGTTGAGCACGTGGCACTGGGATCAGATTTTGATGGGGCTGTAAAAGCAATATTCGATACGACCGGTATATCGAAAATCACGGAATCTCTGCTAAATAAGGGTTTTTCTGAAGATGATATTCAAAAAATAATGGGACTAAATGTTGTTAGTGTTTTACTAGAAACACTACCTTCTGATTGAATGAGTCATCCTTATTCGCTGGAAAGCAGCCGTTTGTACAAAGACAGTAAAAATTATTCTAAGTACTGGCTCATTAAGTCTTGGTATGGTTGATCATATTCACCTTTTTAAGATTTCCCAGGATTCTCTGACAGCTTAGCGTTTCACTATATTTTTATAGCCCCAGGTCAGAACTTTAAGATCTGCCTCAATCGCTTTTAGATGCAGAATGTAGACAAAATCAGAGTACCTAACATCGTTTACCGAGAATCTACATGTTGCACCATTCTCTGAATGTAATAAACCATTTTCACCAAATAATGGGTTATTTTGTTTTACATTATATCGGCCGAAGTATTCATTATTCTTTGGTTTTATCCAAAAATCGTGCCATGTTACGTCAGGACATCCGAGAATTTCATTTGCTAATGTATTTAATGTAAATAATGACGTTAACAAACGTATTTGCTCTAATGTCTCACTATCTCTCCCAGCCTCAGTACAAACCGCATCATTATTTAATAGTTCTGTTTCGAGACGATTAATATCTAGCGGGATGAAATCTATTTTATCAAATATTTGTATGGTGTATTCATCTCCCAAGTCTTGCATATAGGAAACCAATGGTTCAAGTCTTATTGGACCAATGAATTTAACAGCTGTTGGGCCATGATAAACGGGAATCACATGTGCTGGAACAGTAAGATCCTCAATCAAATGAATCAAGCCGCCAAGAAAAATTAGTTTGTTGTGCACTTTTGAGTTTGATTTAAATCCTTTTTTCAGACCCTCCCATAAATTAACATGTGACTGCTCAACCATAGCAACAAGAGAAAGGTGCTTTCTATACGGGTTGAAAAAATGCCAATTTAGCGGGCGTTTAGTAATGGAAAATACACCTGCATTCACTAAAGAAAGCCATTCAAAAAAACTGAAGCTTAACAGCCCTTTATCCATAGCCACATTACCTTTGATAATTTTGCGCTTTGATTTTTCTCCTTTATATAGCGTATGGCTTGGAAAGCATTGCAAATACACCTTTATAGCTGTATCCAACAACGGGTTATGACTGCTATCTGGTAAATATGCACCAGCATCTGGTACCGGCAATACTAATAGAACGAATAATACCCAATAAGATAAAGGGGTAGATGCCTTTGTCAGTACCATATGTCCTCCAGCTTTATTTTTTAAATTTAGGTTTGTCCAGCAAGCCATCATCGAGTATCTGTTGGAAATGCTCTTTCACTGTTTGCTCAATAGGGATATACGACATGCCCAGGTCTGTCTTGCTGTATGTGTTGTCGAACTTGATTTTAATGCCGACATTTTTTTTAACATATTCCCGAGTGTAACCAAACATCGGAGCAATAAGCCAAAACAGGAATTTCGGCGACTGCCTCCGGGGAAACGGATAATCATCTCCAAATTGTTTCCGCAAGATATTTGCAATATCAAATAGCGTTGCTTCTCCACTTACGACGATGTGCCTTCCGCTTGCTTCCGGAGTGTATCCTGCCTTAATGTGGGCAGATGCCACATCACGCACATCAACATTAGCATTACACAATTCCGGAACCCCTGTTTTGAAGGTGCCATCGCCAAATTGAATCATGGACTTGATACTCATGGAGTCTTTTCTATTCGACACAGAGGGGCCAAGAATCCATCCAGGGTTAATTGTCAGCAAGTCCCATTGATCCTGTTCCTTGGTGATGGCCCAGGCTTCCTTCTCTGCAATCATTTTTGAATAGGAATATGGCTGGTGTTCAGCGCTGCTCGTTATGTTCCACTCTTTCTCAGTGAACGTGCCTCCCGGAGCCAACTCTATGTCTACATTATCGCCATAAATCGCCACGACACTGCTAGTGAGCACGACGCGTTTCACCGTAGGATTTCTTTTTGCCGATTCAAGAACATTCCTTGTCCCCTCCTTTGCTGGTCGAATCAATTCTTCTTCCGGATTCTTGATTCCGGTCATAAAAAAGGGGGAGGCTGTGTGAATCACTAGCTCGCAGTCCTGCATTGGTTCATCGAAACTACCGACATCTAAAAGATCTGATTTGAACAGCTTCAATTGTCCGGCAGATGCTTCCGCCAGGGCCTTAAGATGTTCGACTTTTTGAATATTCGAGGGATCCCGCACAGTTGCATTAACAATAATTCCTTCTTCCAGTAGCATTTTGATTATCCAGGAAGCAACGTAGCCAGTACCCCCTGTAACCAATACCGATTTGTTTTTATCGATTTCGCGCATAACACCATCCTCATTTATCCTGATTCTCTGCTGTCTAACGACTTAACTCATCATAAATGTAGCAAGTGTAGAACATTGAGAAGAATCTAGGGAGAATGTCCGCTTTCACTGGAAAGCAGACGTTCAAACGCAATCAAATCTAATGTCTGCTTTATACTGAAAGCGGACATAGGGCTATAAATATTGATTTACTGCTTTCGGCCATGAGCGGACATTGACGTTTATTCCCCCATGAGTCCCCCAAGAAATGGATGATCTACATATCCGACAGTTGCACTAGCAATCGCCCCTTTTTATTTCCCTGAAATTAGTGAATTAAGTGGTAGTTGTTGTGACAGTTAGGTTCAATGTAAAAGGCTGTATTGTTGGCAGTTATGCTTCAGCAAAGAGTGTAAATAATATTCCTTTATAGACCCTGACAGATATGCGTGAAATTCTATGTGAGTTATTCTACTAACTTACCATCCTTGAAGTTTCCTTCCCTATCCTTCTGTCCATTCTCATCCCACCAAGTCCAAAGTCCATCTTGTATCCCCTCCTTGTAGTTTCCTTCACTTTGCTTCTGTCCATTCTCATACCAATAAGTCGCAAGTCCATCTCCCATACCCTCCTTGTAATTTCCTTCTACTCTCTTCTGTCCATTCTCATACCACAAAGTCACAAGTCCATCTAACTTACCCTCCTTGTAGTTTCCTTCTTGTTTCTTCTGTCCATTCTCATAGTGAATAACATGTCTACCAGTAAATGGTTCTTCTTTGTTGGGTTCATACATCACACCATCCCTTTCTTCTAATTGAGGCACCTCTCTTGCATTTATAGAAGATACTAAGAACAGAACCAGACAAACTATGTAGATAATGTTTTTCATACTTTGAATATAATCATTTTTACTATTTGACTAACTCACCGTTTCTGTAAGTTTCAGTCTCTGTGACCTCCCCCGTCCTTAATTGGAATAAGTATAGGAGATAAAGGAGTTATTTTTGAATTGAACGTCCGATTTGGGTCGGAAGCAGACAGATCAAAGGGGTAAACCAATGTCCGCTTTCGCTGGATAGCAGACGTTGAACACAATCAAATCGAATGACCGCTTTATACTGAAAGCGGGCGGTCAAAGTGAAAACAAAAACAGGCAGCTATCGGCCAAAAGCAGACGTTGGCTTCTATTCCCCCATGATTCCCTCATGGAATAATAATCAGTGGGCTAATTCTATCGCGACTTTAAATGCATCTTCAAAATGAAGATATAGTGTGCTTTCTGCGTTATGCATTTGGATTAATAATTCCTGTTGTGTGTGGTATTTAATATCACCTATTGTCAGCGATCCAATGCTTACCGCACCGCTTTGGCTACCATTAATTGGTGTACCATTATCGTGTAGATTAATACCGGCGATACCTGCTGGTGGCACGACATTCAGATCAGCAGCTATTTTGAGTTTAGGTGCGGATGTAACCCGTTTTTCATTTAATACCTGAATTCCGGGCTTAGCGGTTGCAAATATAATATCTGCATCTTGCAATAATTCATCAATATGATCATTGATGTCTCCTTTAATACCAATAATAAAAGTTCCATATCGTGTATTACAAAGGTCCGCTACATTATTGGCTTTATCAATGGCCCGTCCCAATATAGTTACCTTGGCGCCAAATTTTGCTGCCAACACAGCTGATGAGGCTCCTACTGGACCTGTACCCCCTAAAACTAATATACATTGTCCTTTTAGTTCTTCACCATTTTTAATTTTAAGCTGATGTGCAACAGCAGCTACCATTGCAGCAGCTGTCGTAAACGCACCGCTGGGATCAGTAAATACGGAAATTTCAAAGGGTGGAACCATGGCTTCTTTCGCAACATTAAACATATCCATAGCAAGGTGCATATCTTTTCCTCCAATAAATATGCCAGTTCGTTTTAAACCTTTTGGCCCTCGTGAAAAAATCGTATCTTGAACTATGGTTGTTACTTCATCTAATACAACACTCGAATAAGGCATGGCAGTCCAGCCCGCATCAAATGCCATGTTGACATCAAATGCGCTCAAATTTTTATCGGGGGTTATCATGTGCAGAAGGTATGGTTTTTCCATTTTTTTTAATCCCTAGTTAATATAAAGATGCCTAAAGTATAATATATATCAATATCCCATGGGGTGGTGTGGGCTGGGCTTGAACCAACGACCTCATCACCATGAACGTCCGCTTTGGGTCGGAAGCAGACTGTTCGAAGGGTTTAATCGAATGTCCGCTTTCGCTGGAAAGCAGACTGTCTCCTTCATAACTTTTATCAGAACTTCCCTAAAGCAATCAAGGTAAACCATTATGATTACGATTTACGAAAACGCAGTGTCATTCTGTCAGATTCCCCGATGGACTTATACTGACTAAAACATGCATCTTTATCAGGACCCTCATCCATCGCTCGACAGTGACGAAGTGACGGCGGCAATGTCCACACACCTTCAGGATAGTCTTTCTTATCTTTTATATTGGAATTAATCTCAGACTTTTCTTCCAGTGTTAATCCAGCCTGCTTTGCCAAAGCAATGACATGCGCCTCTGTGACATAACCACTTTTCTTCATCGCATCGATAGTTATACCGGGCTGGGCTCTGTGTTCAATGACACCTAATATGCCACCGGGCTTTAATGCACGAGCCATCACCACAAACATATCTTCCGCATAATCACCTTTCATCCAATTATGCACATTACGAAAGGTCAACACCATATCTGCACTGCCTGCAGGCGCTATCTTTGTTTGCTCCGGCACAGAAAGTTCAGTAATAATTATCTGGTTATAGACATCTGCATGTTTTTCTAATTTCTCCAGATAGCTCTTGTGCATTTTCTTGCGCCAGTCAGGTGTACGCTTGGCCGATAATGAAAAACTGGCTTCATAGAGTTTCCCCTTATCCCTTAACACAGGTGCAAGAATTTCTGTATACCATCCCATACTCGGCCATATCTCAACGACTGTCATATCTGGTTCAAGATTTAAAAACGTCAAAGTTTCTGCAGGATGCCGGTAGATATCACGAGCAACATTTTTTTCATCACGATGCTCCCCTGCCATCGCTTGTTTGATACTGTCTTCAAGCGATGCCGCCGTTACAGACGTACCAATTGGTAACATCAACATGAATATTGATACCAGCTTTAGTAACCGTAACTTATCTCTCACCTTAATACTCCTCCTAATCAGTATTTAGTAATTCGAAACCAGTCTTATCCTAAATATTTCCTCATGTCCATCAGCATGTTTAGCAAACCGTTCTTTATCACGTGGATGGGCATGATCTAATACAAATGGATGTCCGCTTTCGCTGGATAGCAGACGTTCGCCTTCATACTGAAAGGAGACAGTCACGCAAACCAATTTAGCAAACTTACGAATACAGAGACGCCGGAAATAACCACACCACAGGTAAAAAGGCCGTTCAACATGCCTCGAGTTTTGCGATACTTCCAGAATATTGCTGTGATTATGAGGCCAGCAATTAAACTGGCTTCAGAAGGAATATCAAATTCAAATGTAAGATAGGAATATCCTAATAGTAAGGAAATGCAAACGAGCGCCACAATAGCAGACATCAGAAAAGGCGTTCCAGTATTCCCCGATGCTGGTTTTTCCTGTGTTGCCGATTCGTTGTTTATATTGTCAGACATGGCACTTCCTCCTTCCTGATATTAATAGTTTAGACCATGCTGAAATAAGAACCCGTCATAACGAATGACCGCTTAATACTGAAAGCGGACGTTCAACGATTGAGTTTAGCGTCTCGATATACGAACGTAGCACTGAAACATATTGTTATGTTTCCTACCAAATCTTATTCAATATCTACCGATGTTCAGGATTAGCATAATCAAACCGGCATCCCGCGTCCCATTCTGATCTTTGATTTCCGTGGGCAGGTATACCACCGGTATCTTTTATCATTCGTGCAAGATGCATCAGATTCCAGGTCATGAAGGTTGTGTTGCGATTAGTGAATTCATTTTCTGGTCCGCCAGAATCAGGATCAAGATAAGACGGTCCCGGACCTGCTTCACCTAACCAACCCGCATCGGCCTGGGGTGGAATAACATAACCCAGGTGTTGTAATGAATATAAAATATTCATCGAGCAATGCTTGGCACCATCTTCATTACCAGTAATCAAACAACCACCAACGCGCCCGTAATAGGCATACTGGCCATGCTCATTAAGATCCCCAGAACTTGCATAAAGGCGTTCAATGACTTTTGTACATACCGATGATTTTTCTCCCAACCAGATAGGCGATGTAATTACAAGAATGTGTGCTTGTTTAACTTTTTCATATATTTTCGGCCAATCATCTATATCCCAACCCTGTGTGGTCATATCTGGATAGACACCATAAGCAATATCAAAATCGACCGGACGCAGGGCCTCTACCGTGACACCATTTTTTTCCATGATCGCACTGGAAATATCTATAAGGCCCTGGGTATGGGATAAGTCTGGTGATCGTTTGAGTGTACAGTTTAGAAACAAAGCATTCAGATCAGAAAAATCCCATTTACTGGCCGTGCACATCTCGAGTTGTTTTTCATTTAATGTCATTGTTTAAATACCCCCACGTTTTTTCGGAAGCAGACATGTCACCTATACTATGTTATATAATAAAATATCGCTAAAAATTATTGTTAGGTTACGCTATCACAGACGGTTCTATGGCTAATAAATGGGTTCGAATTAGCTCTTCCGATACTGGCGAAGTTATCGCAGATGGTCCTATTGGTTGGGGAATCATCCCATTCGAGGGCAACTTCTATATTCGTCGAAAATACCTAACGACGGATGGATTCCGGGTGAATTACATTCCTGGTCTGTGTATTTACAAGTTCTTGTACGTTTGGCTTGATCTACATTTAAGTACTGGTGAGATTCGCAAGAGTCTAGGCTGGTTATACTGGTTGCCGAATCCACTATTTCCCTTCATTTGGTATCGCGTGGGTCTTCCTGCGACACATCCATCGTTACACGTCGAAGAATATTCGGCCAATGATGCGTAAAAATTAATAGAGTTGCTAATGTAGAGGAAAACACAATGACTATAGACACTTCAACAATCGTAAAGGGCATAATTGCTGGATTTGCAGCAACAGTGGTTCTAACTTTACTAATGATGCTAAAAAAATGATGGGTGTGATGCCTGAGCTGGATCCTGTGCGCATGCTTGCGGAAATGGCGGCTCAAAGGACAGGGATGGAATTAAACCTCATGGTGGGTTGGGTCATGCACTTCGTGATCGGTTCCATCGCCTGGGGCAGTGCTTTGGTGTTGTTAAATGATATTCTGCCGGGCAACACTCAGGTTATGAAAGGGATTGGCGTAGGTATTGCCGCCTGGCTTTTGATGATGGTCGGGCCCTTGCCAATGAGTGGCTCCGGGCTTTTTGGCTTGAACATCGGCATCATGGTACCTGTTATGACCTTGGTATTTCATCTCGTATTCGGTGTGGTGCTTGGGCTGGTTTTCAAAGCATTAGGTGGGGATGAAACTACCACTTAAATGGATGGCATCGATATATAGAAATATCGCTCAGATGCAAAACTTATTCGGATTCCTTTTGGCTGTGTTGATGGCTGCCACCTCCATGCCAGGGGATGCCTTAGCTCTGGTTACTGCCGCGCCGGAGTTGACAACCAATCACGCGCAAAGCAATAAGTTCATAAGTGCGCTGCCGCAGGAAAACGGTCCCGTTGAGGTCACCGTTAGTTTTGAACTGCGTGATATCAATCATATTGATGACGAAGCCGAGACCGTCGAATTTACAGGCGTTTTGAAACTTTCCTGGCATGATCCGCGACAGGCCTTCGACCCGGTAACCGAGGGTACTGAGGAAAAAAATATATCAGGGCAATTTCCAGTTTAATGAGGTTTTTACTGGTTGGTTTCCACAGCTTGTTCTCGTGAACGAGTCTGGGCGGTACGAGAAACATGGTGTCCTGCTGCGTGTGCGTCCGGATGGTTCGTTGACCCTGTTTGAAACGGTGGATGCGGCGGCGAAAGTCGATCTCGATCTTCGGCGGTATCCAATTGATCAACAGCGGCTAGAAGCTGTTTTTGAGGTGTTGGGGTTTGACAGCAACGAGGTTGTCCTACGGGTAGAATCGGGTTATGAAGATGGAGTTTTGAACTTTGACCAGTTATTCCGGATGCCTCAGTGGTACCTGACAGGGCTCAACTCCTCGATCGGGACCCGCAACACACCGCTTGCAGGGAACGAGACTGCTACATCGACATTTATTGTCAGTATGGATTTGCAACGCAGGGCCTTATTCATTTTGCGTTTGGTCATGATGCCCCTGATGATTATTGTAATGCTGTCGTGGTCAGTATTCTGGATGGATAAGTCGTCTTTGGGCGACCGTATAAGCGTTTCGTTTATCGGTATCCTGACCGTGGTCGCCTACCAATTGGTGCTGAGTGAAATCCTTCCAAGGATCGCATATTTCACCTTGACGAATGCATTCCTGAACATCAGTTTCTTTCTCATGTGCGCAACCGTCATCGTCAACCTGCGGGTGGGTAATTTAGATCGACAAGGATTGTTCGAAGAAGGAGATCGGCTCGATCGCCGTTGCAGGTGGATGTTCCCTATG
>Ga0114950_10004563_pt1 | contig 10761 bp, 8 predicted proteins | sample N075metaG_FD_83503 | JGI IMG/M metagenome (GOLD analysis project Ga0114950, IMG submission 83503) | Deep subsurface microbial communities from Kermadec Trench to uncover new lineages of life (NeLLi) - N075 metaG | ecosystem: Environmental > Aquatic > Marine > Ocean trench > Sediment | place... | reverse complement strand
CAGAATGCGTTCAGCTTGTTGCCGTCCGGATCTCTGAAGTAGCCGGCGTAGAAGCCTCCATCACCTCTGGGTCCCGGTGCACCTTCATCGGTGGCACCTAACTTGAGCGCTTTGGCATGAAGCCTGTCGACATGCGCGAGCTCAAGCGTGTCTTGAACGAGTGGGTTGCGAACAATCCCCATTGATTGCAGGTTAGAACGCGAGCGCAAAGCGTGCGCCGCCTTGTTCGTTGTTCGTGAAAGAAATCGTACCCCCATGGGCAATCATTATCTGACGACTCAATGCCAGGCCAACGCCGCTGCCGTCCGGACGTGTGGTAAAAAAAGGCACAAATATTTTTGCAGCGATTTCTGCTGGAATTCCCGGGCCGTTGTCCGAAACTTCAATGGTAACGCCACCAAGGTGATTGAGTCTTGCGGACAACGTAACCTGGCCCAGGTCTGCGCCAGTTAGCGCATGTTCGCTGTTTTGCAGCAAGTTGATCAGCACCTGTTCAACCATCTGCCTGTCGGCGTAAACGTCAAGCTCGCCCGGTTCGATATTGATTAGCAGGGCGAGTCCTTTTTTCAGCCAGTCTACGGTCGCCATTCGCGTTACGTCAGAAAACAGGTCAGCCAATCGAATTCGAGATTTTTCTGGCGTCGGCAAGCGAGTAAGTTGCTGATAACTGGACACAAAGTTCATTAATCCGTCCGAACGGCGGGCGACCGTGCTGACCGCGTCTCGTACTACCTTCAGCTCCTCAACGACTTCTGAATGGTCCGCGACCTTTTTACTGATATCGTCGACCACGTCCACCGCCGTTTTTGCCAATGACGCAACCGGCGTGATTGAGTTCATAATTTCGTGAGTCAGAACTCTGACGAGATCCTGCCAGGCGCTTAGTTGCATACCGTCCAGTTCGCTCTGGATGTTTTGCAGACTGATTAATCTTTCCGTGGATGACGCGGTCGTAATCTCGCTGGCAGAAATCGTGAGCCTTTGTTCCGAATTGTCCAACAGAAAAGAAACGAGAATACGTTCACCCGGTTTTATCGAAACGATCTGTTTGCGGAATCTAGTCCCGAATTGTTCCAGGTGCGCGATTCGAGTTACCTGAGCAGTACCAAACAACCGCCGGGCCGAATTATTCCAAAGAGTTATGTGATCGTTGGAATGAACGGAAATCAGCGGTACGGGCACATGCTCCAGCAGTGCTTGCAAATGTCTGAGCTCACTTTCGTGCTGTTTTCTGTCTTCACGGAAACGGTCGAGGATCTGCGTGAACGTATTTCCCAACTCCGTAAATCCCGCACCCAGCTTCGCAAATTCAAACCGTTGGCCAAAGTCAGCGTAACGTGCGGCATCCAGAAAGCGCGATACCTCCTGGTTGGTTCTGGAGACGAACTTGAATACATCGAACGCGAGTGCGACGGTAACGCCTATTGCCAATAAGGTCGCGGGATGATGGCCGGGGGTAAGGATGAGAAAACCAACCGAAATCACTGCGGCCATGATGAAGAACAACCGTGTCGCAAGAAGGACGCCGAAACGATCAAAGCCCATGTTTCTCCATCCTTCGGTATAAAGCTGCTCTGGAAAGGCCTAGATCTTTTGCCGTGTAACTGATGTTGTAACGATTGCGCTGAAGCGATTGCTGGATCGCGCGTTTTTCGAGTTTCTCCAGGTTGAGTTCCGCGTCTCCGCCTTCCAGACTCGGCTCGCGGTTGCCGGGTTTATCGGTTTCTTGGTGTTTTACGGCGGGCGCGTACTCACCTTCGAGTTGGAAATCACTTGCCAGAAAATCTCTGTTTTCCGAAAGAATCACGGCCCGTTCCACCGCATGGCGTAAGGCCCGAACATTTCCAGGCCAGTGGTAGTTGGTGATGGCCTGCATGGCACCTTGAGAAAACGCTTTAGGTTTTTTGTTGTACTTTCGAAAGTAAAGGTCCGCATAGTGTTTCGCGATGACGGGTATGTCGCTTTGTCGTTCACGCAGTGGCGGTAAGACGATTTCCACCGTATTGAGCCTGAACAGAAGATCTTGTCTAAACCGATCTTCGTTCGTCAGTTGTTCTTTCGGCAGATTGGTCGATGCAACTACCCGGATATCGATATCGACGGGTTTGGTCGAACCCACGGGTGAAACCTGTCTTTGTTCGAGAACCGATAACAGTTTCGCCTGCAGATGCAATGGCAGATTACCCACTTCGTCCAGAAACAGCGTGCCGCCGTTGGAAGCCTGTAACCTGCCGACGCGATCGGTGGTTGCGCCCGTGAAGGCACCCTTCAGGTGGCCGAACAACTCAGATTCGAACAAGGATTCGGTAACCGCTCCTAGATCTACCGCCATGAACACCTGGTCTCGACGGTTTGACAGTTTGTGTAAGGCACGCGCGGCCAGTTCTTTGCCCGTTCCGTTCTCACCCAGTAGAAGAACGTTGGCGTCCGTTGGTGCTGCACGCTCTATCATGGTGAGAACCGCTTGCATCGCTTTCGATTGGCCGAGCATCGGTTGTCTGGGTTGGCCTGCAACTTCCACCAGTGCACTGTTAGTTTGTTTTAGCTGTCGGGCCTCACTCCGGGTCTGGCTGAGTTTTACGCTGGCCGACAATGTGGCCACCACTTTTTCGTTCTGCCAGGGTTTGGAAATGAAATCTGTTGCGCCGATTTTCATCGCCTTGACCGCTACATCCACACCACCGTGAGCAGTGATGAGCACGACAACCGCATCCGGGTCTTTGTTGAGAATCTCTCCCAACCAGTGGAAGCCTTGATCGCCGCTGGATTCTCCTGGAGCAAAGTTCATGTCCAGCAATATTGCGGCATAGTCGGTGTCAGACATTAGTTTGAGGATCTGCGCCGGGTCGGCACAGGTATCGACCTGGCGGTAGTGACGCTGTAACAACAGCTTGCCTGCCATCAATATGTCTTCATCGTCGTCGACGATGAGAATTGCACTGGTTTCGGTTGTCATGGGTAAGCCCCCAACCCGAGCACTGCAGAGATGTTCGATATCGACCATAAAGTGTTCGGAACCGAACAGTAGCAGGCACCCTCAGCCCATGCACTAATTAAATACGTATCGTTTCAATGAGTTAACTGCTGGCACGTTGTTTGCTATCCATAGCGAAAAGTAATGAAAAGTAACGAAGGTCATCAAGGCAAAAAACGGTACGCAGTGCGTACGCATTGAAGGAACAAGGTGGAATTGATCAATCAGACCGATAACCGGGCAACCATTGCGAACGCCAAGTCCGGCGTGGGCATGGACCGCGCGATAGCGAAGAAGAAACTGCCGTCCCGAAGCCTGGCAACTGCCACTGCGTTGGTAACGATTGCCGGGCTGATTGGCTGGTACCTGATTGACCAGGCGGGTGGTCGTTCCCTGGTCATCGAAAACAGCCGGGTTGTGATTTCTCCGGTCACCGAAGGTCTGTTTGAAGATTTTATTCCCATTCGTACCCGAGTCACGCCAAGGAAAACGGTTTTTCTGGATATCATCGAAGGCGGGCAGGTTGAACAGCGGCTTGTCGACGATGGGGCGATGGTAAAAGCCGGTGATCTGATTGTTGTTCTGAACAATACCTCCCTGCAACTGGATGTGGCGCGTAACGAAGCCCTGGTGACCGAGCAACTGAACAACATGCGCACCATAGAGCTTCAGTTGGAACAGAACCGCTTGCAACACAAGCGAAATCTCGTGGAACTGAATTATCAGATCAAGCGACTCAATCGTCAGGTGGAGCGGTACAGCAACCTGGACAATGCAGGAGTCGCGGCCAGGAGCCAACTCGAGGATGCCCGGGATGAGCTCGAGTACTACAACAATCTTCGTCGGGTCACCAGGGAAAGCCAGGCAACGGACGCTCGATTGCAGGAGACGCAACTGGAATTTCTGCGGACTTCCGGCGATCAGTTAAAGAGAGGGTTAGCGTTTGCCCAGAAGAATCTGGACGGGCTCAACGTTCGCGCGCCAGTGGATGGCAAGCTTTCGGGGTTGGATGTCGAGGTGGGTCAGAGCATCCCCCCCGGGGGTCGCTTAGGCCAGATCGATGATCCCGACAGATTCAAGTTGCGCGCCAACATCGACGAATTCTATTTGGGCAGAGTCGACCTTGGCCAATCGGCGCATTTCGAAAAAGACTCTCAGCAATATGAAACCACCATCAGCAAGATCTACCCACAGGTGAACAACGGTCAATTTGAGGTGGATCTGCTCTTTATCGGTGACGAACCCAAAGGGATTCGTCGCGGTCAGACCATTCAGGCGCGGCTCACGTTGGGAGATTCCAATAGCGCGCTCCTCATCCCCAACGGTGCTTTCTTCCAGGATACGGGCGGTAACTGGATGTTTGTGGTTGGTGGTGATGGGAGCGAAGCGGTGAAACGCAATGTACGCCTGGGCCGGAGAAATTCCCGGTACATTGAAGTTCTCGATGGACTCGAACTCGGTGAAGAAGTCATAACCAGTCCCTACTCGAGTTTTAAAGAAATGGATCGTCTTCACCTCACTGAAGACTGAACGACTAATCCACAACCATTAGCAGAAAATCTAGCAAGGAAAATCAAGATGCTGAAACTACATAACCTGTCGAAGATGTATCGTACGGATGAGGTTGAGACGGTTGCCCTCGACAGCGTGAATATCGAAATCAAAACAGGTGAGTTTGTTGCCATCATGGGACCGTCCGGTTGTGGCAAGTCAACCTTGTTGAACATCATCGGCATGCTCGATTCACCCAGCTCGGGTCAATATATCTTTCAGGGTGAAGACATATCCGATTACACCGAAACCCGTCGCAGCCACATCCGCAAAAAGAACATCGGATTCATTTTCCAGTCCTTCAACCTGATCGATGAGTTGACGGTTGCCGAAAACGTCGAGCTGGCACTGTTGTATCACAACCTGCCCGGTAAGGAACGAAAGGAACGTGTCAACGAAGTCATGGACAAGATCGGCATAGCGCACCGGGCCAAACACATGCCGAGCCAACTTTCCGGAGGCCAGCAACAACGAGTCGCCGTGGCCCGTGCGGTGGTCGGCAATCAAGGGTTGATCCTCGCGGACGAACCAACGGGCAACCTCGACAGCGCCCATGGTCAGGAGGTCATGGAAATGCTTCGAGTGCTGAACGATGAGGGTTCTACCATCGTAATGGTAACGCACAGCCCTGCCCATGCTGATTATGCACGCCGCACCATTAACTTGTTTGATGGTCGCGTTGTCACCGAAAATTTGCGCGCAGTCGGATAGGAATACTGAAGATGATCAAGAACTACTTCCTGATTGCCTGGCGGCAGATTGCAAAAAACAAAATATATGCCGCGATAAATATTCTAGGGCTTGTTGTGGGCCTCTCCGTGTACGTATTCGGCACCATGCTGGTGGACTACGAAGAGAGCCACGATATGTTTTACGAGAAATCTGACCGCATTTTCATCGCGGGTACACTCTTCTCGGCGACGGCCAATATCGGGGTTGGTGAAACGGATGGTATCTATTCGGCGTATGCGCCAATCATCCTCGCGGAGATCGAGGAAGTGGAGGAAGTTGCACGCACCATCAAAGCCGAATTCCTGGTTTCAATCGAAGACGATCACTATTACCAGAACATTCGATTTGCCGATCCATCTCTCTTGAAGATATTCGATTTCGACTACATTGAAGGTGACGGTCGTGCGTTGGATGACCCCTCCGGTCTGCTGATCAGCAAGAGTACCGCAACTAAGTTTTTTGGCGCCTCTCCCGCACTCGGCAAAGTCTTGATTCTCGATCATGACGTGAGCTTGCATGTCACAGCCGTGGTCGCGGATCTGCCCCCCAATACGCATTTCAATTCATCCATCATAGAGATGATGGGCGCGAGATTCGAAGCGGTTGCACCGCTTGCGGCGCTCAACCGGGCCAGCGAATACGACCTGTCGGGAAACTGGAACAACCTTTCCATGGGCGACATGACGTACATGCTGCTGCCTGGAGACAAAACTCGTGATTGGCTGCAAGCGAAGATGGACGGCCTCTTTGAGGCACACTATCCCGACGCCAGCCGGGAATTCATTACCGGGCTCAAGGTGCGGCCGCTCGTTGAAGCCAATATCGTAATCTTTGACGCGGTGGGACTGCCGATCATGAATTCGATCAGAATTCTGGCGTTCATGGTGTTACTCGTTGCCATTGCCAACTATACCAACCTTGCCACGGCTCAATCGATGGGGCGATCCAGGGAAATAGGTTTGCGCAAGACCATGGGTGCTACACGCTGGCAGCTTGTGGTGCAATTCATGGTGGAAAGTTTATGCATCACCGCAATATCGATGTTGATTGCGTTGGCGGTACTTGAAGCACTCGTGCCTGTCTACAACGGCGCCACGGGCCGCGGCCTGGTCATGAACTATGGAACCACGCTGCCGTGGTTGTTTCTGACAACGATTGGCGTTGGCCTGGTTGCTGGTGCCTATCCCGCCTATCTGATTACTCGCGCATCACCCATCGATGCGCTCGCTGGGTCAAAGGGGGTCAAAGGCAGCCGGTTTCGCAGCATGATGTTGGGTCTGCAATTTGCTATCTCCATCTTCATGCTGGCGATGGTGCTCGTCGTCTACCTCCAGAATATGAAGATCGAAGGTTCGAGCAACATCTATCCGAAATCACAGATAGTCACTTTGCAGCGAGTGGGGGTCGAAAGTATTCAAGCGAGCCATGAAACGCTGCGCAACGAACTGATGGCTCTAGCTAATATCGAAAACGTCAGTTTTGCCAGCCAACTGCCCTATGAGCAGAGCACGTCATCATTCGGCGCAGGTCCCGTGCAGGGTGACGAAAGCTCGGCCTTCCTGATGAGCCAGGTATTCATTGATGAACATTTTCTCGATACCTATAACATTCCCTTGTTACGCGGTCGTGGTTTCTCAACGGAGGTTGCCCAGGACACACTGGTTTCCGGTGTGCCTGCGGTCAATGTCATTATCAATGAACTGGGGACTGTGAAGCTGGGGTTTGCATCGCCCGGTGAGGCTGTCAACCAGGTTTTTTACGACTTTCCCGATGAAAGAGAGCCCCGTGCGTACACGATTATCGGTGTCTGGCCGGATCAGAATTATCAAGGCTTCCACAACAAGATAAAACCAATGGTGTTCATGATGCGGCCCAGCTATCTGGACGTGGCGTCGATACGAGTGCAAGGATCCGCCATGGGCAAAGCGCTCACCGACATCGAATCCGTCTGGAAGCGGGTGATTCCCGACTATCCGATTCAGACCGAATTTCTGGATGACACGTTTGGGCAGATTTTTCAGATTTACGGCATCATGACGATTCTGCTTGGTGGTTTTGCTTTTGTTGCGCTTTCGCTCAGCATGATCGGATTATTCGGGCTGTCTGCATTCATGGCGGAAAGTCGCACGAAAGAAATCGGCATTCGCAAGGTCATGGGCGCCAGCATGCCGCAGATCGTCAATCTACTCATATTCCAGTTTTCCAAACCGGCAATGTGGGCCCTGTTGGTTGCGATGCCGCTCGCCTACGTTGCGGCGGGTCAGTATCTGAATTTCTTCGCCGAAAGAATATCCACGACTGCCGGAATTGTGGTCGGTGCCGGGGTACTGGCGGTTGCATTCGCATGGGCCATTGTCGCCGTGCACGCGATCAAGATCGCTCGAGCCAATCCAATAAGAGCCTTGCGTTACGAGTAACCCAAGGTCGTGCGCTATGAGCCTGGAAGATCTGCGCGGTGTTTTCGCCCCAGGTAGTCTGGATTGATCAACCGCTTGGGATGCCTGCCATCGACGAATCCCATGAAACCGGGGTCGATGATGCTGTAGCCGAGTAACTCCTGCACCCGCTCGCTGTATTGCGCCGCGATCTGAGGCGGCACGGCTAGAGACATGTTCTCCAGTTGCCGCAGCCAGGGCATACAGTATTGAGGGGTAATACCAAGGCGGCTGGTTTGGGAAGTGTTCGCGCCGCCACGGTGGTACAGCGTACCCGCAAAAACCACCACGGAACCCGCGGGCATTACGACTCGAATCGCCTCCTCCTCGCTGGGTTCGCGCAACTCGCCCCAAAGATGACTACCGGGGATTACCTCGGTAGCGCCGTTGTTTTCGGTAAAGTCATCGAACGCCCAGATTGTACTTACCCCCAGCATCGCACGCGGGCGGGCCAGGAGCGGGCTTGCGGCCGTGTCATCGGTGTGAAAACGCTGCGGTGTCTCACCGGGATGTACATTGATAGCGAGGGCGGCTGAAAGCAGGTAGTTGGGTGTTAGAAACTCATCAACCAGTGCCAGGATACTGGGATGCTCGATGATCTCGGCGATCTCCGGAGCCTTCGCAAGCAGCGCATACACACGCTCGCTCTGGAAGCCTTCGAAGTCGTTGCGCCCCATCTTTTCCCGCTTCAGGTAGGGGCTGAGCGCCTGTTTGATTCGCGCGACGGACGCCTCGGGCAACAGGCGCTCAAAAATGGTGTAACCATCGACACGAATGTCATTGAGGTGTCCTTCGAGATCCATTGGCACGTTCCTACAGAGTTTCGCTGAGTCGAGAGTTTATCTATAAAAGCGAAGTATCCATTATGATCGGGTGCTCCATCAATAACACGTTGCTGGCGCACCAGTATAAAAGGGGAAGATATGCGGGATCTGACAGACAAAGTGGCTTGGATTACCGGTGCCGGAACGGGTATCGGAGAGGGCTCGGCGGTTGCACTGGCCGCGCTGGGTATGCACGTGGTGCTCTCTGGCCGGCGCGAGGAGAAACTCAATGAGGTGGCCGAACGCGTGCAGGGTCGTGGGGTTGTCGAGCCCCTGGATGTAGCGGATCGCGATGCGGTCGAGAAGGTTGCGCAGCGCATCGTGGAACGGTTCGCTCGCGTGGACGTGCTGGTGAATAGTGCCGGAATCAACATCAAGAAGCGCAACTGGCACAACGTATCGTTGGACGATTGGGACCGCGTGATACGCATCGACCTCGATGGTTCTTTTTACTGTGCCAAAGCCGTGTTGCCTTTGATGATCAGCCAGGGAGACGGTCTCATCGTCAACATCTCCTCATGGGCCGGGAAACACGTGAGTATGGTCACGGGTCCTGCCTACACCGCAGCAAAACACGCCATGAACGCGATGAACGAAAGCATCAACATGGAGGCTGGTCTTCACGGGGTGCGCGCATGCGCGATTTGTCCTGGCGAGGTGGCAACGCCCATTCTGGACAATCGCCCGATACCGGTCACCGAAGAGGATCGTGCCAGGATGGTTCAGGCGGAAGATTGTGGAGACATTGTCGCGTTCCTCGCTCAGTTGCCCGCTCACGTGTGCATCAACGAACTCACCGTAAGCCCCACCTGGAATCGGGGTTATGTCAACCAGGCCAGAGCCTTGCTTGGGAGCTAGTCGCTCTGCGCGCCGAGTGAGAACGAAACATCTCAGCGGGCCCACCCCGTTTCGTAGTTTGCGCTCATACTCGGGCCTCGAATGCGGAGATGTTTGATCTTCCACTGACCGTCTACCTTTGCGTAGTCTTCAACGTAGCGGGCAGCCTGCCATTTGGCCTGGTTGTTTTCCCGGAAAGTGAAGGGTCCGAAGAAGTACCAGGTTCCGTCAGCCGTATCGCCGTGTACTTCGATGCGCGGGTTCATGGTCATGTGTTGGGAAAAACTCATCATGGTCTGAAACTTCTGGAACAGCGCACGAATTTCCGCATGACCCGTTGCCCTACCAATGCCTTTGCCTTCCCATATTCCATCTTCGGTGAAGATAGTGACGATTCGGTCGGGATTGTGGTCGTCATCGCAGATCTCACAGTACAGCGCCTTTAACTGTTTGATGGCTTCGGTGTCTTCCAGACGCATGATTCGCGCCTCCAGTTCGGACACATCCATAACGTTCCCCTTCTTGTTCGAGGTGATAGTAGTAGACTTGTCAGTCGTATCGATGTTCACATTATATCGATCTATAGAAGAATCCGACTGGAGAGAATTTTGTACCTGCACTACCTGTTAGCCGTGCTGGTTGTGTTGATCAGCGTGCCGGGCAGTGCAACAGGCGCCGGAGTCGAAGACGGTCAAGCGCTGTTCGAACAACATTGTGCGTCGTGCCACGGGGCTCCCACCGATGTCAGAACGCCCAGCAGATTCCAGTTATCCCGGATGAATCCGCTCGCGATGCTGACGACCCTCAACGGCGGAAAAATGATGGTGCAAGCGGCTTCTTTGTCCACGGAGCAGAAGCGCGCGCTCGTGGAGGCGATTACCCGTCGAGAATTGGCCGAATTGACGATTCTGGAATCGGCGTTCTGCAAAACACGAACGGCACCGGTTACGGCTGCCAGCCCGGTTTTTTGGTCGGGTTGGGGCGGCGGCAAGGCCGCAATGGGATATGCAGGTCCGGACGCCGCAAAACTCACCCCCGCCGACCTCAAAAACCTCGAACTGAAGTGGGCCATGGCATTCCCGGGTGCAAGCCAGGCACGCTCGCAGCCAGCCATCATCGGAAACACCGTGTTCGTCGGCAGTGCAGAGGGTGCGGTTTATGCGTTGGATGCCATCAGTGGCTGCATCTACTGGCGGATCAACACCCCAGGACCTGTGCGGGGTGCCATTGAGGTTGGGGCTCCCATCGATGACGCTCCGACACTTCATTTTGCGTCGTATACGACCGACGTCTACGCCGTAAATGCGCGTTCCGGGCAGGTCCTCTGGCAACGACACGTGGCATATGAGTCGCTCAACGGTGTCACCGGGTCGCCCGTTTATCACGATGATCGATTGTATATCCCGCT
>Ga0114950_10004562_pt1 | contig 10762 bp, 10 predicted proteins | sample N075metaG_FD_83503 | JGI IMG/M metagenome (GOLD analysis project Ga0114950, IMG submission 83503) | Deep subsurface microbial communities from Kermadec Trench to uncover new lineages of life (NeLLi) - N075 metaG | ecosystem: Environmental > Aquatic > Marine > Ocean trench > Sediment | place... | reverse complement strand
GCCTGCTTATATCCTCGACGAAGAATTCACCACCGGCCGTAACACAGTGGCTCCGTACTTGAGCCTGAACGATGATCCACCGAATTTCAGAGGACGCAAGGGTCTATGGGAAGGCCCCCGCATCGCCAATGTGGGAGAACCGCTACCTTTGATCGCTCGCATCATACATCCCGAACCCGGTACCTGGTTGGGCTGGACCCTGCACCAGGGTCCGGGACAGGTGGAATTCAGCCCCGCCGAGTTACGACTGGATGTGGCGAATGGGGCAGCGACTACCACTGCAACTTTCGACCAGGCAGGCGCTTACGTGCTTCGGGTGCAAGTAATCAATGACACCGAGCAGCGAGGGAATCCGACCTACGGCTTCGAGTTTTATTGCTGTTGGACCAACGGCTATGTCAGGGTCGATGTGGTCGAGTAGGAAGAGAGCCGGCGTTTGCAGCGTATCCCGGCCATTTGGCGCTGTGTGCGTTACAGTGACGATTGCTCCACTTTCTTCAATCTCATACTCAGCCTGAGCAGCAGAGAAAACGGCCGCCATAGGCGTTGAATGTCAATTTCTGGATGCCCCGGCACCACTGGCTGTCAACTGGCTCCGAGATGTCCAGGTTGGAAGACATGTGCCTGTAAGTCCAGGTGCCATACCCCGCTTTCTGGATCGTTTCGAGGATGTCTATAGCTCTCTTGGAAAAACTAACAGAGTACTAGCTGCTGCCAGCGCACATCACCGCTTATTATGGATACACCCTTTCCTGGATGGCAACGGACGCGTTGCAAGACTTATGTCTTATGCCATGCTTTTGGAAACCCTCAACACAGGCGGTATTTGGTCAATCGCAAGGGGGCTTGCCCGCAACATTGATGACTATACAAGCCTCCTATCAGCGTGTGATCAAAGTCGTCGCAACGATCTCGATGGACGGGGGAACTTAAGTCAGGAATCCCTGATCGGTTTTTCACGTTTCTTTCTTAAAACTTGTATAGATCAGGTCTCATTCATGGAGAAACTTGTTAAACCGGAAAGACTGCGCGAGCGCATATTGATGTGGGCTGAAGAAGAAGCAAGGGCCAATACATTACCGCCTCAATCAGGAAAAATCCTTGAAGCCATCTTGTATAGAGGAGAGCTACCAAGGTCAGAAATTCCAATCCTTTTGAGCGTGAGTGATCGACAATCCAGACGGATTACTTCTACTCTTTTGGAACAGGAAATATTAACCACTGCAAGCCCGCGCGCACCATTACGGTTAGCTTTTCCAGCATCCCTTGCTTCGCGGTGGATGCCAGGACTATTCCCCGAAATATAGTTGAGCATGGACCAATTTTAAGGCAGGCTTACAACTAGATTAGTCAACGTCGTGGAGCTTCCAGAGAGATTTCCGGATTTCCGAAGGTTTTCAGTGTTCGCAGGACGATGATTTTCGCCAAATGAAGGCGTGGGTTCCAGTTGACGCAGTCGACATAGCTTTTGTTCTTCTTATACTCGGCAATAGCCTGTAATCTCACCGGTTGCCTGGGTGGAAATCGAAACCTGAGGGATATTGGGCGCCTGTTTATTGATTGAGACTATGATATTTTAGTAGCTCACATCGTGAGTTCCGCCATTACCGGCACCGTGGATTTCGCCGACTCCAAAACTAAGACTACAACAGGACACAAAATAAGAATGGATTTTGCCAACGAAGAAGTTTCGGTGAACAGTCTGCCCCAAGCCAGTACGGTAAGTTTTACCCCACTCTATCAAGGATATGCACTAATCAGGCTAACAGTGTTACTCGTGTTCTATGGCGTTCTCTCGCTCGCTGCTTTAGTGGTCGTAGTGTTATCGGCAGAGCTGCGGGCGTTTTTATTCACAGCTTACGGTGTACTCTCCGTGATCTTGCTGATGTTATTGCTGACTTTTATAGCGTGGTTTCTCTATGTGGCCACCAAGGCGATCCACTACAGTATTCGGCAACACGATATCATCTTGAAATCCGGCGTCTTCTGGAAGAAGGAAGTCATCCAACCGCTAAAGAGAGTCCAGCATGTCGAATTAACTCGAGGACCAATCGACGAGCGCTATGGCTTGGCGAATGTGCGCCTGTTTAGCGCGGGAACTGCCATGTCTACCTTCAGAATTCACGGCGTAGAACATGCAATCGCTATCCGTATTAAGCAATTTATTCTGGACTATCAGGAAAAGGCTGGTCAGGAATTTTCTGACGTCGAGAATCGAGTCGAGCTTGCTGACAAGTCATGCACCGGCGCTGAAGAGGTGCACCATCGACACACTAGTTAATCAAGAACAGGCCTGGCTACAGCTATCGAAGTGGTCTGTATTCCATTACATTGCCCGCAGCCTGAGGGGCATTACCTCGATGATTCTCGCTGGCTTTGCCATCAATGTTACCACTGAGGGTGACTTCACCCAATATACCTGGTGGGCCGCAGCGGTGCTATCCCTGATCGTAATAGTCTCGGCGGTATTAAAATATTTGTTCTTCCGCTATCAACTATTGGACGATGCAGTGCAAGTAAAACAAGGAATCCTCTTCAAGAAAAGGCTCAATCTGAAGTTCAGCCGTATACAGAACGTTAACATCAGACACCCATTCTACTTCCGACCACTGGGTCTGGTGACCTTAAAGATCGACGGCGCCGGATCCAAAGGCGAAGAAGTCTCTCTGTCAGCTTTGACTCAAGCGACCGCGAATTCGATCCGTCAGACAATTCGGATTAAGAAAGAAGGAATCGATGCAGTACAAAATCACCAAACCGCCGAACTGAAGAATCAAACTGGGGCTGATGCTGAGAACGAAGAAGCTTTCTATAGGAGAACACTAACCGACCTGGTGATTCATGGCCTCACCAACAACAGAGCCTGGTTCGTGCTTGCAGGTCTTTTTGCAGCGCTGCAGTATACGTCCATTTCTTTCGGTGATCTAGTACGGTTTATGCAAGTGGTTGTCAGCTACTATATCAGCAACCAGAACGTCGCCTTTACCGTAGTGTTGTTTACCGTGTCTGTCGTGCTGGCCGTCTTTCTCACTGCCTTTCTCTCCGTTGTTGGTTCCATCTTGACCTACTATGGTTTTACCCTTTTCAGATCAGACAAATCGATGATGGTGCATCGCGGGTTGATCAATAAACAGGAATTCAACATGCAGAAGTCCAGGGTGCAATCCATCTATATCCGACAGGATTGGCTGGATCTGGTTCTGGGCCGCGCCAATGTAATATACGAACAAATCAGCCACAGCCCCAATGATCCGAATCAAGCAGATAGTGGCAAACGAATAGTGGTGCCTTCCGCTCGTTCCCACGAAATCACCAAATTAGTTGCCGAAATATTCCCCATAAGCGATGTGACAGAACTATCTTATACACCCATTAGTAAACGCTACTTTTACAAGTATTCCATCATCTGGAGTGTGATCTATTTAATAATAGCCGTCGTCATCATTACTCAGAGCGAAAACCAGAGGCTGAGTCTAATAGTCGCCATAATCTGGCCATACCATGTCTTCCTGATCTACATGATCTGGAAACGAGCCGGTATCACCTTGATCGATGACATCGTTATTATTCGAAGGGGAATCATCGGTGTCGATTACATTATCTTCCCCGCCTACAAGATCCAGGCCGTGGACTACGTCCAGTCGCTACTGATGAAGCGACACGAGCTGAGCAATTTGATTTTTCATACCGCATCCAGAACCGCACGAATCAACTACCTGCCCAGTCAATTTGTCCGCAAGATTATCGACTTCTGCGTCTACCGCGCCGAATCCAGCTCCAGGTCCTGGATGTGATGGTTGGTCTTCGTGGCGTCAAGCAGGAGCCATCAACGTGGTATTGACAAGTTAACCCTTCAAATCGATGAAATACCGCATCAAGTCACTTCTATATCGCCACTGCCTTTTTCCAAGACGCAAAGGCGCGTGTTCTGAAATATCGATAGTTCTTGGCTGACACCAAATGTCGACCAAGGTTAAACAGATTGTACACAGCCGCATGCACACTCAAGAACCGCTGTGCTTGCCATATCGAATTAAATCGTCGCATGCCCCGCTCTCTTACCCTAGTCGGTTGATGCGAAAGCTCAGCACGATTGTTCGCATATTGCGATGTATCGTGAATCGTCTCTGGATTCAATTCTCCAAACCAAGGGGTCAGGTTATTTGATTGCAAACAGCCTTGGCATCATTGCCGTCATGGAGCCCTTGTTGAATGAGAGTCACGCTAAAGCATAGTCCGGATTTCAGGAAAATCAAGTTACCTGACCCCTTGATTGAACTTGTCAGTACCGGTGTATGTGTTAGGTAAGAAAAAGTCCGAATAGATGTATGAGTCTGCACTCTCCGTGCAACTGGACTCACGAGCACGGGAGGGTTATTCTAATCCTTGAGAAAATCGGAGGGCCGCTATGTTGTTCAATCCAGCAGCTAGAAAATTGATGAAGTTTTTGACCGTCATTGGTTTCATCCTGACATCCACTTGTTTCTCTACCATAGCCTACGCACAATCGACTCCAGAATCGACGCAGAAAGTAGCACTGGTTACCGGCTCCACCAGCGGCCTGGGTCGTGCAGTAGCCCTTAGACTCGGGGCCATGGACTACTTCGTAATAGTGCATGGTCGCAATCGGGAGCGGGGCATGGAGGTGGTTAAGGAGATCGAGGATTCAGGCACAGGCGGTGCGCGCTTCTACGGGGCCGACCTTGGGTCCTTCGATCAGGTCAGGGAATTTGGTGCCGCCGTGTTAAACGATTTTGATCGTCTCGATGTGCTCATCAACAATGCCGGTATCGGTTCGGCGCCAGCCCAACGACTGCTGTCTGAAGACGGCCACGAGCTACGCTTTCAAGTAAATCATCTGTCCCATTTTCTGCTGACTCATCTGCTGCTGCCTCTATTGCGTGATAGCTCACCGTCCCGTATCGTCAATGTATCCTCCGGTGCACAGCAGGCAATAGATTTTGACGATGTAATGTTGGAGAAAAACTTCAGTGGCCGTCGCGCCTATGCCCAGAGTAAACTCGCTCAGATTCTGTTTACCATCGATCTGGCGGAAAATCTAATAGCGGAAGATATACTGGTGAACACTCTTCACCCTGCCACCTTAATGGACACTGGTATGGTCAGACGTTCCGGTGCCAGACCACGGGCTACGATTGCAGAGGGGGTGGATGCCGTCATGCAGTTAGTCATAGCAGCAGATATTGGCAGCGGCAACTATTTTTCCCGGCAGCGATCGGTCCGCGCCAACAGGCAGGCATACGACGCGGCGGCGAGGGCGAGACTCTGGGCGCTGAGTGAAGAGCTTACCGGCCTCGCTCGAGAATAAGAAACTGAATTGGCTATGGGTCAAAAAGAGGAAAACAGGCAGGCGTCGGATCTGTTCTTAGAGTTCGCGACCAATTTTTTTCTCGAATTACAATTTCCAATTCTATCAGCTAAATCACCATAGTTAAGTTGTTAGTAAATATCTAGTTAGATGTTAGCAATTCGTCTTTTGCATTCACCTCGAAACACCCTATACTGAGCCCATGTTGGAATTACTTATTATTATCGTCATCGCTGTCGTCGCGGTGATCTGGATTTATAATCTGTTGGTAAAAGATCGCAATCAGGTGCTGGCCGCCTGGAGTGATATCGATGTTCAACTGAAGCGTCGACACGATCTGGTGCCGCAACTGGTGACGACGGTAAAGGCCTATGCAAATTTCGAGAAGGCAACGATGACGGCAGTTACCGAGTTGCGAACGCGCAGTGAGGCGGCCGCCCATCTGCCGGAGAAGGCGGCGCTAGAAACTGAAATGGCATCGGCCATTAACCGGCTCATCGTCATCGCCGAAGATTACCCCGATTTGAAGGCCGACCATAACTTTCGACAATTACATAGCGAGCTTACCGAGATCGAGGACCATATTCAGTATTCGAGGCGCTTCTATAATGGAGCGGTGCGCATATATAATACTCGCAACCAGTCCTTTCCGCATTTTCTGGTTGCACGGCCTTTTGGCTTCGAAGTCGCGGAATTCTTCGAGGTGAATGATGCCGACGAGAGAACCACGCCCACCGTGGAGTTAAACTAGATGAGCATCCGCAGAGGTAAACGCCCGGTATTATTGCTCGTTTTTCCCCTGTTGTTGTTAGCTGTATCTGCAATTTCTCAGGAGCGCATACTTTCTTACGACAGCGACATACAGATTGCTGCCGATGCATCCATGGTAGTGACCGAGACTATCCGGGTGCGGGCCGAAGGCCAGAACATTCGTCGCGGCATCTATCGTGATTTTCCCACTCGCTACACCGATCGATTCGGCAATAGCTATAGAGTGGATTTCGAAGTTATCGGTGTTACGCGCGACAGCGAAGCTGAGCCCTGGCGCAGCGAAAACCTGTCCAACGGCGTGCGTGTCTATGTGGGTGATGCCGACGTATTACTGGCGCCTGGAGAGTACAGCTATCTCATTCGCTACCGAACCACTCGCCAGATTGGTTTCTTCGATGATCACGACGAACTCTACTGGAACGTTACCGGCAATGGTTGGGTGTTTCAGATCGATAGGGTGCGAGCTACGGTCTCTCTGCCGGGCGACGTGCCAGCCATGGACATCAGCATGGAGGGTTACACCGGCCGCGCAGGCGCTAACGGGCAGGCATATGCAGTCCGGGTGATGGACGGAGGCGCCAGCATCGAGACCACCGGCGTATTGCTGAGCCGCTCGGGTTTGACCCTGGTGATGAGCTTTCCCAAGGGAATAGTGAGCCAGCCCGGTTCGATGCAGCGATTCAATTATCTTCTGACTGACAATGCCGGCCTGCTGCTCGGCCTGATGACACTGATTGCCGTGTTTTTGTACTTATACAAGGCCTGGTCCGGTGTGGGTCGCGACCCTAAGGCCGGTGTCATCTTTCCACACTACGAACCACCCAGGGGATATTCGCCTGCATCGGCACGTTATATCTCCCAGATGGGCTATGACAAAGAGGCGTTGACCGCCGCTATCGTAAATCTGGCGGTAAATGGTCACCTCATCATTAGCAAGGACGATGACGATTATGTGCTGAAGAAGACCGCTTCCGAAAAAACACTGGCTCCCGGCGAACAAGTGTTACTGGCCAAGTTGTTCGCCTCAGGCACAGAACTGGAATTGGATACCGCAAATCGCGCGATCCTGATATCAGCGCGGGAAGCACACCGGAAAGCACTACGGCGAGATTATCTAAATATTTATTTTGCCAAGAATACCTGGCTGTTGTTGCCGTCCGTCGTTGGCACGATCGCCATACTGGTAGTAATTGTCCTGACCGATTCTCTGGTACCGTTGGTTGCGCTCCCGTTCGGGCTCATCGTCCTGTTACATTTGTTATTCGCGTACCTGTTGAAGGCCCCCTCGAAGAAAGGACGTTTGCTGATGGACAAGCTGGAAGGATTCAAGTTGTACCTCGAGGTGGCGGAAAAGGACGATCTGAATTTACGACATCCGCCCGAGTTGACCCCGGAATTATTCGAACGCTATCTGCCCTTCGCCATCGCGCTGGGTGTCGAGCAAGACTGGGCCAAGCGGTTCGCCGCGGTATTCGCGGCATTGCAGACCAGCAATACCCCCGGCTATCATCCCGCCTGGTACGCTGGTCATTTCAGCGTGATGCATCTCAATACCTTTACCACCGATGTAGGTAGTGGTTTTAACACGGCTATTGCTTCCGCGGCAACACCGCCAGGGGGCACGGGCGCCGGTGGCGGTGGCTTCTCAGGAGGCGGCGGCGGAGGCGGCGGGGGCGGTGGCTGGTAATGAAGTAGCATGGGGGGAGAATGAATTTTTCGCTTATGTCTGCAATAAAAGTAATTTGGAATCAGGTGCGAAATGTGGTCTTGTCACTTATCACACTCTATCTAATCCTCTGTACCCTGCTGTTTTATTTTCAACGCTCTCTGCTGTATTTTCCAACTGCACTGCCACCCGGTGCAGCATGCTGTATCGAGAAATTGTCAGTGGATGGCGCCGAACTCACTCTTTCCGTGAAGGCCGGTCCGGGTAACGATGCGATCATCTATTTTGGAGGAAATGCCGAAGAAGTATCGGCAACGCTGGATGAATTCGCCGGGCATTTCCCCGAGCACGGGATAGTTCTACAGCACTATAGAGGTTATGGCGGTAGCACTGGGAAGCCAAGCGAGGCAGTCCTGCATGCAGACGCTCAGGCAGTCTATGATCTGGTGAAGACTCGATATAGCAATATTGCCGTTGTGGGTCGGAGTCTGGGAAGTGGTGTGGCCATCAGGGTGGCAGCAAACAATCCGGTCAGTCAGCTAGTGTTAGTCACACCCTATGACAGCATCTTGAGTCTCGCCAGGGGACGTTTCCCCTTCGTCCCCGTATCGTTGCTGCTCAGAGACAAGTTTCTATCTATCGACTACGCACCTCTGATCGAGGTGCCGGTTTTGGCAATAATCGCGGAACAGGATCAGCTGGTGCCGCACTCCCACACCGATGTTTTACTGAATGCATTTGCGCCAGGGATAAGCAGAGCCGTTACAATTCCGGGCACCGATCACAACACCATCGGTAGCGAAGAAAATTACTACGCGGTTATTTTGGAATTCCTGACTCAGAATCGATAGTGGAAGCAACTGCTATTTACTAAACCAGGTCGTCGATGTAAGCGGCTGCCGAGCTGCCCGGGAACACAGCAGACTCGATATCTTCTTTACTGGTGGCTAGATGATCCAGTAACAGGGACTTGAACAGAGACTGCAGGTCCGTAGTGGGCATCAGGTCGCGCCCCTAGTATAGGCTGCCGCTGGCTAGCCCGGCTTCTGGATGCCCTGGCACCACTGGCAAAGCGGAATACATGCCCGAGTGACTGCAGATCTAATTCGGCCCGGAACTTTCTGAATTCCGCTTAGGTCAACTACACTGGGCTAACACTGTACTGGAAAGGATTCCAGCATGTTACCGGCAGGGACTGCCGGGTTGGGTGGCCAAACATCAGCTCGTGCAGTGGCACCCAGGCACGAGGGCCACCGTCCCGAGACAACAGTTCTCTATCAGATTGTCGATAAACACTACCACGAATTCCTGGCATAATTCGTAGTTCCTCGGCAAGAACTCCTGTATTTTAATTCTGACTCCATTTAATTCGATCTTAAGAAATATTATGGAAATATTTCACACGCAGGATGTATGTCTCCCTGAGTATTACCCGAGATTGAAGACGGCCCGAAGTCGAAAATCGAGTGGGAGCCATAACATTGCAATCCATACCCACCATTGTTAGTGATTCTCAGACCGGTACTCAGGAATGCATTGGTGAGCTTGTCCACTACCATGCCGTGACTGCCGTTATTTCTGATTTCCACATCTATGGTTGACTCAAAAAAGATCGAGCCACCGCTGTGGGCCCATACGCCAACCCCAGAATTGTCTTCGATAACCACGTTATTTCTTGGGGATATCTCAGGGTCAGAGTAATTTGATTTTAGAGCTGGCAGTGGTATTTGGACTTGCGGTCGCCGCCTCGGGAGAGGGGTGGTAGGGAGTAGCCTAGTTGCTCTTCTATCTCTCGTTTGAATTTTCCTGGTCCATGAGTGGCAAGGTGTAGGCCCTACCCCTCCGAAGTCCTGCTGTCCCTTTGCGGTGAACGGGAGTGCTTTTCCATGTAGTCATCCATGGCCTCCAGCGTGAAGTCCTCGTACATCAATCTCACATACTTCCACGTCTTCCTCGTGATTTCCTGATCATACATATGTTTACGCCAACGCGAATCCTCGATGTACTTCTTAACCGTGATGTTGAGCGCGGTAGCTGAAGCGGACTGACCGTCCAGGCACACTGCGAGAAACAGGATGTGTTCCTTGGTGACGCCCTCAGCAAGGGCCGCGTCCATGTCTATTCCAAACAGCTCGAAAGACTTTTCCCACTTGTCGAGCTTTGTTACGAGGAGCAGGTTTCGCTCAATCTTAAACCTTGCGTAGCTCTGGTTTAACTCCCTTTTTTTGGAGTCCGTGCCGTGACGGTAGACCAATGCTGCAATAAAGAGAGATATGATAGATATAGCGGTGGTAGCAATAGCCGTAATGATTTCCCACATTGCTTATTGTTTACTCCTTCGATTATTGATGCTCGAACTGGTTCCGTCGCGTTTGTAAATGTGATTTAATAATACCTTCAAGAGATCGACTGATTACGCAGCCAATTCATAGAATAATTCTACGGCGGACTTAGAGCTCTTATCCACCGAAAAACTCTGTTCCCAATTACGTAAGCTAATTGAACACAGTCGTTATAGAATACATGATCTGTTGTTTTGCATTTCAAATTGACCCGGTATTTGCAGCAAAAACGAACCCAGCCAAATAGAGATGAAACAAGGGCTATCAGCATTATTAGTGGGTCAAAATTCAATGCATATTTTCACCGTTACTGGATCAAATTTGGGTGCAATTCAACATGGTGACCTTAATTTTGAATTAAGGGTCACTGTCCCTGGAACTAATAACTCTGTCCCCCCATGCGTTAATTCAGCCATAATGTCGCCAAAGGGGCATCCAGTGAGCTTCTGGTCGAAACATTCCCATTCAGGAAAGGAGTCAGAAATGACTGAGAAATACCATTTTACGAAGTTTAATGCATTCTTGCTGGCAGTGCTCATTGTCATCGGCGTGTCCACGGCAAATGCCGACATAGAGCAGGGCCGACTCGATGCGATCGCCGCCGATTTACAGGGGCGGGTAGACGCAGGCAAGTTATCCGGTGTGGTTGCCATG
>Ga0114950_10004561_pt1 | contig 10762 bp, 8 predicted proteins | sample N075metaG_FD_83503 | JGI IMG/M metagenome (GOLD analysis project Ga0114950, IMG submission 83503) | Deep subsurface microbial communities from Kermadec Trench to uncover new lineages of life (NeLLi) - N075 metaG | ecosystem: Environmental > Aquatic > Marine > Ocean trench > Sediment | place... | reverse complement strand
CGACAAGTCAAAAGCAGACAGCAGCGTCGACCCCTTCGAGTTGGTGCGCCGCATCAAGGGCAGGGGGCCTGCTCCTGTACACCTTTGGGATCCCCCTTTCTGTGGAGACATGGACATGTTGATAGCACGCAACGGTGACTGGATACACGAGGGCAGACCGATCAGGCGTGCCGCGATGGTGCAATTATTTGCCTCGGTGCTGCTGCTGGATACGGACGGCGATTACTATCTGGTCACGCCAGTCGAGAAAGTTAGAATTCGGGTGCAGGACTGCCCCTTTGTGGTCACCGAGATGGATATCGAAGGCCAGGGACATTCCCAGCAGATTCAATTCACCACCAATACCGGCGAGAAAGTGATTGCCGGACAGGCTCACCAAATATGCTTGCAGGTGGATCAGGACACTGGCGAACCTCATCCCACCGTGCACATTCGCAGCGGCCTGAATGCGCTTATCAATCGCGCCGTTTTCTATCGCATGGTGGATATCGCAGAACAAACCACAAGTGGGGCCGAGACAGTTACCGGACTCTGGAGTGATGACTGCTTCTTCGAGCTCGGACGACTGCAATCCGGTGATTAACTGATGCCTGCCAATGCAGGTTGCGGACAGAGGGAGTTGACCTGATCTGCCAAAAACGGCATTATTGCCCCCTTTTTTTCAGACGCTAGAAAAAGGAATTTCGGCCAGTCTGCTCAAGTACACTGTTAGTTTGTTTACTTTAAAGTGGAGAATCCATGAAGATTCTTGTTGCAATCAAGCGCGTCGTCGACGCAAACGTAAAAGTGAGAGTGAAGTCCGACGGAACTGGTGTGGACTTGACCAATGCCAAGATGGCGATTAATCCCTTCTGTGAAATCGCCGTAGAGGAAGCCATTCGCATCAAGGAGGCGGGCGCTGCCGAAGAAATCATCGTCATCTCTATTGGTCCACAGGCTTGCCAGGAACAAATTCGAACCGCATTGGCTCTAGGCGCGGACCGTGGAATCCTGGTTCTAAACGACGAGCAGGTAGAGCCGCTAGCAGTAGCCAAGGTTCTCAAAGCCGTGGTGGAGAAGGAGCAGATCGACCTGATTATTCTAGGCAAGCAATCCATCGATACCGATAACAATCAGGTGGGCCAAATGCTGGCGGCGCTGTGCAATTATCCCCAGGGCACCTTCGCCTGTAACGCCGAATTAAAGGATGGCAAGATAGAGGTCACCCGTGAAATAGATGGCGGGGAGCAGACTGTGTTGTTGGACCTGCCTGCTGTTGTGACTACCGATCTGCGCCTCAATGAGCCGCGTTATGCCTCGCTACCAAATATTATGAAGTCAAAAAAGAAGCCGATAGATAGTATGACGGCGGCTGACCTTGGCGTAGATGTCAGCTCCAAGCTAAAGACGCTGAACGTATCAGCACCGGCCAAACGTACGGCGGGTGTCATCGTCAAGTCGGTGGAAGAGTTGGTGCATAAATTGAAGACTGAAGCTAAAGTTATATAGGTGGTAGATATGTCCATATTAGTAATCGCTGAACACGATAACAGTTCACTAAAATCAGCTACCCTGAATACCGTCACCGCCGCTCTGGCTATTGGCGAAGACGTTACTATTCTGATTGCCGGGTCGGCTTGTCAGGATGTTGCCGAGGCGGCGGCAAAAGTAGCCGGGGTGTCGAAGGTCGTGGTAGCAGATGCTGCAGCCTACGAGCATCAGCTGGCGGAGAGTGTAGCGCCTTTGGTGGTTGAGCTGGCCAAGGCCTATTCCCATGTCCTGGCGGCGGCAACGACGGCGGGCAAGAACCTGATGCCCAGGGTGGCCGCCTTATTGGATGTGGCTCAAATATCCGAAATAGTAGAGATACAATCCCCCGATACCTTTGTGCGCCCTGTCTATGCAGGCAACGCGATGGCCACGGTGCAGTCCGCGGACTCCATCAAGATCATCACCGTACGAACCACGGCATTCGGTGAAGCTGGAGGCGGAGGCAGTGCCGCAATCGAAGCCTCGGACTTTGTGGTTTCTCAACAACAGTCGACTTTTGTCAGCGAACAGCTATCTGCTTCGGAAAGGCCCGAACTCACTTCCGCCTCGATAGTAATTTCCGGTGGTCGGGGCATGCAGAGCGGTGAGAATTTCGTGCTGCTGGAAAAAGTCGCCGACAAGCTGGGTGCCGCCATAGGGGCATCGAGGGCCGCGGTAGACGCCGGCTTCGTGCCTAACGAGTTGCAAGTGGGTCAAACCGGTAAAATAGTTGCTCCAGATCTCTATATCGCAGTCGGTATCTCCGGCGCCATTCAGCATCTCGCTGGCATGAAAGACAGCAAGGTGATCGTCGCCATCAACAAGGACGCAGAGGCGCCAATCTTCCAGGTCGCTGATTACGGTCTGGTGGCGGATCTGTTCAAGGTGCTGCCGGAACTGGAAGCCGCGCTGTAGGCATTTCGAGCAAACCCAGATACAAAAAAAGCCCGTCACCGGGCTTTTTTTTACTTCGTTTTTAGACGTTGGAGTCTACTAAAGAGTAGACGCCAGCAGCTTTCTAGCTATTGGGCGTCAGCATTCTGGCTACTCTGTTCTGCCAACTGGCGACGCTTTACCTCTCTCGGGTCATTGGACGCCCTGCCTGCGGCCTTTACAGGCGCTGAAGTGGCGGCTCCACTGTCCGCTGTCGGTTTCTGGCTGGCAGCTTTTGGGCTCGCTGGTTGTTTCTTAGCAGCAGTAGCGTCACTGTCGTTTGCCGCTGGCTTAATTGCCTTTGGTCTGGGTTCAGTTGCCGGTCTCACTGCTGGCGTCTCTTTAGCTGCTGGTGCCGCCGAAGCTTCCACTTTCTTAAAGGGCGGCTCTACGTTTGCCGTCGTCGCACCGACGTTGCCATCTACTTCCTTCACAGGCGCCTTGCTAGCGGTGTTGCCGGGTGCGCCGGTTTCTACTGCTGAAGCCTCGGGTCTTGAAGCAGGGGGCTTTGCAGCGGCTGGCTTCCGTCTCTGCTTTTGAGCTTGCTCACTCGTTGGCTGCCCGGTTTCTTCCTTAACTGCAACTGCTGGCGTAGGCTCTGATTTTCTCTCAGGGCTGCTCGTAGTGTCTGTTGTCGGGGATTGAATCGCGGTGTTAGTCGCAGTGTTCGTGGCAGCTGTACTAGCGACGCTATCAGCTGCGCTGGCCTGCGGGCTTCCTGCTTCGGCTTGTGGCTTCAGCTGGGAAGGTGCTGGCTGCGTCGGTACTACGCTTACATCCTCTCTGCCTTGAACCGGTAATTCGGCTTGGGAACTCGCTGCCTGCGAGGCTGTTCCATCACGTTGCTCAGGCCTCGGCCCGCGCTTGCGTTGACTGGTGTTTCTAGGCCGTTTATTTGCAGGCCTGCGTTGTGACTTCTGTTCGGACCTCTCCGTCGATGAACCCTCTGCTGATCTTTCTTGCTGGGAGGCTGAAGACTGTCTTTGGCTGTCTTCTCTTCCCTGGGTTTTCTTCGCCGATGCTTCATTGCCACCCCTGGCACCTGCTTGACTGCGACGTTGCTGGCTCTGCTGTTTGCCTGACCGGTTATCGCGGCGCTCATTACGCTGCTGTGATCCGCCCCGGGATTGTTGGCTGCGCTGCTGAGTACGGGAACTGCTTCGATTCCGGTTGCGGCTGCCTTGCTGGCTTTTTCGCTCCTGCTGCTTGTTTTTCTTCTCGGATGAACCAAACAGGCTAGCAATTAATTTGGCGAAGAAACCTTTCTTCGGTGGAGGAGCACGCTTTGTTGGCACATTGCTGACAGAGGGCTTCTGCACGGCGGCTTCCTTAGCCTGTGGTTTTTTGATGTTAGGTGCCGGCTCAGGCAAGGCTGTGACATCCACTTCATAGGCTTCGGATTGTTGATCGATGCCGGTAATTTTGTAATGTGGGGTTTCCAGTTCCGGATTGGAGAGAATGACTACCTTGGTATTACTCTGCTGCTCTATTTCGCTAAGAGCCGAACGCTTCTCGTTCAGCAAGTAAGAAGAGACTACCAGTGGAACCGTAGCCCGAACCTCTGAGCATTTCTGCTTGTTGGCTTCTTCCTGCAATATGCGCAGAATCGACAGCGAAAGGGACTCGACGTCTCTGATAGAGCCTTGTCCGCTGCAGCGAGGGCATATGATAGCGCTGGTTTCTCCTAGAGAAGGGCGCAGTCGTTGGCGGGACATTTCCAATAGCCCAAAGCGTGAGATACGCCCCACTTGAACTCTGGCTCGGTCCGGCTCTAGGGCTTCACGCATGCGGGTCTCAACGTCCCGCTGGTTGCGGGTGGAGCTCATGTCGATGAAGTCGATAACCACCAGGCCGCCCATGTCTCGCAGGCGAAGTTGTCTGGCTATCTCGTCGGCGGCCTCGAGGTTGGTATTCAATGCCGTTTCTTCGATATCGGCTCCACGAGTAGCGCGTGAGGAGTTGATGTCGATAGAGATCAGTGCCTCGGTAGGATCGATAACGATGGATCCGCCGGAAGGAAGTTTAACCTCTCTCTCGAAGGCGCTCTCGATCTGGCTCTCGATCTGGTAGCGATTAAACAGCGGAATCTTGTCTGAATACAGTTTGATACGGTCTTCGTACTGCGGCATGACTTGCCTGATGAAGGTGATCGCTTCTTCATAGGATTCTTCGGTATCGAAGAGCACTTCGCCGATGTCCTTGCGCAGATAGTCTCGAATGGTGCGAATGATGACATTGCTTTCCTGATATATCAGAAACGGTGCCGGTTTTCCGGCGCTGGCTTCATGAATCGCATGCCAGAGTGCCAACAGGTAATCCAGATCCCATTGCAGCTCCTCTTGCTCCTTGCCAACACCGGCAGTGCGCACGATCATGCCCATGTCGTCGGGGATTTCGAGGCCGCGTAGCGCCTCTCGCAGGCTGGATCGCTCGTCGCCTTCTATGCGACGGGAAATGCCGCCGGCCTTGGGGTTGTTTGGCATCAATACCAGATAACGTCCAGCCAGGCTGACGTAGGTGGTGAGGGCGGCGCCCTTGTTGCCACGTTCTTCCTTCTCTACCTGGACAATAAGTTGGGTGCCTTCCGGGATTAGCTCCTTGGGATTGCTGCTCTTGGCACCCTTGGCGTAGTACTGGCGGGATATTTCTTTCAGTGGCAGGAAGCCGTGTCTCTCGGCGCCAAAATCCACAAATGCCGCTTCCAGGCTGGGCTCGACGCGGGTGACTTTACCCATATAGATATTGGCTTTCTTTTGGATGCGGGTGCGGTTCTCTATATCCAGATCGTAGAGTCGCTGGCCATCCACGAGGGCAACACGAAGTTCTTCTTCCTGTGTTGCATTGATCAACATTCTTTTCATAATAAGTTCACTTTCTGTTAGTCCAGATTAGTAAACTCAGGTGTGATATTCGTGGCGGGCTCGTTAACTGTCAGCCTTTGTCAGGCCTAATCAAGGGGCTAAATCTTGCCGATTTATGCCCCGTGTAGACAACGAGTCAAGCAGAGGGATGGACTGTATTTCAACAATAACACTTACTACTAAACGCCAATCTCGACTGCTGGCATTCGATTTTGCTAACTGTGCAGCCTAAAAAAAGGCCTTCTGTATTGCATCTAATGTATTGTTTTAGCTGAAAAATCTATCTTACTGCTGCTTTATTACCCTGCTGCTAATGTCTGGCCTATGGCTCAGTGTCAGCGGGGTGCTTCGAATAGGAATTCCTGAGTTTATCTGGTTAATCATCGGGTCACGCCTTTAGCTGCATGACACAATATATTTGTTTAATGGGTTGGCAGAGTCTGCCGCTATCTGCTAATTGCGTTGTTAGGGCGATTAGTCTTATGGAGCGATAAGTCTGCCTCTATGGCCTTTACCTAACTAGGTAGACTAATAGACGGCCAGTATGCGAATGTCTTTAACTACTGATTTGTTATCCCCGGTTAGGGAGCTTAACTGCTCATCGACGACATCCGTCTATCTGCACTGGCTTAAATAATGCCGTTACTCAGCAGATCACACCTTTATACAGCGGGTGCATGGCGATGGAATATAGCAGCAATATGGTAGCGACTCAATTGCTGTGGGTCTTTTTACGAAAAAATTTCCAAAAAAACAATGACCTGCACGGCGCGCGAAAAAGCTTGTTTCGCTCACACAGTCAGCGCCGCAGATACGCCAGCAAGACAGTGCTGCGGTATTTCACCGTAGTTTTGCTGTGCTTTCACTGTGCTTTCACCGTAGTTTGCCGCACCTGGCAAGTGCCCGGGGGTACTGGACTTCGGGGTAGCGCCGCTGGCTTGATTAAACAATTGGCCTGTGTTTAGAATAACCGCCCATGTGGCTTTGCCGGTACAAGGACACAAGATTAATAATATAGCTGGCGAGTAGAGGCAAGATCGATGACCATTTATTCCTACAGCCGGACTTCCGAGTTGGAAGCCGCCTTAGAGCAAGACCAGCTGGATGCGCTACTCGAGCCTGAATTACTGGCAATTCAAACCTATTGTCTAAGCAAATCCTGGTTCATGACAGAGAACCTGAGAGAATCAAATTGCGATTGGGGGCGCGAGTTTGTTAAGCGCGATGCGGCAAAAAGCCTGCTTAATTTACTCCAACCTGGCGATGTTATTCTGTGCAGCAAACTTGAACGCATCTGCAGTTCAAGTCATGAGACCCTAAAGCTTATCGAATTACTGAGACAGAAATCGATTCAATTGCATGTCGTCGAGCTGGGTGGTGACATTACCAACCCCGAGTTTCAAGTTAATTTCAGCAAGGTTGCCCAGCTCTTTTCAGCCTTGGAAAAACGCAAGTCAATAGAACGTATCAAGTGTGTTAAACAGCGTCAGCGTAAACAGGGTCGTTATCTGGGTGGCAGCAGGCCATTCGGTTACATGATTCATGAAAATGGCCGTCTGATCGAAAACCCTATGGAGCAGCGAGTGCTCAAACGCATCATGGATTTGAAGAAAGAAGGAAAATCCCTGCGCGCGATTTCCAGCGAAGTCTCAACTCCAGTCATCCCGATCAGCTTCAAGACCGTGCAGAGGTTATTGCAGCGTCACGCTCAGTGATCTTAAGACGAATAAAGTAGATACCCACCTGAAGGCTTGGTCATGATTAAACCGTTTTCACTGTTCGTGGGTCTGCGTTACACGTTCACCCGAAAACGTAATTTCTTCCTCTCCTTTGTCTCTCTTATTTCAATGCTTGGCGTGAGCCTTGGCGTACTCATTCTTATTGTCGCCCTGTCGGTGATGAACGGTTCGATATCCACTCTGCGCAACGAGGCACTGAAATCCGTGCCGCATGTCACTGTTTCGGGCGATGTAATCGATGCGGACTGGCGTGAGTATGTGGCAATTGCCAACTCTTCGACACAGGTTCTGGCGGCGGCCCCCTATCTGCAGGGTGAGGCAAACTTGCGCTATCAGGGCCAAAACAGCTTCATTAGTCTGCGGGGGATAGACCCTGCGCTGGAAGGGTCCGTGGTCAGCAATCCTGGCAATCGTTACCAGAACCTGCTCGATCTGTTGGCAGAGACCGACGATGGAATCATTCTCGGCACACAGTTGGCCAGTAGTCTAGGAATTTACGGCAGCGGCGAGCTCAGCATTACCTCTCTAGGGAGTCTGTTGGCACGGTCTCTATCCGATGCTCAGGGCTTCAAGGTCGTCGGCACTGCCGACTTCGGTTTTTATGGCAATGGCAATACTGCGCTGATCAACCTGAATCGAGCAAAGACAGTATTCGTAAGAGACCCCGGCGTCGATGTAAAGTTGAGGCTTAAGGTAGATGATGTGTTTGCTGCCGAGACTATCGCCATCGATGCCTTCGGCGAGCTTGTCGAGTCTGAGGCGCTTGAAGTACAAGCCTGGTTTGACGCGCAAGCCAATCTATTTAATGCGCTGAGAATGGAGAAGATACTCACTAGCTTCATGTTGTTGATGATTGTCATTATCGGTGCGGTAAACATAGTCTCCACATTGGTCATGGTGGTTTCTGACAAGGGGGCAGATATCGCTATCCTGCGCACCATGGGAGCAAGTAGAAGTACCATACTGCAAATATTTATCATCCAGGGGCTGGTGGCCGGCATCATCGGTACCCTGGTGGGCGCCGTATTAGGTGTGCTCCTGGCTGCTAATATCACAGATATCAGCCTTATGCTGGAACGGTTGATTAACAGCGTCTTTGTCGATGCCAATGTGTATCTGATTTCACATTTGCAGACTCAGATCGACTGGGATGAGGTGTTGCTGGTTTGCCTGGCGGCACTGTCGATCAGTTTTTTGGCAACGCTGTATCCCGCCTATCGAGCCAGCAAGATTCAACCGGCTGAGGTCTTACGCTATGAATGATTATTTCCTGGAAGCGATGTTTTTTGATGAATTCTAAACCAACAGTTCTTGCCTGCCATCAGCTTGAGAAAACATACTCTCAGGGGCCTCAGCTGGTGCGGGTATTAAAAGGTATCAATCTCGAAATTGTTGCCGGCGAGCAAATAGCCATCGTCGGCAGTTCCGGTTCGGGTAAGACGACGCTGCTGAATCTGCTTGGCGGACTCGACCTGCCCAGCTCGGGCAGTGTCACAATCGCCGGCAAGGATCTGGCGACAGTCAACGAAACCGAACGGGGTTTGCTGCGTAATAAACACCTCGGTTTTGTCTATCAGTTTCACCACCTGCTCGGCGAATTTAGCGCACTGGAGAACGTCTGCATGCCATTGCTAATCGCCGGCATGGGCATTCAGTCTGCTAGCGACAAGTCGGCGGCAATCCTGAAAAAGGTTGGCTTGGGTGAGCGCTTCGAACACAGGCCTTCCGAGCTTTCCGGTGGCGAGAGACAGCGAGTCGCAATAGCGCGCGCACTGGTTACCGAACCCAAGTGTGTGTTACTGGATGAGCCAACGGGCAATCTCGACAAGCATTCCGCTGCGGATATTCACAAACTGATGAATGAGCTGAATGCCGCTCTGGCGATTAGCTTCATCGTGGTGACTCACGATGAGCAGCTGGCCAACTCTATGCATCGCAAGCTGACATTGGAAGACGGTGTCCTGAATGAAGGATAAGCCGGTTTCGATTCCGCGCTTTATCGCATGGCGTTACATCAGTGTCGGCAAGCGCAGCCATCTGGTTTCATTCATGTCGGCGATATCCATTTTTGGCTTAAGCCTGGGCATAGCAATACTGATTATTGTTTTATCGATAATGAATGGCTTCGATTATGAGATGAGGCAGAACGTTCTCGGCATAGTGCCACATATCACAATTAGCTCAGAAGAAAACCTAAGCGCGGCAGACTGGCAGCGAATAGTCGATATCACCGGCGAAAATCCGCGAGTATTGTCTACCGCGCCGGTGATACAGGCGGCGGGCGTTGTTGCCACGCGGGCCGCCTACAGTGGTGTCGTTATCAATGGTATCAATGCCCAGGCCGAAGCGGCTTCGTCTGCCATCGACAGGTTCATGACAGCAGGGAACCTACAAGCATTACAGCAGACCCGCTGGGGTATTATTGTCGGTGAGAGTCTGGCGGATTCACTTGATGTGGAGATAGGCGATAACATCGATCTGTTTTCTTCCACGATTTCTCTCAACCCGATTACACCCCTGGCCTCCTTTCGTGGCTTTGAATTGGTGGCGGTGTACAAGGTTGGCAGTGAAGAGCTGGACAACGGCGTGGTGATGATAAACCTGGCGGCGGCGCGGGCACTGCTGCGCCTGAGAATGCCTTACAACGCCTTGCGAGTAAGAACGGTCGACGTGCTACTGGCCGATGAGATTCAGGCCGAGTTAAATCAACAGCTACCTGGCGGCATGATAAGCCAGAGCTGGACGGCAACTCTGGGGGGGATCTACGAAAACATCCAGTTCTCGCGAACCATAATCAGTTTCATGCTGTGGTTGCTGATCGGGGTGGCGGCGTTTAATTTAATCGTGAGCCTGATCATGATCGTGCGGGACAAGCGCGGCGATATCGCTATCTTGCGCACTCTGGGTGCCAGCCCGAAGACTATCAATCACATCTTCATGTGGCAGGGTTGTCTTATTGCATTGCTGGGCATTGTTATCGGCGTAGGCCTCGGCATAGTAGGCTCCCTGAATGTAAGCCGATTGGCCAGCGCCATCGAAGACCGGTTTTCTATCCAGCTATTGAATGCCGATGTCTATCCAATCGATTTCCTGCCTTCACAGCTAAGCATGGCGGACGTCGGCATTGTATCGGCGGGAGTTTTTCTGCTTTCGCTGCTGGCCACGGTTTATCCGGCAAGACGAGCGGCGGCAATTCAACCGGCTGCCGCCCTGCGCTCTGAATAGAAAGCTAGGGAGCCTCAGACCACGCAGAGTGGCCAACTGTGATCAGAGGCTCCCTAGGTCATTTGCCGCTGAATTCGCAATAAGCTCAGGTCTCCACTAGATTTAAGCCTCCTCAAGTCAAAATCTTTAAAGGATTAAGGATGTTGTCGTGGCTAAGTTGCTGCTGGGCTATTGCCTGGGAATAGCAGCCGGTGTCTATGTTACGGCCATCACCGGGACGCTGCTGATTGCGGTCGCTGCTACTTTGCTTGGTGCTGTGGCTGCTGCTGCATTTTCTGATGGTGGCTCTCGGTTGCGCTCTGTTTTTCTACTGCTGAGTTGCTTTGTGCTGGGTTTTGCCTGGCATTTATTCTGGGCTGTTAACATTCTTGGAGAGCGCCTGCCTGCGGAACTGGAGGGGGTGGATCTACTATCTGCGGGTGTGGTGATTAGCCTGCCCGAGAGAAATACAAACGCGCAGCAGTTTATGTTTTTCCTGACTGAGAACGAGGCAGG
>Ga0114950_10004559_pt1 | contig 10766 bp, 7 predicted proteins | sample N075metaG_FD_83503 | JGI IMG/M metagenome (GOLD analysis project Ga0114950, IMG submission 83503) | Deep subsurface microbial communities from Kermadec Trench to uncover new lineages of life (NeLLi) - N075 metaG | ecosystem: Environmental > Aquatic > Marine > Ocean trench > Sediment | place... | reverse complement strand
GTCATGACTGACGAGGCCTTCCTGGTCCGTTCTGCCCTGGCAGGAGACCTGCGGATCACCGGCGTGGAGGATGCCGGGCCTGGACAGGTGCCCCTGGATCTCCCGGCGGCTCACGGGCGGGCTGTCCTCCTGCAGAACGCCGCCGGTGTCGGGTACCGCCTGGTTCTTCCGGTCGGTGGCGGGCTGCCTCTGCGGGTGGACTATTCGGTGCCCGGAGACCAGCCGGAGACTGAACAGGCGTTGAGTGATGTCTTCACCCGCTGGCGCGTCGTCAAGGGCCTGCTGTTCCCGGCCGAAGTGATTCTCTACCGGGATTCCCGCGCGATCTCGGCGGCCCGTTACAGTTCCATCGAGGTCGACCTGGCACCTGAGAGGCCGTCACCGCCGGCGGTGTCACAACCCTGACCGTAGGAGGGCTGCCTGCCCTCAGGATTCGGCGGCCGCTCTCTGTTGCAGGAGTTCCAGGCGCTTGGAGTTGTAGGCCGCCACCAGGTCGCCACGGGCCAGCATGGCGATGATCTTCTCAGGGACATCGGGGTCGGCGACGGGCAACTCCGGCACATCCAGGGAGATCAGGTTCTGTAACGCCTGGGTGGCGGGGTCATCCGGCGAGAGGATGAGCGGAGGTGGAACTGCGATGTCCCGGGCGATGACTGTCTGCTCGATGTCATGCTCGTCCAGAAGCTGGCGTAGCGTGCGCAGGGAAATCATGCCAAGGCATCGGTCTTCACCATCGATCACGGGCAGAAATTCCTGCTCGGCGTTGGCAAAGGCCTCAAAGACCTGCGCCAGGCTCGCTGTCTGGGGGATGGTGGCCAGGACGGTATCCCGCAGCACATCTCTCACACACATGTCCTCGAGAAGATCGACGTAATACTCCTTCCTGTGCGCCGGCGACTGGAAGGGCGAGGGGACCTGGCTGCGGTAGATATTCCAGCGCCGTCCCAGGATGTAGGAGATGGAGCAGACCCAGAGAGATGGCAGAAGGAGATGGTAACTCCCTGTCATCTCCGAGACCATGACCAGAGTGGAGATGGGCGTGTTGGCGGCGGCAGCGAAGAAACCGGCCATGCCCACCACCACGAACGCGCCGGGCTGGGTGAATGTTTCCGGGGCAACCCATTGGGCCAGGAGGCCCACGACTCCGCCCAGGGAGCCGCCGATGACCATGGAGGGTCCGAACACGCCGCCCGAGCCACCCGAGCCGATGGTGAGAGCGGTTGTCAGGATTTTGCCCAGAGCCAGGGCCAGGAGGACGGTGATGGTGACCTCCCCCATGAGGGCCTTCTGGAGGGAGCGTAACCCACCGCGATGACGTCGAGAGAATTCCTGTCCTTGACGACCAGGAAGATGACGACGCCGACGAGCCCTGTGGCCAGGCCGCCCAGCATGGGCTTGAAATGATCGGGTATGGGCAGGCGCTTGAACAGGTTGCGCGTGCCGTAGAAGATGTTCACGAACGCGCCGGAGGCAAGGGCCACCACCAGAGCAAGGATGGTGTAGGGGATCAACTCCAATGGCGAGTCAAAGGTGAATGGGGGGGTCTCGAAGAGGCTGTGGAACCCGAACGGAATGGAGAAGACGCAGTAGGCCACGATGGTCGAGAGGGCCGCTGGAATGACCACGTCCGATTCGAATTCGGGGTCGGAGTAAAGGATCTCGGCGGCGAACAGAGCGCCGGCCAGGGGTGCACGAAAAATGCTCCCGACGCCGGCCCCGATACCTGCGGCCAGCAGGATGCGCCGGTCCCGCTCGGGCAGGTGGAGGCGGCGGGCGAGGAAGGAGCCGAAGCCCGCGCCGATCTGGGCGATGGGTCCTTCGCGTCCGCCGGAGCCGCCTGAACCCATGGTGAGGGCGGAGGCGATGGTCTTGATGAAGGGGATGCGCCCGCGAATCATTCCATGCTTCTGGTGATAGGCGTCCAGGGCCGAGTCCGTGCCGTGTCCTTCGGCTTCGGGAGCGAAGGTATAAACCAGGATGCCCGAGAGCAGGCCGCCCAGGCCGGGGACCAGGATCAGGGCCCAGAGGCGCAGGGGAGTGCTGGTGGCCGCGAACAGTTCTGCCTCGCCTGCCGGTCCACCGGGCCGGAATCCGGCCATCTGGTCCAGGAAGATATGCATGCTGAAGGTGACCAGGACATGGAAGACAATGGCACCCAGGCCGGCCACCACACCGACCAGGCCCCCGAAAATGAACCAGCGGCCCAGAACCGGAAGGTTCAGCCAGTCCGCGGGCTTGCGTAGTTGACGTGGAAATTCCATGAGGGCTTACTTTAGCGGGTCTAACTGTTTTCGCCAGCCGCCGGCAGGGAGATGATGAAGGATGTTCCCTTGCCGGGTGCGGATGTCACCTCCAGGCTGCCTCCATGCTCCTGGATGGTGCGGCGGGCGATGGCCATTCCCAAGCCCGTTCCCGAGTCCCGGGTCGAGAAGTAGGGCTCGAACACCCGAGCCAGTGTCTTCTCGTCCATCCCCATCCCTGTGTCCCGGATCTCCATGAGGATGGTCTCCCGTGCTTCGTCCGTTGAGGCACGCACCCGGAGTTCACCCCCGGCCGGCATGGCCTGCAGTGCGTTTTCGATCAGGTTCACAATGGCCCGCTTGATCAGAGCCGGGTCGACCCGGACAAGGGGCAGCGATGGAGCGATATCGACCTCCAGGCGCACTCGCGGGCCGAGACTACTGCCGTAAGGCGCAAGGGTCTCGGCCAGCAGTTCTCCCGGTGAGAGAAGCTGGGTTTTCTTCTCCGGCAGGCGGGCGTAGTGGGAGAAGGATGAGGCGATCTCCCGCAACCCCTCCACCTGGGTGAGAATGGTTGCCACCGTGCGCTCCACGGTGGAGCTGAAGTCGGGGTCCTGCCGCTGGTGAACGCGCCGCAAGTGTTCCGCCGCCAGTTTGATGGGCGTGAGGGGATTCTTGATTTCGTGGGCAATACGCCGCGCCATGTCGGCCCAGGCCTCGAGACGGCTGGAGCGAACGCTCTCGGTGATGTCTTCCAGAAGGAGGAGACGGTCGCCTCGCTCATCCGGGAGATCCACCAGGATGGCCCGCAGGCGGGTGTCATGACCTGCGTCCGGTTCCAGATCCCGGGTCAAGGTCGAAGCGGGGTGGGTGCGGGGAGAGGCGATGAGGGCGGACAATCCCCGCTTGTAGGGAGAGCGCTGCAGGGCCTGGAGAATTTTCCGGCCCGCCTCGGCATGTTCCCCTCCGGCCATGATCCGCTTCGCCGCGGGATTGAGCATCAGGATGTCGTCTTGAGCGTCCAGGTGTACGATGCCGATAGGCGCATGCCGGACCAGGTTCTCCAGGGTTTCCGTACGGCGATGAAGGTCGGCGCGCTGGCGGGAGAGGGTTGTGGCCATGTCATTGAATGAGCGCGTGAGACGGCTCAGTTCATCCTGGCCGCTGAGGGGCACGAGGAAATCTTCTCCGCCGGCCGCAAGACGAGCCGTGGCGTGAGTCAGACGCTGGAGCCGTCCGGCGGTGGTTCTGCCCACCAGGATAGCGGCGGCCAGGAGCAACAGCGCTACCGCGGCTGTGGCCAGGTCGGCCCGTTCGCGGACTTCCTCTCCGGACTGAGCCACGGCCTCCTCCTGGCGGCTGAACGGCAGGCGGAGCATGGCCGCTCCATGGCCGCTCCGGCCCAGGGCAGCGCTGACCGCCGGTGGCACTGCCGGGAGGGAGGAAGGAGATGGCAAGCTGATCTGCTTGCCTTCAAGCACAATGCGGCGGTAGGCCTCGGCGTCAGGCAAAGGCGAGACGATTCCGGCCGTGAACAGCCCGCGGCGGGAAGTTGCCACCAGCTGTTGATCCACGAAGAGATCGATCTCCTGGCGAATGACCCGGGATAACCAGTACAGCGTCTCGTCAGAGGGCATGGGCGGGGACGGATCGCCCCCTATGGCCACCATGGAGTCTTTCACCACCCGGCGTGCCACCTCCAGGGATTGCAGGCCGAGCGCATGCAGGCCTTCCCGGCGCTGGCGTTCCAGGGGAGCGCGCAGCAGGAGCGCCAGACTCAGAAGCGGCGCCAGGGAGGCCAGCAGAACCGCAGCGGCCAGCTTGCGGCCCCAGGATGAGCGGAACCAGTTCACCAGCAGAACCGCTTCCCGGCGCAGCCCCGCCAGAGGATGGAGGAGGAGATAGGCGACGGCCGCCAGCAGCAGGAGGCAGATCGTCTGCATCAAAACGAAGCGCAGGAGGCCGGCCAGCAGCCGTACCCAGGAGTCAAGAGGATAACCCAGCGCGTAGATGATGTCGCCCTGGGCGAAATAGAACAGCCGCACGCGGTGGCCATGATTGAAACTGTCCTGCCAGATACCTTTCTGGATATCGATTCTCGACTGCATTCCGGCCTGAAGCGGGGCCGGCTCCGCCTGGGAGGACCAGAGAACAGTGCCCTCTGTATCACGGGCGGTCAGGAGAGGTGGGCCGCGCAGCAGCCGGCGGGTATCGGCGCCGACAGTGGTCCAAGGCAGGGGTTCGGCCGTTGTCGAGAGGGCAGGGATATTTCCTTCATCGTTGGCGATGTAGAGGGCCAGCACGCCGGTGATGTGGTTCTCGGTGTCGTTGACGGGCCAGCGACTGCTCATGACCGCCTGCTCCTGGCTCAGAGTGGAGAAGACCAGGTGCTCCAGAGGCATCGGCTCCAGGATGGCCACTTCACCGGCGAGACCCGGGATCGGCGGTGGCATGGCCAAGGAGAAACTGCCCGCCAGAGACCCTGCGCCATCGTAGATCTCCAGAGAGGAGTGATACCCCTGCCGCGCCAGCTCAGAGGTTCGCCAGAGGTGGAAGGCGAGCGCATCGCCTGTCCCGTCAGCCAGGGCCGTGGCCAGCTCACGGGCTATGCCCTCTCGTGATTGGAGCAGGTCGCGGGTCTCGGTGAGAGCCTGTTGGCGGTCCGCGTCCTGATGCACCAGGAGAGGGCGGAGGTTCTCCATCACCAGTTCCTGACGGGCTTCCTCGGTGGTCCTGGCGAGGAACGTGAACAGAAGGGCAGAGAGGAGTGGCAGGGCAAGAGCGGCGCGAAGGAGAGGGCGCCCTCGCTGCCAGCGGAAAAGGGAGGTGAGCAGCAGCAGCGCAGGCGCCCAGAGGGTCAGCACCAGGCCCATCAGCACGGCCAGCCGTTCCACCGACGGACTCTCCCGGGCCAGTCCCGCAAGGTCCAGCCGGCTGTCGAGTCCGGCGCGCGCGCAGAGAAGGAGCGCGCCCATGACGCCGGCGCCGCCGGCAAGGGAGATGAGCCAGCGCCAGGCCCCGGCAACTTGCGGGAGTCGGGAGGCTCTTACGATGAGAACCGCCTGAAGAGCGAGAGCCAGGCCCGTGAGGAGGGTTGCCAGCGGTGAACGGAACAGGCCGAATGGAGCCTGAGACGCATAGACGGCCGGCGAGGAGAGGGCTCCCGCGTCCAGGAGGGCGCCGCTGTACATGAGGTTGGCGAGCCAGGTTCTCAGGACCCAGACACCCGCGGAGAGAACCAGCAGGGAAAAAGGACCCGGGCCCCACCTGCGCCGCGCCAGCCGGATCAGCAGCAGGGCCAGGCCCAGCAGTGCCGCCAGCTGAATGAAGAGGGTGGCACCGGCGCGGCCTGGCGGCGAGCCGGAGGCGAATGAATCCTGGACTGAGCCCATGGCTGGGGTGGTCAGGCTCCGGCTCTCAAGAAGCAGTGCGCCGCCGTTGGCAAACGGGGTCCAGATTCTCAGAACTGTACCCCCGGCGTCCAAGGAGAGGCTCCGGCTGACAGGTTCGGCGGGAACTTCCTGGGGAGGCGCCGCATAGGGTTGCCCTCCCCAGCTCAGGGGCCAGCCGGCAGCATCCCACACCGTGAGGCCGATGATCTCTCCTCTGCTCCGGGCCAGGTTCTGTGCCTGGACGGCCAGCAGATCGAACGCCTGGGAACCGGCGAGCCCGGTTTCGAGCGCCCGCAGATCCCGGGTGATCCGCCGGCCCTGCACGGCCAGAACCTCCAGGTCCGCTTCCCGGCCGGCGGTGACAACGGTCCACGGGGCGGCCATGGAGCCGGCCGGGAGGAGCATCAAGAGGACAGGAAGGGCACGCCGGATTCGGGCTGAACAGGAATAGGTGGTCACGGGCGGGCGCGAGTCCGTTCGCGGAACTCGCGGAGCACCCAGCCCTCGCTTGTCCCGACAAAGACCAGTTGCAGACTCAGATGTAGAATCTCATCATCCTGGGTGCGAACTTTCAGGTTTGCTCCGGCGCTGGTCCCCTCCTGCCGGGGCGGCCCGTCAAGTGGATCGAAGGTGAACGACTCGACCTGGTGGCGGCGCAGGATATCGTCCAGCATGTAGCGGAACTGACTGGCACTGAGGTAGCCTGAGGAATTTTTCGCCAGGCTGGGCAAGTCCACCCGGATCTTGCCGCGCCGGGGAAGGATGGGCCATATGGCGGCAGTGGTACCGGTGCGGAAGGCTTCGGCGACCTGATGAAGGGCTGCCTTGAGGTCGCCTTGAGCACCGGCCGCCAGCGGGATGAAACAGGTGAGGCCGGCGAGGAGGGCTGCAAGCAAGTGTCGCCGGAGCCGTGCTGAGGTGCTCGCCGGAGGATTCATGGCTACCGGCGATGTTAAGATTGGTGTTCTTCAAAGTCAAGCCAAGGAAAGAGTTACGTGCCCTATTCCGGACATCGCCCCCATCGCACTCTGGATACTCTCGGGACCTACTGTCCCATCCCGGTCCTGCGCACCGCCAGGATCCTGACGGGCATGAAGGGTGGCCAGATCCTGGAACTCCTCTCCGATGACCGCGGCGTTCTCACCGATATCCCTGACTGGTGTCGCGGGCACGGGCACGAGTACCTGGGGTGCCGGGAAGAAGCCCGGCACTACCGCCTCTATATCCGTAAGGTCTAGCAGTCCGCTGATACACCCTCGCGGAGTCAGTGCAGTTGCAGCTCATGGCGGGCATCGTGGCACGCTGTGCACGGCACAGAGATCGGCCCGAGGTGAATGTGCAGATCACCAGGGGAGGGACCGCTCGCATCCTCTCGGTGAGGCCGGCGGTCGACGATCTCGTGGGCGGTCTCCGGGTGTGCTCCTGAGGGGAAAAGCCCTTTCTTGGTCCTTTCCCAGGCCTGTGGTAGCATTCCGCCGCAAGTCCTGCGGGCGCTTAACTCAGCGGGAGAGTGCTACCTTCACACGGTAGAAGTCGCAGGTTCAAATCCTGCAGCGCCCACCATCTGCTCCCCCTCCCCCCCCACTCGGGCCTAGTGGGTTTCCAGAAACCAGCGGCGCCCGCATTCAAGGCCGGCCAGGCGAAATGCAAGGCGTACCCCGATCACCACTTGCCCATACACCACCAGCAGGCACAGGCCGAGAGTTGATGTGGAGGGGATGCTGCTGAGAAGCCAGGCTGAACCGCCGAGGAACAGAGCCTGGAGCACGGCGAGGGTTCCGAAGATTCCCAGGACCCGGGGGAATCTTCGGACCAGGAGACTGAGGCCGGCCAGGAACGATCCCAGGGCGGATCTCCGCTTCTCCACAACGAGTCGCACACGGCTCAATTCGGTGGCCCAGGTCAGCAGGTAGAACAGAACCACGACCACCAGTTCCTGCCCGGCCTGCAGGAGAGCCGCCCCCCTTTGAGAGGGCCAGTCGAAGGCCAGACTTCCCACCACAGCTCCCAGTTGGGCTCCGGCCAGCCAGACGACCACCCAGCTTGCGGCCAGGAAGATCGCCAGGAGGCGCACAAACGCGAATCCATAGCGCCCGCAACCGCGGAAGAATGAGCCCAGAGAAAAAGAGCCGTCGGCATCATGAAGAACACCCAGGCAACCAGCGGTGAGAAAGGCCGAGACCAGGGTGTCCAGGAAAATGACCAGGGCAACCTGATGGGAGAAGACCCGCAGAGACGGGGCGGCGTGCGCCTGGAAATCGGCATCGAACCAGGCCGGCCATGTCTGGAGGAGTCCCTCCCAGCTCCCCATGGGTGCCATGATCCGGTCCAGAGCCGTCAGTGCCGGCACCAGGGCCAGGAGAGCGAAGGCGAGGTTCACCGCGAGCAGGAGCCCCACCAGGCGCATGGAACCGAACGCCACCGGTAAGCCGGCCCGGAGAACGCGGTAGGTACCCTTCACGCCAGGCCGCTGTAAAAGGTGAGGACGTTCTGCATCCAGAGAAGGAAACGCAGGCTCCAGCGTGCCACCGGGCGCCTGCTGAGCAGGGCCGTGCGCGTGTTGTTGCTCCAGTTCAGATCGATGGCGTAGACTCGCTTGGGATCGACGGTGGCCCGGTGGACCCGCCTGGTGCCTTCATAGACGAAGCGTGTCCATGCATAGATTCCGTCCCAGTTTTCGTGGATCACCGTACCATCCTCGAACTCGATCTCCACGACCACCGGGACCGCCACCGCTCCCAGGCGCCGGACCACGATTTCATTCCTGTAGCGGGCGGCCTCCTGGTCTTCGGATGTCCCTTCCGCGGATGCTGGTGGAGGTTGTCCGGGGAGACCGTTCCCCTGGCCACGCAGCCGCCGTTCATCTCCCAATCCGAACACGCCGGCGGCTGCGGGAAGTTCCCGGGCTTCCACGCTGGTGACGGCATAATCCAGGATCTCGTTGCCGCGCAGCAGCGGGCCAAGCAACCAGCCGAGATCCCGCCCGGCCACCTCGGAGATGACCTGCTCGAACTCGCGCCCGGTTGGATGGCCATAGCGGTAACGCTGCTGGTAGGTCCTGAGAGCGCGGGTCATGGTCTCCTCCCCCAGAAGGCGTTCCAGGGTTACCAACACCAGGGCGGGGCGGTCATAGGAGTTCAACCCATACGATGCGCGATCCAGGTATTCCCAGGCCGTTCGCTGGATCCTGTCCTTGCGCGGGCCGGACAGGTAGGAGGCTCGGTATCCGTCCACGGCGCCGGTGGGGAGGTCGGGCAGATAAGTGAGGAAAGGCACATCCCGGAACCCGCCCAGGAGTGAACTGGAGGGCAAGCCGAGACGGTACAGGAGCAGCCATTCCGCGGGCTTCAGTTCTTTCAGATCTTCCGGCCAGGGTGAAGGGGGCAGGTGGATGCCAAGAGGGGTCGGCCGGATGCCGGTGGACTCGGTCTCCGGGGGCGGGGGAAGATGGAGCAGGGGATAACCCCGCACGGGGAATCCAGCAAGAGAGGTTCCCCGGGAGCGTTGCCCGTATTCCCGGTCCAGGACGCGTCCCGTGGTGTAGGTGTTGATTCCTTCGTCCAGCCAGGCTTCTTCGAATTCGTTGCTGGCCACAAGTCCGTACCAGTACTGATGTCCAAATTCATGGATAGTGACTCTCTCAGGACTGAGCCGGGCAGCCGGCGCCTGCCAGTTGCTGCCGATGGTGATCAGGGTGGGATACTCCATCCCCCCCGCTCCCCGTGCACCTTGCTGCGGGTCCACCACGGTGAGAGTCTCGTAGGGGTACGGGCCGTACCAGGTCCCCAGCCATCGGAGGCCGGCAAAAATGGCGCGGAAGACGCGCTCTTCATGGCCGGCATGCTCCGGTTGGAGAAGCAGGGTCACATCAACAGGCGGAAGATCCGGCGTGGCTTCGGACCCGGGTCTGAGGTGCCGTGTGATGGCAACAAAGTCAGGATCCGCAGCCCAGGCAAAGTCATGGACTCGCGCCTGAATGAAATGGTGGGAGATGGTGCCGTCAGGATGGGTCACAGGCGGCAAAATCTCCCGGCCTGTTGCACCAAGGATATATCCCTGGGGGACCGTGATGGTCACATCGAAGTGGGCAAAGTCGGCGAAGAATTCGCTGTCGGCATGGAATTGATGGCAGTTCCATCCATCTGTACCCTGGAACACGCCTGGTTTGGGATACCACTGGCCTGCCATGAAGAAGTTGCCCTTGAACCCCGTTCTGGCGAAGGCGTGGGGGAGCCGGGCGATGAAGTCGATCTTGAGGCGCACCGTCTCGCCGGGGCCCACAGTTCTGCCCAGGGGGAGGAGGACAACGGTTCTGTCGTCATCATTGCCATCATCGGGCTGGATGAAACGCAGGAGTTGGGCGCGCTCATCACCGCTATCCACCTTGATGGAGGTGATTTCCATCCACCCCCACTGACCTTCCTCCAGGATATTTCTGCGCTGCTGGTTGCCACCTTCACGCATGAAGGTGGAGCGGTTGTTGCGAAATGCATTGAGATACAGATGGAACGGCATCTCGGATGTGGCCGTCTCTGTCGTGTTTCGCCAGTGAATGGTGGCGTTCCCGGACAAGAGGCGCTGCGCCGGATCCAGGCGGACCGTCATGGTGTATTCCAGGATCGGCGCGGGAGAATCTATCCCTGTTTGCCCGTAGGCCAGGCGGAATCCGGCCAGCGGGGACAGGAGGATGAGCGCGACGGTGACAGCCAGGGTCTTGGAGTGGAAACTATTCATGGTAAAAGGCTTATACCATGATTGGCAGGAGTGGTGTAAGCCCGGAAATGTCACCGGGCAGAAAAAAAGGGGAGACCGAGGTCTCCCCTTTGAACGCACGGGCTGATGTGCGGCTACTTCTTTTTGGTCGCTTTGCGACGGGTCGCTTTCTTCTTGGCGGCCTTTTTCTTTGTAGCCTTTTTCTTGGCCTTCTTCTTGGTGGCCTTCTTCTTGGTGGCCTTCTTCTTAGTGGCCTTCTTCTTAGTGGCCTTCTTCTTGGCGGCCTTCTTCTTGGTGGCCTTCTTCTTAGTGGCCTTCTTCTTCGTCTTCTTCTTAGCCATTTGCTCTCCTCCTTTCCTGGACGCTCTGGGGCGTCCTAAGATTTGTTTGGAAGCAACTTAAATCTAGGGTGCAGAACCGT
>Ga0114950_10004556_pt1 | contig 10769 bp, 12 predicted proteins | sample N075metaG_FD_83503 | JGI IMG/M metagenome (GOLD analysis project Ga0114950, IMG submission 83503) | Deep subsurface microbial communities from Kermadec Trench to uncover new lineages of life (NeLLi) - N075 metaG | ecosystem: Environmental > Aquatic > Marine > Ocean trench > Sediment | place... | reverse complement strand
GCCTTACCCCCTAAGTCAAACGGGTGGTTCACATAGCCTGTGAGGTTCATGGAGATGAGACGGCAGGAGTCATAGGCTGATAGAGCTATCTCACTGCATGGGTTGGTGCTGATTGTCTTGAAATTTGGATACGAGTGAGCAGGGAGGAAGTCTGTCATCGTGTTCCAGAAGATAGACCCTGGTTCCGCAGAAGCAGTAGCGCACTTAACAGCTAGATCCCAAATGTCCCTAGCCCTGACCATCCTACTGACCTTAGGGTTAAAACTATCACAAGGCCAACGTTGCTCGTATTCCTCATCGTCCTCTACAGCCAACATGAATTCATCTGAGTAACGGACGCTGATATTAGCTCCCGTGACTTTGGTTTTGTCCAACTTCATTTGAATGAACTGGGCAATGTCAGGGTGGTGAACGTCCATGGTAAGCATCAGTGCACCACGACGCCCGGACTGGCACACCATCCTAGTTACGTAACTGTAGAAGTCACAGAAGGAGAATGCCCCACTAGTAGTCTTAGCTGCGTTGTTTACGATGTGGCCTTCAGGACGTAGCGTAGAGGCGTCAAGCCCTACACCACACCTACGCTTCATCAGTTGTGCTAGTTCCTCACCGGCTTGGAAGATACCCTCCATCGAATCTAGAGGGCTGGCTACCACGACACAGTTGGAGGCACTCATTAGCTGAAAGGGATTCCCTATAGCAGCCATTGGGCTTCCCTGAGGACAAATCCTTTCGAAGTTCTTGATGGCTTCTAAGTAGACCCAGTAGCGCTCGTAATGGTCTAGGCCGTATTTATCAGCATCGATACGGGCAAACTCATAAGCCAGACGTTGGTGCATTTGGTGGGGGTTGCTCTCAACATACATACCATCCTTATCTCGGAGAGCGTACTTGTCTAAGAACACCTTCGTAGGAAGGTCTGCTCCAAAGAAGTATTCTAACGATGCCTTATGGGCCTCTTCGTATGTGTATCGGTTGTTCAGGGTTGGTCCTTTTAGAACGGTGTGCGTGCCTACCATCAATCAATTTCCTCATGCTACTACTAGCTGCTTTGCTTTTTCTTTTTTCCATTGATGCTTCGCCCACACTACAAACAGCCAGTCCAACTCAAACGATATGTGCCTGCGGTTAGCTCTAGTAGCTGCCACAGCTAACGTTCCTGATCCTGCGAATGGATCAAGGACTAGATCACCTTCGTTCGACAGTAGCCTGATTATCTCTTCGTAAAGAGCGTCAGGCTTCTTAGTCTCATGCAATAAGTCATGTTGAATGGGAAACGAAAAGATCCCATCTTCATAGCTCTTAGTTTCGTCTCTGTTAAATATCCACTTAGCCCCAGGCTTAACAGCATATATCGCAGACTCCATCCTCTGGATAAAGCAGCGCTTCATGTTCCTAGGGATTGGGTTTGCCTTATGCCAGTGCAAATCCCGCATCTCTTTTCGCATTCCTAGAATGCGTAGAGCCTCAGCTAAGAGGCCCATATTCTTCCAGTCATTGAAAATGACCATAGCTCCACCAGGAGCAAGAGCTTCAACAGCGGACATCAACCAACCTACTTGGTCAAACTCACCATCCCAGGAGAAGTCTATGCCTCTCCTGCCCATAGTTTGTAGGTTGTTTTCACGAGTTGTGTTGTAAGGAGGGTCTGCAATGATTAACTGAACGGACCCAGGGGTAACCCTCTTGAGTAGCCGAAACGCATCGCCACAATAAATACCTTCTTTGAGTGCCATTTATGTCCTGTATCTGGCCCAGACTTTTGGTTCAACATCAATGACGGCAAAGCCGTCATCTTGAACATCAGCTAAGCGGGTTCCGTCAGAAAGCTTCCAGTTCTTACGCTTCACCAACTGACGTTCCCTTCCCGTGGCCAAACATACCAGGGTTACTGCTACCTCGCCAGCCTCAGCTTCACGAGAGTCGCAACTTGGACAATACACCTTACTACAGCGGGGGTGACAGTACTGTGGACCGTCGCATCTACCACAACAAAGTACTCTCTGTCGTTGCCTGTAACAAGAGGGGCAAGTGTCATAAGGAGCGTTCCAACTTTCAATGTGATGCTTGTCATCTACTCTACAATGAGGCCATTTGCACAGCCTACCTTGCGTCGTTCTGCTCCTTACCTTTTTCTTTTCTTTCCCCCAGCCTCGTGCTTGCTCAATAGGTCTTCGGCGGTCTGCACGTGCTGCTTTCATGCAAGTGTCCGTGCAGTAGCGCCGGTTGTTGCCCATTGGGCCTTTCCATAGACTAACCCACGAAGCGCCACACCTTACACAGTTACCGGACTTCGCCATAGACTTTGATGATGTTCCTATAGCTCGACCAGAAGGGGATACGCCAACCAGCTACCTTCACGTTGTAGGTCTTACCCTTCTGAAGCTTGCCTTGAACATCTGACGAATTCCACTTAGCGAATGTCAACGCATCAGTGTTCTCAAAGACTTCACCATCAGTGAAGACCAAATACTTACTTGATGTGGACTCCCCACTCCTAACAACGATCCTCTCCTTATCCGTAACCTTGATGGTTATTGACATAGAGGAACCGTGATAGAGAATTGGATGCCCCAGTAACAGAAACAACAACGCAACACCGACACAGAAGATGCCAGCTTTTTCCTTCTTACTTGTAGTCATTTAAAGCCTCCTACAACTAGTATACCGTACACACAAGAAGATTGGGACTCCGGGTGCTGTTTCACCAGAGTCCCAATCTTATGTGGAAAGGAGAGAGAGCTAGTCCTCGTCACTCTCTTCGGAGGTAAACGCAGTGACCAAAGCATCGATCATAATGTCGCGCTCTTCATTGTAGGCTTCAACGATCTGATCGGTGAAGGCGAACACTGGAGCCCGCTTACCACGACGCTTCACAGCCTTCTTGTTGCGGACAACAAGGTCCAACACGAACTTACCGCCACGAGGACGCTTGATGGAGCCTTCAATGCGGGAGTCAAACTCGATACCCTTGAAACCGAGAGTCTCCAAAGTGCGAACAGTAATGAGAAGGTCGGTGGGATCTTCATACTCCTCACGATGATCGTAGGACTCCTTCTTGGTGCTAACGAGAGCGGTAACTTCCTCAAGGGTGGGAATGCCAGTGGCGGCGTAGCCAATCTCTTCCTCATCCTCTGCAGTGTCATCGTCGTCGTCAGCGTCCTCATCAGAGTCTTCAGACGTGTCGTCGTCCTCATCCTCGTCAGTGGCTTCATCAGAGTCGTCGTCATCCTCTACGGAATCGTCGTCCTCGTCAGTATCGTCTTCGTCCTCAGCGGAGTCCTCGTCAGAGTCATCCTCATCGGTATGGGTATCGTCATCCTCATCAGTCTCGTCAGAGGCTTCGTCCTCGTCAGTATCGTCAGAGTCGTCGGTATCGACATCTTCGTCCTCGTCATCCTCAAGGTCGAAACGGCCTTGGGCGTCAAGGATATCGTAGAACTTCTGCTTGATCGTCTTACGCTTGAGGAGCCGCTTAATCAGCTTCTCGAATCGGGGAGACTCAACTTCGTTCTCCTCGAAATAGGCGTCGAAGATATCAACAACGTTCTCTACGGTAGCGTTGCTGTACTTCTTGATGGCGGTCGTAAGCCACTTGGGCAATTTAGTTTTCACAGACATGTTTCCTCCTTAGGTTGGATTGATTCGGGGGAAGCAACATACTCCCCTTGCGAGTCAATATAGTCGCACACACCGACAGAAACGCAATAAAGGAATACGGAAAATGGCAGATAACCGCAACTGTATAAACACTACTAGGTTAGAGCGGCCTTCAATCTCCTAAGATGTGCAGCCCTGCCAACACCCTTGCGGATCTTGTTGAAATACTCCTGGCTTACGGGCCTCACAGCGATGGTGCACCTACAGTTGGACAAGCATCGTGTATGTCCAGACGCAGGCGTTATAGGGATGTTGAACTTGGTGTATGGGGAATTGACAGACATGTACCTACACTGTGGGCAGATTTTGTTATCGATCTTGGACACCCAGAAGAGCACATGGTTAGGAGGCGTCACAGCTACACGACCTGAGTAGTAGATAGATCCTACCGTAGCTACGTACATCCCTATTCGGTACGCCCACCTACCTGCTTGCCTGTTTTTGTTTACATCATCTAGGAGACGATTCAGATACCTCATCTCCTGCCGGTGGGCAGACTCAATCCACTTACGGTCAGCAGAGGATACAAGCCGAGAACCTCCAGCTGTAAGGAACGCAGCGGCACCAGTAGACTTTAGGCCCAACTCATAGGCAACGTAGTAAGCCTTCTTCAGGATGTTCTTAAACTCCTTAGAGTACTTACTGAACTTGGGTCGCTTCTTAGTCCGCTTCTTCTTCGTGAAGGTAGTCGTGAGGCCCATGAGCCGTTTGTAGGTGCGCTGTAGCTCCTTCTCCAACTGCCTTCTAGCTGCGGACCTAGCCCTAGCCTTCCCCTTATGAAAGGAGGCTCCTGTAGTGGTAGCGTGTGCGAGCACAACATCACGAGTTATATCGTGCACAGCGTCCCCTACACCTTTTCCCTCGGCAAGGATCTTGATTACATCAGCGGGGATTCCAGGGTCATATCCCTCTGAAAGCCCTTCGATGGTCTGAACTTCAGGTGTATCCTGCGAGGCACAGTCACAGACTTCTTCAGAAGGCCACTCCAAAACGTCCTCTCTTTCGACACACTAGGTGTTAGGACACCAATGCCTGACAGTCTTACCTCATGCCCATCCATTAGGGAGTCGGCAAGAACATCGAACAAATCATTAAGGAGCCTATGGGCATCCTTCTTGGTGTAACCCTTTTCTGCTAACAGTTCAGTCAATTCTTTCTTATTCATCTTCATCTCATTTCACACTTTCATCGGAGGAAGTGGGTTCAAATTCCAGTTATCTGGATACGTTGCACAAGTGCTTTGGCTATTGTACTTTCCAAGCAAGTAAGCCTCCATCAGCCTCTTGCTATTGTCAGGATTACTCTGCACCAATTGTACTAGTTTGTCAGCATCTTGTGCAGTGACTTGTCCTGTTCCTTCAATGTCAGGCATGTTGCCCATGAACATTTGAATGTCTTCATCGTTCAAACGCAAGAACTTTCTGAGAACCCATGAGAGCCAGCGCTTCTGATCTAGAATCTCAGCAGCCTGAAGCCCTACATTCATAGCTGTCTGCACCATATCCATTCTAAGCTGGTATATCTTGCTGGACATTAGCTCATCTAGGTAAGATATAGGAGCCATACCTATCTTGAATACGTTCTTAGGATCTTCTGGGTCTATGCCTTTATAGATCAACTGAATAGCTATCATCCTGCGCATACCAGACAGATAAGCCTTCCTGATAGCCTTGATCGTAGAAGCGAACCTAACGCTCTGAGAGGACAGGGTGCCTTCACCCGAGAGGACGCCCTGGCTCTCCTCAAAGCCCATGTAACCCCTAGGGATACGCAGGGAACCGAACAGCTTGTTACGCTGGTATTCGACATCAACAATGTCACTAATGTTGGGTGTTCCCTGGAGCTTCTCAACCCTAGACTGTGAGCCTTCACGCACAGGCCAGAACAACTCAGCATCAATAGACGACGGGTTCCACTGTGTCCTGTAGTCGCCTGACCCCTTGTTCAGGTGCTCCCTCTTTTTGATGGACTTTCTCCACCTATTAACAATGTCGTAAGCCTCCTCAGGAGTAGCGTTGCCGACATCGATATAGTAGATCAACCTGTCTGCAGCCCTGGTCATACGGTAGACAACCAGAGAGTCCTCAACCATCTTCAACTGCTCCCAAGCAGTAGCTGCTGGGTATAGGATCGAATCACCGTAGAGGTTGTCTCGCTCACGAGAAGGCAACCTGAAGTGGATGATTTCCCACGGACGCCACTGAATCTCTTCAGTCTGGGCTGACGCTGCCTTGTTCTTATGGCCCTGGATGTTTGGCCTGAACCCTAGTAGCTTGCCGTGCTCTTCAATACGAGCAACGTTGATGGGCGGTGGAGCCAGTAGGTGAATGATATCGCCCGTCTCACTGTTGTGGGTAAGAGCCTCAAAGTGGTCACCATTCTTAATCATCTTACGGATGATGCCAGTGCCCTTCTCTTCCATCCCAACACGTTCAAAGAACTGCTTGGCTACACGAACTACATCGGCATTGTCAGACGTGACCCAGATGCTAGCATCATGCTCCAGGTCATAGACGAAAGTCTCTTCGGCGTATAGATCCAGAGCACTAGCTATTAGCTCGTACTGATCCATCCTGTCATAGTTGCGGTACTTAGAGGCCCTATCCCTAGGTCTACGAGTCTGCTGGTTGTAGTATTTCCACGCAGCGCTCTGGCCATATTCACCGTCCCCAGAAAATGGGTGCTTGATTTTAGTAACAGGCTGGTCAAGCCCGAAGTATCTCTTAACACCAAAAAAGTCTAGAAGTCCCATTGATTTTCTCCCTGCATCACTCCAGTTATGTAGCCGTCTGAAGTCCTCAAGCTCTTGTTGAACATCTTCTTTGTGATAGACCTACCGCCTATAGGCTTGTCAAGATGCGCTGGATAGATTGTCGTGTCCTTCATGCAAAGAAACACAGCACCAGCTACAGCATCAGAAACGTCCTTAGAGCCATCGTCAGGGTGGTCTATCTTTACCCTAGTTCCCTTAATGACCCGCTGTAGTTGACCTACCTCTTCAACAAATGGTTCGTAGTTGTAAATCGTAATACGTTCTTCCATTAGCAAATCACGTAAGCAGTCGTAAGCATCTGTTTTCCTGTCTACGGACTGTAGCTCAGATTTAAGACCAGCTTTGTTCAAATCTTGGATTGAGGACGCAGACTGGTAACCATCGTATGTTACCATCCCCAACCTGAACCCATTCCTCCTAAGATACAAGAAAAACTCTCGGATAGCCGAAATGTCTATCTCGCCGCCTGGTGCGGCCTTTACCTGCAACATGAAGTCTATGTTTATCTCCACTGCAGCAACGTTGTAGTGGAATTGGTCCTTAATTTGTATTTTCTCTCGTCGCATTCCAGAACAATGCGCGAGGGCGATACCAGCACAGTCTCCATTTAGAGCCAAGTCAACGTGCGCGTACCGCGTACAGTCAGGGTTCAACCTAGGCACGTAACGTGACCCAACCACCTTACACACTTCTCTTATCTTGAACCAGTCTGAAATCTTAGGCATTTCTGTGTAGTCAAGCACTATCGTTTGGACTGTGAACGGGTGTTTCCACTTAGCAGTAGCACACTTGAGTAGCTTTGTTCGATCTTGGAGGTAGTTAGAGATGGCGTAGATAGGCAAACCAGCAATGTCTCGGATAGCCTGGTCAATGTTGTTGCTGAACATATCTAGGTGTTCAACAGGCACATCAACTATCTGCTGGTCAGTAGGGTTGGGCTCAGTATCATTGAGCATCCTAGATGGCTTGTACTTGTTCCCTACAGCAACTCTGAACATCTCCCCACTGTAGTAGTCACTGGGCCTAGTCTCCCACAGCGCGTATTCAGATAGGTGGACACCCTTTTGTCCATGGAATCGTTGAATGTGCTTTTCAAGGAAGTCTGTCTCAGTATTACGGGATGAGATGACGCATAGCAAACCAGGGGTATAGCCACGGTACTGGTACTGACCTGTAATACGTGCGCGAATTTGGTAGTAGAGCTTATAGGCTTCACCGATAGCCCCGCCCTTCATAAAGTTAGCCTCATCAATGATTACGCAGATCATGGCACGACCAAGAGCGTGAAGCTCCTTAGAACCAAAATTGACCATTATTCGATGTGGAAACTCAAGCTTGTAGTTGATTTTTCGGTTACGTGCGAAGTACTTCCTGAAGTAAGGAGACGAATCTACGAACTGCTTGATGTAATCAAACGCAGTTTCCTCAGCTTCAGTTAGACGAACGGAGAAGATGCCGAAGTAGATAGCCGTGTTAGGGTCACCAAGACCTAAGAAGGTCTGTGGGTTCTTAGTGCAGGATAGGATGTAAAGCTTGTAGGTAACGGCTAGTGCAGCGGTCCACGTCTTACCTCCACGAATAGCACCAGTGAATATCCACTCAAAGATGTCAGAGCCAGGGGCAAAAACATACTTCATCTCCTCAAGCCACACAGGGTAGATACCATCACAGGACTTACCTAGATAGAAGGGGTCCTTAATGAACGTCTCGATGTCAACAGGCTTCCTAATGAAATCAATGGAGTACATCTTCGCCAGAGTATCTGACGTGCCTTTATCCATTTTCTCACGAAGCATCTGTATAGCCCAAGTCTGCTCCTCCTTTGTGAGTTGAAGCATTATCTCGGCTATACGGTCAGCATCTACACCCCTATTAGTGCCAAGGGCTTCAAGTATCTCGTCCCTGGTCATCCTCTACTACCTCGTATTTAGCGTCTATCGCTGTGAAATTGTCAACACCGAATGCATCCAGTAGTCCAGCAACAGCGTGCCTAATGGACTCTCTGGACTTAGCGTCTGGAACATCTTCCCTAGCCAATGTCAGCGACCTAGCATCAACCATGTTAATCAGGATCTGCGCACCTGTCGTGGCGTCCTCAGTAGACCTGTTTACGAAGTCGATATCTTCCTTAGACATACTTTGAATGAGTTTGGCAGTCTGGATAAGCTCGTTAGTTTCCATCATGGCTACACGCTCTGGACGGAAGAGATTATCCTGCACCAACTCAGCAGCCTCTGCGAGCTTCGCTAAACGCTTCATTCGCTGCATGGCTAAGACAGACATGAACATGCTGGAGCGGTCCCTAGACTCGCTGAGAAGGTGTCTCAGACCGTCCTTAGACGAGAGCTTAAGCTCCTTTCCCTTAGTAGCCCAGTCAGCAATCTTACCCAGTATTTCCTGGGGTTCCTCATCTATTGTTGTATGTATCTCTTTGCCAGGAACAACAGGCAGTTGCTTGTCATCTTCTATAGATACATCAATTGGATCTTCTTTCATTAGAAATGCTGCTTCATGTCCTCGTAGATAGTATGGACCTTTCTGTTATCTATATCGTAACGAATGGCCAAATCTCTTACAACATCAGTCATTACCTTTCTTTGAGCCTTCGCTTTTTCCATGCCCAAGTAGATATAGGTATCTCTGATGGAGTCCTCAAGCACCTTCTTAGTAGGTACTACAACGGTTGTCCCCGCAAAAATGTCTAAGAACTTAAGTAGTTTCTCCCTACCAAAAATGTCATAAATCTCTGGAAGTAGAGTGTCTTTCCCAGCCCTAAGCAGTGCTACCTGCAGGGCATCAATATGCTTCAACGACGATCTATCAAAAATTCCAAACTGGGGCGTCGGCGTTGACTTCTTCTTCTTCTTCCGGTATTTCTTGAGTCTCATTTTGGGTTTGTTCATCAAATTCCATCACAAAGGGCTTCTCTTCATTCCCATATAGAAACGGCAGTTCAGCCCGCAACTTGTACAATTCAGTCCTTACTATCACTCTTGTAAAGTCCAAGTAAAACTCCTGATCTTCGTAAGGGATAGAATACTTGTCTCTCAGCACTATAGGGCCAGGCAACCGCTCCTGTAACATCAACTCTGCGATGTATCTGCACGCTCTCCTTTTACTATTGTCTAGTCTCGTGTCGTGCTCAACGTAGTCGAGCACTATCTCCTTCATGTCATCTACAAACATACGGTTCTCTGCATCCGCAGGAACTGGAAAAGGTCTGTAGTTGAATGCGCGAATGGTCTTATCCCCCACCTCAGGAATAAAGCTTTTGTATGCAAGGCGTATCAAGTTACGTCTTGCTACCGTCTTCAAAAAATTAGGCATTGAGTAGTTGATGGGAAGAGTCATCTCTATGAACTTAAAGATGATCTTGTAGGCTACGGGATCTAACACATCAAGATCCAAACCCTTACCCCCAAACAACTTCTTCCACTGCCACCCAACCAACAACGCTATGTTCGGTATAGCAGCCTCTACATGCTTGAAATCTGCAGTAGCTATCCATCGGATGTAGCTATCCCGTATCTGGAATCCCAGCCAAATGTAGCTAGTTCCCTCCCCCTCCTTGTAGTAGATAAAAGGGTATATGTAGTTGTAGCTCACTCATGCAGTATAGAGGTATCGGGTACTATTTGCCCATCCCACTCTCCGAAACTATCGGGAATCGATGTAACTGCAATCTTGATGATCGCCCTGAGAGTCTTATGTGGCGGGCTCTTGTAGGCGTCCTCTACAAACTCAGGTAGCTCATCTACCCAACGTTTATGCGCTACCAGGAGATAATTGTGGCAGTCATCTACACCCCAATGCTCAGCACAGGCGTCCTCTGCTAGCTTGATGAAGTCACTTACATCACACCTTCGGACATTGCCGTTCTTATAGTAGAACGAAGACTTCTCCATCAAGAATAGAAAGGTCAGAGCGTAGGGAGGTTCAAATGGAAGAGCACCACCATGCTCCTCATCAATCTCTATCAAGTGCTCTTTGATCTTAGCCTTGAATGCCTTGTAGGCAGGCTGCATGTAGCGCATAGGGTAAGACTTCTTACCCTTGCGCATTACACGCGTTGAGTATGCCTGGTTATGGCTGACAGGCGCGAAGGGTATGGTGTAGACCCTACGTTTTACATTTGTTTTCGTCATGGGGCTTCATTTTAGCATCTTTGAACAAACGACGTTGCCAAAATGAAAAATGATCCACACACAGACGAACACTCTTACCATTCCCTACTGAAAGGGTTAGCTGTCCTTCTTCTTCGCAGAAGATGCAATCCAAATCAGAGCTTCGTTCCACTGTTTCCTCAAGTCCTTCCAAAAGATGTAGTGCCTCGGAT
>Ga0114950_10004553_pt1 | contig 10771 bp, 12 predicted proteins | sample N075metaG_FD_83503 | JGI IMG/M metagenome (GOLD analysis project Ga0114950, IMG submission 83503) | Deep subsurface microbial communities from Kermadec Trench to uncover new lineages of life (NeLLi) - N075 metaG | ecosystem: Environmental > Aquatic > Marine > Ocean trench > Sediment | place... | reverse complement strand
TCGACGCGGCCTGCGATGTCGATCTGTTTGATGACAGCGGGAACCTGAGTTTGGAGCCACTCCCAGACCGGGTCGCTCATCGCTTCCTCCAGCTTTCTCACGGATCCTTCGGGGAGCCAGTTCGCGGGTGTTCCGATGGGCCGATCCGGCAGGCTGGACGAGAGGCGGGTGGCCACCTCGCGGAACAACGTCGTCGCCGCCTCGCTCCGCGCTCCACTCACGAGCCACTCGGCCAGGCGTTCAGGCGGCAGCTTCTCGAACACCTCGCCCCAGGTCCGCGCGCCCACGCCGTCGAGTGCCACCTTCAACTTCTCTACCAGAAATCCCCGCGAGCTCGGATCCTGAGCGGCACCGACGATCCACCCGGTGACCGTCCGACGAGCATCCACGACGCTCTCGTCCTCCTCCCCTCCCAACACGGATGTCACGGGCCTGCGCAGAAAATCGACGATCGCGTCGTTGATCCCCTTCGCCATGGCGTCCTGCATGGTTGAGTCCTGGAGTATTTCGGCCAGTCGCTCCGCGCCCTCGTCTTCAATCGTGTCGAGGACCTTGTCGACCGTCGATTCTGTGATGATGAGCTTCGCGACCACCCGTTGGTGAAATTTGAGGTCTCCGAGGAAGCGGTGCAGGATCTCGTGAATGAAGCTCTTGAATCTGTCTCGCGCCTCCTCGTTCTCCAGAGTTGATCCCAACCTGCGAATGGCCATCGGGAGGTACGCCGCGATGCTTTTCTCCACCGCGCCGACGAGCCCCGGGGGCAGCACCTCCTCGAATGTGCGGGTTGGCTCGAGGAGCGTGTGGACGGTGCGGCCTAGATAATCGTCGATGGCTGTGCTGAAGTCTTCGCTCTCCACCGCACCGGAGATCCACTCCTCGACGGCCTCGGATATGGCGCTTTCACGGGCCGGCGTCAGGATCCCGGCTACCGGCTCATCGGCGATCGACTGGACGATCTCCTCGGCGCGGTCCGTGAGCGCCTCGGCGAAACGATCGGAGTCCAGGTACTCCCGCAGGCGAGCCAGCCCGAAGTTCGCAACCTCCTGCAGGATCTCGTCCGTCTGCTCGTGCATTCGCTCCGGGATCAAATCCCGTAAGGATCCGCGCTCAGTGTGCAACACGGCGTCGAGAAAACCCGAAAGGTGTTGGTCGAACGCCTGGCGGACGGACGGGTCGCTGAAGGTTGCGCTCAAATCCTCTGGCGTGAGCAGGCGTGTGCCGACCGTCCGTCCGATCGCCTCCGCAAGCCGCTCCTGACTCTTGGGGATCGCCCCCTGGAGCATCTTCAAGCTGCGCTTTCCGACGCGAGGGGGCTCGTACGGGTGAAAGAGCATCCAGATGGCGATCGAATTGGTGAGCCCGCCCGCCAGGGCGCCCGCGACGATGAAAATGGCGGCGCGGATCAGCTCTTCGGGCACGCCATCACCTCGTCAACCCTGAACGTGGCGCACGAGCCCCCGCACTTCGAGTGAGTCTCCGGCCAGGACCACCACACCGGTGACCTGGAAAAGACCGTCGACCGGAAGGATCGGCCCCTCTCCCGCCAGCGCCCGGAGCTCCATGCCGGCACTGGCGATCGTGACCTCGAGCTCCCCGTTGAGCGATCGGATTTCCCACTCGACCGGCACGTCTCTGCGCGCCTCCTCGAACGACCTCACGGAGCTCCACACCATCTGCACCTCCGGCCATCGAAACTCCTCTTCTCCCCTTCTACCCCACGCCCTGTAGGCTGGTGACCCCCCAGGAGACTCGATCAAGATGGCCAGGCGCCCGGGCCCGGCGAGGAATATCCACTCGCCCGGTTCGGGACCCTCTCTGAAGCGTGCTCGATTCATGTCCAGCACGATTCCTTCGACCCGTTGGTCGCCGAAGAGGGCCGCGCCCTGATGTACACGGAAGGTCTCTCCCCGATTACCACTCCAATCCGACATCCCCCCGGCGATCACGACCTCGAGCTGCCTCTGACCCTCCGCAAACAGAATCCGCTCCAAGGTGCCGCCGACGCCGACAACCAGATCCATGGGGCCGCGCGGTTGAATTCGGGACGGTGTCCGGGTCGGTTCGGAACTCCACTGATCACGGAAAAATGGCTCCCAGAGTCCCCTACGTCTGAGCCAGCCCTCCACCTCCCGCTCCACGCCCTCCGCAGAGGAGGAGGCCCGAAAAAACCATGGGACGATGATGGCGCTGTCGGCGCCCACCGTCATGAACACCACGTTCCGCTCGTAGAGGCCGTCCTCGTAATCTTGCCCCGCGCTCTCGCTCGTTTGCAGGCCCTGCTCGGTAAGCGGTGGCGCGGGCGCGTCTCCACCGCAGGCGTACAGAAGTAGACACAGGGCGAGGGATACAAACCCTTCCCGCATCAGGCCAGCCGGGTCAGTCGTGCTGTTTCGCGCGGATCGAGGATCTTGCCGTGCCCGGCGTCGAGCGACTCATCGAGCTTCCTGGCGAAACGCCCGACGCGGCGGGCGTTCACGCCCAGATCCGCGCCATCCGTCCGGGAGCGGGATCGAAGGTCGACCCGCGTCAACCCGTGCTCGTCCAGCCCGATACGAATTTCGAGATCGTCTTCGAGGCGGAAGAACCTCCTGGCACAGCGGACCCGAATAAAGCCCGCCAGATCGTCCGACTTGAGTATTCTCCACCCGTTGCGCTTCTGGACGAGACTCATACATGAGCGCCAGACTGCCTCGTACGGGATGGCGTAGGTCCGGCCGATGAGCCGCGGGTCGTCGGACCATGGGTCGGTCTCGGCTCGATTGGTGGTCAACGCTTTGGTAAGTCGTTCTATGAACAAACGGCTAACCTCCGAGGCGATCGAGAATCACGTTCCCTCTCGGGTGAAAAGGAGTGATGAGCGGGTCGATGTCTTGACCCGGACTCCCGGCAAGTGTTCCATAATGTCACGATGGTGTCTGGATCAAGGTCGCTCGTTGAACCCATAGCCCATACTGCATGAAAGCGATTATTCCCCTGGCTGGAAAGGGTACTCGTCTCCGCCCCCACACACATACCACGCCCAAGCCGCTGATTCGCGTCGCCGGACGCCCGGTCATGAGCTACATCCTCGATGACCTCGCCGAACTCGGAGTGGACGAGATGGTCTTTGTGGTCGGTTACCTGCGAGAGGCCATCGAGAGCTACGTCGCCGACGTGTACCCGAACATCACGGCCCATTACGTTGTCCAGGAAATCCAGGACGGGACTGCCGGTGCCGTAAGCCTGGCGGAGCCGTTCGTGGACGAGGACGTGCTGATCCTCTTCGTGGATACCCTCTTCGATGCGGATCTCGGGCTGGTTCGTAACGTCCCCGAGACCACGGGGGGTATCATCTGGGCGAAGGAGGTGGAGGACTACCAGCGGTACGGCGTGATCCTCACCGACGAAGAGGGATACATGGTCCGAATCATCGAGAAACCCTCCGAGCCGATCTCCAAGCTTGCCAACATCGGCCTTTATTACATCAAGGACTGGCAGCTCCTCTTCGAAGGAATTCACCACACCACAGGCGCCGACCCTGGACCCTCCGGGGAGTTCTATCTGACCGATGCCTTCCAGTACATGGTCGACCACGGCTCGAAGATTCAGGTGGCGCCCGTCGCAGGCTGGTACGACTGCGGGAAGCCGGAGACCCTTCTCGAGACGAATCGGCACCTGTTACTGGGGGGGCGAGGCGGAATCGCGGACTCCGCGACCCTGGAGGATTCAACGGTGAACGATCCCGTTCGTGTGGAGGAGGGCGCCGTGGTGCGTAACTCGGTTCTTGGACCCAACGTGACGGTTGAAGCGGGAGCCCAAGTCGAAGACTCGACGGTGGTAGACACGATTCTGGGCTCGGGATCGACGGTCATCGGCTCCACCCTCCACGACTCTCTCGTGGGTTCGGAGTCGAGGGTCACGGCATACCGCGGACGCCTCAGCGTCGGCGATCACTCGGAGGTCGAAGGGGAGGAGTAGCCCGCCCGCTCAGCCCGGTCCGGAAACCAGCAGCACCGTGTGAAGCGCCCGTTGGATTCCCAACGGACCGTCTGTATTCCGATACCACTCGTCCGTCGTATGGACATCTCCCGCCGACCCGCCGGCTCCGAGAGTGATCGCGGGGATCCCCAGCGACATAGGCAGATTGGCGTCGGTCGAGGAAGCCGTGACCTCGGGCTCGACGCCCGATGCTCGCGTGGCTGCGAGTGCCGCCTCCACAAGCGGCGAATCCAAGGCTGTGACACCGGTCGGTCGGTGGCCTACCACGGTCACCTCGACGTGGAGTCGGCGATCCTGGTCGGTCACACCGGAGTTCTCCTCGGCCACGGACCGGTCCAGCACCGCCCGTAGACGCTCCTCTCCATTGTCGAGATGCCCGATCGATTCACTCCGAAAATCCAATTCGGCCCAGGCCTCGGCCGGGATCGCGTTGACGCTCGTCCCTCCTCCCCACCGTGCCACGGTGAGACTCAGGGCCGGATCGGTCGGCGTTGGCCACGCGGCCAAGGCACCTACCGCTCGCCCGAGCGCGTGAATGGGATTGGGTGCGCCCCAGTCGATCCACGAGTGTCCCCCCCGGCCGCGGAGGACCACCCGAAAGCGCCGTGCTCCCAGGCCTCTCGTTACCACGTACTTCATTCCCGCTCCGTCCAGGGAGATGAACCCTGCCGCTGCCGCGGCCACGCCGCCTGATCCGAACAGGTGACGAACGCCGCGGAGATCTCCACTCCCTTCTTCCCCTACGGTGGCGGCGAACAGGATCGGAAGACGGGTCGTGATGTCTGCCTGCGACAGCGCCCGGGCGACCGTGACGAGGGCGGCAAGGCCGCGCGCATCGTCCGAGACGCCCGGAGCCCGCAGGAGGTTGCCGTCGGCGCGTACCGTCACGTCCGTGCCGGCCGGGAAAACGCTGTCCAGGTGTGCCGACAGCACGAGCGGCTTTCCATCTTCCGCGCCGGGGCGGAGCGCGAAAACGTTACCTACGGCGTCTTGCTGAACGTTGGCCAGGCCCGCCTCATCGAGGAGCTCCGCCATACGGCGCCCTCGGGTCTCCTCCCCGAACGGCGGGGCCGGGATCTCGGTGAGATCGATCTGGTGGGCGAGCGTCTGGTCGTCGGTCGCGAGGATGTGCTCCATCGCGGCTCGCACGTCCGCTCGCTCCAGCAGCTGGCTCACAGCAAACATTGTGTCGGGCACCATCGAGCAAAGTTATCTTCCTCGGCGAATGATCTCCACTTCCTCAGCGAGTGGACTCCACCTGTCGGCGGAGGCGGCAATGAGATGTTGGGTCGGGACGAGCGGCTTTTCCTACAAGGCGTGGAAGGGCTCCTTCTATCCGGAGGATCTCCCCAACGACCAGATGCTCGCCTATTACGGGGAGCGCCTCAACGCGGTCGAGATCAACAACACCTTCTATCGGATGCCCGCACGGAAGATGCTCGCAGATTGGTCCGGTAAGGTCCCGGACGAGTTCTCCTTCGTGCTCAAGGCATCCCGCAAGATCACGCACTTCAAGAGGCTCAAGGACACGCAGGATGAGCTGAGCTATCTCGTGGATGTTTCCAGTGAGCTCGGCGACCGCCTGGGTCCCATGCTCTTCCAGCTTCCGCCCAACCTGAAGGCCGACGTGGCGCGGTTGCGGGATTTTGTTTCTCTGTTCCCGGCGGGGCTTCGCGCCGCGTTCGAATTCCGGAACGACTCGTGGTTCGACGACGAGATCTACACGGTACTCGGCGATGCGGGGGCCGCGCTCGTCATCGCGCACGCCGCGGACGAGCCGACGCCGGTGGTCGCCACGGCGCCGTACGGATACCTGCGTCTCCGCAGAGAGGCCTACGAGCCGGATGACCTCGCCCGCTGGGCGCGGGTCGTCTCGGATCAGGGGTGGGAGGACGCCTACGTTTTCTTCAAGCATGAAGACGAAGGTGCCGGTCCCGCGCTCGCGAAGCGGTTTGTGGCCGAACTCTAAAGCAGCGCCTCTAAAGCAGCGCCTGCTAAAGCAGCGCCTGGATGAAGCCCCCGTCCACGGGGATCGACGTTCCGGTGATATAGCTCGCACGCTCGGACGCCAGAAACGCGACGAGTGCCGCAAATTCTCTGGGCTCGCCGATGCGTCCCATAGGGTTCTGGCCCTCCCAACGAGCGAAGGCTTCTTCCACCGTGATTCCCTGGGTCTTCGAGATGTTCGCCGCCAGTCCGTCCAGCCGCTCGGTCCTGGTGAACCCTGGCATCACGTTGTTCACGGTAATGCCGAAGGAAGCAACCTCATTGGCGAGTGTCTTCGCGAACCCCGTCACGGCCGCGCGGACCGCGTTCGACAGGATGAGGCCGTCGATCGGCTGCTTCACGGCCACCGACGTGATGTTGATGATCCGGCCCCACCCGGCCTTCTTCATCGCCGGGAGCACGGCTCGGGTCAGATTCAGGACGCTGTTGAGGTTCTGCTCGACGGCGGTGCTCCATGCTTCGACGGAGTGGTCCTCGAAGGGGCCCGGTGGCGGTCCGCCGGTATTCGTGACCAGAATATCGATCTTCCCGAAGTCCTCTTCGGCCGTTTTCATGAGACGGTCGATGTCCTCCGGGCGGCTGAGATCCGCCGGGACGGCGACCACTTCGACGCCCGTAGCATCGTGGATCCATTGACCCGCCTCTTCCAGCGGAGCCACCGTCCGGGCACAGATCACGAGGTTCGCACCTTCCTTGGCCAGCTCGTCGGCAACGGCCCGGCCAAGACCGCGACTCGAAGCTCCCACCAACGCTGTCTTTCCCTTAAGACCCAAATCCATACGATTAAACTCCTAGCCCCGTAGATAGTCGTCTTTCCCAGTGAGCCAGTCCTCCCTGGGGGGCACGAAGACGTCCAGATCCAGCGTGTCCTCGAGTGCCTCCGCACTGTGAGGCACGTTGGACGGAATGTGTAGCACCTCTCCGGCGCGCACGACCACCTCTTCCGACTGGTCGTCTCCGATCCGAAAGAGCAGCGCCCCCTCGAGAACATAGGCGAACTGCTCGTTTTCGTGGCTGTGCTTGGGGACGACGACTCCCTTGTCGAAGTATATCTGGGCGAGCATGCCCTTCTCTCCGTTCACCCAGTTCCGGCTCAAGCCGGGTTTCAGTTCCTCCTTGGGCAGGCTTTTCCATGAAACGAGTCGGACGGGGGAGTCACTCATGTTGGTATCCGGTCGGGGTTGTGTGCTGATCGCTGAGATACGTCGGAAGCTAATAAACCGCCCCGGTTTGGTGGGAGCAAGATTCCCTGGCCTGTCGCGGCTGGTTGTGCGATCCTTGATTTCAACGGGTTGGTGGAATCGAGGAGGAGAACGTGTCCGACAAATCCAACGCCTCCGAAGCTCGCTGGCGGGAGATCCTCACGCCGGCACAGTTCGACGTGCTGAGAGAAAAGGGCACTGAGCGGGCCTTCAGCGGCACCTACTGGGACGAGAAGGATGCCGGGACCTATCGATGCGCGGGGTGTGGCGAAGCCTTGTTCAGCTCCGAGTCCAAGTTCGATTCGGGAAGTGGCTGGCCGAGCTTTTCCGAGGTGATCGAAGGAGGACGGGTCCGTACCGAGGAGGATCACACGCTCGGCATGCGACGGGTAGAGGTCTTGTGCGCGAACTGCGATGGTCACCTGGGCCACGTCTTTCCCGATGGCCCCGGGCCCGAGGGGGACCGCTACTGCATCAACTCAGTGGCACTGGTACTGGGCTCGGACGAAACCTCCGTTGAGGAATGAGCCGATGACCGGCCGGGCACGGGCCTCGAAAGCGGTAGGCACGCTGCTTGCGGCAGTCTTGGCGTTCGGCTGCGGTGGAACGGCTCCACCTCCGTCCGCGGGAGATTTCGAGGGGTTCATCCCGGATTTACGTGGCAGACGGGTGATGGTCTTCCCGGTGCAATTCCAGATGGGTGTGCCCGGAGACGTGGACCTGGAGATCACTTTCGCGCTTCGGACCAGGGGCCCTGAGGTCGCTTGGATTTTTTCGGACGAGCTCGAGGCGGTTGTGGCGCGCTCTCCGTCGGTCGACACTGCGGTGAGAGGACTGCCCGTGGGCGTCTTTCTCAGCGCGGAGGTACGGCGGATCGGCGATCCGCTGTTCGGTCAGCTTCGCCGTTTGGGAGCATTGACCAACTCCGACATCGCCTTGATTCCCGTGGCGATCGGACCTGGGGCGCAGGGTGTGGGTGGGACGTCGGTCCTGGAGATCGCCGCGACCATCGTGAACGTGCGGACCGGACAGGTGATCTGGTTCGGGGTGGTTGGGGGCAGGCCGGGCTTGGTGAACGACTTCGGATTGGTCGCTTCTGCGGTGGAGGAGTTGGCTGAAACGTTGTTGTGGTACGCGCGGTAGGAAGTGACACAAATGGCAACAAAGTGGCGAATATATTGATGAACTATAGGCCGATCATCCATATGGTGGCGATGAGCCTCATCCTTTGGCCTCTGGCGTGTGAGGAGGCCAACCTCGCCCTACCTTCTGAGAGCGAGGCGGGGGCCCACTACGCGAGTTCTTCCGACGTGACCGTTCGCGTGAGCGGCAACGTCGTGGAGCTTACCGTCGACCAACCGTTACGGCAGGTGCGGAGGGGCGGCTCCCTTTGGGCCAAAGTCGGACCTTACATCTACCTCTTTTCAGATGAGACGGAGACTCTGCTTCGAGAGTATCCAGGGTTGTCCGGTGTTCGGGTCATCACGCGCACGGGCCGCGACAACGTGGAAGTCGCCCGCGCGTTTCTGCACAGGGATGTGTTGAACGAGCTCACCTGGAGACGGGCGAGAAACATCGCCGGCAAGGCGCGCACAGAGGGGACGCGGCGTCCGGTGCTGTTGGAGGAGCTCGTGGATTGGGGCCAGGATCACACAGAGTTCGGCTACAACCAGGAATTCGTCGGTTAGCTCCGGAGCTTTTCGTCGTTCCCGGCCGCCGGCGGGCTTCCTTTGAAGCACTTGTTTGAAGCACTGGTAGGAGGCATGAGGTGATTCGGAAAGACCTCGACGCACTCGAGGCGGCGTGCCTGATTTGCCTTCAGACCGCACCCCGGCAGGACCTCGACCGCTTACTCTGGTGCGACACGTGTAGAGAGGCTGCCCAGGCTCGGGCCGCCTCCAGGAGTTGGTATGTCGGGCTCGCCGTCGGGGTGCTGTTGGCGTTGTGGATCTGGCTGTACATCCAACCCTCGAACCTGGTGATTGGCGGGTGGATCGGAACGGTCCTCGGCGCCTTCTACGTGAGCGCACGGGTGACGCGCGAGGTTCTCTATACTGTAGCCCGCATGCGTAATCCTCCGGCATTGGAAGCGGTCCCTCCGGAGTAGGGGATGTACTAACTTTCCTCCTTCCGATTCCGGGTGCTCAAACATTCGGGCGCTCGAGCAATTCCGGGCGCACCAACCCAGTAGGAGGCACACGCATGGCCGGCAAGTTCGAAGGCACGGACTTCTACGACATTAACTCGCTCCTGAGTGAAGAGGAGCGCATGATCCGGGACACCGTGCGTGAGTGGGTCGAGGAACGTGTGATGCCGCTCATCGGCAAGGCGTACATCGATCGGCGCTTTCCGAAGGAACTCATTCCGGAGATGGGTGAGATGGGCATGCTCGGCCCGACCCTCCCGGAGGAATACGGCTGCGCCGGCCTCAACAACATGGCCTACGGCCTCATCTGCCAGGAGCTCGAGCGGGGAGACTCAGGTATACGCTCGTTCGCTTCGGTGCAGGGCGCCCTGGTCATGTATCCGCTTCTTACCTTCGGGAGCGACGAACACAAGCAGGAGTGGCTACCCAAGCTGGCGACCGGCGAGAAGATCGGCTGTTTCGGCCTGTCCGAGCCAGACTATGGATCCGACCCGGGCGGAATGATCACCACCGCCAAGAAGACCGACGACGGGTGGCTGCTGAACGGCACCAAGATGTGGATCACCAACGGATCCATGGCTGACGTCGCCATCATCTGGGCCCAGACCGGGGAAATTGGCGACATCAAGGGGATTCGTGGATTCGTCGTCCCCACCGACGTGGAGGGTTTCTCAGCCCGCGACCAGAAGGGCAAGATGTCGCTTTTGGCGTCCGACACGAGCGAGCTCCATCTGGAGGACATCCAGCTGCCCGACAGCGCCCTTCTGCCCGAAGCCAGCGGGCTGAAGAGCCCGCTCATGTGCCTCACGCAAGCGCGCTTCGGCATCACGTTCGGCGCCGTCGGCGCGGCGATGGCCTGCTTCGACGAAGCCAGGAGCTACTCGAAAGAGCGACTGATGTTCGGTAAGCCGATCGGAGGGAAGCAGATCCAGCAGATCCGGTTGGCGGACATGCTGACCAAGATCACGCAAGCCCAGCTGCTGTGCATCCAGCTCGCCCGGCTCAAGGACGCCGGCACGATGACACCCCAGCAGGTGTCCTTGGCCAAACGCGCCAACGTCGACATGGCGTGTGACATCGCCCGCGAGGCCCGGCGGCTCCTGGGGGCGAACGGGATTCTGGTCGAGTACAACTCGATGCGGCACATGGCCAACCTGGAATCGGTCTACACCTACGAGGGCACACACGACATCCACGGGCTGATCCTGGGGCAGGCGGTGACGGGGATTGCGGCGTTCTGAGGGGGACGTGGGAACGACTTGACCGCTTCCCGGGGCTGGGTAGCTTTTACGCTCTCTCTCGGGAGATTAGCCCTGCTAGCTCAACTGGCTAGAGCAACTGACTCTTAATCAGTAGGTTCGGGGTTCGAGTCCCTGGCGGGGCACTGGCCGGAAGTCCAGGAGTTACCTGGGCTTCCGGCTTTTTATGTCGGTGAGCT
>Ga0114950_10004551_pt1 | contig 10772 bp, 10 predicted proteins | sample N075metaG_FD_83503 | JGI IMG/M metagenome (GOLD analysis project Ga0114950, IMG submission 83503) | Deep subsurface microbial communities from Kermadec Trench to uncover new lineages of life (NeLLi) - N075 metaG | ecosystem: Environmental > Aquatic > Marine > Ocean trench > Sediment | place... | reverse complement strand
GCCTCGGCACAGAAGGCCGACATAGCTTCCCTGGTCCCGCTGATCAGCGAAGTGGCGGAAGCCGGGGACCAAGCCGCCACGACCGTCATCGAGAAGGCCGTCGACGAGCTCGTCGGGCATGTCCGGACCCTTGTGCGGCGCCTCGAGCCCTGGCCGGCCACTCCCGAAGTCGCCCTCGCCGGGGGGCTGCTCAAAGAGGGCCGGCCGCTTCGGGTGCGAGTAGTCCGAGCGATCGAAGTACTGCCTTGCCGAACGCGAGACCGGGCGCCGGACGGAGCGACGGGAGCTTGCTCGCTGGCGATGGGTTTGGTGGATTAACCGGAGCTTGCCACGTACTGGTCGATCGCTTCGCGGAGCGACTTTTGGATCCACGCCCGCTTCTTGTCATCGCTTTCGAGGAGCGTGGCGCGGAAGCCGTGGTGCTCGCACTGAAACCCCGTCAGGGGGACCACGACGATGCCGGTGGCTCCCATCAGGTAGTAGACGAAGCGCTTATCGGGCTCCACGCCCTCGGTCATTCGCTCGATGGCTTCCCTGATCTTGGGATTCTCGATGGGAAGAAACTGGCTGTCGTCGAGGAGCCCGTCTTTGAACATGATCGTGTAGTAGAAGGCGCCCCCGGGCTTGTTGAAAACGATGTGCTCACAATCCGCGAACACTTCGCTCATCTCGTCGGCCCTCGTGGAGAACTGCTTCGCCCGTTTATCCAGATGTTCGGGATAACGGGGGTCTCCCATGATGCGCGGGATCGCCATCTGAGGGAGTGTCGTAGAGGATACTTCCAGTCGCTTCGCGGCGAGCAGGCTGTCCACGTACTGAGCGAAGTTGCTGTCCTTGTCCTTGTTGAGGATCTCCAGCCAGCCACAACGTGCGCCGGGCCACGGGAACTCCTTGCTGATTCCCCGCATCGCGATACCGGGCACGTCTCCGATCCATTCGCTCATGTGGAGGCGGCCCGTGCCGTTGTAAACGATGTTCGCGTAGATCTCGTCCGCGATCAGAAACACGTCGTATTCATGGGCGATGGCGGCGATGGTTTCCACGATGTCGCGAGGATAGACCGCCCCGGTCGGGTTGTCCGGTGTAAGCAGTAGAATGCCGGCGATGGAATCGTTGTATTGGATCTTTTTTCGGATGTCAGCGACATCCGGCATCCACCCGTCGTAGGGGTCCAGGTCGTAGGTGACGTGACTGTACCCGGAGTGGGCTGCTTCGGCCGAGGAGTGTGTGCTGTACGCTGGTGAGGGGCCCAGGATACGGGCCTCGCGGTTGAGGAAGCCGTACACCTTCGCCACGGCGTCACCGAGACCGTTGAAGAACATGATCTCGTCCGGCGAAACCCGGACACCGTCGCGCTGGTTGACCTCCTCCGCAAGGAATTCCCGGGTCTCCGGCACGCCCTGCGTATCACAGTAGGCCCAGGACGGTGCCTCGTGCATGAGGTCCGTGATGGTGTCTCGGATCCACTCGGGGGGAACTTCTCCCTTTTGGACCGGATCTCCGATGTTCTCCCAGGTGAGCTCGACACCCAAACCTTCGAGCTCGTGGGCCACGGTTGTAATCTCACGGATCTCGTACTTGAGGTTCGCCGCGCCGACATGAAGGAGGTTTCTACGCATGGCTGGTCATAGGAGTGAGATCGAGCGATTCAACGGAGCGCTTCTTCGAGCGCCGTGGCAGCGTCGGTCGAAGCGTCACGGTATTTCACGATGATCGGGGCGTATAGATGGATCCCATGTTCGCTGGCGAAGGGTCCCGAGGCCTCACGCGCGCCGGGCACGACCACTGATCCCTCCGGGATCGTGAGCGGTCGTCCGGGGGCGGCGCGGTAGGTTTTGGCCCGTACCAGGTCGTACACCGTGGTCGACGACGTGAGTTGGACGCCCGGAGCCAGGACGGCCCGCGCTCCGACGAGGGTTCCCTCGAATACGCCGACGTTACCGCCGATCATTGCCTCGTCCTCGATGATCACCGGGCGAAGCCCAACCGGCTCCAGGACACCACCGAGCTGGGCTCCGGCGCTCAGATGCACACGCTCGCCCACCTGGGCACACGATCCTACCAAGGCGTGGGAGTCGATCATCGTGCCCTGGCCCACGTAAGCCCCGACGTTCACGAACGCCGGCGGCATGATGATCACGTCTTTGCCCAGGAAGGCGCCGGACCGGACCGACGTACCGCCCGGAACGAGACGGATGTTCTCCTCGACGCCACGAGTTTCACGCAGTGGCAACGTGTCCTTGTCGAAGAAGGGAGCTGGAGCGGCCGGAAACTCCCGGACGACGCCAATGCGGAACGCCAGAAGGATACCGGTCTTGACCCACTCGACGGCCTGCCACTCGTCGCCTACTCTCCGCGCCGAGCGTACAGCGCCCCGGGTGAGGGCGTCCATGAGGGCGTCTACGGCGGTCCTTGCCTGGTCCGGGTCTCCTCCGTCCTGCGAGCAACGAAGGATCTCAGCCTCGAGGTTCTCCAGATCCAGCTGTTCTCGGGTCACTCCGAGCCGTCCGCTTCCAACAGACCCACGTCGGCGAGAGCCCGGCGCAAAAAGTTCTCCACTTCGGCTGTCGGCCGAACGAGCGGCAGGCGGAAATGGGCCTGCCCATGCCCCATGATCTCCAGGGCGACCTTGACCGGGATCGGGTTCGTTTCGACGAAGATGGCGCGCATCAACGGCAGCAGCCGGTAATGCAACTTCCGAGCCCCCTCGTAGTCGCCGCTGAGGGCGCGCTCTACCATCTGTGACATCAAAGCCGGCGCCAGGTTCGCCACGACCGAGATCACTCCGTCGGCCCCTGCGGCCAGGAGCGGAAGTGTGAGCGCGTCATCGCCTGAAAGTATCGTGAAGCCCTCCGGCCGTTCCCTGATGAGGGTCATGACCTGATCCACATCGCCGGAGGCCTCCTTCACACCCGCGATGTTTTCGGTCTCCGCCAGGGTGAGCACGGTTTCAGGCAGGACGTTGGACGCCGTGCGACCCGGAACGTTGTAGATGATCACCGGACAGTCCACCGCACCCGCTACCGCTAGATAGTGCTCGATGAGTCCGCGTTGGGTCGGTTTGTTGTAGGCGGGACTGACCGAGAGAATCCCGTCCGCCCCCGCCTCGCGCGCCGCCCGGGCTTTCCGGACGACATCAGCGGTATCACTTCCACCTGCCCCCGCAAGGACCGGCGTGCGGCCTCGAGTCGCCTCGACGGTCGTGCGAATCAGGAGTTGATGCTCGTCGGCCGACAGTGTCACGCCCTCCCCGGTCGTGCCACCGGGGACCATGACATCGACACCGTTCTCGATCTGGAACTCCACGTGTTTCTGGAGGTCCTCCACGTCGATCGAGCCATCATCGCGGAAGGGTGTGACCAGGGCCACGCCGGTGCCTGAAAACGGTGTCTTTTCCATGTTCGCAAAGGACTACGTTATAATGTGAACGCTTCGACTAAGATGGGAACGTTCGACTAAGATGTGAACGTTTCCGCCAACATGTCGTCCAAAGTAAAAACGCCAGATTTCCCTCGAATCCACTCCGCCGCCGTGACCGCGCCCCTCGCGAACCCCGCTCGGGTCCGGGCCTCGTGGCGTAGCTCGATCCGATCGTCGGGTCCTTCCAGGCCCACGACGTGTGATCCCGCCGTGTCCCCAACCCTCTCACTCGCCACATAAAGAACCTGGGATCGCGGCGCACCGTCGGGTAGAGTGGCCGACCAGCTCTCCTTCCGGGCCAGCTCCTCGATCAAAATTTCTGCCAAGGTGATGGCCGTTCCACTCGGATGGTCGATCTTATCTCGATGGTGGGCTTCACGGATATGGATGTCGTACTCATCAAGCGCGTCGGCCATTTTTGCTGCCACTCGGGCCAAGCGCAAGAAAAGGCTGACACCCAGTGAAAAATTGGTCGCGTGAACCATCCCCGTTCCGGCGGCGTTCACGGCGGCGGACGCCTCATCCAGGCGTTCATGCCATCCCGTCGTCCCCACCACCGTATCCACGCCAGCGGCAGCGAGTGCCGTAATATTGTCCACGGCGACACCCGGAACGGTGAACTCGATGGCCACGTCGGCCCCTCCCAACGTTTCCGCGGTGATGTCTTTTGTGTCCAAGGTGGGATCTATCCTGGCGACCACCTCGTGACCTCTTTCCATCGCCATGTTTTCGACGGCGCGACCCATCTTGCCGTATCCCACGAGCGCCAGCTTCATCGCCGACTCTCTTCCTTGCCCCTCGCCGCCTCTTCCTCCCGCGCCTCTTCCTCTCGCGCCTCTTCCTCTCTCCTTGCCGCTTCTTCCTCCCGCGCCCCCTCCTTCAGCTCGATGAGGGAGAGATGGAGCCTGCGCACGAGCTCTGGAGCCTCGTCCTCATCGACAACGAAGCTGATGCTGACGTCGGACGCCTGGGAGATCAGATAGACGGGCGTCTTCTCGATTGCCCAGAAAACGAGGGCATCCATTCCGGGCTCTCTGAGCATACCTTGCCCGACGACTGTGACCGTGGCTACGTCCTTCAACACGTCGACCTCCGAGAAGACCGACAGAGCACGCCGGACCTCACTGAGGTCCTCGCCATGGTCAACGGTAAAGGCGGTACTGCTATGGGAGGTGGCCACCAGATCGACGGGTACGCTGTGGCGTCCCAAGACACCGAAGACCCGCGCCAGAAAGCCGTACGCCAACGCTGTCGGGAACGCCCTCACGCGGATGAGCGACACGTCCGTCTTGTGAGCGACCGCCGCGAAGGCCCCCTCGGCGCCTCTGTCGGAGTGGATCAACGTTCCCGGCCGCTCGGGCGCGAACGAGTTCTTGATCCGGAGCGGCAGGTCGCTCGCGATGGCGTGTTTGGCTGCAGCCGGGTGAACGACGCGTGCTCCGAAATAGGAGAGCTCGACCGCCTCCTCCGACCCGACATCCGAGACCACCCTGGACTCTCCGACCAAGCTGGGGTCCGCCGAATGGATTCCGTCCACGTCGGTCCAAAGGACCGCCTCGGGCGAGCCCAAGGCGGCAGCCAACAGAGTTGCCGTGAAGTCCGATCCACCCCGTCCGAGCGTGGTCGTCGCCCCGCCGGCTTCACTTCCGATGAATCCTTGCACGACAGGTATACAACCCTCTTCCACGAGGGGAAGGATGTTGCTCGGTACCAGCTTTCGGATGGACTCGAAGTCCGGTACGGCCGCACCGAAATCCGCATTGGTCCAAATGATCTCTCGTGCGTCCAGGACGGCTGCCGGAATACCTTCGGCCTGGAGAGCGGCCACGGTCAGCTCGACCGACAGGTCTTCGCCGATGGCCATGAGCTGGTCGCCGAAACGCCCGGCCTCTCCGTTTGGGCCCTCGTCGAGAAGCTGGGCGGCTCCGTCGAAGATCTCATCGATACGTGCCGCCAGAGAAGTGCGGGCAGCCCCTTCTTCGACGATCCCCTGGAGAGCGTCGAGATGCCTCTGCTTCAACGCTGCCAGGGCGGCGGACGGATCGGGCGCCTCGCCGCGTCCTTCACCCTCGATCGTCGCAGCGTCCACCAGCCGGCTCAACTCGTTGCTCACGCCCGCCATGGCGGACACGACGACGACGGAACGGTCTCCTTGATCCCGAATGATCGCCGCGATCGCTTTGAGCCTTTCTGCTCCGTCCACGGAGGTGCCACCGAACTTATGGACCCGCGGCATCACTACGGTGACCCCGTCCGGCGACCCGCGATCTTCAAAATCGTCGGGCCCGGTGGTGGCGCAAACTTCGGTGAGGAGCGGTCGATCCGTCATCATCCGCCCCGGAGGACTCCCTGGGCGTGACAGAGCTCGGCGTTCAGGAGCGCGGCCCCGGCAGCACCACGGACGAGGTTGTGACTCAGTACGAAAAACTTGGAGTCCAAGACCTCACAGGACCGGATACGGCCGACCGAGACGGTCATTCCCTGGCCCAAGTCACGGTCGAGACGCGGCTGTGGGCGGTCGTCCTCGGCCAAGACCTGCAGCGGGCGCTCGGGCGCACTGGGAAGATCCCTGCAGGCGTCCGCACCCCGGTATTCTTCGAGAGCTGCGGTCACGTCCTCAAGCGACGGCTGGCCGGCCATGTCCACCGAAACGGAAAGCAGATGGCCGTCCAGCACGGCTACCCTCGTGCAGGATGCGCTCACCGGAAAGGCCGCTGGCTCCACGCCCTCCGGTGTGACCGTCCCGAGAATCTTCTGTGGTTCACAGGTGAGCTTGTGCTCTTCACCGTCGATGAAGGGGATCACATTGTCCACCAGGCTCGAGGCGGGTGGGCCGGGAAGACCCGCTCCGGAGATCGCCTGGAACGACGTCGTAACCACACTTTTGATTCCGAAGGTCTGGTGAAGAGGGGCCAGAGCCACGACGAGGCCGACAGCGGCGCAGTTGGGGTTCGTAACCAGAGCACCCTACCACGGCTGGTGGGTGACGAGGTCGAGGTGGTCAGGGTTGACCTCCGGGATGAGGAGCGGCACCAGCTCCCCCATCCGATGTGCCGAGGCGTTGCTGACCACCAGATGGCCGGCCTCCGCCAGTTGGACTTCCAACTTCTTCGCGGGTCCGGAGGGCAGGGCCGAAAGCAGTATGGGCGAGGTCCAGGGGCCGTCGGGCGCTTGCAGCTTCAGTCCCACCGTCGCTGAAGAAAGCCCGTCCGCACCTGCTCCGATCCGCTCGGCGAGGGTTTTCCCCACCGAGGCCTCGGAACCACAGACCTCATTCAGGCGGAACCAAGGGTGGTTCTCCAGTAAATGGACGAGCCTCTGGCCCACAGTGCCTGTTGCTCCGAGTACCCCAACATCAACACGATCGTCCAACTTCCTCTCTCTCCTCTATTCTCGGAAGGCTGCGCGACCCGCTCTACTGCAGCGCGGAACGCGCTATCTACAGCAGCGCGGAACGCGCTATTACTTGTTCAGCAGCCTTCAAGGTTGCCCCGGCCTATGCCAAAGCGACAGGATTTCAATCGGGCGAGGCGCCATTTCGACATCTTTATAACCCCGTAAGTTGTTGTCCTATGCCGATTTGACAGATTATGGCGCTTCCTTCTTGGCACGGCTCATGCACGTCTGATCCACCGAGTCCGGGTGCGATCCAACGTTCCCGATTCTTCATCGAGTCTACCTACCAACGCTTCAGCCGAGGTAGGTCTACGGTTCAGAGAAGCAAGTCTTAAACCAAAAAGCTCAAAGGAGCGATCAAATGGCACTCGTGAGATATGCGCCCAGATCCGCGTTCGCGTCGTGGCCCGACCTCGACCTGTTTTCCAACCGCCTTTCCCGCGTTTTCGGCAACACCTGGGATAACACGGAGCCGGCCGGCAACTGGCTCCCTGCCGTCAACGTGGAAGAAGCCGCCGACGAGTTGCTGCTTACCGCAGAACTCCCGGGCATGCGTGAAGAGGATGTCACCGTCAATATCGAGAACAATATCCTAACCATCCGTGGGGAGAAGCGGGAGGCATACAAGGCGGGAGGCGAGGAGGGAGACGAGGAGCACAACTACCACGTCTCGGAGCGCCGGTATGGAAGTTTCCACCGGTCCTTCACCCTGCCGACGTCCGTCCAGCCCGATGCGATCGAGGCTGAGTTCGACAGCGGGATCCTCACCGTACGGTTGCCGAAGGCCCCCGAGGCGAAGAGCCGCACCATCGAGATCGCCTCGAAGACGAAGTGAAGACGAAATAAAGATGAAGTGAAGACGAAATAAAGATGAAGTGAAGACGAAGTGTAGACGAAGAAGGCTGTTGAGGGAGTACAGCGGCGTCGCTCCGATAGGGTATGGGACCCTGGCATCGGCAATGTGGCACACTGTGCTTCTTCAGCAGCCTTCTAGAACTGGAGGCTACCCGGCAAGACGGGGGTGTTACCCTGCGAGACGGGGGTGTTACCCTGCAAGACGGGTGTTACCCGGCAAGCGGCTGCCCGATCAGCGCGTGAAGTGCCTCTTTCATGGCGGGTGAGTTGGCCCCGATGATGGTTCCGGGGGCGAGTTCCAGAGCGCCCCCCTCTACTCGGCCCATGACACCACCGGCCTCCTCGACGATCACCCACCCTGCCGCGAAGTCCCATGGATTCAAGAAGAGCTCCCAGAAGGCATCGAACCTTCCCTCCGCGAGATAGCAGAGATCGAGGGCCGCCGCACCGCCGCGCCTTACGCCGCCAGAGGCGGCAAGCACTCGGACGAGCTGGGCGGAGTGCTCCTGGATTAAGTGTTCGGTCTTGAACGGAAAACCTGTCCCGATAAGCGCCCGGTCAGTCCCTTCGACTTTGGACACCTCGACGGGCACGCCGTTTTTCCAGGCGCCCTCGTCCCGAGCTGCCCACCAGCGTTCTCCCGTGGGTGCACACGAAACGGCTCCCACCGTCGGAATCCCGTCGATCGCCAGCGCCACCGAAGAGGCATACGCCGGATGGCCATGCAGAAAATTCGTGGTTCCGTCGAGCGGATCGACGATCCAGGCTGGTCCTTCCGGTGGTACGCTGCCCCCATCGTCCTCTTGGTTTTCTTCTGCCACGATCGCGTGGTCCGGATGGTTCTCGCGGATGACGGCGACGCAGGCCTCCTGGGCGGCGAGATCAGTCACGGAGACATAGTCGGCTCGGCCCTTTTCTCGGGCGTCTGCGATTCCCACCGAGGCGGCCTGGGCTTTATGGACGGCCGCGGCAGCGTCGGCCGCTTTGCGGGCCGTTTCCAGAAAGGCGAGCAGTGTTGTCATCGCGGAGAGTAGCGGATTCGCCCGATTCCGTCGACTCGACAATGAACAGGTACATTCACATCGGTTGGGGCGGCAGGTAAGTTATTCGATGAACGAGACCAGCAAGCAGACCGCGCGGAAGAGGGTCCTCAGTGGGATTCAGCCCACGGGAGAGGTCCACCTGGGTAACTACCTGGGAGCTCTCCGGCAGTGGGTCCACATGCAGGACGAATACGAGTGTTTCTACTCGATCGTGGATCTACATGCGATTCTCGGGGAAGACGACCCCGCCGACCTCCCCGCTCGGACCCTGGATATGGCGATCAGTGTCCTGGCCGTAGGCGTCGACCCCGAGCGATGTACGCTCTTCGTTCAGTCCGACGTGCCTGAGCACGTCGAGTTGGCTTGGCTCTTCAACACGGTGGCTCCGGTCGGTGATCTCGAGCGGATGACGCAGTACAAGGACAAGTCGAAGGGGTACAAATCGATTCCCGTAGGTTTGCTCAACTACCCGGTTCTTCAGGCGGCCGACATTCTCATCTATCGCGCGGATGCCGTGCCCGTGGGTGATGACCAGAGACAGCATCTGGAACTCACGCGCGATATCGCCCGGAAGTGGAACGCGCGATACGGTGAGTACTTTCCCGAGCCCGACGCCATCATCCCAGAAGTCGGGCGGATCAGGGGGCTCGACGGGAAGGCCAAGATGAGTAAATCGCTGGGGAATACGGTCAGTATTCTGGCGGACGAGGACGGTGTGTGGGATCGCGTCAAGCTAGCCGTGACCGACCCACAGCGCGTCCGTCGCGACGATCCGGGACGACCCGAGGTGTGTAATGTGTTCTCGCTCCACAAGCTGGTCACGGATGCATCCCTCATTCCCGACATCGAGCAGCAGTGCAGAGCCGGGACCCGGGGGTGCGTCGACTGTAAGCGAATATTCGCCGACAGCCTCGTGCGTGAGTTCGCCCCCTTCCGTGAGCGTGCCGAACACCTTCGAGCACACCCCGGCGAAGTGCGTGACGTGCTTGAGGCCGGAGCCGATCGGGCGCGTGCCGTGGCTCGGGAAACACTGGATGAAGCTCGAAGCCGTATGGGAATCAGTTGGCGTTCCGCCCTGTGAGTCCACAACTTTGAACAAGCTTGTTCTCTGATTTGATGGCGAATCTCCGAAGGTGCGACGCTCATGAATGAGATGTTCAAGAAGGCGATTGCGAGGGGGGCCAGTGACATCCACATCAAAGCCGGTGATTTCGTTCGAGCTCGGGTGGACGGTGAGCTGGTTGCGCTCACCGAGCAGAAGATTTCCCACGCTCAAGTCCGCGCGTTGGCTCTGAAACTCATCCCCCACGAACACGACCGAGACCGTATCGACGAAATCATGGACTACGACTGTGCTTGGGGACTTCCCGGGCTTGGGCGTTTCCGGATCACGATCCTGAAGCAGTGCGGTGTCCTGTCGATTATCATGAGGATCATTCCGCTCGAGATTCCTACGTTCTCCGACCTGAGGCTCCCACCGGTCCTCGAGGAGATATCCAAGGCCGAGCGGGGGTTGATCCTGGTCACGGGGGTTACCGGCAGCGGTAAGAGCTCGACGATGGCAGCCATCATCGGGTACATCAACCGGAACATGAAGAAGCACATCATCACGCTCGAGAATCCTATCGAGTTTCTGCATCGCGACCTCAATTCCTCGGTCACCCAACGTGATGTGGGTTTTGATACCGAGTCCTTTGCGTCGGGCCTCCGTTCCGGTCTCCGCCAGGACCCGGATGTCATGCTCATCGGTGAGATGCGCGACAAGGAGACCATCGACACGGCTCTCAAGGCGGCCGAAACAGGCCACCTGGTCATCTCCACGGTTCACACGAAGAATGCGGTGCAGACCCTCTCGCGACTCATCGCGGAGTTCCGTCCGGAGGAGCAGGAGACGATCCGCTCTCGCCTCGCGGACTCGATTAAGGCGGTCATCAGCCAGCGACTGCTTCCGACCATAGAGGAAGGCGGACGCGTGGTGGCGGTCGAGATCATGCTCGTCACGGGGACGATTCGGGATTGTATTGTCGACCCGGAGCGCATGGACGAGATCATCGATCT
>Ga0114950_10004550_pt1 | contig 10773 bp, 9 predicted proteins | sample N075metaG_FD_83503 | JGI IMG/M metagenome (GOLD analysis project Ga0114950, IMG submission 83503) | Deep subsurface microbial communities from Kermadec Trench to uncover new lineages of life (NeLLi) - N075 metaG | ecosystem: Environmental > Aquatic > Marine > Ocean trench > Sediment | place... | reverse complement strand
GAAGGTTTACCCACAACTGAAAGGGCTACGGATCGATTATGAGTGGGGCGGAATGATTGGCGTTGTGCTGGACCGCGTGCCCGCCGTGGGACGCATCAACAACAATGTCTACTACTGCCAGGGCTATTCGGGCCACGGGGTTAATGCAACGCACATCATGAGCGAGATCATCGCTGACGCAGTGACGGGCACGATGGAGAAATTCGACATGTTCGCCAACATGCGGCACTTCCGAATTCCCGGCTCACAGTGGATGGGCAGCCAGATTATCGCCCTGGGAATGCTGTACTACAGAATGAAGGACATGCTGTAGGACAAGCAATACTGGCCGAGTTCTAGTCGAACTCGATCCAGGTCGTTTTCAATTCAGTGTAATCATCAAAAGCATGCATCGACTTGTCACGCCCGTTGCCGCTTTGCTTGAAGCCTCCGAACGGCACTGTGATGTCACCGCCGAAGTAGTTGTTGATACCCATGGTGCCAACGCGTACTGCGGCGGCGACCTTATGTGCGGTGTTGATATTGTTACTCCAGACAGCTCCAGCAAGGCCATAGATAGAATCGTTTGCAATGGCTACCGCTTCTTCTGCGTCCTTGAAACCGATCACAGACATTACGGGCCCGAAGATTTCTTCCTGCGCTATTCGCATGCTGTTCGTAACACCATCGAAAATTGTCGGCTCGTGATAACAGCCACCTGAGTCCGCCATGACCTGCTTGCCGCCCGCCATCAGTGAGGCTCCCTCGTCCCGGCCTATAGCGACGTAATCAGCTACTGTTTTGAGCTGGCCGGCATCGATCATTGGGCCCATTGTCGTCGACGGATCCAGCGGATCACCCGGCATCCAGTCCTGGCTTTTGGCAACAACCATTTCGACAAATCGTTCGCGAATACTTTCTTCCACGATCAACCGTGTACCTGCAGTACAAGTTTGGCCACCATTGTAGAACACCGCTATCGCAGCGAATTGCGCCGCCTTTTCAAGATTGGAATCGGCGAACACGATGTTCGGGCTTTTTCCGCCGAGTTCCAGGAAGGTGCGCTTCAGGTTCGACTCACCGGAATACCGCATGAGTTGCTTACCAACCTCTGTGGAACCCGTAAACGTCAATCCGTCGATATCCTCGTGCAGCGCGAGATGCCGGCCAAGACTACCGCCCGGCCCTGGCAATACATGCAACACTCCATCCGGTAAGCCCGCTTCACTTGCCAAACCGGCAATACGCAATGCCGAAAGCGGTGTGTTTGAGGCGGGTTTGAGAATAACCGAATTTCCAGTCGCCAATGATGGTGCGAGCTTCCAGGCAGTTGTGGAAAGCGGAAAGTTCCACGGCACTATTGCTGCAACGACACCAAGAGGCAGTCGTTGAACAAGGGCCAGGCAGTTAGCTGGTGCCGGGGATATCTGGTCATAGACCTTGTCGATCGCCTCGCCACTCCAACGAATGGTGCGGGCAGCAGCAGGCACATCGACGCCCGTCGTATCGGCGATCGGCTTGCCGACATCAAGACACTCAAGCAGCGCTATTTCGTCTGCATGCTTTTCAATCAATTCAGCCCAGCGAACCAATACCATCTTTCTGTCAACTGGCGCCATGGACGCCCAGACACCACTTTCAAACGTCGCCCGTGCGACCTTGACCGCCTCATCCGCGTCTTCTGTACCGCAACTCGCCACGGCGGCAATTTCTTGCCCGTCGGCTGGACTTATCGTCGTGCGTGTTTCGCCAGCCAATGCATTGCGGTACTGCCCGTTAATGAACGCACGCCCCTCAATCTCAAGGTCATCAGCCTGCGATCGCCAATCTTGTTTGGTCTTGTCCAGCATGAGCCAGCGCCTCCGATATGTGACAAGCCGTACTCGTCAGCTAATTATCATATACACCTTGCGCACCGTTTCCACGACCTCGGCTGTGCCCTTCCAGCCACGTGGAAATATCCAGCTGTCACCCGCCTTTATATCAGTCACCTGTCCCGTTTCAGATGTCAGGATCCAGTGCCCTTTCAGCAAATGGCAAAATTCAGTTATATCCAGATCGAGCTGCAGTTTGCCCGGCTCGCATTCCCAGGTACCCGCAGCAAGATTGCCGTCCTCGAAGAATCCACTGTCCGTTTGTCCCGGCAATTCCCCGATCGGCGTGCCGAATGAATCGACGCCGACCAGGTCGGTCAAAGCTGCACACTGATGTTGAACACTGATTTCCGGCATTACTAAAGCTCCTAAACACAGATTGTTTTATTGTCCGCATTGGCACATGAACCAGGCTACCGCGCCTATACGCCCCACAGAACCGTGAAGCTGCATGAGATAGGATGTATGAACAAGGCGTATTAAAGCGCTGGCCGGGGATTATCTGCATGAGCAAAGACGGCAGCACGCTGCTCCACCACCGAACAGTTTTCGACGATTGGCGATCGCTCACTATAGGCATCTACATGGCCCTGGTCGGTTATGCGGTCATGGTCGGAATCCCGGTGATTTCCACTTCGTGGGTCGGCCACCTGGGTTTTACCGCAGTCGAAGTTGGTCGTGTCGCCGGTGCAGATCTTGGCGGGCTAGCTATCGGTGCTGTGATTTCGGCGATTTTCATCGCCAAGGTCGACCGTCGTTACATGGCGGTCGTCGCAGCGCTGGTTGCGATCACTGCAAACGTGCTATGCATTTTCTACCAAAGCTATGAAGTCACGCTTTGGTTGCGCCTGGCGGCGGGCATCGGAGCTGGCGCATACACGGGCGTTGCTGTCGCAACCATTGGTGGCCATTCAAGACCCGCATTCGCCTTTGGCCTCGAGTTATTCGCTTTCGCTGGTTCGCAGGGTGCCGAACTCAAACTACTGCCTTATCTCTCAATTGAGGGCATCTACATCGCGCTGATTGTCGCCTATGTCGTCGGTCTGGTGTTCATATCGTGGCTGCCGCGACGCCCGGTCGACAAAGGACTTGATGTCGAAATCGACGTGGAGGATCCGGGTGGGCAACATCATGCCAAGCACCAGCATGTACCAGCTTATGTCCCCTGGGTGGTGCTGACAGCCGTCGTTTTCACCTACATCAATATTGGCGCGTACTGGACTTACATTGAACTGGCTACCGTAGGCTCTGCCGCATCGCCGGAATGGGTCGCCAGCATGTTGTGGGTCTCGTCCGTCTTTTCAGTTATCGGATGCCTGTTCGCCGTGCTCCTCAGTAACCGCTACGGACTGGCACGGCCGTTGCTCATCACACTGGTAATCCAGGCCGGTATCGTTGTGATGCTCGTTTTCGGTATCACCAACGCTACCGTGGCAATTAGTATGTTCGCCTTCAACTTCTGCTGGATATTCATCGATATTTATCAGGCAGCAACTCTCGCCAACGTCGATCATTCCGGTCGCTTTCTTGCACTGTTACCGGCGGCACAGGGTCTCGGGAACTTCCTAGGTCCGAATGTTGCGGCATCGATACTGGCATACGGATTTGGCTATAACGGCATTTTCATATTGTGCGCTTCGGCTTCCATTACGGCCATGCTCGTCTATCTTTACATGTACCTGAAATTGAGGCGAACAATACCAGCACTTGCAGACGCTTCCTGACGATGAGTAACTACGACGCCATTGTTATCGGTGCAGGCCACAACGGCCTGACCAATGCCGCGTTTCTCGCTAAAGCGGGATTACGTGTGTTGGTCGTAGAGAAAAATGATTATGTCGGCGGCGCCACCGTCAGCCGGGAACTGTACGAAGGCTGGAAATATTCGAACTGTTCTTATGTTTGCAGTCTGTTTCGACCCGAGATATATCAGGCGCTCGACCTCGGCCAACACGGTCTGAAAGTCATACCGCTCACTGCCAGCATGACATTCAAACAGGACGGCGACTATTTCGGCAGTTACCACAATCCGAACGTTCGCCGTCGCGAGTTGATGCGCCACAGCCTGCGTGACGCGGATGCTGCAATACGCTTCGATACGGATGTAATGCGATGGTGCAAACTCATCCGCAAATTCCTGCTGCGAACACCGCCAGACCCCGGGTCGTTCCGGCCACGCGATGCGTTTGAGTTTGCCTACCTGCTGAAGAAGTTTTACGAACTCAGCGAATCGCAGATTTACGAGTTCATTCGCTTTTTCACAATGTCGGTCGCCGAGTACCTCGAAAACTACTTCGAGAACGAAACGATACTCGCGCACTACTCCGGCGGCAGTATTATCGGTACCGGTCTGGGCGTCTATTCTCCCGGTACCGCCTACGTACTGCTGCACCACGCCATGGGCGATATCGATGGCAATATCGGCTCCTGGGGATTCGCTCGCGGTGGCATGGGCGCGGTTTCCGGTGCGTTGGCGTCGTCGTTTCAATCACATGGTGGTGAGATTCGAACGGACGCGGAAGTGTCGCGAATAATGGTTTCCGGCAACAAGACGACCGGCGTTCAGCTAACGTCGGGTGAGGAGATCACAGCCAGGGTTGTCGTTTCCAATCTGGACGCGAAACGAACATTTACCAAAGTGATGGATGCAAAGGACCTGCCACCCAAGCTGCTTGAGCGCGCGAAGAATTTTAAGATTCGCGGCTCCTCTGGAAAGCTGAACATCGCACTCGACGGTATGCCCACATTCCCGGCGCTACCGAAAGACTCTCCGTTAACGCTCGGACACATGCATTTCACGGATACCTTAACGCGCCTCGAAAAAGCTTACGACGACTGGAAAGACGATCGTTGGTCGGCCGACCCATACTGCGATACGTTGATCCCGTCACAATACGATCCCAGCCTCGCACCGCCCGGGAAACACATGATGACGGTGTTCGTGCAGTACTGTCCGGCCGAAGCTGAGGGCGGCTGGACCGACGAGAAACGCGACCAGTTTGGACAAACTGTAATTGATCAGATTGGCGACTACAGCCCTGACTTCAAAGATCTGATTCTGCACGCCGAGATCCGCACACCGCGTGAAATGGAAGCGGAAACAGGCCTCACCGAGGGTAATATTTTTCAGGGCGAACTGACGTTCGATCAGTTGATGTTTAATCGTCCGTTCCCCGGCTACGCTCAATACCGGGGTCCGGTCAAAGGCATGTACATGTGTGGCTCGTCAACACACCCCGGCGGCGGCGTCATGGGAGCACCGGGAGCAAATGCCGCCCGCGAAATACTTCGCGACCTGAAGAAACCGGACACAACGCCTGTCGAGTTCAGTGATGACTGACCGAATTGACGCGATCATAATTGGCGCCGGCCACAACGGCCTTGTTTGTGCGGGCTATCTCGCGCGTGCGGGAATGAATGTTGTGTGCCTTGAGTCGGGCGATGCCGCTGGCGGTATGGCCGCTCCGCGCACCCTAGGCGAGCACTATCACTTCCCCGGACTGGCGCACGCCGCCTATCCCGTCAGCGCAGCGATTCGGCGCGACCTGAAACTTGACCGGTTCGGGTACGTTCCGGGTGATGCGATCAACACCGTTTCACTGGATGCAGATGGGCAACACTTGACGATTGCCGCGAATAGCATTGTCGGTGAAAATATCAGCGCATCTGACGAACGAAACTATCCAGTATTCAGAAAGCAGTATCTGGCCTTTGCCAAGGCCTTGCGACCGCTTTATGAGAACCAGCCACCACGACTGAAGAACATGGGATTCGCCGATACGGCAACTCTGGCGAAACTTGGCTGGAATATTCGTATGGGGCTTGGTCGCGAGACCATGTACGAATTCCTGCGCGTCGCAGCGATCAATATTTACGATGTCCTGAACGAAGAATTCGACGACGATCGCCTGAAAGGTGCGATCGCCGCGGACGCGGTTTTGGGCAGCGCCATGGGGCCTCGCACGCCCGGTACCGTGTTGACCTGGCTACAACGGCTGCAGGGAGAGCGCAACGGTCCGATGTCTCTGCTGTCCGGCGGGCGGTCACAATTAGTGCATGCGCTTACACAGTCCGCCGAGGATGCCGGCGTAACGATCCGGCTCAATACACACGTTGCAAGTATTCTTATCGAGAACGGCAAAACATTTGGTGTGAAATTGTCGAATGGCGACATGGTCAAAGCCAATATCGTCATATCAAATGCCGATCCACGGTCGACATTTTCAAGACTCGTCGGCGCACCGCAGCTCGACGCGATGTTCGCACGTCGAGCGACACAGATTCGCGGCAGTGGCGTAGTCGCAAAACTTCATCTGGCACTTAACGGACTACCTGAATTCACCGGGCTGGAGGATTCGCAATTGCGTGGCCGCCTGTTGATAGCACCATCGATGAAATATATAGAGCAAGCGTTTAACCACTCCAAGTACAACGAATGCTCGGAGAACCCGTTGCTTGAAATCACAATACCGAGTTTGCACAACAGCGCATTGGCGCCTGACGGTCACCACGTAATGTCGATAAACATCGCCTTCGTACCGTATGAACTTGATGGTGGTTGGGATGAGCAGAAAGCAATCGTCGCCTACAAGGTCATTTCCCAGCTTGGCCGCTATGCGCCGAACCTGAAATCACTGATCGTCGATCATGAGTTCTTGACGCCTCGGGATATTGAGGAACAATTTCTGGCCGTCCGGGGCCACTGGCACCATGGTGAGCTTTCCATTCACCAGTCTTTCATGATGCGACCCTTGCACGGTGCGGCACAGTACGACACACCCATTGACGGACTCTTTCTCTGCGGCGCTGGTAGTCACCCTGGAGGGGGCCTCAACGGTCTCCCGGGCCAGAACGCGGCCAGGCGTATCCTCAAATCAGGACGTGCGAAATGACATTTCCGCTGACAATCGAACCCGAGCATTTTCGCCAGGCGCTGCAACGCACACCATTCCACGATCGTATTGAGGCATTGTCATCGACCGAGGTCTGGACTGGCTGGAACTGCTACAAAGTACCGCGAGTAGTCGAAAATTTGGCAGCCGAGTACTTTGCCGTTCGCAGTGGTTGTGCAGTCATGGACCTGACACCGATGGAGAAATACCGGATCACGGGAACAGGTGCTCGTGAATTTCTTGATCGCCTGGTAACGCGCGATATCACTGCCTTAAAACCTGGTCGCGTCACCTACGTTGTCTGGTGCAACGACGACGGCAAAGTCATTGACGACGGAACCTTGTTTCAGCTCACTCAAGACGACTACCGCCTTTGCTCACAGCATCATCAGCTTGACTGGTTGCTGATGTCTGCAACCGGGTTTAACGTACAGATTCGGACTGAGACCCACGACATAGCGGCACTTGCGGTACAGGGCCCAACCTCTTACTCAGTACTGACCGCCGCAGGCATAGAAGGGCTGGGTAGCCTCAAACCGTTTGGCATCGTGGACGTCAGTTGCGGCGATATTGCCGTTACTGTTTCGCGTACGGGTTATACCGGCGACCTGGGTTACGAGGTGTGGGTGGAGCCAACTGATGCATTGCAACTGTGGGATGCGATTTTCGGTGTGCAGGGTCGCTACAACGTTGTCGCGATGGGCCTGGACGCACTCGAAATGGTACGCATAGAAGCTGGCTTTATCATGCCCGGTTTTGATTTCAATACGGCTGAAGCAACGATTCGCGATAGCCACGACCGATCGCCCTACGAAGTAGGCCTGGGCTGGGTTGTCAATCTCGACAAGGGGCATTTTACCGGCCGCAAGGCCTTACTACTGGAAGAATCCAAACCGATAAAACGGCGCTTGACCAAGCTCATCGTTGATGGCAATAAACCCGTTGGCGAGGCGTTTATCTACGCCGGCAAGAATGGCAAACAGATCGGCGAGGTCAAATGTACAACGTGGTCGCCGGTGCTAAAGTCCAATCTTGCACTGGCGGATATAGATTACATTAATGGCCGTTTGCCCGCCGAATTGTGGGCACGATTCGACTACCAAGTTGAACTGAAATGGCATACGGCATGGGCACAATGCCACGCTCAATCCAAACCCTTCTACAACCCCGATCACCGCAGCACTACACCTCCCAACCGCTTCTGAACCGGCCGCAAGCGGCAATTTTCAACGTAACCGCTTGATTCTGGTCCCTGCATACCACCGAGCATCTGCCCTGAATGACATCCGTCGTCGCTCTGCGCTAGTATCGGTGATGGATTATTGGGTGCCGGGGAGCCGCGCATGCACACGACACACTTTGTAGAAAGCTATTTTGATGCCTGGAATCAGTGTGACCCCAAGGGTGTGGCGGACCATCTTACGGCTGACGGAATCTACCGCGACATTCCTGAGAACGTGCAACGCACTCATGACGAATTGGTCGAAAGCCTGTCCGTAGTTTTCAGCCATATTCACCAGCGCTACGAACTTGTCGGCGACATACTAACAAACGGAAACACACTGGCATTTCAATATCGGATCTTTCCGCTTGGCAATAATGACGATGCGGGATCTGCGGAACCCGCTAACGGTGCAGAGTTCATGGTGCTTAGCGGTGACGCTGCGATGACAATCACCGATTATTACGACAGTCCTGACGTTACTCTGCCGTCAAAGCTTGCCAATACTGCCACGCTCGAAGCACAACACAATAAATACGCGAAGTCAGGATTGAGTACCGAACAATTACTGGAATACAAAGACCGGCTTGAGTACATCATGCGAGTACAGCAGGCTTACCTGCGACCCGACCTGACATTACCGAAGCTGGCCGAGACCGTTAACTGCTCGGTGAATCACTTGTCGCAGGTCATCAACTCCGGCTTCGGAATGAGTTTCTTTGATCACCTGAACCAGCACCGAATCGAGCACGCGAGAGAGTTGCTGAAAAATTTTGATGACCATAACCTTGCGATTCTAAGTATTGCTTTCACTGTCGGCTTCAATTCCAACTCCGCCTTTTACTCTGCCTTCAAGAAATGCGTTGGACAAACGCCCGCCCAATTCCGTCGGGCGCAGCAGCACATATCACACTAGGCAAGGCGAGCAGCGATATCGCTCGGCCAAGGGTCGTCACACAACAGGTGAAGAATGTCATGTCACTGCTTGCGGGCTCCGTTTTCTGGTCCAGGCGATCATGCGTACACCCCAGGCTGCAAACCCCATCCAGTAGTAGAAATAGTCGATGAACTGGATATCGTCGTAGTAGAAGAGTTCGAACCAGTAAGTGCTCCAGATAACACCCCAGATAAAATAGATTCCGCCCTTATGCAATGCTTTCCATTGCTTTGCACTTAACTTGCTGCGCCCAAAGCGGAATGAAGTAATGGTCATAGCAGTGAGGATCAAATAGCCCGGGATTTGTTCGGCCAAGTCGAAGTAGCTGTAGGCCTCGTTGATGTAGTAATCCCAAAACCCAAGCACGATCCAAAATATGAACAACAACTGCCACGCCATCCCCGCCGCAAAACAAAGACCGATGATGCGCCGGTTACGCAGCAACCAGCGAGTGAAGTGCCCGGGAAAGAGAGCGGCCAGTGATGAGCTGGCGAATGCAATGAACAGCCATGGAACTGCCAGCCGGACCGAGAACTGAATCATCCCGGAAATTGCCAGAGGATCAGACAGATCAACTCTGCTCATCGCAATTCCATTGGCTATGCACATCGGGATTACGATTAGCGCAAACAGGTTCCAGCCGTTGAAAAGATCGCTCTTCAGATTTGGTGACGGCGAATTGGCCATAAAGATATCCGAAAACGGCCCTCAACTGTACGGCGACACTGCAAACGCATCGTCCATGCGTATAGGCAGGGATAGATCGCAGCAATCACGGCAGCTATGATTCTTAAATGATTCACGAGCTAGCAATTCGCAGCGGACCGGACTGGCACAAGATACAGCAGGGAGTTAAGTGGGCTGTGTACGCACTGCTGATCGTCAATTTCGTGTTCTACGTCTTCGAGGATATTACTAGCGCGGTACACACATTGACTGCCAGCTCTACATTTCTGGACTGGACCGGTACGTTTGCGACCAGCATTGATGAGTCCGCATGGTTTCTGCTGCTGGCCATGTACGAAATCGAAACCTATGTCATTGATGATGAAAATCTCACTGGTTGGGTGACTACTGTATTGCACGGGGTTCGTCTGCTCTGTTTTGTACTGATTTCACACACAATATACGCGTTCCTCATTGTTGTTATGAGCCTCCAGGCGACTGTCGCTGTAGAAGACGTTGACAGTCTCTGTGACATGACGAATGCCAATGTTTCCTACATATACAATCTCGAGTACACGGAGATAACCGAGCAGAGTTGCAGCGGGCTCTCAAGTAGTTCACAATTTTATTGGCTGGCCAATGATCCGGTTATCAGCGATATGCAAGGTCTGTCTCTGGAGCGTGACCTGGCATGGGCCGACCTTGCTGAAGTAGTAATCTGGCTTTTGATACTAGTGGCGATCGAGATCACGGTGCGATTGCAAGGTCACGGCGTAACTGGCGGCAAACTGATTGCGACGGCCAAGACCACCAGTTTGCTCCTGTACGCAATACTCATTGCTCTCGGCGTATATTGGGCAACATTGTCACATTGGTTGTATTTGTGGGACGAGCTGCTCTGGATCGGCGGGTTCGCCGCAATCGAGATGAATCTCAGTGAGTGGCGCGATGAGATTAGTGACAAACAACACACAGGTAAATAGCAAGGTGACGAAATGATAACCGGGCACTGCGAGTGCGGACGCGTTAGCTATGAGATTGACGGTGATATCAATGATTTTAGCCATTGCCATTGCTCGAAATGCCGGCGACTGCACGGCGCTGCATTTGCCACTTATGCAGGGGTTGCCCGGCAGGACTTTCGTTATGTAAGCGGTGAGGCCAGCTTGAAGATTTATGCATCATCGGCCAGCCATGATCGAG
>Ga0114950_10004549_pt1 | contig 10774 bp, 10 predicted proteins | sample N075metaG_FD_83503 | JGI IMG/M metagenome (GOLD analysis project Ga0114950, IMG submission 83503) | Deep subsurface microbial communities from Kermadec Trench to uncover new lineages of life (NeLLi) - N075 metaG | ecosystem: Environmental > Aquatic > Marine > Ocean trench > Sediment | place... | reverse complement strand
TTTTCATGATCCCTGTCTCCCTGTTTTATATTTCGGCGACTTATCCCGTAATATTAGACACGATTTCGAAGATATCACCGCTTTAATTTCAATCTTGGAATGTCGACAACGCCGACCGCACTTCACGCAATTGGGCGGGCGGCGAGCGGTGGACCTAGTCTTGATCGAACCGCTCTCCCCCTAATTTCCCTGTTAGCAGGAAAAATACAGGGAATTTCCCATCGCCAACAGGGAACCGGACAAGCCGACGATTCCGGGCGATTTTTCCCGCATGGCGCCTAGGACATGAGCCGAGAAGGGGCGTCTAGGACATGAGCCGAGAAGGGGCGTCCGCCGCCGGTTCGGCGCCGACCACATTGGCCATCATGGCGGTGGTGGAAAAATGGCCGATGGTGTGGACGATTTCCACCAGGCGGACGGTGCCAAGGGCCGCCTCGGCGGCCTTGAATTCCCCGTCGGACAGGGTTCCGGTGGCAAGCAGTTCGCGGGTCGCCGCGTGCACGGCCGCATCGGTCTGATCGGCGAATTCCGGTTGCACGCCCTGGTTTATGGCGCCGATAACCGCAGGGTCCAATCCGGCGCCCAGCGCCGTCTTGGCTTGGGCGCTCCAGGGATAGGCGGCCTTCCAGTGGCGCACCGTCATCAGTGAAATGATGCGGACCTGCGCACCTGTCAGCGAACAGTCGAGGAGATGCGCGCTGGATTCATTGTGCAGCCGCCACACCTCGGCCGAATAGGCATAGCCGATGGCCGGCCCGAAACCGACCCGGGCATTGTTGGCTGAGATTCTATCGAGGATGGCCTGCTGATCGGCATTCATCTCGTCTCGGCTTAATACCGGTATTCTGGTCATGTGTCCGCTCCCTGTCTCGATTTGGCAAATTATTCGCCACGCGCATCGTTGGCGTGGGCAAGCCGTTTCATTCCACGTCCTCGGCCACACCCTGCCGGCAGCGTTGCAACCCCGCATCCAGTTCGTCGCGGTTCAGGTTTCGACCGATAAAGACCAGGCGCGAATGGCGTGCCTCGTTTCCCCAAAGCCCGACATAGTCGCCTTCCAGCATCATGTTTACGGCCTGCAAGACGAGCTTTCTGTCTTCGCCGCGGATGGAAAATATCCCTTTCGTGCGGAGGATGTCGTTGCCTTGGCGCGCCAGCAGGTCCTGCAACCATTCCTCCAGGCGGGCGGCGTCCAGCGGGGCGCCGCAGGTCAGGGAAACGCTGGTGATGCCGGTGTTCTCGATGTGATGGTGACGATCATCATGGGGGGCCAAATCCGGGGGAAGCTGCGCTTCGACCCGGTCCAGGTCGAAACCGTGCCGGTCCAGAACCTCGCTGGCCGGAACTTTGGACCGGTTCGTTCTGGTAATCGGCGCGAACGGGTTAAGCTTGCGGATGCGGGCTTCGATGCCGCCTATCCCGGCGGAGGCATCGTCCACCTTGTTCAGGACGATGTGATCGCTGAAGGCGATCTGGTCGGCGGCATCGGTGCCGTCGGCCAGCTGGTCAAGAATACGCACGGCGTCGACCACACACAGGACCGAATCGAGGCGGCATTGCGCGCCGATGACCTGATCGATCACCAATGTTTGTATGACCGGGCTGGGATTGGCCAATCCGGTGGTTTCGATGATGATCCCGTCCAAGTCCGGCTTTTCGGTCAATAGGTTCCGCAGCCCCCGGATCAGGTCGCCCCGCACCACGCAGCAGATGCAGCCGCTTGAGAGTTCGATCAGTTCCTCCGCGCCGGTTTCGATCAGGTCGCCATCGATGCCGATATCCCCAAACTCGTTCACGATAACCGCGAAACGCCCGGCCGACGGTTCCGACAAAATCCGGTTGAGCAGGGTCGTCTTGCCGGCGCCGAGAAATCCCGTCACGACGGTGACGGGAATCCGCGTGTCACTGGTGGCCATGGGGCCGGGCAAGGCTTATTTCCATGGCATCAGCGAGGCGTGAATGACCTCTCCACTGCCGCCGACCGCGTTGATGGCGTCATGGGTCTCTTTGAGGCTGAACCGGTGCGTGGTGATCAAATCAATCTCGAAGCGATCGGAATTGAGCTGTTTCAGCGCCAGTTCGCAGCTCTCGAAGTTATGGCCGCGGGCGGCCTTGACGGTGATGTACTTGTTGCCGATCTTACCTAAGGGAAAGTTCGGAAAATCCGGGACGTCCTCGCCCTGGATCTGCAGCGTGCCGCCCTTGCGCTTGAGAGCCTCGATGCCGAACAGCACCGGAATGGTCCCCGCGCCCGCCGTGCAATCAAGAGAAACATCCATGCCCTCGCCCGAGGTGATTTCCATGATCCGTTCCAGCGGGTCTTCTTCCTCGACATTGATGGCATAGTCCGCGCCCAGCTTCTTGGCGACGTCGAGGCGCTTTTTGTCCTTGTTGGTGCCGGTGATGATGATCAGCGACGCCCCCGCCTGCTTACAGGCAATCGTGTTGCTGAGCCCCTGCTGGCCCGGCCCCTGGATCAGCACACGGCTGTCATAGCCCACGCCGCAATCGAACAACGCCCATTGGATGCCGTTGGCCATGGGGGTCACGACGCCCGCCCGTTCCGGCGAAAGACCGTCCGGCACTTTATGGATGACCGAGTTCCACGGCAGATACATGTATTGCGCGAATCCACCGAACAGATGGGGCGCCCGTTCGGCCAGGGTATAGCCGAACCGCAGCCCCTCGGGAAATTTGCGCCAATCGGTGTACATGCACAGGCGATATTCGCCCTTGTGGCAAAATTCGCAATTCATGCAACCGACATAATGTTCGACGAAGACCAGGTCGCCTTCCTTGAGCCCGCGGCGCTTCTGGAAGGTCTTGCCGGCCTTGGCGATGGTGCCGATGTTCTCATGTCCCATGATGACCGGGCCTTCGAACGGGGGCTTGGAATAAAACTTCACATCGGTGCCGCAGATGCCGGCCACTTCCACCTTCAGAAGGGCGGCCTCATCGGCAATATCCGGCATGTCATATTCGCGGAATTCGGTGGTCTGAGGGGCCGTCCGCACGGCCGCCATTACCTTTTCTACCACGCTTATCTCTCCTGCTGGGTTGTTGACCAAGAACTACCAAAGCGGCAGAGTGCAAGCAAGTTAGAAGTCGCGCGCGGCACTGCGCGGCGGGTAATTCTCTCAAGATTTGAACGCGTCGCGCCGCAATCGGCATGCGGTCAAGGTTGGTGAAATGTTTCGACGCCTTGGGCCTGAGAAAGACACCCTCGGGGACATCATCCGGATCGAGGGCCTGGTACGGGAACGATTCCGGATCGGCGCAAGCGACATCATTCTGGTTTCACAGGACCCCGGCACAAAACCCGGGTTTCCCCCGCATGAGACCAACGTGATATTCTGGAACCATGAGAAAAGATACCGCCTGAAGATATTCGCGCCTGTCTCACATGTCATGGGGGCGGACCTGCCGGTTGACTGGCTCCTGCCCGCGCTGGAGGATAACGGCGATTCGGACTGTTGCTAATTCGAAGAAAGACAAGGAAACCAATGAGTAAAATCACCTTAAAAGCGGTCTCCCGGACCCAGGGCAATAATCGGGCGCTGAAAGAAGGCCGGGTCACCCTGCCGGATTTTGATCTCGAGTTCGAGGAAGTTCCCGTGCTGGTGCACGGGTTTCGCCGAATGGTGCGTGAACTGGCCTATGACGTCTGCGAAATGGCGGTGACCACCTATATCTGCGCCAAGGCACATGGCGTGAAATTCACCGCCCTGCCGATCTTCCTGGTGCGCGGCTTTCATCACGACGCGATCCTCCACCATGTGCCGTCCGGCCTGAAATCGCCGGCCGACCTCGCCGGAAAGCGGGTCGGCGTGAACCGCGGTTACACGGTGACCACCGGCGTCTGGGCGCGGGCGATCATTCAGGATGAATATGGGGTGGACCTGTCTTCGGTCACCTGGACGCCGTCGGGCGATGAACATGTGGAGGCCTATGAGGCCCCGGAAAACGTGAAACCGCTCGAGGATGGCGACCTGGAAGGCCGGCTTTCGTCGGGCGGCCTGGTCGCCGCCGTCGGCGCCAAGGTCGATCACCCCGATGTCGCGGCGATGATAGACGATCCATTCGCGGCGGGCGTGTCCGCGCTGAAGACCCGGGGGTTTTATCCGATCAACCATGTCGTGGTGGTGCGTGATGCCCTGCTGGAAGAAATGCCCGAGGTCGCGACCCAGATCTTCGACGCGTTTGCGGCTTCCAAGCGGCATTATGTGGACGACCTGAAGGCCGGCCGGATTGCAGAGCCGTCGCGGGTCGACAAGGTGCATCTGGCGGCCATGGAATTCATGGACGACCCGCTGCCATACGGGATCGCGCCCAATCGCCAAACCCTGGAGGGGCTCGTCGGCCACGCGGTGACGCAAAAGATCATCCCGCGTCCTATGGCGCTTGAAGACCTGTTCGCGCGGCCGGTCGTCGATTCCGTCGCCTGAGCGGTTGAATCAGGGGTCAGGCGGCGATGGAATCGAGAAAATCCAGCACCCGCTTGGGGGCGTTTTCTTCCGTTTGCCGGTCCACCGGGACGTCCCAATATTCCGCGCCGCTCAGGCATTCCTGCAGGTAACGGGCCGCCGAGGTGGCGTGAAAGTCATCGTCCCCGGGCACGATGAGGCTGGGAATATCAAGGTTCATCAGATCCTCCGGCTCGGCACCGGGCGCCGTGTCACGATCGATCAACCCGCGAACCATCGCCGTGACGGTGACAAGATACCGCGCCTTGTCGAGCGCGGCATACGATTCGGCAAATTCTGCTGAGTTGCGGATGGGTTGGCCCCAGGGTCCGCCGCGCGGATCGCGCGAAAAGTTCTTATCATGACTCCGAACAAGGTCGACGACGCCCGGCAGGCCAAATTCCTCGACAAAGGCCAGATGGCGGGAAAACCGCTGGTGGCTGCTGATGCGGTATTTCGCGCCGCCGACGGGCCAGTAATGCACCATGGACAGGGTCCGCTCTGGATGGGCCACGGCGAACGCGGCCACCGGGCAGCACCCCATGCAACCCCCCATGATATGGGCTTTTTCCACGCCCAGCGCGTCCAGCAGCCCGGCGCCCTGGCGCACGAAGTGGTTCCACGTAATGCGCTCCACCCGCCCGCCGGACTGCCCGTTCTCGCGCCGGTCGAAGACGATGCATTTATATTTTTTCGGAAGATGGTCCAGCAGCTTGATACGCTTGTAGACGGCGAGTTCCGTCCACTGCTCGATGCGGGCGTCAAACCCACCCGGTGCATACATCAACAGCGCCGGGCCGTCGCCCATGACATCGTATCGCGTTCGGATTCCATCTGTGTCGACGAAGGGCATGGCTTTGATCTCTTTCCCACGGGACGAGGTTTGACCGGCCGCGCTTGAACTTTCACCTCGCCGGAAGGCGACTGTCAATGATTCATGGTAGAGCCGAAGGGGGGCACATGGATACCCTGGTTCCCCCATGGGGAACTCCGGTCCATTGACGAAGCGGCAGCAATTTCTTAGTTTCTTTCGGGCCAACAACCGATTGGCGCTGGCGATTTACGCGCGAGAATGCCGTCGACCATTTGGGAAACTGGCATTGTCATGAAAATTTGGCTGAATGATCCAGGACAACTTGGGAAATGCGGCGTAAAAATCGCCTTTCGGCGGCAAGTCTGGATATTGAGGTATTACCGGGAGACCCCCCATGCTTAGCAAGGAAGTGAATGATCTACTGACCCAGACGGATAAAGGCACGCCGATGGGCGAGCTCTTCCGTCACTATTGGATTCCGGCCTTGCTGGACCGCGAGCTTCCCGAAAACGATTGCCCGCCGGTTCGTGTCAAACTATTGGGCGAACACATGGTCGCGTTCCGTGACAGTGACGGCCGCTATGGCCTGATCGAGGAATTTTGCGCCCATCGCCGCGTATCCCTGTGGTTTGGCCGCAACGAAGAAAGCGGATTACGCTGCCCCTATCACGGCTGGAAATACGATGTGACGGGCCAGTGCATCGAAATTCCGTCGGACCCCGAGAAAACCATTTTTCGCAATTCCATCAAGCTTCAGGCCTATCCCCTGATCAAGGTCGGAGACGTGCTCTGGACCTTCATGGGCGTAAACGACAAGCGCCCGCCGGACCCAACATGGGAGTTCGCCACGGTCAGCCCGGAACAGACCGTTACCACCAAGCGCTTTCAGGAATCCAACTGGCTGCAGGCTTTGGAAGGCGGCATCGATTCCGGCCATGTTTCGTGGCTCCATTCCAACGAGCTCGAGAGAGACCCGCTGTTCAGGGGCGCCAAGGTCAACCAGTACAATCTGGACGACGTCACACCGGTGTTCGATGTTTCTCCATCGGATGGGGGGCTCTATATCGGTGTTCGCCGGAACGTCGAAGAAGGCAAGTACTACTGGCGGATCACCCAATGGGTCATGCCCTGCTTTTCCATGATTCCGCCCCGCGCCGATCACCCGCAGCACGGGCACTTCTGGGTTCCCATCGATGACGAAAACTGCTGGACCTGGAGTTACGACTATCATCCGGAACGTCCGCTGACCGCCGAAGAGCGCCAAGCCTGCCTGGACGGCAAGGGGGTTCATGCGCCGGTTATCCCAGGCACCTTCTTCCCCGTGCAAAACAAAGGCAACGATTACCTGATGGACCGGGAAGCCCAGAAGCGCGGTGAAACTTATTCCGGCATCGCCGGTTTCGGCATCCAGGACGCCAGTCTTCAGGAATCCATGGGGCCGATCATCGATCGGTCCAAGGAAAACCTGGTCGCCACCGACAAGGGAATCGTCATGACGCGCAATCGTCTACGCAACGCAGTTACTGAATTGCGCGACAACGACACCATGCCCCCGGGCCGGGAGCCCGAACATCAGAAGGTCCGCTCGGTGTCGGTCATTCTGGACCCCGACCAGAACTACGTGGAAGCGTGTCGCGACCACATGATTGCCGCGGAAGGCAAGATGCGAACCACGGTTTAGGGCACTTCCGGCCAAGGTCAGACCTTCAACCGGCTGAATACCCTCAAGGTGTTTTCGCTGAACACCTCCTTGCGTTGGGCATCGTTCAGGTTGGGCGTGCCGTCGATGTAGCGTTTGGTGTCGTCGTAATTGAACCCGGTTTCGGGATCGACGCCGCGCACCGCCCCCACCATTTCGGAGGCGAACAGGATGTTTTTGATGGGGATCACCTTGGTCATGCAGTCGATGCCCGGCTGGTGATAGACGCAGGTATCGAAATACACGTTGTCCAAAAGGTGCTCGTCCAGGGTCGGCTTGCCCATGTCCTGGGCCAGGCCCCGGTAACGGCCCCAATGGAACGGCACCGCGCCCCCGCCATGGGGGATGATGAATTTGAGCGTTGGAAAATCCTTGAACAGGTCGCCCACGATGAGCTGCATGAACACCGTGGTGTCGCCGGCAATGTAATGGGCCCCGGTATGATGGAAGTTGGGGTTGCATGAGCCTGACACATGGAGCATGGCGGGCACGTCAAGGTCCACTAACTTTTCCCACAGCGGGTACCACCATCTGTCGGTGATGGGCGGGTCGGTCCACATGGCGCCCGACGGGTCTGGATTCACGTTGACGCCGATAAAACCCATCTCGTTGACGCAGCGTTCCAGCTCGGCGATGGAGTTCTTGGGTTCGACCCCGGGGAACTGCGGCAGCTGACAGACCGGCACGAAGTTGCCGGGGTACATGTCGCACACCCGGCGCACCATATTGTTGCAGATCTCGGCCCAGTAATGGCCGGTCTGCTCGTTCCCCAGATGATGCCCCATGCCCACCGCGCGCGGCGAGAAGATGGTCAGATCGGTCCCCCGTTCACGCTGCAGCTTGAGCTGCGCCGGCTCCAGCCGTTCACGGATCTCATCATCGGAGATGTTCAAATCGGCGCGCGACGGCAAAAACGACGGATCCGCCTCCAGCCCCGCAAGCTGGGCCTTACGGTAGTCGGTCAGTTGTGCGGGCTCGGTGGTGTAATGGCCGTGGCAATCGATGATCATGAAATTTGTCTCCTTGACTCAATAAGTGGGCGCCGGGGTGGATGATTTTTCACCAGCCTTGCGCCCCGCCAACTCCAGACCCTTGTCGAGGCCGGGCGTCGACCGCACCGCCGCCGCCATCAGGAAGGTGTAGCCTTCGTCCAGGATGCGCTCCACATTGCCGGCGTTGACATGGGGGTGGCCGACGGCGACGTTGTTCTCCTTGCAGGTCTTGACGATCTCCGCCATGGCCTCGAGGAGCACGGGATGGTCGTATTGGCGCGGATAGCCCAGCTCCTGGCTGAGGTCGCCCTCGCCGATCAGCACCGCGCCGATGCCCGGCACGTCCTTGAGGATATCGGACAGGCTTTCGATGCCCTTGGTGTCCTCGATCATCAGGATCACCAGGATCTCGCCCCCGGGCGCCAGCGGCCACACGTCGGCCTTGTGATAGTATTCCTGCTGGGACAGCCCCCAATAGCGCAAGGCCGAGGTCGGGCCATCGCCGCGGATGCCGGCGGGCTCGTAGAGCGGTGCGTCGCTCATGCGCGGATAGCGGCAGGCGGCGACCGCGTTATAGGCTTCTGCCACCGAGCTGATATGGGGCCACACCACGCCGTAGACGCCGAGATCGAGAGCCTGCTTGGCCTGCCACTGGGCCTGCTCGTTGCCGTTGGGCGGCACCCGCACCATGGGCGTGACCAATGGCGCGATGGAGCCCGACTTGGCGATCTGGCCGCGATTGAGCATGTATTGCAGGCAATCGCGCAGGCTAAGCGAATCCCAGGGGTTGTGCTCCATCTCGAAGACGATGCCGTCATAGCCGGTCGATGTGCTGAAGGCGATGGCCGAGGGCACGTCCGGTGTGCAAAAGGCCGTGAAGGCCGGCTGCCCCGCCGCCAGGGCGGCGATCACGCCGTTCAGTCTTGGAAGTTCTGCCATTGGTCCCACCACTGTTATTATCTTCGCCGATGACAGTGTACGGAGCGCGCGCCCATGGGACAACTCAAGGCGCTATTTTTTGCGCCCGTCGGTCGACGGTGACCGTTTCACCAGCGGCTAGGGCACCATCCGGCCAAATTGAAGCAATTTGATGGGTGCTCATCGGCTTCCAGGGTAGGCGCGGTGTGAAGCGCGATGCCACCGCATCGGGCAAGAGCCGCAACGCACCCTGGAAGCCCATGAGCCCCACCGTAGGTCGGGTGCTTTTCCCCCAAGGCGTCGTTGCGCATCTTTGCCGATGCCCCGCATCGCCATGCGATGCGCGCCTAGCCTTGGGGTAAAATCATCCCGGTCAAATGGTTCAATTTGGCCGGATAGTGCTCTAGTTTGACCCCATGGCCATCCATTCTTATAAGTGACCCTTGAAAATTTAATCTCGAAGCCAGGGATCGCGCGATTATGGACGACACCGCAAACACCAAAGACCCCGTATTCCTGCATGACAGCTATCTGGCGTGGTGCAGCAAACAACCGGTGCCGGTCATCAAAGATTTCGGCATCGACCTGATGAAGATCGAGACCAAGCCCTGGGACCTTTACGGGATGAACGGCGCGATTTGCCTCATGAAGGGTTGTGACGATTTCGTCTCGGTCTTTTGCTTTGAACTGCCTCCCGGATCGAAATCCCGCGAACTGCATCACCTCTATGAGGAAATCATCTATGTGATGGACGGGGTAGGCTCCACCCAGATCGAAACGCCCGATGGCCAGAAGCATTCCTTCGAATGGGGCCGCAATTCGCTGTTCTCCGTGCCTCTCAACGCCAAGTACCAGCATTTCAACGGCTCCGGGACCGAACCGGCGCGGCTGGCCTCCATCCATGATTTCCGCTTCCTCATCAATCTGTTCCGCAACGAGGATTTTATTTTCAATACTGAACGGGACTTTTCCGAGCGGCTCGGCCCCAACGGGTATTTCCAGGGTGAGGGACAGATGATTGAAATTCGTCCCGGCCGTCATCAATGGGAAACCAATTTTGTCGCCGACATCACCAATTTCGAACTGAAAAGCTGGGCCGAACGCGGCAAAGGTTCCTCGAGCCTGCGATGGGTCCTGTCGGACAGCACGCTCGGCTGCCACACCTCCCAGATCGTGCCGGGCACCTATAAAAAGGCCCATCGCCACACCTGTGGCACCAATGTCTTCACCATCGACGGCGAAGGCTATTCGATGCTCTGGTATGAAGGAAAAGAAGACGAAATGGTCCGGGTGGAATGGGATCACGGCGTGCTGATCACACCGCCCGAACAGATGTGCCACCAGCATTTCAATATCGGGGGCACGCCGTCGCGCTATCTGGCGGTCCAGTTCGGCACGGTGCGCTATCCCATGATCTCGGCCAAGCTGGACAAGTGGACGTCGGGCAACGACACCTCCATCAAGGAAGGCGGCAACCAAATCGAATACGAAGACCAGCCCGGGCACCTGCACAAAATCTGGCTCGACGAGATCGACAAGAACGGGGTTGAGTCCGAGATGGGCGAGATTTTCGACGAAGATAAGATCAGGGCGGAGAACTAGACGAAATACACCCGGCGAGCCCAGGTCCGCGCTTGGGCGTTTGGACCGCGTCTTCGGTTGGCCGCGGGCAGCCCCAAACGGAGATCCGCTTGCTTCCGGTCAAACGACCATCGGCCCGTGGCTTGGTGTTCATGTCCGAGCTAATATGCGTTTAGTTAAGCCAATCAAGCCAGTTGGCCGCAAAAGATAATGTGACGAGGAAATAATGAACCCGATCAAGTTGAGTATCGCGACAACCGATTACGATCATTTCCGCGATTTCCGCAGCGGCGACGTGCGGGCCGAG
>Ga0114950_10004548_pt1 | contig 10776 bp, 7 predicted proteins | sample N075metaG_FD_83503 | JGI IMG/M metagenome (GOLD analysis project Ga0114950, IMG submission 83503) | Deep subsurface microbial communities from Kermadec Trench to uncover new lineages of life (NeLLi) - N075 metaG | ecosystem: Environmental > Aquatic > Marine > Ocean trench > Sediment | place... | reverse complement strand
GCATCCGGCAGATCGAGGGCAAGGCGCTCCGCAAGCTGCGCCATCCGTTGCGAGGGAAGTCGCTCAAGGAACTGATCGACTAGCCGCGGGCGCGGGGAAGCAAGCGTCTCCGGCGTTGCGTTTGCTCGGTCGACCTCGGCGTACAACAGCACGCCTCGGTCCCCCTCGCGGCGCGCGTCTTGGATCCGCGTGCTTCTCCGCGCCCGCGGGACGGCGGCGCCAGGGCACGCTTTTTTTGATTTCCCGCCACCCATCCCCGGCCCCTTCGCTGCCCGCTTTGCGCGTAGGTGTAGCGTGGCGAGGGTGCGAGCGGGCGCTAATCGGCCACGACAGCGCCACACGGACCGACGCCGTCCGCGACCTGTGCGCCATACGGACCACCGCCCGTCCGCCACCTGTGCGCACAGCGGGCCGGGAGCTGCCGTAGGCAGCGACAGGTCGGGGGCGGGTGGTGGGAAATCGAAAGAACAGGACGTTACAAGCTGCTTCGGGAGGTGAGCGAGGATAGAGTCTCCGGATGCGATCAATTGCTCGGAACTTTCTCGTTGCGGCAGCCACATCCTTGGTCCTCTTTGTGTCGCCGGCGCATGCCGGTCTGCAAACTCAGAACTGGAATCAATGGCGCGGCCCAAACCGCGACGGCGTTGGCGATGCCGCGGCGCTTCCGGCCGATCTGCCGAGTGAGCTCACCAAGGTCTGGAGCGTTACGGTCGGTGAGGGCTATTCCGGCCCGCTCGTGATCGACGACACGGCCTACGTGTTCAGCCGCGAAGACGGCGATGAGATCCTCAGGGCGTTGGCGCTCGTCGATGGGTCCGAGATCTGGACGCAGTCCTACCCGGCGCCGTTCGCCGTCGAGTCGGCGGCGCGCTCCCACGGGCCCGGTCCCAAGTCGACGCCGGTGTACGCCGACGGCAGGATCTTTACGCTCGGCATCTCGGGGGTGTTGTCGGCAGTCAACGCAACGGACGGAACGGTGATCTGGCGGCACGATTTCGCCGGCGACTTCCCGCAGGCGTGGCCGCTGTGGGGCTCTTCGATGTCACCGATCGTGCTCGGCGATCGCGTCATCGCGCACGTCGGCGGCGATGACGGTGGCGCGATGCGAGCTTTCGATGTCGCTTCCGGCGAGGTGATCTGGAGCAACGACGAGTTCACGCCCGGCTACGCGTCGCCGATTCACCTGCGTTCGGCGGGCACGGATATGCTCGTCACCCTGTCCAACGTGCACATCATCGCGCTGGACGCTGCCGATGGCGCGACCCTGTGGAGCATGCCGTTCGCCACGTCGTCCTGGCAAAATGCCGTCACCCCGTTGGCTGCCGGCCCACAGGTGATTCTCTCGGGGCTCGACCTCGACGTGTTTTCGGTTCGGCTCAGCCCCAGCGGCGACGGCTGGGAATCATCGGAAGACTGGCGTAACAACCGTGTGCCGCTGTACATGAGCTCGCCCGTGCTCGTCGGCGACCGCGTGTTCGGCATGAGCCACAGGCGCCGTGGCCAGTTCATCTGCCTCGACGTGGCAACCGGAGAGCCCGTCTGGACGACGCAGGGCAGGGAAGGCGACAACGCCGTCTTTACCGTGCTCGGCAGTCGCATCGCGATCCTCACTGACGAGGCCGAGCTGGTGATCATCGACGCCCGAGCCGACGGCTACGAGCCGCTGGCGGTGTACGAAGTCGCGGACTCGGCTACCTGGACGCCCCCGACATTCACCCGGCAAGGTGTGCTCATCAAGGACTTTGAAACGCTGGCGCTCTGGAGCTTCCGGTAGCCGGCGCCGGGGTTCTCCCGCTCGCGCAGTAGCCACCCGTTGAGCAGTCCGGGTGAGATTCGGGATCGAGATCAGCCGCCGCCTACGAAAGCCCGCGCTTCGGCGACCCGCTCGCGGTCGATATCGCCGCCGCCCCAATAGTCGAGGAAGCGCTCGTAGTAGCGCCGCGCTGCGGCGCGGTCGCCGTCCTCCTCTGAGATCTTGCCGAGGTAGTAGAAGGAGCGGACGTACTCGTAGGGACTGTTGAGCCGTTGGGAGCCCAACTCGGTGATGTGCGAGAACAGCTCCGCCGCTGCGACGGCGTCGCCTTGCTGCAGACGCACTTCGGCAAGGGGAAACGTCAGCATGACCTCGTCGGTGAATATCGGAAGTTGCACGCCGGGCGGTCGGAGGGTCAAGGCCTCCTCGAGCCGAGCGCGGGCCGTGTCCAGGTCATCCTGCAAGATCGCCAGCTCCGCCTCGACCCTCAGGCGGGCGCGCCGGGCCCACGGTGGCGGTAGCTGGGCCGCCAGGCGCTCGTGCTCGCTGCCCGCGGTGCGGGCGGCGACGGCCCGACCGGCGCGCGCCTGTGCAATCGCTATGGCCGCGGTGACCGCCTCGTTTTCCTCGAGCAGCTGCGCCTCGCGGCGCGCTTGCTCGAGCGAAGCCAGCGCCGCGTCGATGTCGCCGCCATTCAACTGAATGCCCGCGAGGATCTGCCACAGAATGAACAACTGGTCCGGCCGGTCGGCCGCCGCCGTTACCGCGGCAATCAGCGTGGCGATCGCGTCGTCCTCGCGACCGCGGTACAGCTCGGCCAGCGCGATGGTCGCCGGGTACGCGACCAGCCGGGAGGAGGGACTGGCGCTGCCGGCCAGGCGCCCGGCGGCCTCTGCGGCGCGCTCGAACTCGTCCCGGAGCATCAGAATCTGGGCGTCAAAGAGCCCGTCGTCGATATCCGGCGGGGCGCCGCCAGCAACGCTCTCGCCGTACGCGTCGAGCGCCGCCTCCGCCTCGTCGAGGCGATCGCATCGGACCGCCAGCCCGCCAAGATCATGGTACGCAAAGTGGTAGTCGCGCTGGTTGCGGGCGAAGTCGCGCAGCAGGTCGAGGGCCTTGTCGCAGTCGCCCGAGAGTGCGTAGGCGCTGGCCGTGTTCAGGTACGCGGGCAGGAACGGCGTGCCGCGGCGAAGGGTGTCTTCGTAGGCCGCGACCGCCTTGTCGACCTCTTCCATCGCCATGTACGCGTTGCCGACGTTGTTGCCCGACGCGGAATCGTCGGGATACAGCGCCAGGGCGTTCTCGTAGGCTTCGATCGCTTGCGGCATCGTCTCGATGCGCTGGGAGTAGTAGCGCCCCTGGATGTAATAGCGCTCGCGCGGTGTGAGCCGGTCGGCGTGCTCGATCGCTTTTTCGGCCCAGTAGCGCTCCTGATCGCTGTCCCGCAGGTTGCCGTAGACGACCGAAAGCTTGGAGAACGCCATGGCGAACTCCGGGTCGATCTCGAGGGCGCGCTCGAACACGGCGATCGCCTCCTCCGGGCGGTTCTGGCTGATCAGGTTCACGCCGTCGGTGTAGTTGCGGTAGGCATCCATCGAGGCCGTCGTGACCTCGGAGAGGTCTCGATCGACCACGGGCCCGGTGGTTGCGATCGGAATCTCGAGCCTGTTCTTGATGCGTTGGGTCAGGTCGTCGATCAAGGCGAAGACGCTGTCCTCGCCGATACCTTCGACGGTCTCGGCGGCGAGCGTCTCGCCGGTCGCCGGCTTCTGCAGGCGGGCGCTCAGCCGGAAGGTCTCACCAGCGCGGATGAAGCTGCCGACGACGACGTGCTCGACGTTGCCGCGCTCGGCGACCTCGCGCACGAGGGCGGCCGAGGTCACCCGGGCATCGAGGTTGCCGGTCTCCTCGAGGATCTCGAACAGCGCGTCGGTGGTCAGCACCCGGATCTCGGGCGACTGCGACAAGTCGGTGACCAGGAGCTCGGTCAGGCCGCTGCGCAGCCAGTCGAGGGATTCGTCGCCGCTGAGGTTGTCGAAGTACAGGACGGCGACCGATGGGCGAGTGTCGGTGAGGGCTACCGCCGCCCCGGCGGCGCCGCCGGAGTCCGAGCTAGCACTCGTCGACGATTCCGAGCCGCCGCCGAATATCCACCAGCCCAGCGCGATGACGACCACGGTGGCGCCGATGCCGGCGAGCGCCGGCTTGTTCTGCAGGATCCCGCCGGCCGCGGGCGGATAGGCTTCGCCTGTCGTGGCCGACGCAGGATAGACTTCGCCGCTCGCGGTGGAGGCCGGGTCGGGGCCGGTCGCGGAAACTCCCGACGGGTCGGAATGCTGCGGCGCGCTGGTGGTGTGGGCGGGGGCGCTCGTTGTGTGTGCGGGAACGCTCGTGGTCGGGGGTAACCCGGTAGCTGGAGGCGCTTCCTGGCCGGGCCCGCTCGCGGCGGCTCCGACCGCACCCGTCTCGGGGACTCCGATCGGGGCCGGCGCCCGGCTGATGACGATCTCGCCCGACTCGATCTCTTCTCTGAGCCCAACGAGCTCGTTGCGGACGTCCTGGGCCGATTGCAGGCGGCGCTCGGGGTTCTTCTCGAGACAGTGCTTGATGATGCGGCCGAGGTGGTTGGGGAGCTCGCGCTTGACCTCGGTGACCGAGACCGGCGTGTCCTTGATGATCGACGACATCAGGGAGATCTTGGTGTCGCCCATGAACGGCCGGCCGCCGGTGATCATCTCGTAGAGCATGATGCCGAGCGAGAAGATGTCGGAACGGTTGTCGACCGGTTTGCCCTCGGCTTGCTCGGGGGACATGTAGGCGACGGTGCCGAGGACCTTCCCTTCCTCGGTGATCGGCGCCGCCGCTATCGTCGCTGCCGTGGCGGCCGATTCGCGGGTGACGTCGCTCGGCGCCGACAGCTCGGCGAGCTTGGCGAGGCCGAAATCGAGCACCTTGATGCGCCCGTCGGCCGTGACCATGACGTTGCCGGGCTTCAGATCGCGGTGGGTGATGCCCTTCTGATGGGCGCCGCCGACCGCGTCGGCAAGCGGCACGGCGATGTCGAAAAACCGGTCAATCGCCAGGCCGCCCTGTGGAATCACCTTGTCGAGAGTCTGCCCCTCGATGAGCTCCATGGTCAGAAAGTGGAGCCTCTCGCCATCCGGGCCTTCGGCGTCCTCGACCGAGTGGATGGTGACGATGTTCGGGTGGTTGAGCGAGGCGACGACCTTGGCCTCGCGCTCGAAGCGCTCGAGCCGCTCGGGATCTCTCGCCATGTCGGCGGGGAGCACCTTCAGCGCGATGCGGCGCTCCAAGCGCGTGTCCTCGGCGACATAGACCTGCCCCATGCCGCCGGATGCCAGCAGCTCGATGATCTTGTAGGCGGCGAGTTGGGTTCCAGGCTCGATCATGTGTGCTGCGACTTTACAATCCCCCGCTGATCGGGCCAAGTACGCTCTCCCGGGATTTGCCCGGCGGCGATCGCTAGTCGGCTCGGCAGGGACGGACGATCGAGACGACGTCGTCGGGACGCTGCACCGTGTAGTCGGGCTCGTCCGGCCAGGCGCCGAACTCGGCCCCGATGCCGTAGGCGGCGCCGATGGCGAACACGCGGACGTCGTGGCCGTCCGCGGCCAGGGCCTCGTTGGCGTTGCGCACGCATTCGATGTCAACTTGATGGTCGCCGACGTAGGCTACGTGCCCGGGAGCCATGCCCGTAAGTCGATCGAGGCACATCAGCAGTCCATCGGGGGCGGGCTTCTGGCGGGCCGCGGATACCTCCTCGTACCCGATGACGAGCTCGAAATGGTCGAGGAGTCCCTCGTTGGCGAGGGCGCGCTCGATGTTGTCTTTCGAATTCATCGAGACGATGCCGTGCGGCAGGCCGCGCAGCTTCTTGAGCGTTGATTCAATGCCGTCGTACACCACGGCCGCGGTGTCATCGGCGAGCTGGTACTCGGTCCACAGGCGACCCGCGTCGCTCATCGTCTCCTCGCTCATGCCGAACTCGGCCGCGTACAGGCGACGCCAGTCGTGGTGGCGGTGCAGGGCGCGGGTGTACGCGTCCAGTGAGCTGAGCGCTTCGATCGTGTCGGGATCGGTCCCGGTGAAGTGGCGGACGATGGAGCGCGTGATCCCCCAGTTCTTCGCCCGCGTGTCGACCAACGTGCCGTCGTAGTCCCAAATTACGGCGGTGACCGGACGGGTTCCGATCACCGTGGCTGCGTCGCGATGGCCACTGGACGCGTTCCGATCATGATGCCGGCGCCGCGACCGCGACGACGTGGCCCTGGGTGCGAAACAGCAGCATTCCCTCGGAGATCGCCGGCGTTGCCATGCATACCTCGCCCATCTGGTTTGTCGCCAGCAGCTCGAACTCGCGTCCCGCCGCGAGCACGAAGATGTCGCCGTCCTCGCCCGTGAAGTACACTTTGCCGTCGGCGGCGACAGGGGAGGCCGAAAAGCCGCCGCCGGCACCGAGGCGCGCCTGGTACATGAGCTCGCCGGTGCGGGCGTTGAAGACGCTCAGCGCCCCGTTGTTGCGCAGGTTGTACAGGTAGTCGCCGTACACGATCGGCGTCACCATGTAGCCGCCGCCGCGCGGAACGCTCCAAACGACGTGCTCGTTCGCATCCTCGCCTTCGCCCAACGAGATGTCGCCGGTAGCATCGGGCCGGATGGCGTAGATCGGCGACCCTGGGCCGTGGGCATTGGTGATGAAGATCAGGCCGTGGGCGAACACCGGCGTCGGTACCGGGATATCGCCACCGCCGCGCATCCTCCAGATCTCGGCGCCGGAGTCGGGATCGTAGGCGCCGATGTGACGGTAGCCGTTGACGACGATCTGGGCGCCGTCAGCTGAGAGGTAGACGTTCGGGGTTCCCCAGGTGGGGACGTCTTCGCGGCCGGTGCGCCAGATCTCCCTGCCGTCCACCAGGTCGAAGGCGGCGATGAACGAGTTCTCCTGGACGTCGGCTTGCAGGATGACTTTGCCGTCGTAGATGATCGGCGACGAAGCGACGCCCCATTGCGCTTCGGGAACCACGTAGAAGCCGGCATCGAGGACCCCGAGGTCGTTCCGCCACAGTAGCTCGCCGTCCATGTCGTAGGCGAAGAGTCCCTCGGAGCCGAAATAGGCGATGAGATGCTCGCCGTCGGTGGTCATCGTGGCGGAGGCGTGCGTCGACTTGGGGTGGCGCATGATCGCCGGTACCCCGGTATGCACGGTGCGTTCCCAAACGATCGCGCCGCTGCCCTTGTCGAGCGCGTAGACTTTCCAGGTGTGCTCGCTGTTGTCGCGCACCGGGTTGATGTCGCCGTACAGGCCGACGCGGAGTGAGTTGTTGCCGGCGCTGATCGCGGTGGTCACGAACACCCGGTCGCCCCACACAACCGGGCTCGAGTGGGAGAGGCCGGGGATCGGTGTGCTCCACAAGACGTTGTCGTTGGTTTCGGCGTTCCAGGTGGTCGCGGTGGCAAAGCCTTCGGCGATCCCGCTGCTGCCCGGACCGCGGAAGGCGGGCCAGTTGATCCCCGCACCTTGTTGCATCGTAGTCGGCGCCGGCACCGCGGCGACCGGCGCCATCAACCAGATTCCCAGAATCCCCAGCAACGCAAAACGCTTCATCTCGGCTTGTCTCCCTCTCTCGCCTCCGAGCTGTTGCCGCGGCACGGGGCGCTCAATCGTTTCTCTTGATGAGTCCTTGTAGCAGCTTTCCGAGGCTGTTGCCCGCGGCCTCTTGCAGGGCGGCGAACAGGGCCTCCGAGTCGAGGCGGACACTCGGCTCCGCGAGCGTTCCGCCGATCACCAAGGGTATCGACGTCCAGCCAGTTTCGTCAGTCAGTGCGTCGACGACGGCGTCGGGAAAATCACCTCCCCAGGCGCCGAGATCGATGTTCTCTCGCTCGATCAAGACGCGGGCGCGCCCGTCCAAGATGCCGTCGATGGCGAGTTGCCCGGCTACTTCAAGCCGCGCTGCTTCGCTGACGATCTCGAACGGCGCTACGTCGACACGGTCGTTTGCGAGCCGGAACTCGATCACCGTCGCTTCGTAGGCGAGCCCGGCGAGCTGGAGGCCGATCAGTGAGGTGACCTGGTCGAGAATCGGCGCCTCGGGGATCTGTCCCGCGGAAAGGTAGATCGTGCCGCCACCCACAATGCTGCCGGTATCCGCACCGCTGCCGGCGGCGTTCATCTCGATACGCGCCGGGCCGAGCGAGGCGACCTCGGGAACGCCGATCAGCCCGTTGAGGTCGAGATCCTCACCGGACAACGAGGTGCGGAACGTGTACGGGCTCGGGTTGACGTCGACGACCAGTTCCTCGAGAGTCAGGCGGCCTTCCGGTGTCGTGAGGGCGAGGCCGGTCACCGTGAACACGCCGTCGTCGGCGGCCAATCGAGCGCGGTTACCGGTTGCGGTCCGCGCGCCGATGCGGACTTTGCCGATGCCGATGTGACCTCGCCCGGACAGGCCGACGGCGACGGACGCCGCGCCCTCCTCGATTTCGATGCCGCTGAGCTCTACGTCCAATTGCTCGACCCGGGTCGTCGGCTCACCATCAGCCTTGCGAAGCACCAAGGTACCGTCGGTGATCACCACGGAATGCACTCTCACCGCCCGCTCGACCGCTGGGGGGCCCGTGCTCTCCTGGACGAACGACACGGGCGTGATGTGCGGCGCGGTGGGGGAGCCGCCGCCGCGCGCCGCCAGCGCCTCGTCGTTGATGACCTCGATCACCGGTCGTTCTAGGACCAACCGATCGATGACGATATCGCCGTAGATAAGCGACAGCAGGCGGTGCTGGAGAACGACTCGGTCGAGCGTTACCACCACGGTGCCTGAGGGGATCCGCGTCGTCGCGACGACTTCTTCGAGAACAATGCCGCGCACCAGGTTGAGCTTGAAGCGCGCTGCCTGGATCTCGATGCCGGCGTCGGTCCCGGCGGCGTCGAGGATGCGCCGGCCCAACGCCGGGGCGCGGAAATCCACCAACAAGACGACGGCGAGGAGCAACGCCAAGGCGCCGACCACGACAGCGAGACCGATCTTCAGCTTTTGCATGGATGCCCTCAGTGGATGGTCTCGATGTTCTCCTACCCGGAGGGGCGGGGGCAAGGGGCGCGATGCTCGCGGCAGGCCCCGTGAGGTAGTGAGAAAGCCGGATGCTTTACGACACAAAGCACTTCGCTATAATCGAGCCCATGAGTGAAATCGCGCGTGACATCCGTATCGGTATTCGCGGCCTCGGGCGCAGCCCCGGCTTCGCGCTGGCGGCGATTCTGTCGCTGGCGCTGGCAATCGGCCTCAACACCGTTATCTTCAGCATCCTGAACGCGGTTCTTCTTCAGCCCATCCCGGTGCCGGAGCCCGGCCGTCTACTGCATATCGGCCGGATCGTCCGGGGCGAGGGCTTCCAGGTGGTCTCGAATTCCGAGTATCGCGATACCTCCGAGGTCACCGCGTTCGAGGGGTCCTCGCCCATCAAGTCAATAGCGCGCTGTTGAACGTCGCCGAGGAACCAACCGAAGTGCCGATGGAATTGGTGTCCGGCAACTACTTCGACGTGCTCCACCTCGACCTGGCGCGCGCCGGCAGATGACCGCGTTCGTCGAGTTGCAGGAAGATGAATTCGCCGCCGAGAAGATCGGCTACACGGCTGCGCGCCACCAACGGGAGGTTGGCACTGGTTACTTCGACCAGGTGACCAGAGCCATTCAAGGCGACGAAAGCTCCCTAACCGCTCTTGACGGGTCGACCGAAGACCACCAGTTTGATCCGGCCGTTGTTGCCCTTCCAAGCGTTCGCGCATCGTAACGCGGTCACCTCGTGGGGCCCCGCACTCCGACCACGGCATCGACGATCAGTTCGTTGCGTCGAACTCGTCTGCATGGGCAGGCGGTTTCGGGTTGCACGACGCCGCCCTATGGATAGACGATCCCCTCCGGGGTTTCGATGGTGATCCGTTCGACCTCGAGGGTGCGCCCGCCGGGCCCCTCGATGCTCATCCGCAACCACACGGGAGCGGCTGAATCGAGGCCCGGGGGCAGCGTGATGCGGATTTCGGTGGAGCCCGGCACCAGGTCGGTCGGGCCCAGTCGCTCGCCGGCGACCTCCACGCCGAAACGCCAGCCGGCCTCGTCGGGGACCGGTTCCACCAGCCTCAGGACGAGCTCGCCGCGGACCATCCAGCCGGCGAACCGGCGCTCGAGGTTGCGCCCGTCGCCGCCGTTTCTCACCCGGTAGACCAGGTCATTGCCGAACCGGTGCTCGAGCTCCCACCAGCTCGAGATTCCGGGGAGGATCTCCTGCGCGAGCTCACGCTGCGTCGAACGCTCGAAACGGTCGAGGTGCACGATCACGTAGCGAACCGCGAAATGGTCGCGCAACCGGTCAAGGAACGGCGGCCCCGGCGGCCATTGCATCGAGAGGTCGTGTAGCTCGCGAACGTCCTCGGGTAGACGGCCGTTGTGTCCGGTCACCCGGCGCTTCCAATGCAGCGTCGATAGCCACTGGCCGGGCGCGGTGGTGTCCATGAGGCGGGGGATCGGCCATTCCAGGATGCCGAAGTCCCCCGGCTGGTCGGCGAGCCACTCGTAGACGTTGCTGGCGGGCTCCGGAAGATCGTGCAGCGGCAGCGCGTTTCCGGTCGACTCGGCAACCATCAACACGACCATCGAGGACGCCAGCGCCGCGGGGATCCACGGTCGTGAGAATCGCCGCGACAGCAACCAGGCGGCGCCGAAGCCGACGATGACGGCGAGGAACGCCTGGCCGAGGATGGCGGCGCGGTACGGGGCCCGCAGCGCCGAGGCTCCCGGCATCCAGTAGTAGATCCAATGGTAGGGGAGAGTGGGCCCCTCGTAGCCGAAGAACTTCAGTCGTGGTCCCAGGGCGATGATGAGCGCGAACGCAGTCGTTGCGGTGTACGCGCGCACCAGCCGTGGCGCGGCCACGAAGCGCCGGTACAGGCTCCTCGCCGGGACCGGAAACGCCTTGCCTTCGGCGAAGACCAGGAGGACGACG
>Ga0114950_10004547_pt1 | contig 10776 bp, 9 predicted proteins | sample N075metaG_FD_83503 | JGI IMG/M metagenome (GOLD analysis project Ga0114950, IMG submission 83503) | Deep subsurface microbial communities from Kermadec Trench to uncover new lineages of life (NeLLi) - N075 metaG | ecosystem: Environmental > Aquatic > Marine > Ocean trench > Sediment | place... | reverse complement strand
TTCTTGCTGAAGAGTGTCGAAAAGTTTTGACAGACAAAGACATTCGGATTACGATTTTGGGACACATTCAACGTGGAGGAGCACCATCAGCACAAGATAGAATACTTGCCAGTCGACTTGGATTGGCTGCAGTGGAAGCACTCAAAGATGGGAAAAAAAATGAAATGGTCGGTATTGTAAACAACGAGGTGCATTTTGTTCCACTAATTGACAGCGTTAAAGAAAACAAACCCTTAAATCCGGATCTCTTAAGGCTTGTAAAAATATTAAGTATTTAAACGGCCATTGACATACTCAGCCATTTCGGCGATTTCATTTGGTTCAAACCATTTTATTTCAGAATCCTTTCTAAACCAGGTCAGCTGACGTTTCGCATATCTTCTTGAGTTTCGTTTCAAAAGTCTTATTGCCTCTTCATAGCTGTACTCTTCCTCCATGTAACCAAAAACTTCCCGGTACCCAACGGTTTGTAAAGGGTCAAGGTCTTTGAATTTGTATAATGCTTTTGCTTCCTCAAAAAGTCCCTGGTCGATCATTTTATCCATTCGTGTTTCGATTTTATCATTCAATAGTGCCCGATCAAGTTCCAGTCCTATTTTGATCGTATCGAACCATCGCTTTTTAAATTCCTTTTTCCTGAATGAAGAATACGGCCTGCCTGTTGATTGAATAATCTCCAATGCTCTGATAACACGGTGAGGGTTTTTCAAGTCTACTTCTGAAGCATATTGAGGATCAGATTCTTTAAGCTCTTCAGTCATGGATGTCAGGCCGTTTTTGTCAAGTCTACTATTGAGCAATTTCCTGATCCCCGGATCAATTTCAGGTAGATTATCAAATCCATCACAAACTGCGTTTACATAAAGTCCCGAGCCACCGGATAGTATTACAGTATCCTTTTCAAGAAACTCCTTCTCAAGAATAGAAATTGCCTCTCGCTCAAATATTCCGGCATTAATAGGTTTTTTTAAACTTCTATCGCTTACAAAATAGTGCCTGACCCCAGCCATTTCTGCCAACCCCGGCTTAGCAGTCCCAATATCCATTTCTTTGTAAACCTGCCTCGAGTCTGCATTTAGAATTGAAGTATTAAACTTTTTAGCCAATTTTACGGCTACATTAGTTTTGCCAACAGCAGTTGGCCCAACAACAACAATTAGAAATTTATTACTTTTATTTGAAGAGGTTATCACGAATAGGAAACGTAAAGGTCATATTTTGTAATTTTATAGAATAATGTTTTATCATCTTTTTTGATGGGATCCGATCAAATCTTATTATCTGAACTCCAAACGCTTCAAAGTGTCTTTGAAAGCAGTGAATCCTGTGTATTCATTATTGATTCAAATTATAAGATTCTCTACTGCAATCAAACGGCAGGTACACAATTAAAATTTAGTGAGGGAACACTGGAAAATGAGAACTTTAAAGCGAAACTCCTTACTCCGGCAAATCAAAAACGCATTGAACATACAGTTCCCAAAATTTTTTCTAAAGGAAATGGGGTTCAGTTTGACCTTGAGCTTGTTTCAGCAAAAAATGAAGCTATCTTTTTCAGGTTTCATTCGTTTTATCACGCCGCTGACAAATTGGTGGTTTTGCTGGGTGAAAATATTACTGAAAACAAGAACAAGAGTAATTTGGCCCTTCGTAGAGCAGAAAGGTTAAATGATCTATTTGAAAATGCACAGGATCTAATTCTTGTTTTAGCGAATGATATGTCTGTGATCCTGGTAAATAATACCTGGAAAACAAGGATGGGATATAAAGATGATGAGATCTGGAATCTAAATATTCGGGATCTGGTGGAGCCTTCATTTCTTGATAAGACCCTTTCATCCTTGAATCAAATTGGAGAGCATGGCGTATTTCATACATTGGATACCATTTTTGTTGATACATCTAACAATAAAATATTTCTATCAGGAACTGTCCACCCAAAAATAATCAGAGGAAATATTGTGGAATACCGATGTGTATTTCATGATGTGACAGAAAGAGTTCGTGCTGAAAAAGCAAAGGCTTTGTATTACAGCATCGCAAATCACACAATCCAAAGCTCTGATCTGCAAACATTGTTTCAGCGAATTCACAATGAACTTAAAGAACTCATTCATGCTGAGAATTTCTACATCGCATTGTATGATAGAGAAAGATACCAGGAGACGCTTAAATTTCCCTATTTCGTAGATCAAACTCAAAATGATTCAATTTTCGATGAACGTGATATTGGAACTGGAATAACTGAATATGCCATATTCCTTGGTAACCCTCTCTTGTTAACACGTCAGGAAATTATTGATTTAGAAAAGGAAGAAAAGATTGAAATACTTGGTGAAATGCCACATTCATGGCTTGGGGCTCCTTTGAAGATAGATGATAATATAATCGGGATTATTGCAATTCAATCTTACGATGAGTCCATTTCATACAGCCAGGACGATTTGGAAATCCTGGATTTTATATCAGGACAGATAGCTCTGGCCATTGATCTGAAAGAAACAGAGGAAAAACTGAATAGCCAAACGGCAAGATTGAATTCAATTTTTGAAAGTAGTTCACACCTTATCTGGTCTGTAAATAAAAAACATGAACTGACTTCTTTCAATCAAAACTATTTCGAGACCATTTTTAAGCAATTTGAGTCAAAACCACCAGTATATTTCGAAACAGAAGAAGGAATGAAATCCGAACCCTTTGATAAGTTCTGGTCAGGAAAGTATAAAGAAGTTTTTGAAGGGAAAAAGCTCCATTTTGAAGTAAAGTTGAAAAACTCAAAAGGGAGTGAAATCTGGAAAGACATTTTTTTAAATCCAATATATCCGCCCGATCAGAATATTGAAGAAATTTCCGGAATTGCTACAGATGTAACCAAACGAAAACAATCAGAAATCGCACTTCTTGATAGTGAAGAGAAATTCAGAACAATATTTGAGTCTTTTCAGGATTTATACTTCAGGTGCGATTTTAATGGGGAAATCAGTATGGTGAGTCCCTCAGTTAATGAAATTATTGGATATTCCGGAGAAGAATTAATTGGATCAAATATTAGCAATTTCTATTTGTTCAAATCAGATAATTCTCACCTTTTAAGACGAATAGTTCAGAATAAACGTTTACGAAATATCGAAATATCACTGATCCATAAAAACGGCAAAATATTACAATGTATTTGTAATGTTCGGCTTGTTTATAACAAAAATGGTAAACCAATTGAAATTGAGGGAATTGCCAGGGATATAACACAATTAAAACTGGCTAATCTTGAGTTAATAAAAGCCAAAGAACTAGCAGAGAAATCATTGAAGGTAAAGGAACGATTTTTGGCAAATATGAGTCATGAAATTCGTACCCCAATGAATGGAATCATTGGAATGATCGATCTGATATCTCAAACCAGCTTAAACGACGAACAGGACAATTATATAAAGACCATTAAAAAATCGTCAGAAACATTACTTACTATTCTGAACGATATATTGGATCTTTCAAAAATCGAAGCTGGTAAAATGGAACTTAGGGAATCCCCTTTACGGGTTACCGAACTTACAAAAAAACTTACTTCACTGTTCAGTCAGATAGCCAAAACCAAGAACATAAGCCTGAAATTCCATATAAATAAAAATATCCCGGATATTGTAGTTGCTGATGAAACTAAAATCCTTCAAATCCTGGCTAACCTGACTTCTAATGCCCTCAAATTTACACCCGACAATGGATCTGTAGATATTGGGGTAAAAATTAGCTCCAGAATTGATGAAAAAGTGAAACTCAGAATTGAAGTTCATGATTCAGGAATTGGATTGGTCAAGAAAGAAATAGAATCACTGTTCACAAGTTTCTCTCAGGTTGATAATTCACTAACCAAGTCCTATGGCGGAACCGGATTAGGTTTGGCAATTTCCAAGGAATTGGCAAATCTCATGCATGGTGAGATAGGAGTTCATTCGATACCAGGACTGGGAAGCACTTTTTGGTTCACCTTTGAATCCAGAATTCCTACAGAAGAAGAGGCATTGGCCATTGAAAGTAGCCTGTTAGATTCTGAAATACCTCAAGCTAAGTTTCTTCATACTACTCCATCCATACTTATTGTAGATGATAACGCCATCAATCGAGAAGTTGCAACCGAAATACTTCGTAAATCGGGATGCAAGGTGATGAATGCATCCTCTGGATTTGAAGCCATAGAAATTGTCCAAAAGAAAAAATTTGATATTATACTTATGGATATTCAAATGCCTGAATTAGATGGTATTGAAACAACGAATCAACTCCGAAAAATTATCAAATCAAACTTACCTCCAATAATCGCAATGACAGCATTTGCTCAGGAAGGCGACAGGGATAAATTTATTGCACAAGGAATGGATGATTACATTGCTAAACCCATCAGATCAAATACAATTATCAACAAGATCCATTATTGGATTAATAAAAATGAGCCTCTGGATAAAGAAATTTTTGATTCCGATAATAATCCCCTTGTATTAAACATGGACGTAATCAACCAGTTAAAAAAATACGGAGGAACTGAATTAATAGAGACAACGATACATGACTTTGAAATTGAAGCAAAAGAGCAAATTGATGACTGTCTTGAATTAATAAATGTTAAAAATTATTTAGAAATTTTGAATAAATTGCATACCTTAAAAGGTAATGCAGGCACTCTGGGAGCTGATAAAATTGCAGATGTTGCTAAAAGTGTTGAAATAAATATCAAGAACGATAAACTTGATAGCGTAAGCAAAGACCTGAATTATTTAAAAAGGTGTTTGCTGAAATTTAATGAGCATCAAAAGAGGCTTTTATAATACAGTAAATGAGTAAACGAATCCTTATCGCTGAAGACAGCTCGGTAATACAAACCCTTACAAAAAAAATATTGGGCCAATTACATTTTGAAGTTCAAACTGTAAAAAATGGAGAGGAGGTAATTGACATTATCAAGCATCAGCAATTTGATCTTATTTTTATGGATATCAATATGCCAGTTATGGATGGTATGGAATGCACAAGAAAAATACGATCGATGAGTGATTCTTCTAAATCTGACATACCAATCGTGGCAATTACAGGAAATGCAAAGAACTACTCACACAACGATTTTATGGATGCGGGAGTGTCTTACGTTCTCCAAAAGCCATTGGATTTTGACAATCTTGTTGAAGTTGCATTGAAGTACACATCTCAATAAATGTCTATCAGGTATTCCAAGCATTATTTAAACAAGCTTGAAGATTTAATGTCTGAATCCGAATTCATATTGCGATACGAGAAAGGAAATTTTAAATCCGGCTATTGCTTGCTGAGAGATACAAATATTGCTATTGTCAATAAGTATATTTCGCTAGAAGGTAAGATCAACTGCTTGATTGACATTATTAAATCTATAGATATTGATTCCGGAAGTTTAAGTGACAAAAATCAAAAGTTACTTGGTGAACTTCATCAAATGGAATTAAACTTGTGATCGTTACTTTTTTAGGTACCGGGACATCACAGGGCGTTCCTGTTATTGCTTGTGATTGTGAGGTTTGCAATTCCATGGACTTCAGGGATAACCGAACAAGAACTTCCATTCACTTAGAAGTAAATGGACAAAGCTTTGTCATTGATACAGGCCCGGATTTCAGGGCTCAGGTTCTACGTGAGCGTATTACAAAACTTGATGCAGTAATTTTTACCCATCAACATCGCGATCACACTGCTGGATTGGACGAGATTAGATCTTTTAACTTCAGGCAGAAAGCAGATATGCCTGTATATGCCAGTAAGGCTGTAACAAAGCAACTGAAAGAAGAGTTTGCATATATTTTTTCCGATTCGGGATATCCAGGATTACCTAAAATTGTTAACCACCACATTTCAAATGAGGCCTTTTCAATAGGGGAAACCACGATTATCCCTGTAGAAGTCATGCATCATAAATTGCCTGTTTTTGGTTTTAGAATAAACGATTTTACTTATTTAACCGATACAAACCACATTCCGGATAAGGAGAAAGATAAAATAGCAGGTTCAAAAATATTGGTTGTAAATGCCCTCCAAATCAAACCGCATATTTCTCATTTTAATCTTGAAGAGGCCATAAAGGTTGTAAACGAGTTAAAGCCTGAGAAAGCCTATTTCACACACGTAAGCCATAACCTTGGATTTCATAAGCAAGTTGAAGCGGAGTTACCAGAACATATTTTTCTGGCCTATGATGGGCTTAAACTTCAACTTTGAGTGCATCAAAATTACTTCTTTCTTCGAAAGTTAGCTGATAAACTTAACCGGGAACTTAATGGATATAAGCTCATTCAATGTTTTACACAGAATAAAAATGAACTTCTTATTCAATTCTCAAGAGAAGTAAATACCCTTTCAATTAAAGTCCATTTAGGACCTTCTTTTTGCTGTATTTCATTCCCTGAAAAGATCAGTAAGAAAAAAATCAATACAGCTAATATTTTTAAAGACCTTTTTGCTTTAAAAGTCACTAAAGTTGCCTCTTTTACAAATGAACGTGCTTTTTACATTGAATTTCAAAAAAAATTAAGAATTGTTTTCCAAATGTTTGGTACACGGTCGAACGTATTTCTTTATTCAAATGAGGTGTTTGTCTCTGGATTCAGGAAAATACATACTGATTCAAGAGACTTTAGTAATTTTAACATGCAAAATACCGGAGTAAATGGTGACAGTGAAGGCGGTTATTTAGCTAAGAACCCACAACTTTTAGGATTTCCAAACAAGGAATTACAAAGAAGAGGCATAGGTGAGAAAGTCCCATCTGAACAGCAGGAAATGGTTGACTCCATCATAGAAGAATTGAATTCATCTGTATCTTTTAATATAATTCGCAGGGATGGGAAACTTCGGCTTTCATTGATTGAAACATCCGATATAGTTGAACATTTTGATAATCCGATGGAGGCTGTAACCCAATTTTATTTTCAGTATATCAGAGAAAATCAGTTAATTCATGAAAAGTCGAAATACCTGTCTCATTTTAAAAAGCAGTTGGTAAAAACATCAAACTATATCGGGAAAGGTGAACAGAAAGTTGAGGGCCTGAAAACAAGGTCAAATCTCAGGCAAATTGGAGATTTAATCATGGCCAATCTTCATGAGATTAAGCAACACAGTAAATCTGCATCCTTATATAATTTTTATACAAATGAGACTATCGTAATTAAACTAAACCCCGATTTAATAGCACAAAAAAATGCAGAAAGATATTACAGAAAGGCTAAAAATCAATCTCAGGAAATTGGGAAACTCGAAGAGAATATTAAAACAAAAAAGAGTTTACTCATTGAACTGAAGTCAAAAATTGAATTTATAGAGAACGAAACAAGTGTAAAAGCGCTTCGAAAAGTATTTAATCCTGCAAAAAGAAATAAACCTTCAGAGTCGATACCCTACAATGAACGGGTATATAAAAATTTTAAAATACTGATTGGGAAAGGAGCTAAGCAAAATGATACATTGTTGCAGAAATATAGTTGGAAGGAAGATTTATGGCTTCACGCCAGAGATGGTCCGGGATCACATGTTTTGATAAAGTTTCAATCAGGTAAAGAATTTCCCCCAGATGTAATTGAGCATGCTGCACAATTAGCAGCATTTCATTCAAAACGAAAAAATGATACAATTACCCCCGTCATTTATACTCCAAGAAAATTTGTAAGGAAGCGAAAGGGTGATCCCGCTGGAATGGTGGTTGTAGAAAAAGAAAAGGTAATTCTTGTTGAGCCCAGTAGAAAAACCTGAATCTAAGAAACCTGGTTCAGTTTTAGCGTGTTTACACGTCCCGGTTGATTGATAGGCATTGCTGCCAGATTTATAGTGACATCACCCTTTTTTACAAATCCATTCTCTTTCAAAAGGTCGTCTAAATCGCTGATCGTTTCATCTGTAGATTTCGAACTGTTGTAATACAGTCCTCTTACTCCCCAAAGTAAATTCATTGTATTGATGAAAGGCTTATTGCTTGTGAATATGAATATTGAAGCGCTCGGTCTGAACGAAGATATTTTAAATGCGGCATACCCTCTTTGAGTCAGACCAACAATGGCTTTTGCATTTGTATTTCGCGCAATTCGGGCAGCCATCAACATGACACTATCATTTAAAAAATAGTCTGATTCAGTATCCTGAGAATACAATTTGTAGAATACATCGCCCTTTGATTCAACAGATTTAATAGTCTCAACCATGCTTTTCACTGCAGCCACGGGGTATTCACCCGCGGCTGTTTCAGCTGACAACATCAACGTATCCGCTCCATCCATAACCGCATTTGCCACATCATTGGTCTCAGCTCGTGTAGGACGGGGATTTTCAATCATGCTTTCCATCATTTGGGTGGCAATGATTACCGGTTTTGCTGCTAAACGACACTTGGACACAATCTCCTTTTGGATCATTGGTACTTCTTCACTTTTGATTTCTACACCCAGGTCCCCGCGAGCGACCATTATGCCATCACTTGCTTCAATGATGTTATCTATGTCATCAACGGCCTCAGGTTTCTCGATTTTTGCAATTATTAATGTCTCTTTTCCGGCTTCATTAATCCTGGCTCGCAAATCGGTTATATCAGATGCCTGTCTTACAAATGATAATGCAATCCATTCCACATCGTGCTTTATAGAAAATTCAAAATCAAAAAGATCTTTTTCTGTTAATGAAGGTGCTGAAATTTGTGAATTGGGCAAATTAATTCCTTTCCTTGATTTTAGTTCGCCTCCATAGATCACGGTCGTATGCACTTCATCCCCATCAACGTGATCAACACGTAACTCTATTTTTCCATCATCAATTAAAATGCTATTCCCAATTTTTACGTCAAAAGGTAGATTTTTGTACGATGTAGAGACCATATGTTCATCTCCTTCAACTTCATTGGTGGTAATTATCAATTTCTCACCTTGTCTGATTTTCGTTCCTTTTTTTACCAGTTCAATCCTGATTTTGGGTCCCTGCAAATCTTGAAGTATGCAGATAGTGGTTCCCAATTCACTGTTTAACTCCCGCACATATGTTAATATTTTAAAGTGGTCTTCATGTGATCCATGCGAAAAATTGAGCCTGAATACATCAGTACCAGCAAGAATTAGTTCTTTTAATTTATCCTTTGTATTACATGCCGGACCTACAGTGGCAATTATCTTTGTTCTGTTAAATATAATTTCTTCCATTAAAAAATAAAGTTCTCCTTCGATTTTAGTTGATCTATATTAACAAAATGGATGTAGTCCACTCCTGGTATAGATCGTAACTCATTCACCCAATTTTTCTCCTTTATTCCCTCCGTTCTCAGAAAATAATCCATTTCAGTCAGTTCCGGAACAAAATAAGCTCCCTCCCCACCATCAAATTCCTGGCTTCTATTTTTAATCAGCCAAATCTGGGAATTTGGTGTTTCATATAAAAAATTGGAGACTACCAGTTCATGATCAACGAAACGCAATCGTAAATCTTTTCTTTTGGTGAGCGTCAAATGCAGTTTATCATTAAGGTTCCAGGCTAGTTTAAAATCTTTGAAAGCTGATACTATTCCAAAAACTTCAAAATCTATTTCATAATCTACCTGGAGCTTTTGTTTTTTCATTTAACAACACAAAATAAGGTGGAATATCCCGAAAATACAATTTTGTAAGCTCCTTAGAATGCCGCCCATCCAAAAATTACATAGTAGTAACTTTGGGTTTAAAGGATTAAATTTATTTCTTTGCACTTGAATTTTTCATTGACTAATAAAATTTGAAGAAATGTCTGAAATTGCACAAAAAGTAAAAAGCATCATCATTGATAAACTGGGTGTTGAAGAGTCTGAAGTTACTCCTGAAGCCAGCTTTACAAACGATCTTGGTGCGGATTCACTCGATACTGTTGAGCTTATCATGGAATTTGAAAAAGAATTCAATATTTCAATTCCTGATGATCAGGCAGAAAATATTGCTACTGTTGGACAGGCAATATCTTACCTCGAAGAAAACGTAAAATAATTCGATAATAAAGTCACCTAAATTCATTTATGAATTTACGAAGAGTTGTAGTCACAGGGCTTGGAGCGCTTACTCCCATTGGCAATACCATTGAAGAGTATTGGCAAGGGCTAACGAATGGAGTTAGTGGTGCAAAGCCCATTACGCGTTTTGATGCGACAAAATTTCGTACGCGGTTTGCGTGTGAAGTAAAGAATTTTGACCCTCTGGATTTTCTTGAAAGAAGAGAGGCCAGAAGAATGGATCTTTACACACAGTTTGCATTAATCCCTTGTGATGAGGCAGTAAAAGACTCTGGAATTGACTTAGAGAAAATTGACCTGAATAGAGCAGGCGTAATCTGGGGATCAGGAATTGGTGGTCTCAAGACGTTTCAAGACGAAGTAATGGATTACGCAAGAGGTGATGGTACACCACGTTTTAGCCCATTCTTTATCCCAAAAATGATCGCCGATATAAGTGCGGGTTACATCTCTATTCGATTTGGATTTCGTGGACCTAACTTTGCAACCGTGTCAGCATGTGCGTCAAGTTCTAATGCACTTATTGATTCATTGAATTATATCAGACTGGATCACATGGATATCGCCATCACCGGTGGTTCTGAAGCCGCGGTTACTGATGCTGGAATTGGCGGATTTAATGCCATGAAAGCCCTTTCAGAACGAAATGATTCTCCCGAAACCGCATCTCGACCATTTGATAAGGATAGGGATGGTTTTGTATTGGGTGAAGGTGCCGGAGCTTTGATCCTTGAAGAGTATGAACATGC
>Ga0114950_10004543_pt1 | contig 10779 bp, 4 predicted proteins | sample N075metaG_FD_83503 | JGI IMG/M metagenome (GOLD analysis project Ga0114950, IMG submission 83503) | Deep subsurface microbial communities from Kermadec Trench to uncover new lineages of life (NeLLi) - N075 metaG | ecosystem: Environmental > Aquatic > Marine > Ocean trench > Sediment | place... | reverse complement strand
CCGGAATTGGAAAGGCGCACTGAATCGTTTTATGATCGAGTTCCCCGAGCGTATGCCGGAGACTCTGTAAAAGGGCAGTTACACAGAATTATTTACAGCCCCGAAAAACTTCCAATTAATGACCTCACCGCGGCATGAAATGAGGGAAACACCACACCGCGATCAATACCGTGCAAAACGACCTTAACTTAGTGCCATTCATGGGTGTCTTTACTTATTCTCACCGATGCGCTGGTCAATCCTGCTGGCTTGCGCAGCAAGCCACATCAAAAAATATCTGAATTACTTATATTGTTTATCTTTTTGGTTTTGAGATTGTCGTATACTTTTCTCGCTCCACCTGGAGCAGCATTCTGCTTCTCACTCTTAGTCAAGTCCTTACTAGTGTTCAATTTGTATCGAGCCAACCACTCAACGCCATTTTCGACTGTCGATCCAGGTGTCGACTGATCAAAATCAACCCAGATAGCCTCACTCGCTCGTTTGTTGAACCATACTTTTGCGAATACATCTCCCAGTCCTAAGAAACCTCGATTTGGATTTGTGGCCCAAAGTCGGAAACCTATGTCTATTGGGAGGTCTTTTATGACTGCACCTTTCAACTCTCCTAATGTTGCGTCGTTGAGTGAGGTTGCGATGGCATTTAAAGTAATAGTGAAGTTTGGACTGTTCCAGTTGCCGATACCCCCAATAGGTCCTACGAGAACTATGTTTCCTTTGCGTTCGTTGGACTCGTCATACTTTGGATCCTTCTTCAAAAACTTATCCCTATCTCCGCCATAACTCTTGGCGCCCTTTTCGATAAAAACTTCATCCTGCAATCTTATCAATGATATGGTCAGTTGCCGCAGGAATAGATTGGGATCGGCCAATAATTCCTTATAAAGTTTCTGAAAGGTCAAAACCATATCTGCCAGTGCCAAATCGGAATGTTTGGCATCCACAGTTGCATTAAACTCGCGCGTCTGAACCCGTTCGTCCACATTTGCCTGCAGCTTCGCCGACTCGACGAAAGCATCAACCAAAGTTCCTTTGCTGGTAAGAGCAGCTGAAACACTCGCTTTAGAGCTCTCTTCCAGTCCCTTTCTGGTAGCCTCACTAAGTAAATCCTTTGCCGGTTTCACAGCATGCATAAATACTGCGGTCACTGCTTTATCCGTTGCTTTAACTACTGATTCTTCGACAAAATCTGCCACGAGCGAATGAGCCATTCCTCTTGTCAGTCTCCCACCGATCGCACCCCCAAATCCGTATCCAAGAATACTTACAGCGACCTCCAGTGCCTTTCGGGCTGGCTTAGGGTCTTTAATCTTTGTATTCTTTTCCCATGAAGTGATTCGTAGGCCCTTTAACTTTTCAATTGAACTGAATAGACTCACGATTTCTCGCTTCATGCCGTCTCGACCTGCCTTTAGCCACTTACGTCGAGGTCCAGTCAATAGAACTGGTTCAGCGGGTGTGGTTGATTTACCGGACTTGTCACCTCCTGCTTTTTTTGTTGCTCCGGGAGCGGCTGCTGTTCCGGCAACTGTTGATTCCTTAGTGATGGTTGGCATGATTGGAATAGTCTTGAACTTAAATGTCGTCTCACTTCCTCTCGATGCTGCAACCTTAGACTTGACGTCGCTGCTTGTCACTGGTGACCAGCCATGAAGGGAAATGCTTCTAGCCATACTGTAGATGTCTTTTCCCTCATTGAATTCTGTGATCCGATAGACGTAATATATGTTTCCCATGTCCGTGGTAAAAGGACCGACAAAGAACTCACTTTCAGAAATCGCGACTCCCTTGGTAGTCCCAACATTATAAAAAATCGCCCCCTCATTCATTTTTTTTAAGACCCGAGCTCCTAAGGCATGGCGAACGACAGCATGCTCTTCCTTGTAGGTGCTCTTTAAACTAGTGAGTTCAGGAGGGTTTTTGTCTTTTGGTTCTCGTTGAGCAATTGCATTTGAAGATCTGACCCTATCAGGAACAACCTTTGACAAAATTGAGGAATTCTCACGACTCCCTATTCTCATTGCCTTTGCGCCCAAAACATCGGCTTCGCGCTCCAAACCAGCGTTGTCGTTGATCGCAATTCCATTGATTTGCATCGTGGGGCGAACGCGTCCTTGCATTTGCTGAACTACATGCCAGCCTTCATGTGGCAAAGACTTTTCTTGGTCTGGACCAATGTGAATTTCTTGACCTTGAGTGTAGGCTAATGCATTGAGTTGGGCAGGCTTGGAGGAGTTGGTATGGACACGTATACCCGATAGATCCAAACCGGAAAGCGCTTCCAGACCAGCCTTTAGTGAACGAGGCATGCCGGTACCATTCTCCGCTTCACTTTCGTCTCGTTCAAAGTTAGTTGATGCAGAAAAGGTTTCGTTCTTGACTTGCTCGAATTCTTGTAGGTTTGGGTAAACCTGATTTTCTATCATTTGTTGACGTTGGTAAACCGGGTTAACAACACCGTGTTTAGCAACTGAATTTGTGCGAGTCACACAATTTCGATAGACAGACTCTTGACCATCATGCAGTGACCGCACAGTCGGCATTGGCTTGAGTTGGCTGTCGGGTATTCGCATTACCTGAACAGCTTCACGCTCTGCAGGATCCGCAATGTTGCCCACTTGTGGTTTCGCTTGAATTCCCAACAGGCCTAATGCTTTGATCTCTGGCTTATTATTTTGCTTTCTATTGACAAATAGAAAACCCGGCAAGTCATTGACGCCGGAAATCGACGCAATAGTTTTGAATAAATGCATTCAACTTCCTTTTTAACTTACTTTGTAGCTGAGTTATCTTTTCTTCCCGGCTTTTTTCTTGGTCTTTTTTGTGGCTCTCTTTTTTCTGGTTGCGGCGGTATCAGTGGTTCCTCCGGGTGACGAATCGGTGTTGGAGCGACCTCTGCTGGGTAATCCGGGAGTTGAATTGCCTTGCGGAACGGACTGCCAGTTTTGGCTGATCACTCGCCGGGTATCTATATCAAATGAGGCATCATCGCCCTCGGTATGCAGTAGTCTTAAGGGCGCATAATGGTGCACAACGCCGTGTGCCGGAAGTGGCTTGGGTTTTCCGCCCTTGGTCGGCCATTCAATGCTGTTACTTGCACTGCGCGCAGGTATCAGCCAATAGTCACCCGGTTGGTATGTGAATTCCCTGCCTTCTCGTACGGGTTTGATGACATCCGAGTCACTATCTTCCATGGCATCTCTTCCGGCGCGTTCCTCGAGCCTGTCTTTTTCAGAAGCATTGTCTGCCGGCCTGTCGGACAAGGATCTGAGAAAGCGTATTTCAATCCCATCCTCCAGCTCATACCACTCACCAACGGCTTCAGCCAAGGAAATTCCTTTCTCGTCACCCCCACTGTGATCCCAGCGGCGCAAATGGGCGGCTGCCAAGTATGCATCGTCAAAGTCGCCGACAACATTATGATCTAGCGTAACGGTGTAATTCTCTTCGTCAATGTTTACCACTTGATAAAGAACACATTCTTCACGGTAGCAGTTCTGATCAGCGCTTATCACCTCGACCCAATCATTCACTTTCAGACAAGTACAGATATCACGGCCCAGATGTTCCAGGGTGATTTGATCGTTGGCGATGTCCCTGACGGGGAATATCACTGAACTGTTTTCCCGTGACCATTTGAAGGTAATTGCTTCATCGTCGCTGCAACAAATCTCTACGCGATAGAGTTGATTTTCTTTGCCACGGTAACCCACGCCGGAATCGGATGAGCATAAATCCGAGTCTTTTCTTGCAGGTTTACCTCTTGCCCACATTCGTCCATTACCGGGTTTCATATCCTCCCTAATAAGTTTCAAAAAACCGTTTTGTTTGAGCCCTGTTGGGATTCCTTCGCCGTCGAAAAGCAGGAATGAGCTGATGTTAATTGGCTCTTTAATTTGTTTGCAACACACTTTCCAATTGATTTTTGCCCGGGTGGCCGTGTCTGCACCGCCGAGTGCTTGTTCACGAATTCGTCCATCGTCAATATAGGTGATATGAGACTCCCAAACATCCAGATAAAAAACGTATGTCCCAAGTTTCAAATCGTGACTTTCGCAGTCCAATAGATCTGCTAAATCGCCTTTAATATTTTTTCTGTCATTAACGCAAAGCAGACCGTTGACGAAATAATGCCCCCGATGAAGTTCATACTCGTTGGTGTCCAACAGCCTTAATTTGAAATCATTGGGACAGCTCCACGGTGCCGCATGTGGACCAATAACAGCGGTGGCGAACATTCTTTGATAGTGGGCGTTGATAGCTTGAAATTCATTCCAGTCCGCATCGATAGACACACGTCCTTGTTGCAAAAACACCCGGCTATATTGATTATCCGCATTGAATGTATCGCGGGTAAAATCGCCCCGAAATTCTCCGTGTCTACCAACGCGTTTTTCTTGTCTACTCATAACGGCCTCCTAATTCTCAAAAATAATTCCAACATCCGTTCCGGCGGGTACATATTCATTCAGTCGGACGTTTAAATTGGCCAGTCGTTGCGGTTGATACAGGTCATGGAAAACGCCCATCTCAGATTCATCATCCGCACCCTGGCTAATTTCCTTGGCGCAGCAAAAGGAAATTTGACAATAATCCGGGTTGCCGTAACGTAAACTGTTGAACACAGGTTTTACCCTTTTCAGTTCAAGTTCCCGCACCTGGCTGCTGAGGCCTTTAATGACCAAATCCGGTTGGCAGTTGTAGCGTCTTGGCGTGCGTGAGCCGGGTGTGACATAACAAAAGCGCACACAGCCCATTTGGGTTCGTGCGGACAATACCCGGCCATTGAAAATACTGTTTTCCGCCAACTGAATGCTATCGACCTGCACCTGACCAATCACCGTGCTGCGCTTTATAGTGAGTCGTGCATGGGCAACTAGACAACCCGGTGCGCCAATGGCTTCCATACGCTCCCCGGTTGCATCCAGAATGCTGTCACTGATGCAGATGCGTATGGGGTCCAGGCGAATTTCGGTGACCGGTTCTTCTTCATAGTCAGCATCGTCATAGTCAACACCGTCTTCATCACAATCCTCATCTTTTAATCGCAGCTTTGGTTCCTGCTTCACTTCTACAATGGCGATGGATGGGTCCAGTTGAATCGATCCGACAATACTGTGCTTGATGACTAGACAGACTTTTGGAGAATAAACTTCGATACTGGGCTCAGCAGGTCGTTTGGGTTCACAGTGATCATCCAGACTCCAGCCGGGAACCAAGGTTGAGTGACAAATGGTCAATGCGACCATTTCACCAGTGACCTGAATTCCTCGACCTGCAATCAAGAGTCCGTCCAGACTAAAACTGTTTTGATCGCAACCGGAGATAACCAACGCATCAGCTTTGTCGGTTTGCCAATCCAGTAATCGAATAACGGGGCGTTTCTTATTAGCCGCCCTTAATTGCAAGCTGCTTTGGGAATCGGCAAAATTGATATTGACCGGCTCCACATAGACCCGGTTATCGGTAATTTCGATAACGGCATGTTGTGCTCCATCTTTGCGCCACTGCTTTAAAGCCGCATTGATGGTGTCCAGTTTGTGACCTTGGCCGACACTATAGATTTTGCTGTCATGCGGCTGATGCAGGTTTCGTTGATATTCTCCGCCGCCCATTGAAGTACTGAATCCATAGTGATAACTCACCCAAACACCTTGCTTTGGTGGCTGCCGGGATGGGAAGGCGATACGACCCTGTGCTGGGTCCACAGCCACTTTCCCGGCCGCTGGGAAGTAATTCCAGGCTGACAAGTCGGCAACGACAATATCTTCAACGGGCACCGGCCTAAGGGTCACTTTATCTGGCTGACCTTTTCTGGATCGCCCCACCCAGACTTGCAGGCTTTGATCCGGGCCATACAACTCATCTAGGCGTCGGTCTAACAAGGGGCCATCGATCGCTAATGGGAGATTGATGTCATCCGCAATGTTGCACGGCTCCGATTCAGGCTTTGGATCGACAAATAAAGGCGCATCATTGCCCAGCGCACTAAAGGTAAAGCAGGCAGGATTCACCGCCTCCTTGCAATAGGCGGGGCTCTTTGTCAGTGAGTAAGAATTCAGCCGCCAGACAAACAAGCCGACTTCGGGACAGTTGAAGCGGCCTTGTTTGTACACCGAATTGATTCGCCGTACATCGACACCATGCGCAGTGGAGCCAAAAGGCCCACCCAGTTGTTGTAGGGTTTCTGCCTGATGAAGGTTAACGCTTTGCCCGCGTTCCAACTGAACATAGTTAAGTGCCTGGTTTTTATGGATTAGCGCTTGGAACTCCACGGCTCGCCCCGACCATGAGGCCACAGATTTGGCCAGCAATTCTAATAAGGCCAATGTTCCCTTGGCTCGACGGTAGCGAATCGTATTGGCCACTTCGGTTCTGGGTATTAACAAGGTGTTTCTGTCTATGTCCCGAATTAAAACAGAATCTGTAACTTCCCCACCTTCATGCAAAACATCGTAGCCAATGAGTTCACCAATATAGGGGACTACCCAATCTTCACAAGTCTCGATAAACCAATTGTCGTAGAGCTGTGTGATATCCCCTTCAACCAGATCGAGCTGTTCGCTCATGACTTGCAGCAGGGCTTTTAAGGGTTCACCCTGCTCATAATCTCGTTGCCGATAAATAACCGGAAGTAACTCGTACAAACGATTTGTTGTCTGTTCCGTCATATCCTCACCTAATCTCATTCAAGATTAAGGTTGCCGGTACTTGTGGATCGAAAAACGCAATTTGTGCCGGTCGGATCTGTGTTCCATGCTCAGACCGTTCGGCTAAATTAACCCTTAGCTTTTGGCGGGGCTGTGGCCGTCGGATCGGTATCGAAATATTTCTCAGTCTTGAGTCGGTTTCGGAGCCAGCGGCATTTCCAAACAACAGCTGCTGCACTCGTTGATTGATAGTTTCCGGAGTCAGAAAGCGGCGCTGAAAAGAAAAGCGATCCATCTCAGTGTCCATGACCCTAAACTCCTCTTTCTCGGGCACTCCACCGAATGCATCGACATCTACGTAGACCACACCGGAGACAGCACCCATGGAGCAAAAAATTTCGCTCAGATAGACATCTTGGCCCAACTCTCGATCGGCAAAACTAAAACGCTCCAGCAAAGTTTCGCGCAACTTGGTACTAACAGTTTCCCATTCGTAGTCAGGATGAATTTTCACCCCCGCCTGCAACACCATCATCAGACGCTCTCTTATGGCCAATTCAACAGCTTGGTAGGGATCGCCAAAGTCGTGCAGCGCCGTGCGAAGGTTTCTGTAGAGATCAGATGTTTTGTCTATGGGGATGTCATCGGAACCGGCTATTGTCAGATGCACCAATTGCCGATGCCCATCTGAAATTTCAGTGGCTTTGGCCTTGCCGATACCTGCGTACACGCGTGAGAAATCTTCATAGTCCTGTACTGAAACCAGACGATCCAGGGCTTTGACACCCAGTGGAATATTGTGACGCGCCTGGCTCTCATGTTCACGGTTTGCTCCACCGGACGCGCGCAAAGGATTGATGACCTCCTTAATGCCTAAAGGCTGGCTCTTAAGTAGTGTGATTTGTTCGGGGTGTACATTACCAGCCTGGCCTATACCGCTGCGGTATCGGGCACGGATGTTGGCGGTGCCAGTGGGCAGAAGAGCGCCGTTAATGCCGTTGCCGAAAATGACTTTTGTTTTATCTTCGTCATCTGTTTTTGTAACAAACTTGTGATCTGTGCTGGATAGTTCAACTAGACAGTCACTCTGGTGCCAGCGAACATTATTGACTCTCAGTACCAGACTCGTGTCTACGCCGCTAGGGTTGGAAGCCGCCGTAAACGTCAGCGGCGCTTGCTTCAGTTCAAAGGTCTGGAACGCTTGCCGCGTATCGCCATTGCCCAATATTTCCTCAAGAGTTTCTCCGTGTGTAGCTTTTACTACGTTGCCATAAATCTTTAAGGAATCGCGCTTGAAACAGTAGACCAGGGGTTTTGCAAACCGAATGGTTGTATGCAAGGAATCACCTGGCAGATCTTCTCTGGCCTTGTGCTCAACATTGGCCAACATGGCAAGCTCAGACGCCATTACCCTGCTAGTGCCAGGAATGTCACGTTCGCCATAGACAATCACCCAGCGGCCCGATTCCAAACCGTCGTAGAATCCGTCCAGTTCGATTCCCACATCTAATTGGTGGCCGTTTTGTTGCTCTTCTTGTTGGCCGATTCGGAGATCGTTTTGGCGTTCGCCTTGCTGGCGTGAACAAATTGGATCATCGATAGGCTCTTCGGCAAGTTCCAACAATTCGGCCTCCGCGTAAATTTTGGTACTCCTGATCGCATCGAAGTCCAGCCTCAAATTGGGCGATTTGAGGCTGCCATCGTTCTCACCATCGTTCTCATTAAAGCTAAGCCAGTCGTTGCCATCGCCAAGATGGATGCGGGTAACCGTACCAGTCATGCCGTATTGCGAACGTGTTTGTCCGATTTTCACGGATTGCGCCTGTACGACCATGGTGTTTTCTGCAGTTAAGCTACCGCTTTGGGTTTCCACCACGACCCAGGAGCCAGGCAAAATACCGTCGTATTCCGCGTCTAGGTTTATAATATTCGGCGATTCGTAAAATTGTCCCCCCAGCACTGAAACGGCAAGTTCTACCGAGTTCACGATGTTTCCCCCAACATCGCGAACTAGCTCAAACACCGGCCAATTACCGTCCCCGGTTCTCAGAATGACTTCACCGTTGTCAAGTATTACGGTTCTTTTGGCCGTGTTGTGTCCGAATACGGAGGCTTTTCGGCGCAAGGCATAAACTTTGATATTGCCATTGAAACTGATTTTGGCATTAGCCGCTGCATCGGCCAGGACGCGCTTTAATTGAGGCGCGAATGATTTTAGTGCGGTGTAGCCCGATTGTGATCCCGGCGAGAACTCATCACCAATTTTTCTGGCTAACTGCAACGAGTTCCTGGGCTGCACAGATCGTGCCTGAGTCAGCGCATCAACCATATTGCTGGTGTTAACCAGGTGGTTCTGAATGGTCAAAGTGTCTTGCGCGAACTGAATCAGCGTGCGATCTGCATCCGCGTCTTCCACTACTTTGAATATTCTGCGAAAATCCGGAGTGGCGCTGCCTTGTTGAATCAAAATAGCGTCATTGGTCTTTAATTGAGTGCTTACGCCTTGTAAATAAACGCGGCTGCTCACATCAGTTTGTGGTTGCGACATTCTGGGTTGAAGATTATTCCACTGAGTTCTGGCCGTGATTTCTTCCGATGTTTCAAACGTTTGTGGCAATTCATCAGGCCCAGGTATGCTTTGAACTGCACTGCCCTGAGGAATGATGGCTTCATCCTCCAGGTGGTCATCCAGGGTATAAGCCAGATAGACGCTGGCAGAGACGCCAGGCCGCAATGTGTATCCCGGCAAATTGGCCAGTTCCATGATCGAGCGCCGTTGACTCGCGGTCCTTAAATAACCCTCGTTGGCGATCCTCTCCTGATAGAAACTCAAAACATCCGCCATGGTTGCACAGGCATCCAGCATGGCAATACTTGCATCGTCTCTATTGCGGACTGAGAGCTCTTTTAACTTCGGTAGCTCATTGCTGGTCAGACGCGACAGCATGGAATCCATAAAACGACTGTGTGTTCCGATCCGGTAATCCAGTTTCGGTAACCCGGGTCGATTCACAGAATCCACCGGTGTGGCCGGTTCTGTCCCCACGCAGCATCCGCAAGCTAGATGGTCAGCCTTGTCGTAACAGCAATCACAGTTACACTTCATCTTCCCCCTCCCAGAACCAACTCCAGCTTGCCGTTTTCCGGCAAACTGGGATCGTTGTCCAATCGGGCAATTTCCAACGGTGCTAAAGGCAGTACGCCGTTTATCAACTCTCCATTAGGCGCTTCGAAGCAACGCTGCATGCGTGTTACGCTAACGCTTTGCACGCCCGCAACTTTTTGGGCGGTTGCACTGAGTTTGCTCAGATAGAAGTCATCGCCAAAACTCAGATTATCCGGATGAAAAATGCCTCTGAGGCCCTGCCCAAAATTCCGATTGCTGAATTCATTTAACAGCGCTGCCTTTACATGGCTGCGCAAATAGTCCGACTTCACGCAAACGGTCAACTGAATATCCAAAGGAACCAGGCAGGCAGACTGGACCAGCAGTTCGTGACCGATTCGTCGATAACAGTAGAGTCGTTGTTCGATTTCAGCCAGCAGTTCCGGACTGGCCTCCTCCTGGCCCAAAGCATCTACTGCAATACGCACCAGATACCCGCAACCTGTCCAGCAAATTATAGCTGCTGCCCGTTGAACCTGTGCTTGGAACTCCCGCTCCACTAAATGAGCGTAGTCATCAGCTGTTATGGCACGTTGAATTTTAATGCGGAACGCTTTGGGGGCAAATAGTTTCACTTCCGACATGGGTTCAGGATCAACTCCACCCTTGGCAGCCATGGGGTTGCGAACATTGATCACCCCACCGCTTAATGAACCACTGCTAATGACCATGTGAATGATGGTTTCGGCACCCACGTTGCCATCTTTACCATTGCCAATTCGATAATTGGCTGTAAGGCAACTGTCGGCTTCCGGCCGCAAACCGGATCGTCCATTACCAAAACGCAGTTCAGCAATACCGGTTTCGTCGACTTCGGCCACAAACTGTCTACTATCGGCATTGGCAGCCAAAAGATCTCGAACTGACTGCCATTGATATTCGCAGTTGTCTGGCCTGATTTCAGTGAGTCTTATGTGGGCACTCGCCTGCCTGGGATCCTGTATGCATAACTCAGCGGCAGAT
>Ga0114950_10004542_pt1 | contig 10781 bp, 6 predicted proteins | sample N075metaG_FD_83503 | JGI IMG/M metagenome (GOLD analysis project Ga0114950, IMG submission 83503) | Deep subsurface microbial communities from Kermadec Trench to uncover new lineages of life (NeLLi) - N075 metaG | ecosystem: Environmental > Aquatic > Marine > Ocean trench > Sediment | place... | reverse complement strand
CTAGAGCGCGATCTCGATCGCCTTTCCCGCGCTTGCGTCGTCGTCGAAGGATCGAATCGAAAGCTTGCGGCGTCTGGGTTCGAGCCACACCGCCAAGCGATCCATCGATTCTCCAACGCTGGCCAACCCAGCGAGATCAAGCTGCCGGCGGTCGCCGAAATGTCGCCTCAGATCCTGTTCGAGCTTCGGCTCGGCTCCGTCGAGCGCGAAGTCGGGATCCAGTTCGGCAATCCGGCATAGGGTCCCCACAACTTCGATCCGCGCGAGATGTCCCGCCGCATCCGCGATGATCAAGCTGACGTTTCCAGACCGGGGTCGCTTGCGACACCAGTCGAGACACCCCGAAATGTCTTCGAAGCGCTGGAGGCACTCCTGCACCAGAAGAACCGCATGAGGTGCATTGCGAGGGTTCACCGCTCCTGCGTTTACCCCGCCCCCATAGGACGCAGCGCGCGGAGCCATCGCCACCGCAACTCCGGCGGCATTGATGCCCGCAACCGCCGTCGCAAGCCAGGGCAAGGTGATCTCTGCGGAAGCAAAGCCCACCTCCGGCCGACTCCTGCGCAGTACCCAGGGACTGTGTTCAAAGGAAGATCCACGCAGGGTCCGGACCACCAACGGATCCCCGTTTGCGTCTTCGCTCGCCCGCGCGCCGACCGCAACCGCCGCAGCGACGAGTTCGTCCTCGGGCGCCGCACCGCTCGTGCTCTGCTTGAAGAGTTCCATCAGCGAAGCGAGCGAAACGTCGGCGTTGCGCGCGATTCCAGCCATGCGCTCGGCCAGGTGAGTGTAGTGTCGAATCACTTCGCGACCGGTACCCCGGCCGAGCTCTCGACCCGAGGTCAGCGCAGCCAGCGTTGGCCATCGACTGCGCCCGAGCTTGCCACCCGAAGCCACGATGTGCTGCTGAATCACGGCTCGGTGCGCGAGCCCCTGGCAATGACCCATCGCCCGGGGATCACCCACGCATTCGATGACTGGATCCATCAACGACCACTCAGCGCGAAAGGCCCGAAGGGCTCTGGCGGTCTTGATGACTGAGGACTTCGTTGAGCGAGCCCGTGCGGTAGCCCTCGAGATCGAGGGTGATGAAGCGAAAACCCAAGCTCTTGAGGGCCTTTGCCATGGCGGCAGCCATCGCGGGATCGAGCGCCTTGGGGAGTTCGTCCGGTGACACTTCGACCCGGGCCAGGTTGCCGTGATGGCGCAAGCGAACTTGGCGAAAGCCGAGGGCGCGCAGGCGATCTTCGCCCTGCTCGACCTGGCTGAGTCGCTCGGTCGTAACGCGAGTGCCGTACGGCAGTCGCGACGCCAGACAAGCGGACGAGGGCAGCTCGGCCGTGGGCAAGCCGGCGCGGCGCGACAGCACGCGAATCTCTTCCTTGCCGAGGTCTGCATCCAACAGCGGCGCCATCACCCGATGTTCGCTCGCGGCCTTGTGGCCCGGACGGAAGTCTCCGGTGTCGTCGCGATTGATCCCGTAGGCGACGGTTTCGAAATCGAGCTGGGGCATCAAGTCGTCTATTCGATCGAACAATTCGGTCTTGCAGTGGTAACAGCGATCCGGGTTGTTGACGCGATAGTCTTCGTTCTCCATTTCATTCGCCTCGATGAAGCGATGGGGAATTTCGAAGTCGGCGACGATCTTCTCCGCCATTTCGCGCTGGACCTTGGGATAGGAGGGCGACAGGGCCGTCACCGCGAGACAATTCTCACCCAGGACCTGCTTGGCCGCGTAGGCGAGGTAGCTCGAGTCGACACCTCCGGAAAACGCCACCGCGAGTCCACCGGTTTCTCGCAAGAGCTCGTAAAGAACCGCCTCTTTTCGCTTCAACTCGGGGGAGAGTGCTTGGGTAGCTTCAGCCGTCTGGAGGGTCATGGCGCCAAGGTACGAGGCTTCCCCGACGGGGTCAAGCAAGCCCAAATCAGGCAACTCGGCGCGATTGGGGATATGATGATCGCAACCTCCCCCTAACTATGGAGTCGAGATGAGCAAGTTGCGCGTGGGGCTTCTATTTGGGGGAAGGTCGGTCGAACACGAGGTCTCGATCGTTTCGGCGACATCCATTCTCGCAGCCCTGGACACCAAGCGATACGACATCACCCTGATCGGCGTCGACCCACAGGGACGCTGGCATATGGCGCCCGCCGGAGTCCAGCCCGCGGCATTGCTCGCCGGCGACGCTCGGGCGAAGGCCTTGGACAGCCGCCGGGAAGTGTTGCTCCCCGCGACGCCCGAAGGCGCGACCCTGGTTGCCGCAGACGGAGGTGAGACTCGACTCGCGGCCGAAATCGACGTGATTTTTCCGATCATCCACGGGCGAGGGGGCGAGGACGGCGCGCTGCAAGGCCTGTTGCAGCTGGCCGGCGTAGCCTATGTGGGTTCCGGTGTGTTGAGTTCCGCGATGCAAATGGACAAGGATGTCGCCAAGCGACTGCTGCAAGCCGCCGATCTGCCCGTCGTGCCGTGGCTCACCTTCAAGGGCGACGACCTGCTGCCCGAACGGATCCCCGACAGCGCGCGATTGGGTCTCGAAGAGCTGGGCTCGCCGCTCTTTGTCAAGCCGGCCAACTCGGGTTCGTCCGTGGGGATCACCAGCGCCGTGGATTTTGAATCCCTGGTTGCGGCGATCGAAGACGCCCGGCGCTACGACACCAAGGTCTTGCTCGAACAAGCGGTTGATGCGCGGGAGATCGAGGTGGCGGTGATGGGCAACGATTCGCCCCAGGCTTCTCTGCCCGGCGAGATCCGTCCCAGGGGTTCATTCTACGACTACGAAGCCAAGTACCTCGACGCCGCAACCGAGCTGATCATTCCGGCGGAGCTGACTCAGTCCCAGAGCGACAGGGTCAGGGAACTGGCGGTGCGAGCCTTCAAGACACTCGATGCCGCGGGACTGGCGCGGGTTGATTTCCTGATGCGCCGGGATGACGACATGAACTTCATCAACGAACTCAACGGCCTGCCGGGCTTCACCGAGGTCTCGATGTATCCGCGGCTCTGGGAGGCAACCGGGCTCAGCTACACGGATCTGCTCGATCGCTTGATCGAACTCGCCGTCGAGCGACACCAGCAGGAGTCCGCGCTGGTCACCCGCTTCGACGACTCCCAGAACCGCTAATTCCCGGCGTCCTTCGGGTTCTTCTTGGTTCGGGGCTCGACCACGTAGCCGAGCGCGCGCAGTTGATGCAGGCGCATTTCGGTCAGTTCGACGTCCTCGGTCTCAACCGGGTCTTCGGCTTGATCGTCGAGATAGGCCTGAATCTCCGCCTTGAGTTCGCCCATGAGTTCGGGCTGCTGCTTGGCGAGATTGTTCTTTTCCAACGGGTCGACGGAGTGATCGAAGAGCCATTCCTGGTCCTCGACGCTGTTGCGCGAGATGACTCGGTAATCACCCTTGAGCATCGAGACCAGCGGGTCGGAATCGATCCCCACCCTGCCCCAGGAAAGATCAAGTTGAGAGAACAAATTGCGCTTGGCGAGGGCCGCAGCCTCTTCGCTGGGGGGCTCGCTGGTCCCCGCGGCCAGCATCAACGGCACTAGCGACTTGCCATCCGCCCGACGCAAGGCCGGCAGGTTCAGCAGATCGAGAATCGTGGGCCAAATGTCGACGTTCGCAACCTTCGGCTCGACCACGATGCCACCGGGAATCTTGAACGGCGGAATGATCAGCAGGGGAACACTCTGCACCTCGCGGAAGAGGGTGCGGGCGTGCCCTTCTTGGCCGTGCTCCCAGAACCCCTCGCCGTGGTCGGACATGATTACGATCAGGGTCTTGTCGATCAGATTGTGGTCCGCAAGTGCATCGACGAGCATGCCCACGTTGCGATCCACCCAATGGATCGACGAATCGTAGAAGTCGCTGACCGTGGTTCCATAGATCGGAGAAGTATCCGCGTAGGCAAACTGGTGCACGTCCATGTAGTGGATGTAGAGGAACCAGCGCTCCTGTTTGTACGAATCGAGGAAACCGAAGGCCGCCTCGGTGGCGTCATAGTCGGTACCCGTCAAATTATGCGACGAAGGGTTGCCGATCTGCATACCCGGCCGACGCACCGCGTTGGGCCGAACATAGAGTTCAAACCCCTGATTGAAGCCGAAGTTCGCCGCAACCCAGCCGTTGCGCCAAATACCACCGGTGAACAATCCAGCGTCTCGAAGGATTTCGGCGGGCATCTCGGCATCGTCGGTAAGCGATTGGAAATAGCGCTGTATGCCCGTGCGCTCCGGGTACATCCCCTGCCACATCGAAGCCATCGAAGCCTTGGTCCAACTCGACTGGCTCTCAACGGATGCGAAACGAATCCCGCCCGCGGCCAGGTCGGCCATGATCGGACTGGTGATGCGCTCGTATCCGTAGGCGTTCATGCGGTCGGCCCGCAGGGTGTCGATCACGATGAACAGGACGTTGAGATCGTCGCGCGCGCCGAGTTCGAGCAGGGCCGCAACGGGCTTTTCTGGCCGATCGCGCGGAAAATTCACCTCGATCTGGCTCGCGATCGCGGCGAGGATGAGGAGGCCGGCACCCGCGAAGTAAATCCAGGCCGAATCGAGAAGCTTGCGGTTTGCCATCGTGTTTGAGGCTCTCTGCGCTCGCGCGTTTGCCACCGACGGCGGATCTCACAAGCCCGGTGGTGGTCTGTGGGTGCGGGAGTCTACCCCGGATCACTAGCTGCACATCGGCACCCCGCTTCGCGAAATCAAAAAGAAAAAGGCGACCATCCCGAGGGATGGTCGCCAAATTCAGAGCTTTGTCAGCAGAGCCTTCAGCTCTGCTAGATCAAAAGCTGATGCGCCTTTCTACTTGCGCATTCGCTTTCGGCCAATGACTGCCAAGCCCACCGCGCCGGTGACGAGCAACAGAACGGTGCCCGGCTCCGGAACGAATTTGAAGGTTGTGCTCAAGGAACCAGCAACGTTACCCATGATGCCGCCGGTCTTCAGGCGGAACGGCGAAACCATCTTGATCGAACCGCTCTGACCATGAGAGGCCAGGTTGTTGTAGCCGTCGCTGATCGTGACGGTGTTGAGGACGACGGCAGAGCCACCGGCCGTCACCTCGGCTGCTGCCAGCAACTGAGCGGTGGTCAGGTTGAGCGTAAACGCCACGCCGGTGGTTGCGAGGGACTCCACAATCAAGAGGTTCGAGGTAATCCCGGTGATGACCGCCGGGCCAGTAGCGAACGGCGCGCCGGTAATCACGAGAAGGTTGTTCAGCACGGGTGCCAGTGTGCTCGTGCTTCCGCCGGAACCGAGGTTGCCGAGCGAAATGCCGAAGCTGAAACCATTGCCGTTCAGGGTCAGGAAACCCGTGTTGAACCCGATACCACCGAAACCGGTGAGATTGCCGGGGCCGACCGGGTTGGCGACGGTGGCGCTGTCACTGAATAAACCCGTTTCTGCGTGCAAGCTGATCTTGAGGGCACTGAGCAGCGGAAGACCCGTGAAGGCCGCCGACTGAAGGGTGGCCGTATCCGTCTGAAAGATGCTCGCCGACTGAGTAATGATGTGAGGGCCATTGCCCGTAATCGTTACGTTCGTCGATTTTGCGTCGAGGCGGATCTGCGGAACGGCACCAATCTTGATCTCTAAGAAGGTGGCGCCCTGGACGAGCAGTGCGTCGCTAGCACTTGCCGTTGCGGAGAAGGCGAGAGCCATCCCGAAGGCCAATGCGGCTACTAACATATTGCGCATGAGTTTTTCCTCTCTTTTGGTTTTCAAATATTCGAATGATGTAGTTCTTGCAACTGCTTCTACCGTTTTACCACTTTGAACAAATTTCTGCGCGAAAGAATGCTGACAAATCGCCCATGTGTCTCCATGGAGCTGCAATTGTCCCAGCTTTCTTCCCCTGAAAGGTGCAATTCAGGTGCCACCGTCGGGCCACGCCGCGAAATCGTATTAAACCATTGATTTAATTATGTATTTTCCAAAATCATCAGCGTTTCGGAAGCCTCGTCTGCCCCCATGTGGAAGAAAAATTCCGACTTCTTGGGAAAACCTTTTCCCGTCGAGCCCCATCTGAGCGAGAGCTGGCCGGCCGCTGGCGCGCGTGATCCCGAGAATTCGGGCGTCAGCCAGAGAAATCGGGCCGCTTCCGGCTGGATCGGCAGCCCTTCGGCAGCTGTCCATAAGCAGTGTGCGACTTGAAGAAATCGCTCCAGAACCACTTCACTTTCTCAATCAATTGGCCACTTACGCAAGCGACAGACGGTCTGGACTCGGTCCGGCCGGCAATCGTCTAAGCGATTGGAAACTCTCAAATTTGACGTACCCTGAGACGCCATTTTGATTCACGGAGGCCTCGGCCAGCCATGCACCGAACGACCCATTTCGAGACCCAAGACCGCGCCCCTGCTGCGAACCGAAAGCCAACCCCCGGGACACGGTTCACGCTCGGAACCGCCACATGTTTGGCGCTCATCGGCCTGCTTTTGGCCGGCTGCTACAACGATCCCGAGAGTCGGCTCGCCGAGATTCGGGCAATTCAGGCCGGGGGTCGCTTCGACGAGTCGATCAAGCCCCTGCGCGTGCTCCTGACCGCCGTGCCCGACCATCCCGAGGCCAACTACCGGCTGGGCCTGGCACTGGTACAGACCGGCCGCGCGAGCCTCGCCCTGTGGCCACTGATGAAATCCGCCAATAGCGATGAGTTCGGAGTCCAGGCGGGGCTGATCCTCACCGCCACCCTGATCTCCCAGGATTCTCATGAAGAAGCGATCCGCGCCATCAATCGGGTGCTCGACCGGGACCCCGACAACCGCGTAGCCCTCTACGGTCGCGCCCAGGCGCTGATCGGCGCCGCCCGGCCCGGGGAAGCGCTGGAAGATGCAGAACACATTTTGCAGCTGAAGCCCGGAGACGCGCACGGATACGCGATCAAAATGTCATCTCTGATCGATCTCAAGCGCTTCGACGAAGCGGAAGCCAGCCAACTCGAGTTGGTCAGGATCACCCAAGAGGGAACCAGCGTCGACAAAGCCGCCCGAGCGTGCGGCATCCTGGCACGCTTTTACGCCGACCAGGGCGACAACGACAAGTCTCAGCGGACCCATGAGACTTGTCTCGAAAAGTATCCCGCCCACCCCATGGTTCGGTCCTGGGCGTCGGGCTTCTACACCATTACCGACCAGGCCGACAAAGCCATCGCGATCTGGCGCAAGGCGGTGGACAGCAACCCGGAAGACTTCGACCTGCGCTCGACCTTGGCAGACTTGCTCGCGGCCCATGACGCTATAGATGAAGCCGAGGCACTGATGATCACCACCGCGAGGCTGTTCGATACCGCGCGGGCCTATCAGAAGCTGTCCATCATCTACCAGGAAAACGGCAAGCCCAAGCTGGCTCGCGAGGCGCTTCAAACCGCGCTCGCCAGAACCAAGCACGAGCCCGACGTGCTTCGCTTCACGGTCGGCGACCTGTTCATCGAGGAAGGGGATCTCGACAGCGCCGAAGAAATCGCGAACGGCCTCAAGGAGCCAAGCTATCGGCATCTGCTGAAGGGAGCAATCCTGTTGGCGCGAAACGAACCCGCCGAAGCCCTGCGCAGACTCGATGATGCACTGAGGCTTTGGCCCAACAATGCGCGAGCGCGCTACCTCGCCGGGGTCGCGGCCCAGCGATCGGGAAACCACGATCGGGCCACCACCGAGTTTCGCGAGTCGGTTCGAGCGTCGGAAACAGAAACTGACGCTTCACTCCAACTCGCGCGGATCTACTTCACCATGGGCCAGTTCAGTACAGCGCGACAGTTTGCGGCCCGACATATCAAAAACCGACCCCTCGACAATCTCGAGGCCCACATCATCGATGCGCGCGCGGCCGACGCTCTCGGCGATCTCGACGCGGCGTATCGAGTTCTGGACGCACTGGAGCAGACCGTTTTTGCCGGAGACGCGATCGCCGAGCGGGCCACCTTGCTGAGAAAGCACGAAGGCCTTGCAGCGGCAATCGAAGTGATCGAGAAGAGCGAACTCGACCTCGCAAGCAGCAAAAACCTGGTTGCCCTCAATACCTACATCGGCCTGCTCTTCGAGGCGGGGCGCAGCAGCGACGCGGTGGCGGCCGCACGCAGCCACCTCGATGGCAACCCAGAGAGCGCCAGCGCGATGGAGACGATGGGCAGAGTGTTTTCCCTCGCTGGTCAAGCGGCCCAAGCGAGTGAGTTCATCGATGCCGCAATTGCCGTAGATTCGCAGCTTGCCTCCGCTCTAGAGGCGAAGGGCATACTCACCGCCGGCACGGGAGATCTCGACCAGGCACTTGGCTACCTCGACGAGGCTGCTTCGATCGACCTCGGCAACCCCGACTACGCCTTCTCGGCCGCGAGGCTGGTGCAAAGCCAGGGCAAGATCGAAGACTACGTCGCGCGCTTGCGCAAGATCGCAAAACGACATCCGGGACATGTGAGCGCGAGCAACGACCTCGCATGGCATCTGGCCGACACCGATAGCGATCTCGATCTCGCGCTCACGCTCGCCAATCGGGCTTCCAACATGCAGCCCGATGCGCAAACCCTCGACACCCTCGGATGGGTTCAGTACAAGCGCGGGGCCCACGCACAGGCGATCGAATCCTTCAACAAGGCCCTAGCGCTGCAACCCGACTCTGCGTCGATTCGCTTCCGACTCGGTCTGGCCCTGGCCAAGGCCGGTTCGAACGCCCAGGCACGAGCAGCGCTCGAGCGGGCGATCGGTGGCAGCGTGTTTCCGGAACTGGACGACGCCAAAGCGGAACTCGCGCGACTCGGGAATGCTTCATAGCCCGCATGAAACGCGAAGGGGGTCATCCGCGCGAGCTTTTCCGTTCGGCCACGGGAATCGCCCTGCTCGCGCTTGTCTCCCTGGTCCCACTCGGAGCGGGTTGTTCTTCGCCTGAGGAAAGAGCCCTCCACCACATCGAGCGCGGACGCGAATTTGCCGCCGCGGGCAAAGACGCTGCGGCGATCATCGAGTTCCGAACCGCGTTCGGCTTCGACTCCCAGAGTCTGGGCGCGCTGAAGGAATTGGCAGACTCGGCCGAGAAAAAGAAGCGCCTGCACGACTTCAGATTCTACCTGCGTCAAATGCTCACGATCGATCCGGACAATGACGAGATCGCGATTCGACTCGCCATTGAGCTGCGGGACGACGACCCGCTACAAGCCCGCAAACTCATCTATGCCGCGGTTGCCCACGATCCGTTGAACGCCGCGAATCAACTCGTGCTTTCCAAGATCGAGCTTTCCTTCAAGCAGATTGACGAGGCTTTGAAGATCGTCGAACGCGCGATCGAGCTCGACCCCGGCGATCCCGACGCGCACTGGCATCTCGGAATCGTTTACGAAGCCATGCTGAGGCAGGACATGCTCGGGGGCAAACCCGTCGACGAAGCGCTCCGAAGCAACGCGGTCGATGCGTTCGAACAGTTCATCGCCGCCGGGGGTCAACCCGAATGGAACGCTCGCTTCGAACAGGCGCGCATTCTCTCTACCGGACCGCACAACCTGAAAAAGGCCCTGACGTCGGCGCGTCTCGCGCTCGCGAGCGCGCGCAAGACAAATGAAGATTCCGCGAAGTTGGCTACCGCACGACACTTGGCGAACCTCGCGCGCGTCCAGCAAAACTTCGACGCCCACGCCGAGGCGATTGGTGTCCTGGTGGAGATCACGCCACGGGACTTCCGCGCCTGGAAACAACTCGCCGGGTTGCGAGAAGCGGCGGGCAAATCCCCAGATGCCGTCTACGAGCAACTCATTGCACTCTACCCCGATGATCCCGAAGTCCACATCCTGTTTGCTCGACATCTAGGACGCACCAGGGGATACATGCAGGCTACCGGCTACTTCAACGAGCAAATCGAACTCGGCATCGATCCGCCGCGCATGCTCTCGGGTCTGCGGAGCTATCAAACAACCAAGTACAGGCATGCGAACGCCAAGAGTACACTCGTGCGTCTCCAGAGAGATTTCCCCGACAGCCCCTGGACTGAACTCGAACTCGCGAGGAAACTCGCGCTGGCTGCCGAGACGCTCGCGGCCATCGCCGCTCTCGAATCCTTGTTGCAGGACACGGAAATTTCTGAGGCTTTCGAGATGCTGGCCAAGCTCGAACGCTTTCACCAGCGCAAGCGAAAAGCGATGCTTTCGGCGCGCAAGGCCGTTGATACCAGGGGATACTACGAACCCGGGCTGCACAGACTCTACGCCGAAACTCTCTTTGAGATTGGAATGTTCTCCAAGCATCTGACGGCGCTCGAGGAAATCGAGCGCTACGGAGAGCTCACCTCCGAACAGAATCTGCTGAAGGCAAAATCCCTCTACGAAACAGGTGAGGGCGAAAAGGGTCGCGCGGTCCTGCTGGAGTTGGTCAAAGACCCAACGACCAGTATCGAGGCGACGCTCGAGTTTGCCCGACGAGAAGTTGGCAAGCCGAAGCAGCAACGACGGATCCACAAACTACTCGCCGCCGCGACGGCCAAAGATCCGAACAACCGTGAACTCATCGCGATGCAGATCTACCAGAACCTGGAGGCGGGACGACAGGAGATGGCGTTTCGCATGCTCGAGACACTCGCGATCGCCAAGTACCCGCCGAATCTTCAAGCCCTGAGAGCCCACCTGCGCGCATCTCGCGGAGATCTCAGAGGTGCCCGAAAGGACGCAAACCTGGCGTTGCGCGCCGATCCGACGCTTCCAAAGTTGATCGACTTTGCGCTGTATGTCTACTCCAAGGACGATCGGATGGAACCCCACCTGAAGCGCATCGAGCGCTGGATCGAGCAAAGGCGAGTCGAACTCGGT
>Ga0114950_10004541_pt1 | contig 10784 bp, 7 predicted proteins | sample N075metaG_FD_83503 | JGI IMG/M metagenome (GOLD analysis project Ga0114950, IMG submission 83503) | Deep subsurface microbial communities from Kermadec Trench to uncover new lineages of life (NeLLi) - N075 metaG | ecosystem: Environmental > Aquatic > Marine > Ocean trench > Sediment | place... | reverse complement strand
TCGCGACCCCTCTGCGTAACGTCCGATAAGCGACGGCAAACCGACATTCACGCCCGAGCGTCGGCAATGCGTCGGTGAACGGACCTTAAACCCTTAGTCGGCGAGCGTCGGCAATGTGCCAGAAGTACGCGCTCGCGGGTGTGCCGGGCTACGTCCGTGTTCCGACCAAAGAAGACGTTGCCCGTATCAGGCTATGCGCACGCGCTCAGTATCACTCAGGACCAGATCTGGTATGCGGCGGTGAACTGCCCCCCATTTCGACCGGACACCTTGGCTTAGCCGAGGGAGGCTTGGGGATATCCCCAGGCACGTGCTTATGTCCGAGACTGAACACACCGTAGAGATTGTGACCGATGCGGGCCGGCGGCAGCGGGGCCTGGACCAGGACTGGCAGGTCACCCGCCGCTGCCAGATAAGCCCGACCCGGTCTCCTCACCGGTCGAGGGGTCGATCACCGGCTGCGTCCGTGTCGTCGCGACGGCCTCGCCTCCGATCGGGCAAACCGGGTCATGCATCGGGTCTCTCCTCGGACACCTTCGCTCAGGGAGCCGGGCCACCGTTTCCGCTCACCTGGCCCGTCACACCGGGACGGCAAGCGCGACCCCGTCATGGCCCGGATCGGCCCCACCCGACAGTTGTCTGCCGTCGATCCGGATGCCGTGGACTGCGCCGATCCCGAAGCTCAGCGCCGAGCGGATCACCTCGTAGCCATCGGCGCGCAGCGGCTCGACTGCATAATCGGGAATACGGTTGGTGATGTCGATCGCGTCCGAGGTGGCGGAGAAACGCGGCGCCGACACTGCATCCGACATGCTCATGTCAAAATCGATGACGTTGAGCAGCGCCTGCAACACGCCCATGGCGATCTGCGTGCCCCCTGGCGCTCCGATGACGATCCGGGGGGCGCCGTCCCGGAAGACGATGGTCGGGCAGACCGAGCTGAAACGGCTCTTGCCCGGCGCGATCGAACCCACCCGCCCCGGGCGAGGATCGAACACCGCCATGCAGCCGTTATACATGAAACCGAGACCGTCGCTGATGACCCCCGAGGGCATGCCGAGCGAATGGGTCATGGTCACGCAGTTGCCGGCGCCGTCGACCACCGCGACATGGGTGGTGTCGCGCGGCTCCGGTTGTCCCAGCCGGGGAACCCGCATCTTCTCCCCCGCCCTGATCCGCCCGGCGATACCGGCGGCATGGTCTTTTCCTGTCAGGTAATCGGGAATCCCGACAAAGGCCGGGTCGCCCACATGGGCGTCCTTGTCGACGGTCGCTGCCTTCATCGCCTCCGCGACGACGCGGATGTATTCGGCCGTGTTGTGGCCGATCCCCGCGAGGTCGAAGTTCTCGAGAATGTTCAGCATCTCGACCACCATGATGCCACCGCCGGGCGGTTGATTGGTGGCGATGTCGTGGCCGCGATAGCTGCCGCGGAGCGGTTCGGCCCGGGTGGTGCGGTAGCTCTCCAGATCCTCTCGGCGCAGGAGCCCGCCATTGGCCCGCATGTCGGCGTCGATCCGCTCGGCAATCTCGCCGCGATAGAAGACATCCGGCCCATCGCGGGCGATGCGGGCCAGGGTGCGGGCGAGATCGGGGTTCTCGACCCGCTCGCCGATCTTCTTCACCGTGCCGTCGGGACGGAAATAGATCGCCCGGCCGGTGGCGGAGAAGGCCAGCCGCTCGGTCACCTCGATCCGCCCCATCTCGGCGCCATGGGTCCACCAGAAATGGACATGGGGCCGCACGGCAAAGCCCTGTTTGGCCCGCTGGACGGCGGGCGCGCAGATATCGGCCCAGTCCCAGGTTCCGAAATCGCGCACCGCCTCGAAATAGGCGAGCAACGAGCCCGGCGTGGTGATCGCCTGATAACCGAGATCATTGACATTGTCGCGCAGCACAAAGCCGAAACCGTCGCGCGCCTCGCCCTCGATCCGGTCCTCCCACATCTCCGGCGTCGCGCCAAGCGGTGTCTTGCCGTGAAAATCGATGCAGGTATGTACGCCCCTGCCCGGCAGGTAGATCTGGCAGGAGCCAAACCCGGCGATGCCGCACATCTGCGGATCGATCACCCCCTGAACCAGTGCCGCCGCCATCGCCGCGTCAACCGCGTTGCCACCCTGCATCAGCACTCGGGCGCCGGCCTCCGATGCCTCGGGCTGGGCGGTGACGATCATCGCTTCGGTCGCCATTTCTCAAACCTCCTCTCAGGCACCGTTATGTCGGCGTCAGCCCGCACCACCGGGCGGTGAACAGCGCCAGGCTGCGGGTGATCTGGCGGATCGAACTCAGGCTCACCCGCTCGTCGAAACCGTGGATGTTCTCGGCATGGGGGCCGTAGACCAGGCAGGGGCAATCGCCATAAAGAACGAACACCCGGCCATCGAGATAGGCGGGCGCGAGATCGAAGCCGAGCGCCTCATCGTCGGTCGCGGTCCGATGCGCCGCGACCAGCGCCGCCTCGGCCTCCGACCCCTCTTCGAGAATATAACCGCGGGCAAAGAAGCCATTGTATTCGATCGTCGCCGGGTTGTTCGACAGGAAAGGGTGATCCTGGCAGGCGGCCGAGACCGTTGTCTCGATTCTGTGCGCGACCTCGGCCGGGTCCTGGCCCGGATAGACCGCGAGGCGAAGATCCATGTCGCACCATGCGGGGACGCTCGACGCCCAGTCGCCGCCCGCGATCTTGCCGACATTCAGGTTTATCGGGTGATCGTAATCGGTGAAGGGCGGCCAATCGGCCTGCTCCGCGTTCATCTCGGCTTCCAGTTCGCGCAACCCGGCGATGATCCGATAGGCCGCCTCGATGGCGTTCGATCCGCTGCCGGCCTCGCGCACATGCACCGGATGGCCGCGCAGCCGCACCCGGAACCAGATCACCCCGACATTGGCGCGCACCAGGCTGGCATCGGTCGGTTCGGTGATGATCGCCGCATCGGCGCGGTAGCCGCGCACCAGGCACGAGAGCGCGCCGTTGCCGGTGCATTCCTCCTCCGTTACCGATTGCAGATAGACCGTGGCCGCGGGCTGCCAGCCGAGGCGCTTCAGTGCGTCGAGGGCGAAGATGTTGGCCACAAGCCCCGCCTTCATGTCCCCGGCGCCGCGGCCGTACAGCCAGTCTCCCTCCAGATGCGGATCGAAGGGCGGACGGCTCCACATGTCGAGCGGTCCCTCCGGCACCACGTCGATATGGCCGTTAAGAATGAGCGAGCGGCCCAGCGTTTCCGGCGGGCGATGTGTGGCGACGACATTGACGGCGTTCTCGTAGTCGACGGTGACCGGCGAGAAGCCTGGATGATGGCGGATTTCCTCGACATCGATGGCCCAGCGCTCGACCGCATAGCCGCGGGCGCGGAGCGCGCTGTGGACCAGTTCCTGCGCCGTGTGCTCGCGACCGCGCAGCGACGGGTGGCGCACCAGTTCGCGGGTGAATTCGATCTGCCCATCGAATCCGTCATCGACGGCGGCGATGATCTCCGCCTCCAGGGCGGGGTCGAGATCGCCGGGGGTAACGACGTTCATTCCGCGGCCCTCCCCTCGGGGCAGAATGGCGGGCCGAGCGGGCCGAGCCGGACACCGGGCCGCAGCCGCCGGTAAGGGATTCGGTCGAGCGCACAGGGGTTCGCCCCCGGCGCATCGGCGAAGATCACCTCCACGGCGATCGGCTCGTAATCGGCCAGGAAATGCACCGCGCTCTTCACTGCGACGATCTTCTGCGCGCCCGGCTCGATGCCGACGGCGCGGAAGATCTCCTGATCGGCGTTCTGGGCCCGTGCCGATCCGACGACGATGCGGAGATCGCCCTGCCCCTGGCGGACGCGCAGACAGGCCATCGGGCCGAGATTGGCGGTCGCGCCGCCATACATCGGCCCGGTGAAGGTGAAATGGCCGTCCGAGAGCCGCTCGACCTCTGCCCTGACCCGCATCGGCGGGCCGCCGATCTCCGGGAACCTGCCGCCGATGCTGGCCTCGATCGTGGCGCCCTCCCCGGCCGCATGGGCCTGGGCGGCGCTGTCGGGGTCCCAGATCATGCCGATGCAGGCGGCCGTCGCCCCTTCGTCGAGCAGGGCCGCGAGCAGGCCGGTACTGTCGCCCACCGCCCCGGCGCCGGGATTGTCCTGGGGATCGCAGATCACCACCGGGCGCGTGGCCCCGGCGCTCAGCGCCATCGCCCGGCGGACCGCCTCGCCCGCCGGCATCAGGGGGTTGCCGAATTCGCCCTCGGCCGCGTGAACCGCCGCCAGCATCGCATCCGCCGCCCGATCCACCGCCCCCTCGTCGGTTCCAAAGGCGAAGACCGACGGCCCGCAATGCCAGATATCGGCGGGCGGAAAGCCGAAAGCGAAATCGACCGAGTTGACCCCCGCCCCGGCGAGCCCCGGCAACATGCCGTAGAGTCGCGCTCCGGGCTCGCGCCGGGTCGACTGGTCGGTGATCGGCGGGATGAAACCGGCCTGCCGGAACGCCTTGGCGAAGGGTTCGCCGCGGGTGAGCTCCTCGCGCAGGAGCGCCGCCGCCCGCGCCCCGGTCTCGGCCATGTCAATATGGGGATAGGTCCGGTAGATCGCCACCGATGAGGTGCGCGCGGCAAACTCCGGCGTCATGTTGCCGTGCAGGTCGAGGCTGACCGCGACCGGCAGGTCGGGGCCGACAACCTCGCGGACACGGCGCAGGAGTTCGCCTTCGCCATCCTCGAAGTCATCCGTCACCATCGCGCCGTGCAGGTCGAGATAGACGCCGTCGATCACGCCCGCCGCCGCTATGCCGTCGCAGATCATCCCGGCGATGCGATCGAAGCCGGCCTGCTCGACATAGCCGCCCGGCTCCGCCCCGGCCCACAGCACCGGCACCAGCGTAAACCCCTCGGCCGCGCCGATGAACCCGCCGAGCGGGATGTTGAGCCCGGTGAAGACCTCGATCACGTCCTGCCCGGTGGTCAGCCCCGGCCACGCCCCGCCGCGGGTGAAATCCTCGAACCGGGTCGGCAGCGGCGCGAAGGTGTTGGTCTCGTGCTGAAAACCAGCGACGGCGATACGTGGCCTGGTCATGCGTCACCTGTCGGTTGGCCGCCCAGCACGGTGCCGGCAACGGGGATGTCCTTCAGCGCCTCGGGCGACACCGTCAGCGGGTCGTCGTCGAGAAGGCAGAAATCGGCCCGCTTGCCGGTCTGGATCGAGCCGATCTCGCCATCCAGCTTCAGCACATACGCGGCGCCCAAAGTGATGCAGTGGAGCGCATCGGTGACGGATATGCGCTGTGCCTCGCCCAGCCGGCGCCCGCTCTCGGTCATCCGGTTGACTGCGCACCAGGCGGTGAACAGGGGCGCCATCGGCGTCACCGGCGCGTCGGAGTGAATTCCGAAGTCGCCGCCGAAGATCTCCAGCGCGTCGGCGCAGGCGTCCATCCGGCTGGCCCGGTCGGGGCCCAGCGTTCGCGTCCAGTGAACATCACCGAAATAGTAGAGATGGTTGGCGAACAGGTTGACGCAGATGCCGAGATTGCGCATCCGCCTGAATTGCGCCCGGCCGGCCATCTGGACATGCTCCAGCGTGTGCCGGTGATCGGCGGCGGGATACATCCGCATCGCCTCCTCGATCACGTCGGTGGCGAATTCAGAGGCAGCGTCGCCATTGGTGTGGATATGGGTTTTCACGCCGTGCCGGTGCAACGCAATCATCGCCTCGCGGAAATGCTCGGGCGTCATGTTCCAGATGCCATGATCCTCGCCGGTGAAATAGCCGGGCGGCTTCAGCATCGCGGTGAAGCCCTGGATGGCACCGTCGGTGAACAGCTTGGCGTGGCCGAGCCGCAGCTTGTCGGTCGAGCGATTGCGCAGCGCGACGGCGCGCCTGGCCTCTTCCTCCGGCTTGCCGGCCATGGCGTTCATGATCGGCACATAGCGCACCGGAAACCGCGCATCCCCGGTCACGTTCAGCAGCATGTCGACCTCGCCCTCGTGCAAATCTGACAGCAGATCGGCGACGGTGGTGACGCCGCACAGCCGGGCGACCTCTGCGTAGGTGCGGATCGACTCTGCGTTGTTGGTGAGATCGGAAAACTCGACCCCGGCGGCCTTCATGACCGGACCCATCGCAGCGAATTCCTGCAATTCGCCGTTCGGCAGGCCATCGTCGCCCAGGACGACGCCCTCGATATTCGCGCCACCCGCAAGCCCGGCCTGGGCAAGCGCCGCCGAGTTTGCCGTCAGGAGGTGGAAGTTCGAGTGCAGGACAACCACCGCGCGCGTTCGCGACACCTGATCGAGCTGCGTCTTGTCCAGCCGGCGTCCCTCGATGAAGTTCGGATCGAAGCCCCATCCGACCAGTGGCGTGTCGGCGCTCTCAATCTCCGCCTCGACCGCGGCGAGGCGCTCGATCAGCGCCGCATTGGAACCGACCCCCGGCCAGACCTCGCCCTGCGGGTCGGTGCGCGCGTAGTGCCCGCAATAGACATAGCGCCAGATACCCCCCGCCGAGGCATGGGCATGGGCCTCGACCAGACCCGGCAGCATGACCTTGCCGGCGAAGCGGTCGTCGATCCGCGCCTCGCCCCAGCCCTCGGCGCAATCCGGGCCACCGACCGCCAGGATCAGCCCGTCGCGCACCGCCACATGGGTCGCGTCGGGCCGGTTGCGGTCCATGGTGATGATCTTTTTCGCCTGGAACAGCGTGATGTCGGGCATCGGGGAGGTCTCCGTCGGAAGCAGGGTGTTCAGGGAAAGGCGATCTCGTCCGCGGGATCAAGAGGATAGATCGGCCGGCGCAGGTTGCGGTAGGTCAGCAGGGAATTGTCGGAAGTCGTCACCCCCTCGCCATCCAGCGTAAAATGGACGCCGAGATCGGGTTGCATGGGCTGGAACCCGGCCCGGTAGTGGATGCGCGATTTCAGCAGGATGTAGTTGCACGCCGCCGGGTCGATGCCGTTGTTGGTTAGGATCCCGGTGTCCCAGGGTTCGTGATGGCGCGAGGTGACGACGATCTTCATGCCCCCCGTCTCGAAGACCGCGGTCGGCCCGGTATCGACCTCGACGCCAGTATACATCGGCCCCTCGACGGTCCAGCGTCCGTTCGTGAGCTTCAGCACCCGGCCCGTCAACCGCAAGGGCCGACCCTCCAGCCCGAGCGCCGGCATGTCCGTCTTACCGCCGAGATCGAGGGTGATCTCCGCGCCCTCGCCCGCCGCATGCATTGCCGCCACCGCCGCGGGGTCGCAGAGTGCGGCCATGGCGATCCGGTCGAGGCACGCCGTCAGCACCGCCTCGATCACCGTCATCACGTCCGAGGTGCCGCCCGAGCCCACATTGTCGGCGTGGTCGAGCAGAATTGCCGGGGCCTTGTTCGCCGCCCGCGCCGTCTCGACCGCCGCCCGCAGCCCCCGCGGGCGGTAGACCAGCTCCTCGCGGGCCTCCCAGGCCCGGGCCAGCAGCCGGTCGCGCGCCGCCTCCGCCTGCGCCAGGTCGCCGTCGGCGACCGTTATCACCGAGAGGCCGGCATGATGGACATCGACCATCGGAAAGCCGCCCAGCACCGTCGCCGCCAGCATTCCCGGCGCCGCCTCCTCTCCCCGGGCCGCCTCCTGCAGCGATTTCATCGGTTCGTCCGCCGTCCCCATGCGCAGGGTCTGCGCCAGGATCGGCGCCGCACCCCAGGCCATCACCGGATCGGAGCGGCCCTCGATCTTGTCCCACAGAACGGCGCCGATCCGCCGCCCGACCTCGTACATGTCGGTATGCGGATAGGTTTTGTAACCGATGATCGCATCGGCGTTCTCGACCATCGCGGCGGTGCAATTTGTGTGCATGTCCAGGGTCACCGCCAACGGCAGGTCGGGTGCGATTTCCCGCACCCGGCGCAGCAACTCGCCCTCTCCGTCGGCAACATGCTCGGCCGTCATCGCCCCGTGCAGGTCGAGGAACACCGCATCGACAGCGCCTGCGCGCAACGGTGCCAGGATCCATTCGCAGAGCTGCTCGTAGGTTTCCTCCTCGACCAGCCCACTTGGCATCGCCTCGGCAATCAGCGGGCAGACGATCTCGGCACCATGCTCGTCCGCCAGATCGAAATAGGCCGACACCGGCATCGCGGTCCCGCGGTAGGCGGCAAGCGCGGCCTCGTCACGGTAGAGCCCCCAGCCCTCGAATCTCGCCATGCCGGTGGGCACCGGCGAGAACGAGTTGGTCTCGTGTTTCATCATTGCCGCGAGAATGCGCATCGCCGTTCTCCCCGTGCCGGGCCGCCGCAACCGGAGGATGTCGGCAGATTGCAGGCCGTCGCCGAGCCGCGTCAACACTGCCAAATCAGGTGGAGGATATCCGCACATTGCAGACCGTTGCTGAGTAGCGTCAACACGGCCAAGGTGGCTAACAGGGAAAATAGCCAAAGCGGTTGACAGGGAAATATGACGCTGCGTTAATCCGCTAATCGGGAACCTTCGGTAAAGCCGACCCGGCTGAAAACGAACCGAAATTCTCAGGGAGGAACCTCAAATGCGACGTTGGACAAAACGCCAAGCGCTGGCAGCGGCGATCCTTGCCGTCCCGCTAGCCATCGGAACGGCCGGCACCCCGATGCAGGCTGCTGCCGAAACTGTGCTGCGGGTCATCCCGCATGCGGATCTGAAGAACCTCGATCCGATCTGGACCACGGCCTACATCTCGCGCAACCACGGCTACCTGATCTACGACACGCTGTTCGCGATGGACGAGAGCTTCAAGCCGCAGCCGCAGATGGTCGATAGCTGGGAGGTCTCCGACGACGCCCAGACCTGGACCTTCACGCTGCGCGACGGGCTGAAGTTCCACGACGGGGCGCCGGTCACATCGGCCGATGTGATCGCCTCGCTGGAGCGCTGGGGCAAGCGCGACGGCATGGGCCAGCAGCTTTTCGGGGCAATCGACAGCCTCGAGGCGAAGGACGACACGACCTTCGTGATGAAACTCAACTCTCCCTACGGACTGGTGCTCGAGTCGATCGGCAAGATCTCGTCGAACGTGCCCTTCATCATGCCCGCGCGGGTCGCCGCAACCGATCCCTTCGAGCAGATCACCGACTTTATCGGCTCGGGGCCGTTCGTTTTCCAGAAGGACGAGTGGGTGCCCGGCTCGAAGGTCGTCTACACGAAGTTCGAGGATTACGTGCCGCGTTCCGAGCCGCCCTCGGCAGCCTCGGGCGGCAAGATCGCCAAAGTCGATCGGGTCGTGTGGACCTATTTCCCGGATCAGTCCACGGCGATGAACGCGCTGCTGGCCGGCGAGGTCGATTACTTCGAAGCACCTCTCAACGACCTGATGCCGATCCTCAGCGCCAACCCCGACGTCGTGGTCGAGATCAACGACCCGCTCGGCAACATCGGCTTTGCCCGCTTCAACAGCCTGCTGCCGCCCTTCGACAACGCGGATATCCGCCGGGCGGCGATCATGGCGATGAAGCAGGAGGACTATATGGCGGCGGCGGTCGGCGACCAGAAGTTCTGGAAGACCTGCTACTCGGTCTACCCCTGCGGCACACCGCTGGCCAACGAGGTCGGCTCCGAGGTCATCAAGACGGCCGATATCGACAAGGCGGCCGCGGCGCTGAAGGCGGCCGGCTATGACGGCACGCCGGTGGTGATCATGCAGCCCACCGACATACCGCTGCTGTCGGCGTTCTCGCTGGTGACCGCGGAGAAGCTGCGCAAGATCGGCATGACCGTCGAAGTCCAGGCGATGGACTGGTCGACCCTGACCTCGCGGCGCGCCATGCGTGACCCGGTTTCCGAGGGCGGCTGGAACATGTTCCACACTTGGTGGATCGGCGCCGACGTGATCGACCCGATGTCGATCGCGTTCTCCGGCAGTCCCGACAAGGGCTGGTTCGGCTGGCCCTCGGACGAGGAGCTTGAAAAGGCACGCACCGCGTTCGCCCTGGCCGGAAACCTCGAGGAGAAACAGGCGATCGCCAAGACGGTGCAGGAGCGGCTCTGGGCTATCGGCGCCTCCGGTCATCTTGGCCAGTTCTTCGTGCCGGTCGCCTACCGGAAGAATGTCACCGGGCTGATCAAATCTCCGGTCCAGTTCTTCTGGAACATGTCGGTCGAGTAAAAAAACCGTCACGGCCCGGCCGCGCGCGCGGCCGGGCCAACTTGTCAGGAAACCGGCCATGCTGCGTTACATCGTGATGCGTATTCTCGCGACAATCCCCGTGATGGTGGTGGTCGCGGTATTCGTCTTCCTGATGCTGCGCCTCGCGCCCGGCGATCCGGCGGCGGTCATCGCCGGCGACTATGCAACGGCCGAGGATGTGGCCCGGATCCGCGAGAAGCTCGGCCTGAACGAATCGATCCCGGTCCAGTTCATGACCTGGATCGGCACGCTCGTCCGAGGCGATCTGGGCACCTCGATCTTTTCCGGCCTGCCGGTGACCACCCTGATCGGGCAGCGCATCGGGCCCACACTGATGCTCGGTCTGACCACAATCATCTTCGCGGTTCTGGTGGCGGTTCCGCTGGGCACCCTGGCGGCCTGGAAATCCGGCAGCCTGATCGACCGGTTCGTCATGCTGTTCTCGGTCGGCGGGTTCTCGGTGCCGGTCTTCGTGCTCGGCTACATGCTGATCTATGTCCTGGCGATGGAGCTGAAATGGCTGCCGGTGCAGGGCTACAAGAGCATGTTCGAGTTCGGCATCCTGGCCTTCCTGCGCCACATCACCCTGCCGGTCCTGACCCTGAGCGTGATCTTCATCGCCCTGATCGCCCGGATGACCCGGGCCACGGTGATGGAGGTCCTGGAGGAGGACTATATCCGCACCGCC
>Ga0114950_10004539_pt1 | contig 10787 bp, 6 predicted proteins | sample N075metaG_FD_83503 | JGI IMG/M metagenome (GOLD analysis project Ga0114950, IMG submission 83503) | Deep subsurface microbial communities from Kermadec Trench to uncover new lineages of life (NeLLi) - N075 metaG | ecosystem: Environmental > Aquatic > Marine > Ocean trench > Sediment | place... | reverse complement strand
TTCTTCGATCCGGAGCGGCGCGCCTTTCACCCGGCGGAGATGGCGGCGACCGACCCGGCCCTCGCCGCGAAGCTCCCGCCGCTCGTTCGCGCGGGCGAGCCGGCCGGCACCCTCGCTCCGGAAGGCGCCGAGCTGCTCGGCCTGCGCGAGGGTGTGCTCGTCAGCGCCGGCGGCGGCGACAACATGCTGAGCGCCATCGGCAGCGGCGCCACCCGCCCCGGGGTCGTCGTCGTGAGCCTCGGCACGTCGGGCACCGTGTTCACCCACAGCGACCGGCCCGTCGTCGACCCGGAGGGGGGCATCGCCCCGTTCTGCAGCTCGGACGGCGGCTGGCTGCCACTCCTCTGCGTGATGAACCTCACCGGCGTGACCGAAGAGGTGAAGCGCGCGTTCGGCGCGGACACCGCGCAGCTCACGGAGGAGGCGCGGCGCGTCGCGCCGGGCTGCGAAGGTCTGCTGTGGCTGCCTTACCTCCAGGGCGAGCGCGTGCCCGACCTGCCCTCGGCCACGGGCACGCTGCTCGGGATGCGCCCCGGCCACCTCCGGCCGGGCGTCCTCTTCCGCGCCGCGATCGAGGGCACGAGCCTGAACCTCGCCTGGGGCGTCGCACGGATGCGCGCCCTCGGAATCGCGGTCGAGGAGGTGAACCTCGTCGGTGGTGCCGCGCAGAACGAGCTGTGGCGCAGCGTGCTCGCCGACGTCCTCGGTTGTCCCGTCGCGCCCCTCGCGGAGCCCGAGTCGGCCGCGTTCGGCGCGGCCCTGCAGGCGCTCTGGACCCTGCGGCGAAGCCACGGCGAAGACGTCACCGCCGACGCGGTCGCGGCGCCGTTCATCAGCCACGGCGGCGAGCCCACCAAGCCGGACCCGGAGCGGAGCGCGCTCTACCGCGGCATGGGGCTGCGCTTCCGCGCGGAGGTGCGCCGCTTGTACGACGTGGAGTGAACCGGATCGTTCATGCCGGAGGCTTGGCTTCGGCGGCCGCCTGTTCGCGGCTGAACAGGGCGAGGGCCGCGAGCCCGATGCCGACGGCGAACCAGAGGGTGCAGAGTCGGATGAGGATGGTGGCAGAGGCGGCTTTTGCGCGGGCGGCCTCGGGCGCCACGCCCAGCAGGCGGTAGCGCGCGTCGAGGAGCCCGGAGAGGGTGCCCTCCGTCACGCCGAGGCCGCCGGGGAACAGGATCAGCACGGCGCCGGCCACGGCCGAGAGCGCGAAGGCGTAGATGGCGAAGAGCAGCGGGAGCTCGCCGCCCGCGAGGGCGTTCGCGATCAGCCAGAACCCGAAGCACTCGAGGCTCCAGCCGAAGGTCGCCACGATGGTAGGGACGATCAGCTCGCGCGGCGTCAGGAGCACGCGCGCGCTTTCGAACGCGCCGCGAGCCCTCTGCGCGAGCTTTGGAGCGACTCGGCCTGGGAGCGGGAGGCGCTCGAGGAGGTCGCACGCAAGGCCGGCGAGCCGCTCGGAGCAGAACACGGTGAGGAGCACGCCGCACAGTCCCAGTGTCGACCAGAAGATCCACGCGTTCTCGGGCACGGTCGCCAGCCCCCCGATGCCGACGAGGGCGAGCAGTGCGAGCAGGTCGGTGAAGCGCTCGGCGACGACGATCGGCGCGCTGACGTGCACCGGTGTGCCGTCGACCCGGCGGATGAGGAACGACTTGAACGCTTCGCCCATCTTGCCCGGCGTCACGGTCAGCGACAGTCCCGCGAGGTAGATCAGGAACGAGGTCCGCCGGCCCATGCGGATGCCGAGCAGGCCCCGGTAGCGCTCCCAGCGCGCGAATCGCACGACGTAGTTCAGGAAGGAGAGCCCCATCGCCGCGGGGACGAGGATGAAAGGGAAGTCCGCGAGCGCCGCCCCGATCGCGCCGGCGTCCGCCCAGAGCACCATCCCCGCGTACACGAGGAGGCCCAGGAAGATTCCGATGAAGAGCCGGGTCCGGAGCGTCTTCGAGCTCGGAGCCGCGCGCCGTGGCTCCCCTTCCGGCGGGTCGTTCAAGGCTGCGCGGCGGGGACCGCTTCCTCTTCCGGCGCGGGCTCCGATCGACGGCCGAAGACGAAGATGATCACCACGATCGTCGCGATGCCGAGCGCGAGCCCCGCGTAGGGCGAGAGTTCCAGGAACGTGCACGGGAGGTAGCCCGCGAGGAGCGCCACGAGGCACGTCATGAGCGCGTACGGGGCTTGTGTCCGCACGTGGTCGATGTGGTCGGAGGCCGAGGAGATCGAGGACATCACGGTCGTGTCCGAGATGGGGGAGCAATGGTCGCCGAAGATCGCGCCCTCGAGCACGGCGCCGATCGAGAGGATCATGAGCGTGTGTCCGCCGAGGGCCGTGGGCTCGCCGAGGTTGAACGAGAGCCCGACGACGAGCGGGAGCAGGATGCTCATCGTGCTCCACGAGGAACCCGTCGAGAATGCGACGACCCCCGAGAGTACGAACAGGATGCCGGGCAAGAGGGCGTAGGGCACGGCGTCGCCGAGGAGCACCGACAGATAGGAGGCGGTCCCGAGCGTCCTGCAGACCCCACCGATCATCCACGCGAGGTACAAGATGACGATGGCGATGCCCATCGAGCGCAGGGTGACCCAGGCTGACGTGAGGATGTCCCGGCGCAGACCGGCGGCGAAGGCGATCACCGCGGCGAGTCCGAGTCCGGACGCCGCGCCGATCATGAGCGGCTTCGAGCCGCTGCCGTCGTACAGGACCTGCGCGAGGCCCGGCAGCGACAGCAGGTCGATCGCGCCGGAGAATGCGCCGCCCACGCGGGCGATCTCGAGCAGGGTCACGCCGATGAAGGCCGCGAGCGGCCAGAGCGCGCGCCAGGCGCGCGGCTCCACGCCTGCGGCAGGCTCGAGGGCGGTCGCCGCGGTCCCGACCATGGGCGTCGCGCCCTCGCGGAGGAGCCCGCCCTTCCGCGCACGTCGCTCGGCCGTGAGCATCGAGCCGAAGTCGCGCCCGGTGAAGACGATGAGGCCGACGAAGACGAGCGTGAAGATGCAATAGAACCGGTACGGCAGCGTCTCGATGAAGATCGCGTACCCGTCGCTCGCCGCGAGCCCGACGTCGGGCAACTGGGCGCTGAACGTGGACACCTCGAACGCGATCCAGGTGCTGAAGATCGAGAGCCCCGCCACCGGGGCGGCGGTGCTGTCGACGATGTAGGCGAGCTTCTCACGGGAGATGCGGAACTTGTCCGTCAGCGGGCGCATCGTCGAGCCGACGAGGATCGTGTTCGCGTAGTCGTCGAAGAACACCGCGAGGCCCATGAGGTACGTCGCGATCTGCGTGTGCCGGACGCTCGTCGCCGCGCGGGAGATCAGGTCCATGAGGCCGCGGATGCCTCCCGACCGCGTGAGCACGCCGACCATGGCGAGCATGAAGATCACGAACAGGATGATGAACGTGCGCTCCGAGTCGCCGAACTCTCCCCATAGATAGGTGGTGAAGACGCTCGGCAGGCCGGCCGTGACGCTCCCGAGCGCGCCGGCGCCCGTGGCGTACTGCGCGAGGATGGCGCCGGCCAGCACGCCCGCGAAGAGCGCGAGCACGGGCCGCCGGAACAGGACCGCGAGCAGGATGGCGACGATCGGCGGGAACAGGCTGGCGCGCGTCGGTGCGGTCCAGTCCACTTCGGCGTGGACGGGTGTCTCGCCCGGCGGCGCGACCGCGAGGCGCAGGGTCCCGGGACCGAGGGTCACGGTGAAGTCCGCGCCGTTCGCTACGGGGCTCCGCGTCCCCTCGATCACGAGCTCCCCCATGTCGTCACCGGCGCCCGCGGCGGTCGCGCGCAGTTTGCGCCGGATCGAGTCGCGTGCCATCGATGCCAGGACGGGATCTCCGGCGGGTTCCGTGGCGGAGGTCACGCGCACGTCGCCGAGGCGTACGACAGTTGCGCCGTCCGGGTTCCTGGTCGTGGCGGAGCTCGCGAGGAGCGCTTCGATGAGCGTCCGCTCTGCCCCGGAGCTCGCTTCGGGCCTCACGACGGACGCGTCGAGCAGTTCTCCGACACCGAGCGCGGCGAGTCGCCCCTCGCCCGGCACGGGCAGCAGGAAGAGAGCGGCGACGAGGCCCGCGAACGCGAGCAGGCTGAGGATGCGAATCACCCCGGGGATCTTAGGGGTCTCGCCCCCCCCGCGGCAACGGCGCGAACCGGTCGGACCTAACCGCGCGGCTTCGAGCCGGTTTCCAGAGGAAAGCGGGTAGAGGTCGTGGGGTTCGGTATGGTTCCACCCGCCATGGATCCCGCCGTCCCGCCGCTCCTGCTGCTCGTGTCCCCGTGGATGGGTTCGGACGGCCTCGAGTACCTGGGGCTGGGGATCCTGCTGGTGTCGCTGGCGATCCTGCTCGTGCTCTACTCGCTCGCCTCGCGACTTCGCCGGCCGGACGAGCTCCTCGAGCGGCTCCAGCACCTGGAGCGGATCGAGGCCACCCTCGACCGGATCGCCGAGCAGCACGCCGAGCTCGACCTGCGGCGCCTCGAGCACACGTTGCTCGACATCCGCGCGGCATTGCGGCAGGCGGACGAGCGCTCGGCCGCGCTGGCGGATTCGATCGAGCAGTCGCGCGACGCGTCGGCGGGGCCGGACGGGCTGTCCGCTGCGGGCTCGGCGGCCGGGCTCGCCGACCGTGTGACGAACAGGCTCATCGCCCTGGGCTTCGAACAGATCGAGATCCTCACGCCGCTCGAGGAGCTCGAGGCCTTCGCGCTCGTGGACGGCGAGGTCATCGTCGAAGCGCGTCGGGCGGGTGCGCTCCACAAGGGCCGGCTCGCCATCCGGGACGGAGGCATCGCCGACGTGCACCTGCGCGCTTCCTACGGAGTCTTTCCCTGATCACGCCATCCCATCGCCACCCCCATGACCACCGGTACCGGACCATGACCGCGGGCAGCACCGTCACCACCATCGAACGTCTCGGCGAGCACGTCGGGCAGACCGTCACCCTGCGCGGCTGGATCTACAACCGCACCTCGAAGGGCAAGCTGCACTTCGTCCGGCTCCGTGACGGCACGGGCATCGCGCAATGCGTGGTGTTCAAGGGCGGCGTGTCCGAGGAGCTGTTCGAGGCCGTCGGCGCGGCGGGCCAGGAGTCGAGCCTCGTCCTCACCGGCGAAGTCAAGGCCGACGCGCGCGCGCCGGGCGGCTTCGAGCTCGGCGTGTCGGACGGGCGGGTGCTCCAGGCGGTGCAGGACTACCCGATCACGCCCAAGGAGCACGGCACGGACTTCCTCCTCAGCCGCCGGCACCTCTGGCTGCGCTCGAAGCGCCAGTGGGCGATCCTGCGCATCCGCGACGCGATCATCACGGCCATCCGGGGCTTCTTCGACGAACGCGGGTTCGTGTGCATCGATTCGCCGATCTTCACCCCGGCCGCCTGCGAGGGCACGAGCACGTTGTTCGAGGTCGACTACTTCGGGGACACGGCGTTCCTCACGCAATCGGGACAGCTCTACGCGGAGGCCTCCGCCATGGCGTTCGGCAAGGTCTACACCTTCGGGCCGACGTTCCGCGCGGAGAAGTCGAAGACGCGCCGCCACCTCACCGAGTTCTGGATGATCGAGCCCGAGATGGCCTTCGCCGACCTCGCCGACGTGATGGACCTCGCCGAGGACATGATCTGTCACATCGTCCAACAGGTGCTCGAGCGGCGGAAGCCCGAGCTGGAGGTGCTCGAGCGCGACAGCTCCAAGCTCGAGTGCATCCAGAAGCCGTTTCCCCGCATGACCTACGCCGCGGCCGGGGAGATCCTGGCGGCGCACCCCGATTCGAAGTTCGTCGCGGGCGAGGATTTCGGCGCCCCGGACGAGACGATCCTGTCGGAGCTGCACGACCGGCCCGTGATGATCACGAACTACCCGGCCGAGGTGAAGTCGTTCTACATGAAGCGTTCCGAGGACGGCGCGACCGCGCTCTGCGTGGACATGATCGCGCCCGAGGGCGTGGGGGAGATCATCGGCGGCAGCCAGCGCGAGGACGACTACGAGACGCTCCTCGCGCGGATCGAGGCCCAGGACCTGCCGCGCGAGCACTTCGAGTGGTACCTCGACCTGCGCCGGTACGGCAGCGTTCCGCACGCGGGCTACGGCCTCGGTCTCGAGCGCACCGTCGGCTGGATCTGCGGCGTGGAGCACGTCCGTGAGACATCGCCGTTCCCGCGCATGATGACGCGGATCGAGCCGTAGTCCGGAACCGACAGTACTGGCGGCTCCAGACCATGGCTCCAGACCATGGGGCCAGACCATCGGGCCAGACCATCGGGCCAGACCATCGGGCCAGACTATCGGGCCAGACTATCGGGCCAGCAGCCCCTCGAGCCGGCGCGCCTCCGCTGCCTGGTGCGCGACAGAACCGTCGGGGCGGAACGCACACTCGACGCCGGCTCGCAGGGACAACGCTTCGGCTGCGCGCGTCTTGGCCCAGGCCAGCGTCTGGGTCGGGGTCCAGTCCGGCGGCGCGAGCGCTTCGTCGTGGGTCATCGCGCGCAGGACGGAGAGGAGCCACGGGATCACGGCCTCGCGTCCCGCGAGCAGCGCGCTGCGCGCGCACTCGACGCGCACCTCGAGGTCGGGGTGTGGGCGTTCGCCGACGACGAGCGCCTCGAGTCGCTCGGGCACGCGCGAGTCTCCGGCGCGGCCCGCGAGGGCGGCCGCGGCGACGACGTCGCCGGCATCCATGGGACGGGAGGGCGCCTCTGCCCGTTGCTCGAGCCGTTCGAGCAGGACGCGCGTTGCCCCTGGGGTGCGGCAGTAGGCGAGTAGGACGGCCGCGCGCACGGCCCTTCGGTCCTGGCCTGCCAGGGCCGTGCTCAGGGTGGCGAGGCTCTCCGTGGTGAAGACGACCGCTCCGGCGGCTTCGCTCCACGCCGCGATCGCGCGCTCGAATCCGAAGGGGCTCAGGGTGTCCCAGCCCGCCGGCAGATCGCTCCGCCCCGCCGCGTGCGGCGCTGAGGTGGCGGCGACGAGGGCCCGGATCTCGGGCGGCGTGGGGTCGTCAGCGGGCTCGGCCGCGGGCTCACCCCGGGCGGCGCAGGCCCCCATGAGGATGGCGGCGGCGAGTGCGCAGGGCGCTCCGCGGCGATGCGATCCGTGCGTGACTTGCAGCTCGAGCCGATGCACGGCTGCATCGTACGTCAACGGGGCAGGGGCACGAAGGCGCGGATCCCGCCGTCGTCGGAGATCCAGAGGCGTCCTTCCGGGAGCCCCGAGTGCGGCGCCTCCCAGGCGAGGTACTGGAATGCGCCCATGCGTGACACCGTGTAGCCCTCGTCGGGCGCGTCGCCCCGGAAGACGCGGAACACATCCTTGTCGGCTTCGACCACCCAGTCGTTCCACTTCGAATCGAGGCGGTTCTCCAGATCCGCCGCCAGGCGCAGCACGTTGAGGCCCGAGTGCGCGCCGAAGCGGTACTCGTCGTCGAGCCTCGTCGGCACGGCGTCATCGGTGAGCCTGGGCTTCAGGCGGGTCTTCCACGTCGCGAGGCGGCCGTCCTTGAGGAGCACCTTGACCACGTTCTGGGTCAGGTAGGGTCCGGACACGGGCGGGGACTTCAGCTTCCAGGCGCCCTCGATGCGGGCGCCGCCGTCCTCGGCGTCGAACATCCACGCGTCGCCGTCATCCGTCACGAGGAGCAGGAAGCCCGGGCGGCGCGGCAGGAACACCGGTGCGCGCGCGATCCCGGAGAGCGTGTCGATGTGGTTCTCCCAGAGGATGACGCCGCCGGGACCCACGCGCACGAGATGGCCCTTGCGGTCGACGATGATGTGATCCTCGTCCACGGCGACGGGCAGCGCGTCGACGCGTCCCTCACCGATCCACTGCCGGTCGGGCGTCCTCGACATGTAGACGAACCGATCGGCCGTGCCCTCGTACTCGAGCTCGACGTCGTCGTAGCCGGCGAGCGTGAGGGTCATCCTGGTCGTGTCCCCGACCTTCGTTTCGATCACGAAGGGCGTCTTGCGGACCCTGCCGCCATCGAGACTGACCTCGATACCCGAGGGGAAGCTCTCGACCGTCCACGGCAGCATGAACTCCTCGGGATTGTCGAGCTTGCTGGCGAGCACCTCGAAGGCCTGCTCGTGATCCCCCGCTGTCGCGAGCCGCCGTGCCTCGGTAACGGCAGCGTGCTTCTCCCGTAAGATCTGGAGCTCCTCCTCGAGCACCTTCTCGATCTTCCCGGTCGTGTCCAGGAGCAGGAGTTCGCGGTACTCCCGCAACGCACGGGCGAAGTCGCCGCTCTTGGCGTGCCCCTGGGCCTTGAGCAGCAGGTCGTTCTGTTCGCTCTGGTTCTTGACCTCGATGGCGCGCGCGATCTCGGTCTTGCGGAACTCCTCGCGCCCGCGGATGCGGGTCTCGAAGCCCTCGAGCGTCACCGTGAGCTGGTCGAGCTCCTCCGTGATCTCGGCGCCTTCCGCAACCGTTTGCACGGACTCGATCCGAGCCCGGATCTCACTCTCTCCGGCCGCCTGCGAGGCCGAGCCGACGAGCGGGGGGCCCAGATCCTCCAGGTCGAGCAGGATGCTGTCGGCGATCGCCGTGTAGAGCACCTCCGACTCAGGCCACGTCTCGGTGAGGTGCTTGAGTCGCGGCGGCTTGGGCAGCTCGAGCGCGAGGCGAAGGCCCGCCGCCAGATCCGCCCCGTTGCACATCGTGTGCGCCTCGGCGAACCGGGAGCTCCACTCGGCGCGCACGCGGATGTCCTCCCCCCGCTCCTGGTCGACGATGAGCCCACGCACCCTGGCGACCTCCTCCGTGGACTCCCCGTGGAAGTACTGGTCGAGCAGCGCCCATGCCGCGGCGGGATTCCCGACGAGCGCGCGCACCTCCTCCAGCTTGTCATAGCGCGCCTGGTCGGACCGGACCTTCACGGCCGCTCCCAGGGCGATGATGCCCACGGCCGCGAGGCTCACGACCACCTGTTTCCTGTACTTGAAGAGCCCCTTCCCGGACCGCCGCGCGCGCGCCAGCAGTTGGCGGCACTCCCGGTTGGTCGGATCGGCCTCCACGAGGAGGCGCAGGGCTACCGCGGCGCGGTCGATCGAGCCGAGCTCGAGCATCTGCGTCGCGCCGGCGACGATCCACGGCCCCGCTTCGATGGGGAACCCCGCCATGACGAGGCCCTGACCGATCTCGAGTTGGATGCCGGGCTGCGAGGGCTCGCGCCGCGTGGCGATCATGAGCAGCGGGCCCGTGCGCTCCGGGAACCCCGCGTCCCGGAACTCGCGCACGAGGTCCAGGAGCTGGCGCAAGTCGGGCAGCCCTTCGTCGCTCTGGTCGCGGTACTCGCAGATGATCCGGTGGAATCGCCCGATCCTGTCCGTGGGGTAGATGCGGCACGCTTCGGTCCAGTGCACGACGGCCGCCGCCGGATTGAGCATCCGGTGGTCCATCCTCCGCAGGAGCGTGCGGACGTCGGACGGGGCCATGGCGTGCAGCGCCGCCGTGAGGCGTCCGGCGAGCCACTCGTTGGAGAGCGCCTCGGCCTCCTGCTCCCCGACCGGGCCGGGCTCACCGTCGCGGCACCAGCTCGTCAGGCGGCTCGACGCGCGGGAGAAGTTCTTCCGCGCCAGCTCGTACAACGCGAGGCTCAGCACTTCCTGCGAGTCCGCGAGCCGGAGCGTGCCGGCCAGGACCTGTTGCGCCACCGCCGACGTGCACTGGCGCAAGGGCCAGCCGACGCGATCGGCGATCTCGCAGATCGTCGAGTTGCCGTTGCACTGGCCCAGGAACTGCTCGAGTGTCCCTTCGGCGGAGTCGGGGTCGATGGCTACTGGAACGTGGTCGCCGTGGAGGCTCCTCGAACCCGGCACGCTGTCGAGCTCGTCCGTGAGCCGGGCGTACTCGAGCAGCAGGACCTCGACCTGCATGCCGTCGCAGTAGATCCCCGCGCTCTCGCCGTCCGGATCCTCGGGCGTGGAAATCTTGGTGGGGATCTTGCCCGGGTCGAACCGGAAGTGGACGCCGTCCCCGTCGAGCAGGCAGAACAGTATCTCGAGTCGATCTGCCCGCGCGATTTCCGCCATGCGCAGGTAGTCGACGCGGAAGTGTGGATCGTCCGTCCACGCGTTGCGCACCCGCTCGCGCCAACCCTCGACGGCTTCGTCGTTGCCGGGCAACAAGTGGAGCGTGCCATTGTCCAGACCGAGGACGCACCGCAACCCGGACTTGGAAGAGAGGGTGAGGACGCCCTCTTTTCTGCCGCGTGCGAGACCCTGGAGGAGCTCGGCAAGGCCGATCCCCCTGACATCTCCTTGGAAACTCATGGGAACGCGGACCTTATCGGCGCGATGAGAGCGCTGGCTGAGCGCGATTCGCGCAGAAAACGCCCGGTCACGGCCGCTCGGATGCACATCCTGATGATCATCCGGAAACGCTTTCGCACCGTGCGTGCGGAACGTCCGTTCGAGAAGCGTTCAGGCGCTCTCGCCGGTCTCCGCGGCGCGGCGGATTCGTTCGAGATCCGCGGGCCGATCCAGATCGTCCAGGGTGGCGAGGGCCGAAACGTCCACGGACAGGAGCGGATCCGCCCGTGCGCGCAGCTGCTTGAGGGGCGTGTTCGGAGTCATCCCCGCCAGTTGCCCGAGCAGCCCGCGCCCCAGGACGACGGGGTGCCCGAACCGGCCGTGCGCGAGGAGCCGCTGCGGCAGCGTCCCCGAGTAGCGCGGCCCCAGCCAGCCGTCGGCCGGCGAGCCGGCGTCGATCCAGGCCGCGAGGAGTGCCGTGAACACCTCCGCGGGCACGAGCGGACAATCGACCGGTGCGAGCACGAGGTCGCGCCCCGGCAGCTCGCGC
>Ga0114950_10004538_pt1 | contig 10787 bp, 9 predicted proteins | sample N075metaG_FD_83503 | JGI IMG/M metagenome (GOLD analysis project Ga0114950, IMG submission 83503) | Deep subsurface microbial communities from Kermadec Trench to uncover new lineages of life (NeLLi) - N075 metaG | ecosystem: Environmental > Aquatic > Marine > Ocean trench > Sediment | place... | reverse complement strand
TCCCAACCCGTTGAGAAATGCGGGCATCCGGGCCAACCGCTTCCGGCGCCTAGGTATCGGGGTTCGCAGAGGCGCGCGTATCCAAGGCGCGCGCCGAGAGGGCCCCCGGAGGCGTACTTCAGTACGTCGGAGGGGGACCGAACAAGCGCAACGCCGGAGACGCGTGCCTCTGCGGCACCCCTTCCTCTCGATGCTACCCTCAGGACATGCGCCTACCCGTCATCGGCACCCGCAAACAGCGCCCGGTAACCATCGAGGACATCCTCGAGAGCATGTCCGGGCGGGACTCGGAGCAGGACCGTGAGCTGGTGCGGCGGGCCTACGAGTTCTCCGACCGGGTGCATGCGGGGCAGGAACGTGTGTCCGGTGAGCCCTATCTAATCCACCCCATGGCGGTGGCCAAGATCCTCGCGGAGCAGGGGCTCGACGCCATCTCCATCTCGGTCGGCCTGCTGCACGACGTTCTCGAGGATACCCACGCCGGGCCGGCGGAGATCGGGGAGGAGTTCGGCGACGAGGTCCTCAGGCTGGTCGAGGGCGTCTCCAAGATCAGCAAGATGAGCTTTCGGACGCGCGAGCAGGAGCAGGCGGAGAACTTTCGCAAGCTGTTGCTGGCGATGGTCGAGGACATTCGCGTTTTGCTGGTGAAGCTTGCCGACCGGCTGCACAACATGCGTACGCTGGAGCATCTCTCGCCGGAGCGGCAGGAGCGCAACGCGCGTGAGACCACCGAGATTTACGCGCCGCTGGCGCGCCGCCTGGGCATGGGGCGCGTGCAGGCCGAGCTCGAAGACCTTGCCTTCGAGTACTCGGAGCCGGAGACCTACACCGAGCTGGTGGTGGAGGTCGAGAGCCAGCCACGGGTGCGGCGGGCGTTCATCAACCGGGTGCGGTCGCGCATCGAGCAGGAGCTCCAGGGGCAAGGCATCGAGGCGCGCGTGGAACATCGTGTCAAGGGACTTGCCAGTCTGCACCGCAAGCTAATGCGCCAGGATCGCGGGCTCGACCGTATCTACGACGTGGTGGCGTTCCGCATCATCACTGATTCGGTGAAGAACTGCTACGCAGCGTTGGGGTTCGTGCATGGTCTCTGGCGGCCGGTTCCGGGGCGCTTCAAGGACTTCATCGCCATGCCCAAGCCCAACATGTACCAGTCGCTGCACACCACGGTGATCGACGAGGGACAGCCGTTCGAGCTGCAGATTCGTACCGAACAGATGCATCAGGTGGCCGAGGAGGGCATTGCGGCGCACTGGCTCTACAAGGAAGGGCGCAGCGGACGCACCGCCGATGAGCACCAGTTCCAGTGGTTGCGGCAGATTGTCGACTGGCAGCGGGAGATCCCCGATGCGCGCGAGTTTCTATCGTCGCTGAAGCTGGACCTGTATCCGGGCGAGGTCTACGTCTTTACCCCCAAGGGTGAGGTCAAGGTGTTCCCGGTGGGCGCCACGCCGATCGACTTCGGCTACGCCGTGCATACCGAGGTTGGGCACCATTGCACCGGGGCGAGGATCAACGGCGGCCTGGTGCCGCTGCGCACGCAACTGAGCAATGGTGACATCGTCGAGATCATCACCAGCACCAACGGTCGGCCGCGTCGCGACTGGCTGCGCCTGGTAAAGACGTCGCGCGCGCGCAGCAAGATCAGGGCGCACATCAACCGGCGTGAGCGTGATCGCAGCATCGAGGTGGGTCGCCGCATCTGTGACAAAGAACTGCGCAAGTACGGCCTCAACCTGAAGAAAGCCATGGCTTCGGGGGATTTCGACGACATCGCTTCGCACTTCGGGCTTGCCAAGGGCGAGGATGTTCTCGCCGGCGTCGGCTACGGCAAGATCTCTGCCAAGCAGGTAGCGGCACGACTGTTGCCGCCCGAGCAACTCGAAGGAATCGTGCCCGAGCCCAAGAAGGGGCTCATTCCCGAGACCGTTCGCCGCGTCTTGGGGTGGGGCGACGAGTCGGTGGTCAACGTCGAGGGGATGGACGACATCCTGGTGGCGCGGGCGCGGTGCTGCGATCCGATCCCCGGTGAGCCCATCGTCGGCTATGTCACCCGCGGCAAGGGTGTTTCTGTGCACGCCGCCGACTGTTCCAACGTCGAGCAGCTGCTGATGAATCCCGAGCGGCAGGTTGCGGTGGCGTGGGGCACGCCCAAGGGCAGCACGCAGCCCGTCACGCTGCACGTTGAGGTCGAGGACCGCCGCGGGCTGCTGGCCGAGATCACCTCGCTGATCTCGGAGGCCAAGACCAATATCCGCCAGATCGAGACGCGCATGGAGGAGGGACGCGGTCGCATCAACTTGATCGTCGATGTTGCCGACGTGGCGCACCTACAGCGCATCAAGCAGGTCGTACGAAAGATCCCCGGGGTGTCGCGTATTGATCGCGCGGGAACCCGCTGACCGCGGCGATTGCCGCCCTTTCCCACCAAGCCCGAACTGGCAACGGGTGGCGTAGCTCGCGCCGTAGCCACGCCGCAATAGCCACCTGGTACGAGGCTCGGGCCCGCAGGAGGAACACACTGTGAGCGTACATGAAGTGATTCGAACAGACGCCAGCCCGTCCGCCATTGGGCCCTATTCCCAGGCCATCAAACTTCCGCTGGGCGACAAGTCATTGGTCTTCGTCGCCGGCCAGATCGCGCTCGATCCGGCCACCGGTGAGCTTGCCGGTGGCTCGGTGGGGGAGCAGACACACCGTGCCATGCAGAACGCCAAGGGTATCCTCGAGGCTGCCGGCAGTAGCCTCGACCGCGTCGTCAAGACGACCATTTTCCTCACTTCCATGGACGACTTCGTCGAGGTGAACGAGGCCTACGGCAGTTACTTCGACGACGCGCCGCCAGCGCGCGCCACCGTTGCCGTCTGCGGCCTACCCAAGGGCGTCGACGTGGAGATCGAGGTGCTTGCTTACTGCTGATCAGGCGGCGGCACCAACCACGGCCCGCCATCCGTTGCCAGCTTGGCGACCCTTGTGCCGCGCTGATGCAAGAACAGCGAGAGGCGGCGAATAGGGTTCGGGTTGTGCGAGATGTGTGTTATGTTCCGGTCCGCTGATCAATACTGCGCGTGAATGGCTTGACATTAGCCCCACGGATGCCGAAGACTATGGCTGCCAGGGGCACTGGTCGAAGGGTGAGCTCATGTTTGGGCGTACCAAGGGAATCATCGGGCTGGACATCGGCTCGCATGCGGTAAAGCTGGTCGTGTTGAAACCGCAGCGCGGTGACCTTCCGTACGAGCTGACACATTTCGGAGTTGCCGAACTACCCAGCGAATCGATCGTCGAGGGTGCCGTCGTGCGCCCGGGCGATGTCGCCCAGGTCATCCGCGATCTGCTGGTCAACAACAAGATCAAGGGGTCGCGCATCGCCATAGCGGTTTCCGGCCACGCGGTCATTGTCCGGCGCGTCACCATGCCGCGCATGGAAGAGGAAGAGCTGCGCGAGTCGATCGTCTGGGAGGCGGAGGAGTACATCCCCTTCGACGTCGACGACGTCAACCTCGACTTCGCCATCCTCGACGAGAACGAAGAAGCCAACGAGATGGACGTGGTGTTGGTCGCCGCCAAACGCGACCGCATCGAGGAGTTCATGGCGGTCATCGAGGAAGCCGGCCGCGAATCGGTGATTATCGATGTCGACGCGTTCGCGCTGCAGAACGCCTTCGAGCTCAGCTATCCGGAGCGCCAGAATGAGGACATTGCCCTGCTGAACATCGGCGCCTCGGTCATCAACGCCGCGGTTTTGGAGGAAGGGCGCCCGGTCTTCTGGCGCGACATTACGTTGGGTGTGCGCCAGTACGTGGCGGCGTTGCAGCGCGAGTTCATGCTCGATTACTTCGATGCCGAAGAGGTCTTGCGGCGAGCCGGCAGCGCCGCGCCTGCCGAACACGACCAGATGGACGCCGAACTCGGCGGTTGGGAAGCCGATACCGACGATGATTACAGCTCCGACGATGCTGGCGCCGAGGATACCCGTGAGGACACCCTCGCGGAGACCATCGCGGACGAGGCTCCGTTGGATGGTGGCGATGACGACGCGGCGGGCGGTATCCGCGATGCTTCCCGCGACCCGCGCGTACAGGAGATTGTCGGCGAAGTGTCCGAGCGCTTGATCACCGAAATCAAGAAGACCTTCGACTTCTATCATGCGCAGTCAATGCGTGAGCAGTTTGACTGCATTTTCCTGGCCGGCGGGGGCGCCCACGTCGCCGATCTGACGATGCGGCTGGAACAGCGCCTCGGCACGCCGGTCGAGTTACTCGATCCGTTGCGTCGGGTTTCGATCCCGAGCAAGTCTTTCGATCCCGAGTACGTGCGCAGCATGGCCCCGCAGGCGGCAGTCGCCGTAGGCTTGGCGATGCGCGGCGATACATAGAGTGGCGGGAGGCTGATCCGATGATCCGAATAAACTTACTTGGCCACGAGACGGTAAAGGTCAAACGCCGTTCGGTTCCTCAGTTCAGCATCGGTGGAAGCGATAACGTGCCGTTCCTCCTGGCGGTGGTGGGCGTCTTGACGATCGCGGCTGCTGGCTGGTGGTGGCAAAGCCGCGCCGCCGTCGCTGTGGATCTGCACCACGCGCAGGTGCTGGCCGAGCAGCAGCAGCTCGCCGCGACGACGGAGCGTGTGCGGGCGCTGGAGGACCGGCGCGCCGCCGTCGACCAGAAGCTTGGCGTCATCGTCGCCCTCAAGAGGAGCCAGAGGGGGCCGGTCTTGTTGCTCGACCAGATCAGCAAAGAGCTTTCCGACAGCTTATGGCTCACCAACCTGACGCTTTCCGGGGGCGACGTGACGATCATCGGCCAGGCGCTGTCGGAGAATTTTATTGCCGACTTTGCACAGAATCTTCGGTTGTCGTCGTTTTTTTCCGATACGGCCCTGATATCCACCGTGGACACCGGAAGTTCAATACGTTTCCAGCTTTCGACGCGCTTCGTTCCGTTGATGGCTCGGGAATCCCCGGAGTTGGGCGCCGGCGTTGGCGCCGCTCCGAACGGACGTTGAGGAGGACCCATGGCGCCTCAATTCAATGACATGTCGAAGCAGCAGCAATGGGGCATTATCGGCGGCATCTGCGTGGTGATCCTCGGCGCCTTCTACTGGTACTACTGGGCGCCCGCGACGGTGGCGACCACCGCGAAGCAGGCGCAGATCAACCAGATGCAGCTGGATAACGAGAGCACCAAGTTGATCGCCGGGCAGCTCGAGGAGCTCGAGGCCGAAGTGGAAACCATGGAGTCGCAGCTCGCCACGCTCGCCACTATTCTGCCCGAGGAGCAGGAGACCGACGTGCTGTTGCGACGCCTGCAAGCGGCGGCAGTCGACACCAACTTGAACTTACGTAGCTCCACCTACCAAGCCCCGATACTGCACGACTTCTACGCCGAGGGGCCGATCGAGCTCGACCTGGTCGGCAGCTTCCACGACCTGGCGATGTTCTTCGACCGGGTCAGCAAGTTCGGCCGCATTGTCACCGTCGGGCAGGTCACCATTGCAGCGTTGGCCGACGGTGGGGCCAACACGATCCAGGTGCAGTGCACCGCGAGCACTTTCTACTTCCTGCCGGAGGTCGAGGGGCCCGAGGACGCTGCGGCGAGCATGGGGGGATAAATGGCCATCGTCCTTCGCTTGCCCAAACGACCCGTGCGCGTCGCCGTAGCCGGCTTGGCGGTGGTTGCCTTGGGTGCGGGTGTCGCGGCGCAAACCAACTCGTTGGCGGCACCTGTCCCTGGCACGCAGATGCTCGATGGGGCGGTGTTGCCGCATGATATCTCGGTTGCTGCTGATTTCGATCGCGCTCCGCAGACCCGCGCCCGGCACCCGGAAGAAGAGCTTCTGGGCGCGCCAGAGCCGACTCCGCAAGTGACGCAGGCCGAGCCGGGTCAGGCCCTGCAGGGCCAGCAGGGGGAGCCGGGTGAAGGCCAGCAGGGTGAGCCGGGTGAAGGCGAGCAGGGTGAAGGCCAGCAGGGTGAGCAAGGTGAGGGCCAGCAAGGCGAGCCGCCGTCGACTGCCGGCGCTTCCGGCCAGGATTTGCTGACGCCGGCGGAGCGCGAAGCGCTGGCGCTGGTCGAGCAGATCATTCGCGAGCGGGAAGGCGCGCTCATGGGGGGCGACAGCGGCTACGACTCTGGCGGACGTCGCGATCCGTTCATGAGCCTGGTGCCCAACGACGCGGTGTCAGCCCCGACGGTACGCCCTTTTGGGTTGCCGGGTTTCTTGATCGGTGAGGTTGCCCTGAAAGCCGTCGCGTCGGCACGGGGTCGTTGGCACGCGATGGTTGTGGGCCCCAACCAGAGGGCCTATTTCCTTGTTGTCGGTACGCAGCTCTTCGACGGGCACGTCGTGGAAATCCGGCCCGGGGAAGTTATTTTCGAACAGGTAGTTGCCGACTTGACCGGCGCTCGGCGTACCCGGCCGGTGACCAAGCGTCTTCGCACGACCGCTGGAGGCGGGGAGACCCCGTAATGAAAGACGAAAACAGCATGAGCAGACGAACACACGGACCGCGGTGGCGCGGCAGTACGGCGCCGCTGGTGGTGGCGCTCTGCCTGGTACCGGTTTCGGCGCCCGCGCAGCAGCAGGACCCGAACCGGCTACCGGCGGGAGCCATTCCCACCCAAACGGCAATCCTGGCCGACCCTCTTCAGGACGGTTTCGCGCTCGACATCGATTTCGTCGACGTCGACGTCCGCGATGTGGTGCGTTTCTTCGGACAGCTGACGGGCATCAACATCGTGCTCGATCCGGAGGTCTCGGGCCCCGTCACCATGCAGCTGTTCGACGTGCCGTGGGACTCGGCGCTGCTCACCGTGCTCGACACCCATGGCCTCGACTACACCGTCGATCGCAACATCGTGCGCATCACCACCACCACGAAGATGGCCGACGCCGCCCAGGTGCGCGCCCGGCTGCTGGACCAGGAAGCCCTCGCCGAGCCGCTGTTGACGGTGCAAATCGAGCTTTCCTACGCCAGCGCCGAGGATCTCGTAGACATCACCAACAGCCAGCTCTCCGATCGTGGCCAGGCGATGGTCGACACCCGCACCAACTCTTTGATCATCCGCGACACGGCAGCTTCGGTCTCCGGATTGCGCGACTTCCTCGAACTGCTCGACCAACCCGCCCGGCAGGTCAACCTCAAGGCCCGTATTGTCGAGACGACGCGCGATTTCTCGCGTGATCTCGGCGTGCAATGGGGTTTTCAGGGCGTCGCCGACGCAGCCCACGGCAACACCACCGGCCTGGTGTTCCCCAACAACATGACTGTGCGCGGCCAGAACCGGCCGTCATCGGGCGTCGAGGGTATCGGTATCGGCGGCACACCGTTCGCGGTGAACCTGCCGACGTCCACCGAGGCTACCAGCGGTCTCGCCCTCACCATGGGCAGCGTGCTGGACTCCTTCCGCCTCGACGTTGCGTTGAGCGCCATGGAGTCCTCGGGCCGCGGCAAGGTGATCTCGACCCCCAACATCACGGCGCAGAACAACACCCTGGCGCACATCGAGAGCGGGCAGCGCATCCCGGTGCAGGTGCTGGTCGACAACACCGCCTCGATCCAGTTCATCAACGCCAACCTGCAGCTGGAGGTGACCCCCCAGATCACCAACGAAGACACCATCATGCTGGAGATCACCGTCGACAAGTCCGAGCCTGACTTCACCCGTTCGGTCAACGGTGTGCCGACCATCTTCACCCGCCGCGCCGTAACCACTGTGCTGGTGCGTAACGGTGGCACGACGGTCATCGGTGGCATCTTCCAGCTCACCGTCAACGAGGTCGAGAGCCGCGTTCCCATGTTGCATCGAATCCCGTTTCTCGGTTGGTTGTTCAAGAACCAGCAGACGAATCAGAACAACAACGAGCTGCTGATCTTCATTACGCCTCAGATCCTGGAGCAATGACGATGCCGATACCCCTTCCTAGCCAAAGTTCATGGCAGAGGTCGCGCGGGGCTCCAGTAGCCGTCGCGCGCTTGCGCCGCCGTCTTCTCCGCGGGTTGGCAAAGTTGGCCCTGGTTCTACCGGTGGCCGGCATGGTCCTCGGTTGCAGCGCGGCGAGCGACGTCGACAACACCGCCAACAGCGTCATCTTCATCCTCGAAGAGGTGCAGGTGGTGAGTGATCCGTTCGGTGACGTGTTGACGTCCGGGAATGTAATCCTCGACGACACCGCGACTTTTTCCTTCGCGGCGGTTCTCAAGGCGCCGATCACCACTTCTACGGTTACCCTCCCGGATCTGCAGACCATCGCGCTGGAGCGGTACGAGGTGACGTTCACCCGTACCGACGGCGGCACCGCGGTGCCGCCGGGCTTCACACGCGGCATTGCGGGCGTCGTGCGTCTCACCGCGCCGGGTGCCGAGGACGTCATCCTGACCACCTTGAGCAGCCTCGTCGTGGTGCCGTCCACGACCAAGGCGCAGCCGCCGATCTCGTTCCTGATCAGCCCGGGGACGGAAGAGGGTACGAACTTCGCCAACATCCAGGTGAACGCCCGCATCCAGTTCTTCGGTCGCACCCTGGCGGGTGACCAGGTGACGGTGGTCGGCAACATCGGCATCAACTTCGCCAACTACGGCGATACCAACTCGTGAGGAACAGACCAATGGCTAGCACTGTGTTTCGCGACGCAGGGGGAGGCCGACGCCGCGGGTACGCCAGGTTGATGACATCGGCGTTCTGTCTGCTCCTGATCTCGACCATGATGGTGGGCTGCAGCCTGGACAACCCGACATCACCCAACGCGGCGGCCGATCTGACCGGGCAGACCACCAACCAGCAGTTCACCTTCACCGGCACCATAGGGGTGCTCTCCGTCTCCGGCACGCTGTCGGCCGACGATACCTCGACCATCACCATCACCGCCCAGGTGCAGGACGCCTCCGGCAATCCCATCCAGAACCTCACCACGCTGACCTTCAGCACCAACCTGGGCGGCTTCCTGCAAGTCGATTCGGGGGGCACCGCGTTCGTTTCATCGACAGCGTCGGCAACGACCTTCAACGGTCTCGCCTCCGTTGCCTTCCAGAGCGTCGGTCGAGGCACCGGAACCGCTACGATCGTCGCCAGCCTCGGCTCGACCACCGGGTCCACCACGGTGGTGCTGGAGGTCGCGGCGGTCACCGGCAGCATCTCGGCAGCCTTCGGCTCCACCGGTGCGGGGGCCGTAACCATGATCGGCACGGCGAGCACGGCCGTACCGCTCGATGTCGCCGTCAGCGCCACCGCCACCGATCTCAGCGCTACGGCGTCGCCGATTGCAGGCGCCAGGATGCGTTTCCGCATCGTCGTTGACACCACCAAAGATTCCGGTTTGGGCGGGCAGGTGCGCTTCGTCGGCAGCGTCGACGAGGTAACCACCAACGCGTCGGGAGTCGGTGCCACCATGATCCGCGTGCAACACCCGGGTGACGTCGTCGTCGTAGCCGACCTTGTCGACCCCAATACCGGGCAGACCGTCGCCACGTCGAACGAGATCATCCTGGTGGTCAGCACCAACGCCGGCATCAGCTCTCCGTCGCTCGCGCTCACCTTCGACGACGAAACTACGGTCAAAATCTTAGGAGGTACGGGTCCGGCAGTCTCGGTCGGCCTGATCGCTACCGCCAAGGATGCCGCGGGCGCGTTGCTGGGCGGCTCTACGGTGCGTTTCACGATCGACTCCGACACCACCGGCGGGGCTACACTGAGTTCCAATGGCACGGCCACGACGGGGGGCACCGGGACCGCCACCATTACCGCCACGCTGACGACACCGACGCAGTCAGTGGTGATCTTTGCGGAGCTGCTGGACAGCAGCGGCAACGTTGTCCTGGACAGCAATGGCAACCCAATCAGGTCGAACAGCATCATTGCCTACTACGACTAGGCGACGGTGAAGCCGTCTCGACAGGTCGCGGCGCCCTCGCCAATGGCGGGGCGCCGCGGCCGCGTTATGGAGGCCCTCGGTGCCGCCGGCGTCGATGGCATTCTCGTTACCGCGCCCGCCAACGTCCGCTATCTCACCGGCTTCACCGGCAGCAACGGCTGGTTGCTGCTGGCCGCCAGCGGCGCCGCGTTCCTCACCGATCCGCGCTACGCGCAACAAGCGGCGCAAGAGGTTGCCGGGATCGCCGTGGAGGTATCGGCGGCCGGGCTCCCCGGCATGGTGGGAACCGTGGCCGGCGGTCTCGGGCTGCGGCGGCTGGCATTCGAGCCGCAACACGTCACCGTGGCGCTCAAGGACAAGCTCGACGCCGTCGCCGAGATCGAGTGGGCAGCGCTCGACGATGAGGTTGTCGAAAACCAGCGCCGTAGCAAGGACAGCGGCGAGATCGAAGCCCTGCGGGCGGCTCTGGCGCTCACAGAGGCGGCTCTCGAAGAAGTGGTGGCCGACATCGCACCCGGGCACACCGAGACCGAGGTGGCCGCCGAACTGGAGCGCGCCTGCCGGCGGCGCGGCGCCGAGGGCATGGCCTTCGAGACCATCGTCGCCTCAGGGCCGCGCTCGGCGCTGCCGCACGGCGTTGCATCGGCTCGCGTCATCGAGGCGGGCGAGCCGGTGATGATCGACATGGGATGCCGTCTTGGCGGCTATTGTTCCGACATTACCCGCATGGTGTGGGTTGGCGGGGCACCGTCGCCGCGGTGGCTGCAGATCCACGACATCGTGGACCGAGCGCGTGGCGCGGCACTTGCGGCGCTGCGTGCCGGTGTGGGTGCCGACGAGGTGGACGCGGCGGCGCGGCAGGTGATTGCCACCGCCGGGTACGGGGAGGCCTTCAGGCACGGCACCGGTCATGGGGT
>Ga0114950_10004535_pt1 | contig 10789 bp, 7 predicted proteins | sample N075metaG_FD_83503 | JGI IMG/M metagenome (GOLD analysis project Ga0114950, IMG submission 83503) | Deep subsurface microbial communities from Kermadec Trench to uncover new lineages of life (NeLLi) - N075 metaG | ecosystem: Environmental > Aquatic > Marine > Ocean trench > Sediment | place... | reverse complement strand
GTTCACCGGCAATGACCAGCGTCGGCAGGTGAATCTGCGAAGCGTCCAGCGCGTTGTATTGATTAGCATGCCTGACGTCCACCCTGACCGGGTCCGTCTCGAGTGACCGCGCAACGTAGGCAGCTATCGCTTTCTTGCTGATCGATCCCGGCGTAATAAAGTCGCTCGCCGCTGCCTCGGCGGTGTTTCTTGCTTTTGCTGGTTCCATGCCCGGCTCGTCCGGCGGCAGATCGACGTCGTCATCGCGCCAGTAACCGAACAAGGTCAGCGAAGCAACCCGATCGGGGTGGCGCTGCACCATTAATTGCGAAATCGTCGAACCCATGGACCAGCCGAACAGGTGAGACTTTAGGTCCCAGTCATTCGAGCCTGCAATCCAGTCAATGACGATCGCCACATCGTCGGCGGCACGGTTCGGCGTCAACCATTCTGTTTCATCTCTCGGTGTCTCCCCGTATCCGCGAAGGTCAACGGCAAAAACCGCGTATCCCTCATCAACGAGCCCGTCCAGCAGGGACAGCGCTTCACCCTCGACCTGCAAATCGAAGTCAGGTAACGCGCTCCAGGTTCTGCCATGCACCAGCAAGATCGCCTCGGAAGCACCAGCAGCACTCTTTTCCCACAAGGCAAGTGGATGGCCATCCGCCATCACGGTGTGTCTCTGCAGTTCCGCTTTGTCTGCTGCCAGTCCGGGATTGACGGCAAGCAGCGCCAGCATCAGGACCTGTAATGTCCAGGCGGATCGCGTTAGAGTCATCGAACGATTGGGCAGCATGTCGTCACCGGATAGTGGAATGGATGGGCGATTTGAGCAGATTGCAGCCCGAATTTGAATAACCTGCCGTCATTGTCGGTTTCGCCTGGCGAGGTGCCTGCATGAAAGCTATGGTTGGATTCGTGTTTTTCCTGCTATTCCTTGCGGGTTATGCCCTCGTCACCCTCTGGAATATGGGTGAGGACGCGGAAATCAGCGTACCCACGGTCACCGAGCTGTCAGCATCTGCGTGGCGCCCGTCCCATATTGGCGAAATGAAGCTCGATGAAGATACCGGCCTGTATTTGCAATTCGAGACTGATGGCAAACTCGGTGGCTATGCCGGCTGTAACCGTTTTTTCGGTAGCTTCGAGTTAAGCGACAACGCAATCCATATTGAACCGCTTGGCATTACCCGCATGGCGTGCGCATCACAGATAATGTCATTCGAAATATCATTTATTGAAGCATTGCAATCGGCAACCACCGTTGCCCGCGCAAACAACCGGATCGCCTTGCGAAACGATCAGGGACAGGCCGTTGCCCGCTTCGATGCTATCGGCAGGCAAGAGCTGCAGTAACTCCGGCCTGAGCATCCGACTTTAGCTATTCGCGGCCAAAGGGTACCTCTAAATACTTCTCGTGAGCCGCGTTGCTGGCCAGATCGATGGCGCGACGCGAGGCGTGCCGAAGGGAATAGCTGTAGGAGCGGCTTCAGCCGCGAAGGAGTCTAGTCCGGTTCGGGGCTCGTCGCTCGCGCACATCCATGTGGTTGACTCGGGCATCCTGCCCTCGGCCCTTCGGGCTAACGCCCATGGCGTTATCCAAAATCGCTCCCGGCGATTTTGTCGCGACATAAGTACATCCTGTACGTAAAGCCCCTCCTACTCCTCTTCTATTTCTCCATCAAGTGTGTACTTGTTGTACCACGACATCATGTAGAGGATTGTCCGCATATAGTTCGACGGTCTTGATCCAGTTCCGTGATATTGATCATTGAAGCGTAACAACTTTGCAGGCACACCGAGAATCTTGAGCGCGGCGAAGTATTCCTCTGACTGAGCCATGGGCGTCCGCCTGTCCTGTTCGCCGGTCATTATTGCGGTCGGTGTTTTGACATTGCCGACATACATAAGCGTCGAATGATGAAGCCAGTCCGTTGGATCTTCCCAGAATGGTTTCTGAAAAAACGAGAATGAGAAATACGGTATGTCCGTGGTACCCGCCATGCTCAGCCAGTTGGTAACCGGGCAGCGCACGGCTGCCGCGGCGAACCGGTCTGTGTGCCCGATCACCCAACTTGATAGCACACCACCGCCGCTACAGCCGCCGACATACATGCGCTTCTCATCGATATAGCCCCGCTCAATCAGCGCATCGACGCCGCCCATCAAATCCAGATAATCGACACTGGGATAGGCATGATCGATGGCTTGGGAAAACGCTTCACCGTACCCGGTGCTGCCACGCGGATTCGTGTAAAGAACGACAAAACCGTTGCTCGCAAATACCTGGTACTGAAAGTTAAATCGGCCAACATACATGCCAAATGGGCCACCGTGAATCTCCATGAGCAGCGGGTATTTTTTGTCTGGATCGAAATTCGGCGGCTTGACGATCCAGCCGTGTGCCCGATTCCCATCGGACGCCTCATACCAGAATTCTTCATGCAACCCAAGCGATTTGTCTGTCAGTACATCGCTGTTGACCGAGGTCAGTTTCTCGGGCGCACCGCGGCCGTTGAGCAGGAATGAATGCACATCACCGGGTTCATAGAAGGAACTCCTGACACCAACTCCCGTGGATGTCGCGCGATTCACAGATTGCAGGCTAATAGAATGCTGGCCGCTTGTTACCGACCGTACATCACCGTTCAAATTTGAGAAGAACACGTTGACGTATCCTTGATCTTGTGCGGTGAAGTAAAATCCACGATTGTTATTCGCCCACATGAGATTACTTGCGGGCCGGTCGAAATTGGCGGCCACCAGCCGCGCATTGCTGCCATCACTGTCCATAACATGGATTCGCGGCATTTCATAGGTAACGTCTGATTCTTCGTAACCCAGATACGCGATTCTTCGTCCATCATTTGAAACGGCAGGTCCCGACCAGTAACCCGGCACAGTCGTAAGCTGCGTGACTTCCCTTGACGCGACATCGATCGAGTAAATTTGGGATTTCCTGTAGACAAAATCTCCGTCCGAATCATTCAATCCGTCGAAAATGATGGTGTTGCCATCCGGCATCCAGCTAAGGCCGGCGCCGAAGTACAAACCGTCAAACCGTGACCCGACATTCCAGTCGCCCTCAGTCAACTGACGCGCGGTCCCTGACTCGGCCGGCACCACGAACAGGTGCATGAAACCCGGCTCCGTGAAACCAACCCCATCCTGCCGATAGTGCAGCCGGTCGAGGACTCGCGGTGGCTCGGTCCACTCCGCCCCTTCCGGTGCCGACGGCAGGTCAATGTCCCATTCGTCCTTCGTTGGCACGATCGCCACGAATGCAATCTGCTCGCCGCCCGGCGACCATTCAGGTGATGACGGCGATATGTCGATGCGCGTGACCTGGGACACGGCGCCTTCATCATTCATCCAGCGGATGAAAATCTGCGGCTTGTCGTTGTCGCCTTTGGCGATAAAGAGGATGCGATCACCACTTGGTGACCAGCGCGCATTCGAACCGTCAATCAGAAACCGGTGACGCGAGCCATCCGCATCCATGATCCACAGAGCCGAGGCCCAGTTGTCTGTTTTCTGGTCGACCCACCGCCGGGTGTAAATAACCTGACGGCCGTTCGGCGATATCCGGGCGTCATTGACCTGCTCGAAATCCAGGTAATCGGCGACACCCAGAAGACTCTCATCTTCCGCTATGGCGCTGCCCGGGACACCGAACGTGATCGCGCTCAGTAGGACAACGATAATACATGTCACCGGCATTTTGCTTTTCATCGGAATCTCTTTTGTGTGTTGGTCGGTCCCGGGTTGATGGACACGTTGTCAGAGTATTTGCGCATGATAACGCACGAGGCATTCGCATGCCGCCCACGCCGGGTACCGGTATTCTGACGCTATTGCAGCCGCCATAACGGTTCGCTGGGAACTTCCGGGGTCGTTGCTGCGCTGATCGGCTCGCGGCGAGGTGCCTGCCATCGGTCAAGCCAGCTGACGATTTTCGCCAACTCGTCTATGTCATTCCTGGCCCGGCGATGCGGTAATTCGAACACACCAATCCCCTGGTCGACAGCAGCCACATAATTCTGGCTGTCACGGAGAGTAGCAATGATCGGAATCTTCAGGCTCGTCAGAAACCGCATTAGTTGCTGCAAACTTCTTGTATTATTTCGCGTGCGATTGGCAATGATGCCAACCTGTATCGCGCCACGGTCAAGCTGTGCAACCAGCAATAATTCGGCAATGAACTTTGCTGCGAAGCTAATATCGATCGGCGATGGCATGACAGGGATAAGAATATTGTTGGCATCGTAGATGGCATCGTGGATTTCAGGTCCTTCAAGTGCTGCAGACGTATCGATGATCAATCGCCGGGTTTCCCGCGGCACCCGCCATTGCCAGCTGCGCGTCGCATTTATTGAACTCTTGTAGGCCGCGATGCCGTGAATTGGGGGTAGGTTCTTATTTCTCTTCTCGAGCCAGCGCATGCTTGCGCCTTGCGGATCGCAATCAAGTAAAGCTGGAAGTGGTCCGCGCTGCGCATAGTAACTCGCCAGGTTCGTAGCAATCGTTGTTTTGCCGCATCCACCTTTCGGATTCAGGATAACGATGCGTTGCAGATGATTTGATTTCGCCGATACGAACACGGTGCGGTCCCGGATTACCCCAAAAATGCTGACCAGTAAATTCTACGGCCTGTCGCTAGCGCCATGATGGAAAGTGCTTCTTGAAGTTCTTCCTTGTTCGAGCACTCCCAAGCTGACCCGATCATACTCCTCACGATTCACAGGTCAAAACGAAAAAAAGTCTGTTCGCCCGGTGTCCGGATTCTGCGTCCATTCGTGCTCGTCGTTCACCGCGTTGAATGGCCCCTTCTGAAGCGTTTCATTAATTAGTCCCGTCGAATGTATGATGTCCGGTAACATTGTCGGAGTCGAATGGGGAAGAATGACATGGCAAAACCTGTGATGAACCTGGATGAACTCGAATACACCGAGTTTGGCAAGGGCGAGAAATTCAACGCTGAACGCGCGATGATATCGGATAAAATTGGTGCTGAAAAACTCGGCTACGCGGTGGTGCGCCTGAAACCCGGCAAAAGAGCATGGCCCTATCATTCCCACTACGTCAACGAGGAATTCTTCTACGTGCTCGAGGGCGAAGGTACCTTGCGGCACGCCGATAAAGAGTATCCGATCCGCGCCGGTGACTTCATTTGTTCGCCGCCCGACCCGAAGCAACCACACCAGATAATCAATTCATCTGACAAATCACTAAGTTACATCGCACTGAGCACCCTGGAGCATACCGATGTATTCCTGTACCCGGACTCGGGCAAGTACGGCGTCTGGCACGGCAAGACCCGAGACCCCGGCGATCCGGGCTCCTTTATCGTTTTTGCCCGCAAAGATACGGCCGTTGATTATTGGGATGGTGAAGCCGAATAGCCGCGAGATTTGCTGCTGGCACCATCACTCGTGAATTATTCGGGTTAGAATCGCCGCGAGTCAGGATGCGGAGCCGCTAATGGACGTTTTTGGGGAACTGAGAAGGCGCAATGTCTTTAAAGTCAGCGTGGCCTATGCACTTCTGTCCTGGCTGCTGGTCAAACTACTCGACATGTTGTCGCCGGTCATCGGCGCCGGCGATCGCGCCATCCAGGTTCTCGCGCTGCTGCTGATACTCGGCTTCCCCGTCATTGTGCTTTTTGCCTGGGCCTGCGAGATGACACCGGAAGGCCTCCGGCCGACATCTCAGGTTGACAGGTCGGAAAGCATCACGGCCGAGACCGGACGCAAGCTGAATGTCGCCTTGTTGATCCTCTGTGGCGTCACGGCAATCGTGCTCGTGGCCGAGAACCTCCTCTAGCAACTTTTATGCCTATCGCCCGCTTAGCAAGAGCTTCCGGATTGAATTTGTTACATCGCCCGCCGGGGCGGGCTCCTACGATAACTGTGTAACATCATCCGCTGGCGCGGGCTCCTGCGATGACTGTGTAACATCGCCCGCCGGGGCGGGCTCCTGCGGTGACTGGGTAACATCATCCGCTGGCGCGGGCTCCTGCGATGACTGTGTAACATCGCCCGCCGGCGCGGGCTACTACTATGACTGTGTAACATCGCCCGCTGGGGCGGGCTCCTACAGCTGAGAACAATTGTGTCGTAGGAGCTCGCCCCAGCGAGCGATAGCCGGTTTTTATTCGTCGGAGATCGTGACAAGATCAATCCCCATTGACTGTATGTGGCTGTTCAGCGCCGGGACATTTTCCTTCCAGACGGAGTCCAGCTGCTCAAGTTCTGCTTCAATTGCCGTTTTCAGCTCATTCTTCACCGCGATTGCGCCGGCAGTTGGCCCGGCATCGCCGACCGCAACCGACCGCATCAGGCTGGTCAACTTGTTATTGAGGCGAATCGGGAAGTTCAGCGGGTCCTGGCGGGACTCATTCTGCGTCTGATAAAGCGCCTCTTCAATCGGCGTAATGGTCTCCAGCAACATCGCGACTTCAGCGAGCAAATCCGCCGTGTCTGCATCGCCCTCGCCTGCCTTTTCAAGCCTGGCCTGCAAACCCTCCAGTTGCGTCCTGAGCTGACGGATCTTGCGAATTTCGACGTGCGTGCGGGACAGCAGCTCGGTTGCATCCATCACGAAGCCGAATTGGGCCGCATAATCTTCGGCAGTCGACGAACTCCGTGGGTCAGGTAGAATATTGAACGTCACCTCCTGCGATGCATCACCAACGGTCAGTCTTGCCCGATACACACCCGGTACCGCTTTTGGACCTTCCTTCATATCGGCCCACATGATCAACTCGTCGAATCGATCCATGCCTGGATAACGCAGGTCCCAGACAAATCGGTTGAGGCCCTTATCGGAGGTCAGCAGACGAGTATCCGGCGGATCGTTCGGGTCCGGCTCCTCTTCCTCTTCCACGTCGGCACTCTCGGGCTCCCTGGTCCAGGTCCAGATTGCCTCATCACTGCGCGACTCGAAAATCTGTAATGACATTTCTGTGTCTGCGCCCGGTTCATCTGCCAGCGAGTAGTTGAAGACAACACCCACCGGTGGATTCATGCCGGCATTGACCGGCTCGTCGCTGCGGCCACCAGCAGTCAGGCGGTACGCGGGCCGGGGCGAAAACAGGTGCACGGCTTTGCTTGCCGTGCTTGGCGTGGTCTGGTGCAAAACCGTCAGGTCATCGAGGATCCAGAAGCCGCGCCCCTGCGTCGCCGCAATCAGGTCCTGCTCTTTCACCGCAAGGTCGGTTATCGGGACCACCGGCAGGTTGAGCTGAATTGGCAGCCAGTTGCGACCATCGTCAACCGAGTAATAAACACCGAACTCAGTGCCGGCATACAGCAGACCTTCACGATCGGGATCGGCTCTCAGGGCACGTGTAAAGTGATCAGGCGGGATACCGTTGGTAATCTTCTGCCAGCTCGCGCCCCAGTCACTCGTCCGGTACAGGTAAGGCCGGAAATCATCAGACTTGTAGCGCGTCGCGGCCAGGTACGCGGCACCCGGCTCGAAAGGATGGATTTCCAGGCTGTTTATCTGTGCCCATTCCGGCAGTCCGGCCGGAGTCACGTCAGTCCATGTCGTGCCGCCGTTTCGCGTGACGTGCACGAGGCCATCGTCAGTCCCCACCCACATCACATCCGTCTCGTGTTGCGATTCCGCCAGGGCGAATATGGTACCGAAGTACTCGACACTTGTGTTGTCCTTGGTAATCGGTCCACCGGAAGACTGCATGCGGGATTTGTCATTGCGTGTCAGGTCAGGACTCATGGGCTCCCAGGTCTGGCCCATATCACTACTGCGAAAGAGAACATCCGCCGCCACGTACAGGACATCCGGATCATGCACCGAGAAGACGACCGGAAAATTCCACTGGAAACGGTACTTGAGTTCAGCAGCACCCCACCCCATGGGATTGTCCGGCCAGACATCAATGGCCCGCGTCGTCCCGGTGCTGTGATTGACGACCCGCAGATAGCCGCCGTATGAACCGCCCACCACGATATCAGGATTATCAGGTTTTGCTGCAATGTGGCCGGACTCGCCGCCCGCGGTGGGCTCCCAGTCGCGCACGCCGATGACATCGCCAAATGCGGAACGTGAGCGAATTCTGACCGCAGAATTATCCTGCTGGCCGCCGAGCAGCCGATAAGGAAAATCGTTGTCGGTGGAAACGCGGTAAAACTGCGCCGTCGGCTGATTACTTTGCACCGACCAGGTCGCGCCGCGATCGACTGTTACGTTGGCGCCACCGTCGTTCGACTGGATCATGCGCAGGGGATCGGCGGGATCAATCCAGAGATCGTGATTGTCGCCGTGTGGCGTATCTATTTCGGTAAACGTACTGCCGCCGTCTTTCGAGTGATGAAACCGTACGTTCAGGACATAGACCGACTCCTCGTCGGCCGGATCGGCGTAGATTCTTGAGTAGTACCAGGCCCTCTGCCGCAAGTTACGGTCTTCGCTGGTCCTGCTCCAGGTTTTGCCACCATCCCGCGACCGAAATACACCGCCTTTCTCAGCCTCGATGATGGCGTACACATTTTTGTTGTTGGACGGTGAAACGGCGATGCCGCTGATGCCGATGGTCCCCTGTGGCAGGCCCTCGTTGCCGGTCAGTTCCTCCCAGCTATCCCCGCCGTCAATACTCTTGTAGATACCGGAACCCTCGCCGCCACTTTCGAGCGTATAAGGCGTGCGCAAGACGCGCCAAAAACTTGCATACAGGATTCGCGCATTCGCGGGATCCATCGCGAGGTCGACGGCGCCAACTTCATCATTAACGTAGAGGACGCGCTGCCAGTTCTCACCACCATCACGGGAGCGATAGATTCCACGTTGCTCACTCGCACCAAACAGGTGTCCCATAACGGCGGCATACACCAGGTCCGGGTTCTTCGGATGAATCCTGATCCGGGAAATATGCTGTGAGTCCTGCAGACCAATGCGTGCCCAGGTATCCCCGGCATCGGTTGATTTCCACATGCCGTCGCCAGGCGAGACATTGCCGCGAACAGTCTTCTCGCCGCCGCCAACATACACAACGTTTGGATCCCACTCAGATACGGCAACCGCGCCGATCGATCCGCCAAAATAGCCGTCCGAAACGTTGGCCCATGACTGGCCACCGTTGCGTGTCTTCCATACGCCACCGCCGGCCGCGCCGAAGTAATAGGTATTCCTGTCGCCCGGTATGCCTGCTACAGCGGCGGAACGCCCGCCCCGGTAGGGTCCGACTTCGCGCCATTCCATCGCTTTCAAGGCGTCCGGGAATTCACTGCGGTCGATATCGGCCAGCACCAGCGTGCCAGTACCTAGCAGCAGAAGGGCCAAGAACCTGAACAGACGTGAAAATGTCATTGCGGAGTTACCTTTGTTGTCCGAAGAACGGCGGAAATGGCCACCTCAGATTCCCACCGGGTCACTATGGCATGCCTCCCCCTGACCATGGCCGCAACTTTACTACTAAACCGGCGTCCATTTCCAAAGGGTTTGCCTGGCAGTCCGTTCGAATAAGAATCCCGCTCCCAATACGAAAAAGGCCCGCTCGATCGCGGGCCCTTTCCAATTGATGCCTGGATAGAAACGCCGGGTCGTTAGAATCCCCAGCCCAATTCGAGTCGTGCGCCAGTAATCGTCGGATCCGATATGTTGCCGACCCCGTCGAGTTCCCAAACGTTATAACTGGCCTTGAGGAAAGTCCCGCCAGGGAAATAATAGCGGAACCCGAGTCCGGCGCCGTAAGTGAAAGTCGTTTCTGAAAAGGTATTGTAGAAGTTGCTACAGATATATCCCCACCACGGATGCCACCAGCAGCCGGTGATCGGCGGCCCGTCGGCGACATTTGAATCTATGTAAGTCCAGCCAAGGCCTGCTTCCACAAACGGCATGAATGGTCCGTCAAGAAAGCTGTACGTGCCCTTGAGCCTGCCATTGAATTGAGAAAATTTGTGATCGATGACCGTGGTGTCAGCAGGTATCACCGTGTCGTCGACCAGCACCGCACGATAATCCGGTTTAATAAAATCCAGGTCGAAGCCAAGTGTAAAATGGTTGGTGAAGTTGTAGCCGAAATTGAAGCCGAAGCCTAGCGCACTGTCTACGTCCAGCGTCGATCCTCCTTCGCTGCCCATGCTCTTCGACTCCTGGTAGAGCGCGGCAAAAGACCATTCCCATGAACCGGACCGGTCACCCTGTGCAAGGGCGATTCCGGGGATAGCAAGGAATATAATTACAGCAGTTATGGCGCGCATCGTGGCTCCTGAGATGTCAAATTCCGATTTTGCAGCGGCGCATCTTACAGGCCAGTCGCAGCGAAGTCATCACCATTTACAATTCTTCACAAGGTCGCTGGTTTGCCGTAACCTTGGCAGCCCTGAATTTCGCATTTTGACCAATTGGAATAACCTGGCCGATCTGTGAGCGCCAATATTTCCACTTGCACAGGAGTAAACCCATGACAGCAGGAAAAACTGCATTCCCTATCTCAATTGCCTTGTTTCTCATCGTGGCCTGCGGCCAGGAGCAGGCACCTGTTGTCGAGCCAGTGACGGAGGAGCCGGCCACCGTCGCCGTGGAAAGCGACTTGCTGCCGCACCAGCAGCTCGCGCGCGAGATCCTGAGGGAACTGATTGAGATCGATACGACGGACAGCGTCGGAGATAACGATGCGGCCGCCCAGGCTATGGCGGACCGACTGCTGGCCGCTGGATTCCCGCCTGAAGACGTGATTGTGCTTGGTCCGGTTGAGCGCAAGGGTAATCTCGTCGCGCGTTATCGTGGCAGGGACTCAGGGCGTAAACCGCTGTTGCTGCTGGCACACATCGATGTGGTCGAAGCC
>Ga0114950_10004529_pt1 | contig 10800 bp, 10 predicted proteins | sample N075metaG_FD_83503 | JGI IMG/M metagenome (GOLD analysis project Ga0114950, IMG submission 83503) | Deep subsurface microbial communities from Kermadec Trench to uncover new lineages of life (NeLLi) - N075 metaG | ecosystem: Environmental > Aquatic > Marine > Ocean trench > Sediment | place... | reverse complement strand
CATTGTCAAAGACTGTGATATCCGGTTTTCGTTCGATAGCGACGAACCCTGGCTCGACACCAACGACTTGCAGGGATGGATACCCGGGAAATATGTCTCCGTTCGACCGATCATGGTTGATGCCATGTTCGACGAACCGCATCCCAGGGGCCCCAAAATAAAAAACCGATACACATTATCAGACCATGACGGTCTGTTGGTGCGCTATCGACTGAGTTGGAACCCCGGGGACATGTAAATCCGACATGCCCGGCTAGCGCGCCTTTTGTTCAACGAGCCCTAGTATTTTAGGCGCAACCCTGCGCCTACCCCAACATCGTAGAGTCGATTTTTGCCAATTCCAACAAAGCCATCAACATAGACAGCCCAGGTCGCGTTGATGTTGTACCCAATCTGGATTTCAGCAGTAGGTAGCCAAATGTCACGTTTCCAATCGTACGGGAGCTTGATATCCAGCTTGGCCCAAAATTTTTGTCCCAGCGGCTTGAGCGCGATAATACGTGCCGCAGTTATGCTGACGTCGGGACCACTGATATCAAAAAAGTGTTGTACCAGGGGGATCAAGACCAGTCCAGATGGACCGTGGGCAAAGGCAAAACCGAAGAACGGGGCTATCTGATTCGAACCAGAGCCGATCCCTTTTTCGTCGTTGCCGGCATCAATGACCAAGTCAAATCCAGCCGCAGCTTTGAGTCCCCATTTCTCCCCCAGCTTTTTCTGAAAAGGGAAATAGATGGGCTTGATGACAATTTTTTCAAAGTCATGCTATTTGGTTCCCGTTATATCCGTGATTTTGTAGTGAAGCTCGTATTTCAATTTCAGCTTCTTTCCCAGCATCTGGGCGCCGTCGATCCATATATCCTGGGTGTCTCCGGTATCTGCCGAAAAATAATTCCACCGAAAATCGACACTATTTACCGAGGCCAGCGGATTGGAGGCATTCTCCTGCGCAGTGGCTGCACTCATACCCAACAACAACACTAACGACGCGACTACCACCCTGTAGATCATCTCTACTCCTGAAATTACCCAAAAAAAACTACTCAACATACCAACACCAAATTAGTTATTTGGTGGACTGGCAATGCCTGCAGGTTCATTAACTGCTAGAATGTATAGGCGCCATAAATGGCCACTGTAAGTTGATTTGCCGAGCCAAAATCTGCGACCAAAGGGCTGTCCGCAGCACCGGACAACAGACGTCGATACCTGATGGAAGCGTCAATCGACCAGTGCGCGCCCAATGCATAACGTGAACTCAACTCTAGCGACACGTCCCTTATGCCACTGCCCACATCATAGACGGGGATCCCGGAATTGTCGGACTGTTCATCATCGATGCCAAACCACGTTGACGTATAGTCATCGTCGCCCCAAGTGGCCCTGAATGCCCCAATAACTGCCCATGGGCCGTTGTTGTAAATCAGGTTGCTGATCCTGAAAAAGCCATGCCAGCCCTGGTTCCAACTTGTGAGGTCCTTGAGCATGGCAAGCCGAAAGCTGTAAGTTTTTAGGACGTACTGGGCGTACAGACCCAAATGAATACTCTTATTGATGTTGCCAAGTCCCGTAAGCACCTCATTGGCTTTTTCTTTTCGTCCGCCAGTGAATTTCACCAAGGTGCCTAGAGCGATGTTTTTTTGTTTGAGAAAGTCAAAGCTCAGCCCGGAATTTGATGCTTCAAACCTCTTCAACTTCACAAAGAAAGCGACATCAGGTTCGAAGTCGTAATCATCAGATCCGAGATAGTCTGGGGAATATTTTGGTCCCAGCCCAATGGTGATCATTGTCTTGCGACCCGGAAATATCTTTTCGCCAAAGTCGCTTATACCCTGATACAGATTCGAGAAGTTTTCCGACATAGAGTCCGCGGATGCACCTCCCGGTGCCATGACACACGACAAGATCGAAAAAATTGCAAACCAGTTTCGGGTCGGCAGATGTCGACGGATCACAGCATGAACAGAAAAGCCCGAAGTTAACTCCCAATCGCGAAAGCACATATTTAGCATGTTCTCAACTCTCCACCACACAACTAGAGTTTATCACGTGGACAGTTGGTAGAATTTCTACAACACCGAACCGCCCTCTTGAAAATGAGGTGTCTACTCAGCAGGTTGTTCAGCTGCTTGCTCGACCTTCTCGATGGTGTCAATGGGGCAAGAAACGATCATACCGCTTGAAAGCGAACCAGTGACTGAGCCCTTGACCATATCTATCGGGCAAACGCGCCTTGAAGCTCCCCTGATATCAAAAATAACCCCGCGGTTTTTTGTCAGACCAGAGCAACGATTGACGGTAGTAATTTTATACTGATCGTTGCCGCGCATTGTTACAAGAATTGTTTGCCTGTCGATAACCTTGGTGGTTTTGACCCTGCTGAGATCAAAACATACCGGACGGGAAGATGCCTCGCTGCTCGCTTCGGTTGCCTCCCCAGCTTCGCTAGACGCTGCTGCACGGGCTTCGTCTGCTTCATGGTGATCAGCAACTGCCGCACCGCTACCCAAGCTCACGGCAACCAGAACACCTAGCACCAGAATAGAACGTCTTATCATGCTACCTCTCCCAAGCTTACGCTACCAACTAGCAAGCCTAGTAGGCCGACTAGGCGAATGCAACAGTGACATGATCACATGTCCAAGGGTGACACGTCCACAACCCATTGGAAAACATGCTGTATGGCAGATCGCACTGAACGTGAATTCAACCAGCAACGGTGGCCAACAGGACCAGATATAGGTGGAAATTCTCTTCGAGCCATATCGTGACTTTGAAGTCCGGTGTTATCTGAAGTAGCCCTTAACAAGTTGCCCCGACCATTGAATTCGAGCACTATTCCAAATGAAAAGGCAGCTCTCAGTGAAGGCTGAAACAGGGTAATAAACCATAACTCTTCCATCGTAATGTCTTGAAGTGCGCAATAAGATACTGTCCAGGATAGTCAATGTCTGCAGCGAGAAACACGATTTCCAGATGCCTGGTGCTATTCGTTCTTCTGGCCATATTGGGCCTGCAGGCAAATTCCGTTGCGGCCGCAAAAGAGCCAGAGACTGGGATCGATAGAATCCCAGAAGTCGGTTCTTCCATCAGTCACGAACATGAGGCCCAGTCAGTAAAGAATTGGGACTGGTCTATCTGGCCAGGACCCACATACCGGTCACCGAAGGAAAAGTTTACCACCCGCTTTCAGGGCCGCATTCTGTATGACTTTGGTACGTTGAGGGATCAAAAGTCTGTTGGGTCCACAGACGGGTGGGAAACGAACCTGCGTATCCTGCGGGTTGGGCTGGCCGGTACGATAGGAAGGACCATCGGTTACCAGGTAAATTTGTCCATCGATAACGGAGATTTCAATGTGCAGGAAGCCTTTATACAATATTCCGGATCGAAAAACTGGACCCTTAGGGCCGGCCAATTCCAAATCGCAAATTCACTCGAAGGGCTCACCAGTTCCCTGGCAATATCCCTGGTGGAAAGGGCTAGTTTCATTAATGCCTTTGGCCTCAAACGCGCCCTCGGTGCTGGTGCGAGATACACGGGTAAAAATTGGGACGCGCGGATCGGTTTTTTCAATGGGTCAAACCTCAACGAAGATACAAGCAAAGAGAAATACGTCGCATCTGCACGGGTCGCCGTCTATCCAACGCTTAGTTTTATCAGCGGTTTTCACTTGGCTGCGTCGTATCGTTACCGCAAATTCAGCTTCAACGATGACAAGTCCAGCGTCCAATATCGCACGCGCCCTCATACTCAGCTTGTCGACCAATACTATGTGGATACTGGCGTGCTCGACCAGCTTTCCAACGACCAGCTTTTCATTTTTGAAATCGCCGGCACCAGGGGAGCTGTGTGGGCGGCAGCTGAATGGGGGTGGCTCAATGCCAGTATTGTCGAGGGCTCGAATCCGCTCATAAACGGCAAAAATAGCGCCAGATTTCACGGCGGTTACGCCAGTATTGGTTGGTTTATCACCGGCGAGAACAGACCTCAGAATGATGGCAAATGGGCATCAGTTCAAGTCAACCGACCAGTATTTAACGGTGGCTGGGGCGCATGGGCCATCACGGTGCGCTATGATTACATGGATCTGGTCGCGTCGAAAATCGAGTTGTTTGGTGGGACACAATCCAGTTTGATCTTTGGCCTCAATTGGCACCTGACCAACTACATAGCCGTCAAATTCAATTTGGCCCATTCATCGATCCGGGACGCGTTTGGCGCTCCGCAGGACAACGGCCTTGTCGATGAGAATGGTCGCAACAAAGTAAATTCGTTCACCACGCGGCTACAGGTCCACTTCTGATCAATGCCAATTGATTCCTCTGATATTCGGGGAAATTTTATTGGTTGGGAATCAATTTGGCAAGTAAAAAGATATATTCGAAAGATTGATTTGTGATATAAATTCAACCAGTTGAATTATCTGTATCGTGTTTATTATGGGGGTTTGGTAGATGACATCACTGATTTCTTTGCGCAAAGGAATATGGACATTCCTTTTAGTTTTCGGCGTCGCTATTATTGGGTCTCAAGGGAACCAGCCTGCCGTGGCCGCGGGCGGGATTGTCCCTTCCGGCAACGCCATTGCCCCTGACCGATATGTTTACTATCCAGGCACCGAAGAACTGGCCCTGGACGAAATTCGCGTAATTACATGCGGTTCAGGATTGCCAGCAGCGCGGCGTGGTCAAGCTGCGACTTGCTTTCTCATAGAGGCTGGCAATGGGGAAAAATTCCTTTTCGACATTGGCACAGGTTCCATGGCAAATATTGCGAGTTTGATGATCCCGTATCAATATCTTGACAAGGTGTTCCTGTCGCACCTTCACACTGATCACATGGGCGACATACTCGGCCTGTGGGCTGGCGGGTGGACATCTGGCCGGCCAAATGCTCTGCGAGTTTGGGGACCAAGCGGACAGACACCCGAGATGGGCACGAAATATGCGATGGAGAATTTCCTGAAATTCGTCAATTGGGACAAGACGACAAGGGAATTCAAAATCAGTCCGATTCCTGGTCAAATTGAGACGACGGAATTTGACTACAAAATACCCGATCAAATTGTTTACCAAGAAAATGGCGTCACTATCCGCTCCTATCCAGCTATTCATACTGGAGACGGTCCGGTGAGCTACTTATTCGAGTATGCTGGTCTGAAGGTGCTTTTCGGCGGCGACACTGTGCCGAACCAGTGGTACGTCGAATATGGTCGAGGCGTAGACTTGGCGATGCACGAGGCATTCCAGTTGCCGGACCAACTGGTCACATTGTACAATCAGCCCCCACAACTCGCATGGCGTGCATGTTGCGAGTTTCATACCTCCCCGCAAGCTTTTGGCAAGGTCATGAGCACCATAAAACCCAGGCATGCAGTGGCTTACCACTTCTTCAATGAAGAGGCGACACGTTATGGCATCTACGAGGGTATCCGGGAGACCTATGAAGGCCCGCTGTCGATGGCCACGGACATGATGGTTTGGAACATCACCAAAGACAATATCACCGAGCGAATGGCAGTATCGACGGATGATGCGTGGTCCGTACCAGGTACGGCTGTACAGCCGCCGCCGGAGAAGGGCCGCCCCGATCCTATATCGGATTATATTGACAAAGGACGTTGGGAACCTGGCTTCAGGGCACAGGACGAGATGCTCGACGAGCATATGGAGAAGTACAATCTGCAGGATCAGGATTACCGACCTGCAATGTACAAAAAAATGGAAAGCGAATAATTCTTGAGGCAGCCGCGTCGGTATAGAAGGCTACCAACGCGGCTGGCCAGAGATCCTTCGCCCCTTACGTTACAGACGCATTTCGTCCTGGATTTCTATTTCTACCAATTTCCATGCACCCCCCACAGGTTTAAGGGCAAGCTTGGCTTTGTATTGATTTCTGCGTTCATGAATGTGGCCCCAATGACCGACGGCCGCGCGAATTTGCCAGGTTACCTCGGCACGGATACCGGATGCGCCATCTGGCTCGGTATTAAGTGATACCAGTTCAACCTGCTTGACCCGGGCGCTGGCGCCGCCCTGACTGGCCAGCACGAGCCCGCGACGCATCTCAAGGTATACCTCTCGCAAAAGATCGCCTTCCACGCTGAGCGCCAGGACGTCGTAGACGTCCTCTTCAGCTTTAAAATCGAAGGCTCGGTATATGTTCGTCAACAGGCCATTGACCATCACCCTGGCGGCCGCATCATCCAACCGAGCCTGCGAGCCCATCCACCAGCCGCCCATCGCCAGTAAAACGCCAGTCACCGCCAGGATGCCCGAGACGACCAACCTGCCATTTTTGGCTATAGACCAAACGAAATACGCCGTTAGGAGCCCGGCAAAAACCACCAGCAACCATCGTCCGTTCTCTAACCACTGAACCAGTCTGGTTGGCGGGGCCGCAATATCCGCCATTTGTGGCATGACCGGGATGCGGATGAAGTTCTGCCAGGACAACGTGTCATAGTCGGGGGCCATAAACTGAGGCATAGCGCCTAGCGGATCCACTGCAGATACGGGAACAGTCGTTATTTTTTGATCAAACAGGTCCCATTTCATGGTTACTGAATCCGCAAACCCCTTATGCGGATATATGAATTTGACCCCCATAATCGCAGCGTTGATATCCAACACTTCTGGCGGGTCGATCACACGGCTGGTCCGTAGCGTTCGCTCCAGAAAGTCAGCCCTTACCATTGTTGGTACAGCCTCCACGCCATCAATAACCACTGGGTGATGGTTCATCAAAAACTCAATGGCTTTCTCGCGGATACCTGCTTGCAATTCCACGGGAATAGACGCAAGACCTTCGATTCCCAGGTCGACAAATCGTTGCAGGTCCTTTGGTCGCACGATAATTTCTTTGCGCACTTCATAGGGTTCTACATAGATAAAGCCCATCATCGGCTCGGCATACTGACGCCGCAGAGACCTGCTTTTAAACGCCGTGTACCACGGGTCTTGCCAGTCCAAATCCAGAGTCTGAAAGGCTGTCAGGTAACGAAAATCATTGACAGCAACTCCCTTGTGGTAAGCGACAAATCCGATCGAGGCAATGTCAGGCAATGCGACTCTGATCTCCAGGCGTTCCGGTGCACTTTCGAATGGCCAGATAATTTGGGCTTTTACAATGCGGTCAGCCTCTGCCTGCGATGCTAGAGGCTCACCGGTTATCGCGTCCCTCTTGACGCGATCAGCAGGGCCAATCCTTTTCAACACTCCCTTCAATCGCGTGCCATCGGCCCGCATCACGAACTCTTCTTCTGTGAAACGCCTGATACGATCAAGGTAGGGCACACTACCAAATTCCATGCCCTGATGGATGTCGTCGGGCAACAGGCTTTGGAACGCGGCCAGGTCGCTCAGGCCAATTTCGATTTCCAGACGGATTTCAGTCTCATCTATGTAGAACTCTGCAATGGTCGCAGCATTCATGGCCTGCGTGCGAATGACGGCATCGGCAAACGCAGGACTAATAGGCAACATGGAACACACCAATAAGAAGGCAGCAACCATCCCGAACAAGATAGACGATCTGCCAGACCAGTGACGCTGTAGCGCAATCATTTTAGTCAACTGCCTTGGCCGAATTTGGTGACGCGGCCATGGAACCGAGAGCTCGGACATTGGCTAGATTGTCATCAAGAATTACGTCATAGCCCTTTCTGGGGTGCGGGTTCGCACCGGTCTCAAATACGACAACACTGATCCCCATTTCCCGAAGCCGATCAGATACCGAGCGAAGCGGCAGCGCCTCCCACATCATGATGGGTGAACGATCGGGCTCAACCAAATCCGCCATTGCCTGCCACTGGTCTTCGTTGGGTTCTTCATGGGGTTCCCAGACTACAGTCTGGCCATCCAGGCTGTAGCGGGCATCGATATATTGGTACACGGGATGCGAAAAAATAAACTGCCGATCACGCAAGTTTTCAAACACCTCACCAAGCGTGCGGGCGTGTTTCTTTAGTTCACCCACAAGTGTGTCTGCGCGCTCTTTCATGCCTTTTGCCGAGCCTGGCACAAGCTGCATCAAGGCTTCGGCGATAACGCGTGCCTGTTCCGCTGCCAAATCAGGTGAAAGCCATGTGTGGGAGGCGGTGTCGGTGTTGTTTTGTTCGCCCTTCGGGCCATGCCTGTGCCGGACGTCGCCCGCTGGAACCAGCCAATCAGTCGCATTGGCAGTGGTATCCACTAATTTGGCAGGAGAGAGAAAAGCAAGAGTCGTCCATTTTGCATATCCTGCGCCATTCAAAATCACCAAATCGGCATCCTGATAGGCCAAAACATGCTGCGGCAAGGGCTGCCACTGGTCTGGGTCTTCGGTCGGAGGGACCGGTAGTACAACCTCGACGACTTCACCGGCAATACGGTCCGCCATCCAGGCCAAGGGATAGTTCACCGTATATACGACCGGCGCTGCCATGTTCCCCGCCGCTGTATCTTCCGAAGTCACGACCTCGCCAGCTGGCTCGCAAGCGGCCAGAGCGAAAGCGATAAATATCACAAGGTTTTTGGTCACAAGTTCCCAGCCATCAATATCCACCCGAACAGCGCGTCCCCCCACGCATTGACCACGACCATCGCTATGCCCGCAACAAAGACGCTCGCAGCCAAAACCAGCAAGATTTCAGTGCCTAATATAACTCCTATCCGCATAGGCGCCGCCCCGATGCGCATCATCGTTGTGATTTCTGACCGCCGCAGCTGGATGGACAGAGAGAACACCAACGCAACGGTCGCAAGTGTCGCTACCCCGACAAAAGTGATAGCGGCGAGGACGTACTGACGCACGATTAGTACTGTATTGAGCAGATTGTCAATGACGACCGATGGCAAAACCACGCGTACCGAAGAATTCGGGTTCTGGTATCGCCCCTCGAGAAGCACGCCGGCTTTCACGTCTCGGGGCACGACAATGATCGCGGACAGCGGGAAATCGGCCACGCCTCCATGAAAGTGAAAATCTGCCATATTGTCTGGCGTCACTTCGCGAAATGCGGCAACAGAGGCATTAGCCACGAGGTCTTTTCCGTTGCGCTTCAGGACACTGCCAGAGGCCTCTGGGCGCGCCAAATCCTCATGTCCGTGACCCGTACCACCGATAATCCACGATGTTTTTACGTCAACAAAAACAGCGTAATCATCCTGTGTCCCTGTGGGCTGCAATAATCCGACGACCTTCAGTTTCAGTGGATAGGTACCGGTTACGTCAAACACGGTATCCGGCGTCGTGATCACACTGTCTCCCGGACTGATACCCAGTTCCTTGGCGCTCAAAGCCCCCAATACAGCCTCGCCTGCCAATGCCAGACGCCTGCCATTAGTAATTTTCAAATCACGAAAATCGAAATAGTCGGGACTGGTACCAACCACCGGAAAGTCGCCGACCCGGTATTTCACTTGTAATGGGATCGCCTGCCCCAACATAGTCTCGTGAATCTCATCAATCAGGGCATATTTCAGCGGCGCCAAATTTCCACTTTCGAAATAAAGAGTGCTAAGCATCAACTCAATGGCGCTGCCCGGCGCGCCTAAAACAAGAGGCGTCGCCTGGGCGCGAGCACGCAAGCGTTCCGTGCCATGGTCCAGAACATACTCCAGTGACAAGGGCAGAAAAAGGATGACGGAGATGGCCGCAACAAGGACACCTGTTTTCCACCGATAATAGGCAAGGTATCGCAGCGCCAGAAAGATGATTGATTTCATATAGGTGGCCCGCCATGGTACTCGCGCATGTCAAGAACGCTATCAAAAGGGCCTAAAAGGTCATGATCGTGGGTCACCATGACCAACGTAGCACTGTGTCTGGCAACCTGGTCCAGGAGAACACGCAAAACGCGCTGCTTGTTATCCGGATCCAGGTTTCCCGTCGGCTCATCAGCAAGGATCAAGGACGGCGACGTGATCAGAGCGCGACAAATGGCAGCCCGTTGGCGTTCTCCTTGGGAAAGCTCGTCAGGAAACCGCATCATAAGATCGGCAATCCCCGTTTCCTCCGCCAGGCGTTCCAGGCGCGTCTCGACATCATCGTTCATCTCGAGCACGGCACTGATGCGATAGGGCAACAGCAGATTATCTCGAACAGTCAGATACTCCAGAAGTTCGAACCCCTGAAAAATCAAGCCAATCTGGCTTATTCTCATGTGTCGACGCTGTCTGTCTGTTAGCGCAGATAGATCGCTGTCAGCAATCGAGACCATTCCCGCGTTAGGCGCAAGAATGCCGGCCATAATATTTAAAAGTGTCGTTTTACCAGACCCGCTGGCCCCAACGACTGCCAGCAAATCTCCACTGGCGACGTCCAGCCTGGGGACAAACAACTGAAACGTACCGGGAGAATAGCTAAAGTCCAAATTTTGAACGCAAATCATAAGGCTTCGCCCCGCGGTTTCTTCGGTAATACGTATAACAGGCCGTAACTGTTGTAGCGCGAGCTTTTTCGCAGAGGAGCAAGTGATCGCTAACCCACGAAATCAACTCGTGCTGGTTCGTTCCAGGGACTGCTGTAGGTCAAGGTGTTTGTGTCGGCCGAGTCAAGGCACCAGAGCCCGATATTAAGCTAGATCAATAACGGTCTTCTGTGGTAATTCAAAGCCTTACGGTATGTTTAGTAATTGTTTTAATAGGGGGAGGTAATAGATAATGGTGATCCGTAATTCTCGACGCGGTCTAATAGGACTTATGTCTGTTGTAGTAGGCACCCCCAGTGGCCCATCCCCCGGCCCCTCAGGAGTCCACTGAGGGCGTTCTATTTATGCGGTGAGCCCACCTAGGCAAAGCTTTTGAAAGGCTCTCT
>Ga0114950_10004528_pt1 | contig 10800 bp, 9 predicted proteins | sample N075metaG_FD_83503 | JGI IMG/M metagenome (GOLD analysis project Ga0114950, IMG submission 83503) | Deep subsurface microbial communities from Kermadec Trench to uncover new lineages of life (NeLLi) - N075 metaG | ecosystem: Environmental > Aquatic > Marine > Ocean trench > Sediment | place... | reverse complement strand
TGCGTATTCCTTTGATGTGGATGAAGCCGGGCTGCACGTGTCTTACGACAAGATGGTTGACGCCTATTTTGCAACCTTCAGTCGTATGGGACTGGAGGTGAGCAAGGTCGAGTCTGATACCGGAGCGATGGGTGGCAAGCGCGCGGATGAATTTATGGTCAAGGTAAACACCGAGGGTGGAGAGGCGGTCATATTATCATGTTCGAATTGCGACTATGCCGCCAATGAAGAAAAGGCCGAATCGGGGAAGGGCCCACTCGAAGCCAGGCAGGGCACACTTCCCTTAAAAAAAGTGTCTACGCCCAACCAACGCACGGTTGATGAAATTACGTCATTTCTGAATGCCACACCAGATCGCCTCATCAAGACGCTCCTTTACATGGCCGACGAAAAACCGGTAGCGGTCTTGATTCGCGGCGATCGAGAACTCAATGAAGTCAAACTCACCAATGCGCTGGGCGCGGTATCGCTTGAAATGGCATCGCCTCAAAAAGTCGCATCCATTACCGGCGCGCCCACGGGATTCGCGGGTCCAGTGGGGTTGTCGGACATACAGATCATTGCAGACTGGGAAATTCCTGCCATCATCGATGGAATCACGGGCGGGAATGAAGCCGACATGCATTATGTGGGTGTGCAATATGAGCGGGATTATTCCGTGGACAGACTGGCGGATCTCAGAAACTGCGAATCGGGCGAACCCTGCCCACGTTGTGAGAACGGCACCCTTTCGTCATATGCGGGCATCGAAGTGGGTAACACATTCATGCTGGGCACAAAATATACCGAGGCGCTGGGCGTTACGTTTCTAGATGAAGCCGGAAAGAAACATCCGCCGATCATGGGCTCTTATGGCATCGGAATCACACGTTCGGCACAGGCTGCGGTGGAAGCGAATCACGACGAACATGGCATCATCTGGCCCTATGCAATTGCCCCATATCAGATCACGATTCTTCCCCTGAACGTGAGGAAGCCTGAGTTGATGAAGGCGGCAGAGTCCCTCTACGCGGAGTTGATTGAATCGGGTTTCGAGGTGCTATTGGATGACCGGGACGAGCGGGGTGGGGTTAAATTCAAAGATGCAGATTTGATCGGCATTCCCATACACGTGATCGTGGGTGATCGAGGGCTGGCGCAGAACGAGCTTGAGATCAAGGTACGTCAATCAGGGCAACGACTTACAGCTCCCATTGACGGTCTTGCGAGTGCTTGCCGGGACATTGCTCGGAATCTGACTTCCAGGCAGGCTTGAAGGTCGGTTCAAAACCGAGGATCAAATCTACCGTTGCCCCTATTTTACCCTCTGTGAGACAATCACTTGTGGAGTTGCCGGGGGCTCTCCTGCAGGCTAAATTTTGGTTGCGCAAGTTGAGGAAGTGAGTATTTTGCATGGCTTGGAGTGGGGTCGGCCCACTCTTCTTTGTTTGGTAGTAAATGTGAGTTTGGCAAAAGTTGAGTTTGAGACGACCATTCGGGCCGTGGTAGAAGGTCTGGGGTTTGATCTTGTGGAAGTAAAAGTTGCGCGCGCAGGCCGCCGAAGTGTGGTCCGCATTCTGGCTGATCTGCCGGGAGGCGGCATCGGATTGGCAGACTGCGCGCGTATCAGCAGGGCCGTGGGGGTTGCGCTCGAAGAAGCGCAGGCAATCAAAGAATCGTTCACGTTGGAATTGTCGAGCCCCGGGCTCGACTGGCACATGGAAGCGTCACAAGATTTCAGGCGCTATGTGGGTCAGAAGGTCAAGTTGCAGATGCATGATGGAGGCACAATCGAGGGCATTCTTACAGATGTCAGTGATCAATTTTTAACGCTGGCTGACACTCCTGATCCGGTATCTCTCGAAAAAGTAAGTTATGGCACGCGTAACCACTAAGAAGAAAGTAGAAACTGGCACGAGCGGGGCAGACATTCTCGAAGCGCTCACGCAAATCGCGCGGGACAAGAGCCTCGAGATGAACTATGTGCTCGAAACCGTGGAGCAGGGCCTTCTTTCCGCAGCTCGCCGCAAGTATGGCGACGCTGAAAATTTCAGAGTAGTGATCGACCGGAAGACCGGGGATATCACGATGTTCGCGATGGTGAAGATTGTGGAAGAAATCGACGAACCGGGCGCGGAGGTCACGGTCGAGATGGCCGAAGGTTGGGGGTATCAGACAAAGCTTGGGGATGAACTTGAAGTGGTCATGCCCTGGAAAGAGTTTGGTCGTACGGCTATCGCCGCCGCCAAACAACTGCTGATCCAGAAGGTCCGTGAAGCCGAACGCGAGAAAATTGTCGCCGAATATGCGGACCGCGTCGGAGAACTTGTCACGGGCTCAGTTCAACAGATTGACAAGGGCAACATCATCGTACATCTGGGGCGCGCAGAGGGCATAGTACCATTACGTGAGCAGATTCCACGGGAAAAATATCGTCAGGGCGATCGAATCAGAGCGTACATACTCGATGTTCAGGCCAATGTTAAAGGTCCTCAAATTGTATTGTCGAGAGCCCACCCGGAGTTGCTTCAGAGATTGTTCGAGCTCGAGGTGCCGGAAATTTATGAGCGCATCATCGACATTAAAGCGGTGGCCCGAGAGCCCGGTGAACGGTCGAAGATCGCCGTGGTTTCGGTGGACGACAGGATCGATCCTGTGGGTGCCTGCGTGGGCGTAAAAGGGGCGCGGGTACAGGCGATCGTACGTGAATTATCCAACGAAAGAATCGACATCGTACCCTGGTCATCAGACCCTCAGTTGTTTGTCACACGATCTCTCGCGCCCGCCCGGGTCGTAGGGATCGATATGAATATCGCGGAAAAATCGATGACCGTAATTGTCGAAGATGAAAAGCTGTCACTGGCCATCGGTCGCAATGGACAAAACGCACGGCTCGCGTCGAAACTTACCGGCTGGCGCATCAATATCCTTTCTGAAAGTGATCATCTGGCGGTTCATGAAGAGATCGAAGCCATCGTGATCCCGGTCAATGAATTGCCCGAGTTGTCAGAGACACAGGTCGAGCAACTCCAGGCCGTCGGCATCACGGGCGTACATGATCTGGCCACGGCCGAAATTGCAACGCTGACGGACATCGATGGGGTCGGCGAAGTAAAAGCCGCTAAAATGCGCAACACCGCTCTGGCTTTCTTAGAAGAGTTCGAGAAGCTGGAATCAGAACTGGAGTCCGAAGCCTTCGATGAAGGCTCGGAGGAAACCGAAGAATAGGCCCATGCGCGTCTACGAACTGGCAAGAAGACATAAGAAATCCTCTGAGGAGATGATCCTAATCCTGCACGGCTTGGGCATGTCTTCAGTCAAGACACACATGAGCAAAGCCACTGACGAAATGATCGCAGCTGTAAAAGAGCAGTTTAGTCCCAAACCTAAGGCCGAAGAGGCCAAACCCGAAGCGCCTGCACCCAAACGCAAGACGGGCAAATTGCAATCCAATCTTCAGGCTCGACTGGATCAGGTTCGAAAGCGTCTCAAGCAACGTGAGGCAATGGAGGCGAAGAAGGCGGAGTTACTGAAGAATGTAGTGTCTGCGCCCGAACGTCGCACCGATCCGGTTCGTTCAGATTCACCCAATGCCGAAACCGCACTCCCGGCAGAATTGGGAGAGACATCGGGAACCAAGGATCCGCAGACATCGCAAGATGGAAAAGCCGATAAAGCGTTGGAACCGCAAGGCCAGGGTGAGGTTCAGGCACGAATACGCGAGGGAGAACTCTTCAGACCTAAACTGGTGTCGGCGGCGCCGACCCGGACGGCCGAACGCAGTCCTGCGGCACCGTCCGCCGGTACACCTGCGCGACCCGAATCACCCGAAAGACCGGCAGGAACAAGGTCGCGCGGTCCGGCACGGTCCGGCGGAGCGACCGCCGGAGGGAGACCCGGGTTTGTAATGGGCGCCGGCAGGCGTCGGAAACGTCGCAAGCGCAGGAATAAAGATCAGGGGGTCGACAGAAAGGCCGCGGAAGCGACGATAAAAGCTACCATGGCCGCCCTAGACGGATCGGGTGGCAAGAGAAAACGAAAAACACGGGACCGAAACGATGAATCCGGTGAGTTTGTCGAAGTCACGCGAGAGATCGTGGTTTCCGAATTTCTTACCGTAGCTGAGCTTGCAAAGCAGATTGAGAGACGCCCGTCTGAAGTGGTGGCCAAGCTGATGGAAGTGGGACAGATGGCAACCATCAACCAGCGGCTCGACTTTGACACCATCGAAATGATTGCACTAGAATTCGATTATGGTGTTGTCATGGCCGAAGACGAGGCCCGCGAAACGATTGAAGTCGTGGATCCGGAGGAGACGCTTAGACCGCGGCCGCCTGTGGTCACCATTATGGGGCACGTGGACCACGGCAAGACGTCTCTGCTCGATTACATACGAGACGCCAACGTGATCGCCGGTGAGGCCGGCGGAATCACACAGCATATCGGTGCCTACAATGTTGAAACGGAAAAGGGTGGACGTATTACATATCTCGATACTCCGGGACACGAAGCCTTCTCGGCGATGCGTGCGCGGGGCGCACAGTTCACGGTTTGTGTTGTGCTTGTGGTGTCGGCCACCGAGAGTGTCATGCCTCAGACCATCGAGGCCATCGACCATGCCAGGGCGGCCGCCGTGCCCATCATTGTGGCGATCAACAAGATTGACTTACCGGATGCCAATCCAGAAAAAGTCAGGCAGCAACTTACCGAGCATGGCCTGGTTCCCGAAGACTGGGGTGGAAAAACCATCGTAGTCGACGTGTCGGCAAAAACAGGTGATGGAGTGGATAAGCTTCAGGAAATGATTCTGCTTCAAACGGAGTTGCTTGAGCTGAAGGCCCGACCTGATCGTCTGGCCATGGGTCATGTATTGGAGGCAGAGCTGGACAAGGGCAAAGGACCCGTGGCGAGCATCCTCATCCAGCGCGGAACATTGAACCTGGGTGATCCACTGGTGGCAGGTCCCTATGTGGGACGCGTCAGGGCCATGCTCGACGAGCGAGGTCACCGTGTAAAATCTGCCGGTCCCTCCATGGTCGTTCAAGTACTGGGGCTCTCCGGTGTACCTCAGGCGGGCGACTCGATGGTCGCATACGCGACCGACGAAGAAGCGCACCGTGTGGGAGAAACACGCGCGATGACCAAGCGCGATCAGGACATCCGGTTTAAGGCTGGAGCGTCTGTGGGCGATTGGGCGCGACGTATTGCAGAAGGACAGATCAAAGATCTCAGGGTCATCATTAAAGCCGACGTAGGTGGATCGGTGGAAGCGCTTTCAGACACACTCGAGCGCATTGATCATCCAGAGGTAAAAGTTCGCGTGATTCACAGAGGCGTAGGTCGTGTCAATGAATCTGACGTCATCTTAGCCAGCGCATCCGATGCTCTGATTCTGGCCTTTCATGTGGTGGCCGATGCGAACGCACGAGAGATTGCGCAGCGCGAAGGGGTGACGATTCAAGAATATCAGGTGATCTACGAAGTGGAAGATGAAGTAAAAAAACTGCTCGAAGGTTTGCTGGGCGTTGTGGTCCACGAAGAAGTCACGGGACGCATCGACGTGCGGGAGCTGTTCAAGGTTCCACGCGCGGGTACCGTGGCAGGCTGCTATGTGCTTGAGGGGACGGTGATGCGTGGCGACAAGGTTCGGGTGGTGCGCGACGGTGTAATACTCTTATCCGATACGATCGGAACCCTCCGACGATTTAAGGATGATGCGCGCGAAGTGGCTGCAGGTTTTGAATGTGGGATCAGGCTCACGAATTTTGCCGATGTAAAAGTGGGCGATCAATTTGAGCTCTTAAAGGAAGTGCAGGTTGCGCGAACGCTGGCTTAGCCCAAAACACGTGAATGTAGACCCGGCTCTTCGACCTTCGCTGTCTGTGCAGGACGGGATGAAGATCGCGATAGTTCGACGCTGCGCCCCCGAGCATAATCAATGACGGTCATCGTTGGATGTCTTTATCTCGATATTCTCATCTCAGGCTCTCAGTCTCTGAAGGACAAGCGAAGAGTCGTACGTCGCCTCAAGGAGAGAGCGCAAACCAAGTTCAAGGTGGCTGTCGCCGAGACGGATGGGCAGGATTTATGGCAACGGGCAGAGCTGACGTTCGTGGCCGTGGCCAACGAGCAGAAGCAGGTCGATCGCACGCTGGGATCGGTGGCCCGATGGGCAGAGTTGGAGACCGGATGCGTGATTGCGGGTCAGCGGTTGGAATGGCGGTAGAACATGGTTTCGATAGACAGGCAAAAGCGACTGGCAATTCACATTGCGAGGATCGCCGCAGAGATTATTCTCACCGAGCTCAAGACCCCGCTTCCGGGTGTGATCACGGTAACCGGGGCCACCTTATCCAGAGATCTGAGCCGCGCCACCGTCCTCTATACCGCTATGGGTACGTCGAGCGAGCGAGCCGATATTTCAAGGCGTCTGCGAAGAGTGTCAAGCTTCGTTCAACGCGAAATTTCAAATCGATTGCATATGCGCGTGACGCCCGCACTTACATTTCGATTCGATCAATCTACCGAGCGAGGCAACGAAGTCTTGCGATTGTTAGCGGAGCTTGAGAAGCAAGATGGAGATGCAAAAAGCGATACAGAGTGAACTGGATTCGGCGCAGCGTATCTTGCTTGTGGGCCATCGCGATCCTGATGGGGATTCAGCAGGCTCACTGCTTGCGCTGGCCGGAGCACTGGGTGACAAGCAGATTTACTGCTATTCCCATGGACGCCTTCCGGAACACTATATGTTTCTGGATCCCTCAAAAATCCTTCACAACAGCATCCGTACAGATTTTATGCCCGATCTTCTGATTGCTCATGAGTGTCCCAGCCTGGATCGTATGGGTGATGCCATGCAAATGGTGGGCGCAGATACTAAAATTGTGAACATCGATCACCATCCGGATAATGCGAAATATGGGCATGTAAACTGGATCGATACCGATGCGGCGGCCTTGGGTGAAATGATGTATGCGTTGCTGAAATCTTGGGACCGGCCTATTACGCCACAGATGGCCAGTCAATTGTATACTGCGATTCTTACAGACACGGGCCGTTTTCAATATCCGGGAACCACGGCGCGAACGCTTTCGATCTGCAGCGAGCTGGTAGAACGAGGCGCCGATCCGGCTCTGATCACGCGTCAGATTTACTTTGGGCTACCCATGTCACATCTCCGTCTGATGCATGCCGCACTTCACGACATGGAACCTTCAGCCGACGGGCGTATACTTGCGTTCACGCTCAAGCCCGAAGATTTTGAAGCGGCAGGTGCAGCGCCGGGCGACGCGGAAGGCATCATCGATCTGACTCAGATATCAAACCAGGTTCGCATTGGATTGCTGTTCAGAGAATCTACCGATGGTAAAATCAAGGTGTCTCTCAGGTCAAGAGACTCGGTAAATGTGGGTGCGCTGGCTGGATCGCTGGGTGGGGGAGGCCACAAAAACGCATCCGGTTGTACCTTGAGTGGCACATTTCAGGAAGTCAAAGATAAGGTGATGGCAGCGGCCACGCGTCTACTGGAGAATGGAAATTGAAAAGCGGCATTCTCCTGATTGACAAACCCAGCGGTCCCAGCTCTCACGCCGTGCTGGGACCCGTAAAACGCTGGGCTGGCACCCGCAAGGTAGGTCACATGGGCACTCTCGATCCGTTGGCATCGGGGCTTCTGCCGGCCATTATCGGGCGTGCTACACTTCTCGCACGGTTTCTTGAAATTGAGCCCAAACGATACCGCGCCACGCTTCGCTTTGGCATCTGCACGGCTACGGCCGATGCAGAGGGTGCCGTGATGAGTTGTGAAGATCCGGGTGATGCGCCTCCGGAACACTGGGACGAAATCGTGAGAAACCACACCGGGTCGCTCAATCTCGAAGTCCCCCTGTTTGCCGCGGTTAAAGTGAACGGACGTCCCTTGTACAAATATGGGCGCAGGGGCCAGGAAGTGGAATGCCCGCAAAAACCGATGCACGTCGATTCCCTCGGGGCCGACGTTGACGGATGGCCCTGGGTCAAGCTGGATGTCGTCTGTGGCACCGGAACCTACATACGATCGCTGGCCACGTCCATGGGAGCGGCCGCAGGTATGGGTGCGCATGTCGTGAGCCTCAGACGGCTGAGCGTGGGCCGCTGGAATGTTGAACAGGCGGTACGACCTGAGTCATTGACCGAAGAAGAACCGAGTGAGCGCGCCTTTATTGAAATCGACCGGGCGCTTCCGTTGACCGCGCTTGCCCTGGAACGTGAAGAAGTGGAACGAGTCACCGTAGGTCGGGCACCGAACCGGATTCGTCCCGCTTCAGATCTAACGCTTCACGCGGGCGAGCGCTTTGCGTTCACCGACGAATGCGGACGCCTGCTGGCCGTGGCACGAAGCCTGGACGAATGGTCATCTTCGTCTGTGCCGCCGTCCTTCGACTTCGAACGCGTTGTGGTGAGTCCGTCATGAAGGTGGTTCGAGATATCTTGGCGAAGCCTCTGGAGATGAAGAGCCCTGCAGTCGCGCTTGGCACATTCGACGGGCTGCATCGGGGCCATGTCGCAATCTTGGATCGGCTTTTTGAAGTGGCCCGTGAGGCCGGCGCTCCGCAGGTAGCCATGACCTTCGATCCTCATCCGCAGCGCGTACTTGCGGCCGAATCCAGGGCGCCCCTGTTACTCTCGACCCTCGACGAACGATTGGCGCGGTTCGAAATCCTGGGCGTCGATTGTGTGGTGGTGATCCCCTTCGACCGCGATTTCTCGCGCTGGTCGGCCGAGCGCTTTGTGGACGATGTGCTCCTGAAGCATATGTCTGCAGGACGCATTGTGGTGGGTTATGACCACGCGTTCGGTCACGACCGACGTGGCAAGACCGACATGCTGATATCATATCTGGCCCCAAAGGGTATTGAAGTCGACGTGGTTCCTCCGGTAAAAAATGGAGATGGACCGGTCAAATCGTCCCGTATTCGCCGGTTTCTTGCCGCCGGTGAAGTTGACATGGCCAATTCACTGTTGGGATACGAGTACAGTTTCACCGGTACCGTGGTGAAAGGCGATGGGCGCGGCGCGAAAATCGGATTTCCGACGGCCAATCTGGAAGTGCCCAAAGAAAAGCAATTGCCCTCGCAGGCGATATATGGCGCGACCGTTCATCTGGGAGGATCGGCCCATCATGGCCTGGTTCACCTGGGACCACGCCCTACGCTGGGAGAAACGAAAGTACGTGTAGAGGTTCACCTGCTTGACTTTTCAGCCCGGGATCTTTACGGCGAACAACTCACGGTAACGCCTGAAGTAGTACTGAGGAAAGTCGAGGCGTTTAGCAGCCTCGAGGCCCTGGTCGCTCAATTGAAAAAAGACAGAACACAATACAACGAGTACAGAAACCGAAAGGAGAATGCCCGTGCCTCTTAGCAAGGAACGGAAGCATGCGATTCTCGAACAATTTCAGTTGCATGACACTGATACCGGTTCGCCCGAAGTCCAGATCGCATTGCTGACACAAAGAATAATGGACCTCACGGGACATGTAGGAACACACACTCCGGACCACTCGTCCCGACGCGGATTGCTCAAACTGGTCGGTCAACGGCGTCGTTTGCTTGAATATCTCAAGCGACAAAGCCCCGAAACCTACAAGAGTTTGATTGCACACCTGGAATTACGACGATAACGCGCAGGAGCAGAAATGATAATATCAAAAGAAATACCAATGGGAAAACACACTCTCACCATCGAGACCGGTCGGTTGGCCAAGCAAGCCTCAGGGTCCGTGACCGTACGTTGCGGCGACACTATGGTTATTGCAGCCGCGGTGGGCAGCAGTTCCCCTCGCGAGGGGATCGATTTCTTTCCGCTGTCCGTGGATTACCGCGAACGCACCTATGCAGCGGGAAAAATTCCGGGGGGATATTTCAAACGAGAAGGTCGTCCCTCGGAAAAGGAAATCCTATCCGCCAGGCTCATTGATCGCCCGATCCGGCCGCTGTTTCCCGCAGGCTATAAGAACGAAGTCCAGATCATGATCACCGTGGTTTCATCAGACGGTGAAAACGACGCTGACATTCTGGGTCTCATTGGTGCTTCGGCGGCTCTAGTGATTTCTCACGTGCCGTTTCTGCACACCATCGCAGGTGTGCGAGTGGGACGAGTCGATGGTGAGCTTATACTCAATCCATCATTTGATGAAGTGGATGAAGGTGATCTCAATATGATTATCGCCGGCTCGGCCGAATCGATCACCATGGTCGAGGGCGGTACGCACGAAGTGTCGGAAGATGACCTTATTACCGCTCTCGAATTCGGACACGCAGCCATCAAAGACATCTGCAAGATGATTGATGAAATACGCAAAGAAGTCGGCAAGCCCAAGCTGGAAGTCACGCCGCCTGAAGTCGATTCTGCATTGAAAGACAAAGTCGATGAACTGGCTCTGACCACCGTTGGCAAAGCCTGTAGAATAACGGTTAAGGAAGATCGTGCAGCTGCGCTGAAGGAGGTAGAGGCAAGTGTTCTTGAAGCGCTCTTAGAATCGTACCCCGATTCCGACAGGACCATCAAAGGCATGCTCCACGATATGGAGTCTGACATTATTCGTGATATCGTCCTCAACGAGGGAAAGCGACTTGACGGACGAGGCTATGACGACATCCGGGAGATTACCTGCGAGGTTGGCGTGCTTCCACGTACTCACGGGTCGGCCGTATTTACGCGCGGCCAGACTCAGGCCCTGGTGGTGACTACCCTGGGTACCAAGATGGATGAGCAAAAGATCGATGGTCTCGAAGGAGAATCATGGAAGTCTTACATGCTCCACTACAACTTTCCTCCATA
>Ga0114950_10004527_pt1 | contig 10802 bp, 5 predicted proteins | sample N075metaG_FD_83503 | JGI IMG/M metagenome (GOLD analysis project Ga0114950, IMG submission 83503) | Deep subsurface microbial communities from Kermadec Trench to uncover new lineages of life (NeLLi) - N075 metaG | ecosystem: Environmental > Aquatic > Marine > Ocean trench > Sediment | place... | reverse complement strand
GCACCGTAGGCCTCGAGGACGAGGTCGATCGCCGCGTCGCCGACCGCGTGGGTGGCGACGCGCCAGCCGTGCCGATTGAGCTCGGTTACGGTCGCGATGTAAGCATCGCGCGCTGCGGTTTGCAGCCCATAGAAGGTCCCGCCTTCACCCCAGGGCTCTTCGTACGGTTCCGTCATCCAGCCGCCCTCGAAGCCGCCATCGACGCCCAGCTTGATACCGGCGACGCGGACCCAGTCGTCGCCGTCGTCCGGGCCCACGCTCCAGGCGGAAAGCATCTCGGTGAGGCGCTCGGGATCCGCGGGCGCCCGGAACAGGACGCTCGCCCGAATCGTGAGCTCGCCGCGACCCCGCAGCTCGCGGAGCTGCTCGTAAAGGGCCGGCGAACCACTCGCGTAGCGCACGCTCGTGAGCCCGACGGCGTTGAGCCTGGCGTGCGCGGCGGCGAGAGTCTGGAGCGCGCCCTCGACATCGTTTCCGGATCCGCCCCCGCCGCGACCTCCACCGCCGCCGCCGCGCGGCACACGCGCCAGGGACTTGGCTCGGTCGACGAGCTCGCCGTTGAGCCGTCCGTCCGGGTAGCGGCCGATGCGACCCCCCTCCGGCTCGGGGGTCGACTCGTCGATCTCCCAGAAATGCAGCGCCGCGCTGTTGAGCACATATTCGTGACCGCCACGAACGAGGACCACGGGATGGTCGGGAGCGGCGGTGTCGAGCTCGTCGCGCAAAGGCAATCGTTGCTCCGCGAGCTGCCCCTCATGCCAATCGCTGTTGGTCATGATGATGTCGCCGGGCTCGGCGCCGGCGACGCGATCGGCGATCGCCGCAAGCACCTGCTGGACGGTCCGCGCCGCCGAAAGGTCCACACCCGGCCCACCGCCGAGGCCATGGAAGTGGTTGTCGGCGAGCCCAGGGACGACGCTACGCCCGCCGAGGTCGATGGTCTCGGTTTCGGGACCGCTGAAAAGCAGCACGTCGGCGTCGTTCCCGACCGCCACGATACGCCCGTCGCGCACCGCCACCGCCTCGGCCATCGGCAACGCGGCATCGAGCGTCACGATCCGGCCTCCGTGCAGCACCATGTCCGCCGGCTCGAGGGGCGGGGAGCTGCAGGCAACCGACAATCCGGCAATCACCAGCAGTTCGACCCAGGCGCGGGACCCCCGGGAGTTGTTCCACACCCTGCTACCCATCGCTCCCGGCCCCGAGCCCGAACACGAACAGCGACCCACCCGAAGCGATCGCCACGTACTGCCGCCCGTCGATCATGTAGCTCATCGGGTTGGCGTGCACGGCGCCGCCGGTCTGGAACTCCCACAACGATTCGCCGGTGGCGTCGTCGAGGGCGAAGAAGTTGCCCTCGTCGGAGCCGCCGAACACCAGGCCTCCGGCGGTCGCCATCACACCAGCCCACGGCGGGCTCTGCAGATCGAATTCCCAGCGCAGCTCGCCGGTGTCGGCATCGAGGGCGTCGAGAAAGCCGCGGATGCCGGTCTCGCCGCCGCTGATGCCGACGATGATTTTCCCGTCGATCGCCAGCGGCGCCATCGTGATGGCGTGGCCGAGGTCATTCTCGGCGACGTGCGTTGTCCAGCGCACGGCGCCCGATTTGGCGTCGAGGGCCACCAGGTCGGCGTCGAGCGTGCCGACGTAGACGGTGTCGTCGAGGATCGCGATGCCGCGGTTGGCGGCTCGGTGACGTACATGATGCCGTCGACCACCACCGGCGTCGTCTCCACCGGCGACCGGCCGATCTGGTAGACCCAGGTGGGGCGCAACGAGCCGACATTGTCGCGGTTGATCTGATCGAGCGGGGAGAAGCGGGTCGAGGCATAACTACCGTTGTAGCTGAACCAGTTTTGCGGCTCGGCGGCGGCGTCGACGAGGCGATCGTACGGGACGCTGATCGGAACCGGGACGTCGTTGCGCCCGAGCGACCAGACGTAAGCGGCAATGTCGCGAACATCGTCGCCGGTGATTTGCCAGAGGCCGCGCATCGCCGTGCCGGGCACGCCGCCTCGAATGAGCCCCTGCACCGCCTCGACATTCGCTGCTTGCTGCAGCTCGGCCACCGCCAGGGGCGGCCCCTCCCCACCGCCGCCGTCGATCCCATGGCATCGGCCGCAGTGCGCCACGTAGAGGGTGCGACCGTGGGTGAGGTCGGCAGGCTGCGGCGCTTGCCCGGCCGGCTCCTGCGAGACCGCGGGCAGCGGTGCCGGGGAAGTCGCGGCGATCTGAACGGTTGGTGCGGATGCAGGCGACGCCGGTTGCGCCGCGACTCCGGGAGAGGCTCCGCCCAAGCCGAGCGCCATCCACGCCACGAGCGCCATGCTGAATTGAGCGAATCGCTTCACGTGCCGAACCATAGCGGGCGTCGGCGCCGACGTCGATGCCGCCTACGCCGACATGGCCGCCGACGAGTCACGCGAGCGTGAGGCGCTGGAATGGGTTGAGGCCGTCGAGGTGGACATGAGCGGCGACGACTCTCGCCCACGCTGATGCGTCGGGGAGAGATCTGGTGGATCGAGCCCAGGCCGGCGATCGGTGGCGAAATTCGCCGGAAGCGACCCGCGGTGATCGTCAGCAACGACGCGGCGAACAAGCACCTGAACCGCGTGCAGGTCGTCCCTCTGACGAGCAACCCGGGCTAGCCTGAGCCCGCGCTACCGCTCCCCGCTCCGCCCGACCGGGCTACTGCCCGTCCTTCTCCAGGAACGACACGCCCTTCGTCATCCACTCCGGCGCCGGCGTATCCTTCAGGTAGTGGTTGAAGAACTCGAAGTAGCGGATGGTCAGGTCGCGGCGGTTGGGCATGCGGCGCAGGCCGTGCCCCTCACCCGGATAGGCGAGCATGATCACGCTCTTGCCGTTGAGCCGCAGGGCGTTGTAGAAGCCGAGGCCGTTCTGGAAAGCGACGGTCGGATCGTCGGTCCCGTGCATGATCAGGAACGGCTGCTTGGCGTCGGGCGCGTGGGTGATCGCCGACTCGAAACGGTACAGCTCGGGGTTCTCCCACGGCGTAACGGCCTCGCGACCCTGGCCGAACAGGTAATAGCCGTGGCCGTTGTTGCCGCTGCCGCCGTCGATGTTGTACGTCCAGCCCCAGTTCTGGTTGAAGTCCGCGGTCAGGTCGGTAACGCCGGCGCCCATGCCGACGGCGGCGAACAGATCCGATCGTACGCCGATGAAGGCGGCGCCCTCGCCGCCGTAGCTGTGGCCGGTAACGGCGATGCGCTCCGGATCGACGTAGCCCATCTCGATCACCTTGCGCACGGCGGCCTCGACGCACTCGAGCATGTCGGAGTGGCTGGCGCCGGTGCGGAAGTGGATGTCGGGCAGCATCGTGAGGTAGCCCTCGCTCACCGCCTGGATCGGCGATGAGCCCATACCGGTGAGGTACGACGGGCCCCGGTAGCGGTGCAGGTTCTGCGAGTTCTTCTCGTAGAACGTCACGATCATCGGGCGTTTTTCGCCCTCGACGTAGTCGTCGGGCAGCGCCAGGATGCCCTGCAGCCGCACGCCGTCGTTGTTCTCGAAGTCGAACAGGATGCGGCGGCCCCAGCTGAATTCGGCCTGCTGCGGGTTGGCGTCGGTGATTTTCTCGGAGTCGGCGAAGTCCGGCCCCGAAACGCGCAGGTCGGGGAACTCGACGAACGTCTGGCGGGTGAACAGGAAGGTCTCGGCGTCGGCGGCGCGGGTCGGATTCGAGAACGACGCGTCCTCGTAGACGATCTCCGTCAGCTCGCTGCCGTCGAGCTCGTAGAAGCCGGCCTTCTTGGTCCACTGGCCGTAGGCCTGCAACGTGATCGGCTCCGACAGGTCGATCTTGCGCCGCGCACCGCCGCGGCCACCGCGGCCACCACCACCGGCGCCGGAGTCGTCGGGCACGGGGTCGATGTAGCGGAAGCGGATGTCGTTGTCGGCGCCGACGCCGTTGGTGAGGTTGCGGGCGTCGGAGCCGTCGTAGGGGAGGACCCACAGGTCATAGCGGTGCTGCATGATGACGCCGCTGCCGTCCTCGGTGTAGCCGGCGACGCCGTAGGAGGGCCTGGCGCCGGCGCGGTCGAACTCGGTGTTGATGAAGCTCGGCGCCGTGCCGCCGCCCAGTGTGCTGCTCGTGCCGGTATCGAGGTCGTAGGCCTGAACCTCGTCGTTGTCCCAGTACAGGTAGTAGCGACCATCCGCCGAGATGCCGAACACGTGAGAGCCGATGAGGTGATCTTCGAGCATCAACGTGCGCTCGCCGGTCGTCGTATCGACACGATAGATGTCGGCGGTGGCCGGCATGAAGTCGCTGATGTGGGCGCGGCCGTCACGGCCGATCGCCCACTTGCCTTCCTCGGCGATCTCGAGGTCGCGCATGGTCTCGTCGGCGAGCTTGATGAAGGCGCCGCCGGCGACGTCGAAGGCCTGCTGGTAGGTGCGGTTGCGATCGGTGTTGGCTTGCCGCATCTGTCGCGACTGGATGACCTCGTCGGCGGAGTTCCAGATGTCGACGTTGGCGACGTCGTCTTCTTCTTCTTCATCATCGTCGCCGTCGTCGCTCGGGTCGGCAACCTGCTCCTTCATGCCGAAATAAACCCGCGCGGTGTCCTTGCTCCAGCTCAGCGCGCCGCGCTCGGACAGGACCCACTCCTCGGGGAAGCCGTCGGCCGCAGACGGATCGAGCACTACCGGGTCGCCGGCCGCCCCACCATCGAGATAGGCACGCACGTCGGCGAACGCGATCAGCACGTTGGCGCGCTCGCGCATGTCCTCGACGCTGTCGCCCTTGAGAACGGCAAGCGCGGTACCTTCCTTGTTCCACGCCAGGCGGTTGTAGCGCTTGGCGTCGTTGTCGAGCGCGTGCATACGGTTGTCGGCGAGGTCGAGAACGAAGAGGCCGTTGCTGTCTTTCACCGCCGCGTCGACGGTGTAGGCGAGCAGGTCGCCCTCCTTGTTGAAGGACATGTCGCCGACGCTGCCGAGGAGCTGGTCGCGCCCCGTCGTGAGGTCATGGACGACAACGTCGACGCCGCGGGGCTCGTCATCGTTGTTGCCGCCACCGCGACCACCGCCGCCGCCACCACCGCCACCCGCACCACCGCGCCCGCGACGGCCACCCTCCGACTCCGGCGGCCGACGTCGCAGGATCAGGTGCGTCGAGTCAGCCGCGAAGTCGAACGACTGGATGTCTTGCCACGACCGCACGACACCGGTCGACAGGTTACGCAGCTCGGTGCGGCGCGGCTCGTCTTCGCTGTCGTCCCCGCCCCTACCCTGGCCTTCTTGGCGTTCTCCCGGCGTGGCGTTAGGGCCCCCGACCCGATGCTCGGCGGCACTGATTTCGCCGCCCCGGCCGCGCCCACCGCGCCCGCCACCCCCCCCGCTCGGATCGATGTCGTACGCGATCCAGTGCGAGTCCTTGGAAAACACGCCGCCGGTGGCGTTCTCGACCTCGACCTCGTCACCGGTCGCGAGCTCGAGAATGTGCAGCACCGGCTTGGCCTCATCGGCCGGCGTGTTGTTGAATCGCAATCCATAGACCACCCACTTGCCGTCGTCCGAGATCCGCTGGCCGCTGATGGAACGCCAGCTCGTGTAGTCGTCGACGGTGAGGGCGCGCTTCCCGGTCGCCTCGGCGACCTGTGAATCCGCCGCCTGCAGAACGGCGGTGGCCGGGGAGCCACCCGCCGCTTGCGGCACCGGCAATGCATAAGCGGCACCGAACATCGCCACCATGGCGACGGTGAAAACGATCAGCTGGAAGCGTCTACTGGATCCGACGGCGTCGTGATTCACGGGCGGTATCCTCTCTCGCACGGGCTTGGAGATGGGTGTCGTTGGGTACGGATACTACATCCGACGGCCGGGCGCCGTCCCAAAGGGCGCGGTGCGAGCGGCCGCACGCGCAGGGGAGCTCGATGTCGAGGGCGTCGAGAAATGCGGGTTGGCCCGCATATCTCAATGGGTCACGGCGGCGCGAAAATCCCAATGTGTCACACCATGAAAACATGCGTCATATTTGCCTGTGCCCCGGGAAGAATCATGCCGGTGGCCGTCGCACAAGGCCTTCCGCGCGAGGATGCCCTTCCAGGGAATATCGAGCGAGGTTCTGATTCGCGAAGACCGAGACGCCCGTTAGGTGGCCGCTTACATTGATACCAGCGCCCTGGCGAAATGGTATGTCCGGGAGCCGAACTCGGACACATTCGAGGCCTGGGTCCGTTCTGCCGAAGAGCCGACGATCAGCTCGCTCTCCCTCGTGGAGATGCGGTGCCTCCTGGCCCGCCGCCGTCGCACGGGCAGTCTCGACCGTGAATCGGAAAGACGCTCGGCCACTACAAGATCCTCGAGCCGCTCGGCACCGAAGGTGTCATCGCGCTGCAGATTCATTCCGGCGGCGGGATCAAGGCACGGTGGCGCAACTTGATGGTGCGCGAGATCGGCTGACTGCCCCATCGTGTTGGCTCACGAGATTAAACGCCGTTGCGGAAACGTCGACGATGTTGCAAAATAGTTGCATATTGTAACTATCGGTGTCGCGCCCATGCCATCCTTGACCATCCGAAATATCCCAGAGGACATCCTCGAGATCCTCCGCGCTCGCGCCGGCCGCAACCGGCGTAGCCTCAACGGTGAGGTACTCGTGTTGCTCGAAAGACACGCCCTCGCCCCCGCCACCGACGCTCGCAGGCTCATCGAGGAAGTTCGCGAGATCCAGCGGCGCTACACGGTACCGACGGTGGATCACGACGAGATCGACGAGCTGAAACGCCGCGGGCGGGTGCGGTGATCGTCGTCGACACCAACATCCTCGCCTATCTGTTGCTCCCCGGAGAACGGTCTGCCGCGGCGAGGTCGCTGCTGGAGCGCGATCCCGAGTGGGCCGCCCCGATGCTGTGGCGCAGCGAGCTGCGCCAGGTGCTGGCGACCTACCTGCAGCGCGGCGATCTGGAGCTCGACGCATGCGCGGAGCTGTGGTCGCGCGCCGATTCGCTTCTCTCTGGACGCCAACACCTCGTTCCTAGCCGCTTGGTGCTAGAGCTTGCCCACGATTCGGGGTGCTCGGCGTACGACTGCGAGTACGTCGCCTTGGCGAAACTGCTGGCCGCACCGCTGGTAACCGAGGACCGCGCCTTGCTGGCAGCGTTCGCGGGCATCGCCCAACGACTCGCGGCGCCGCTGGACTCCTAGCCCGAACTTCTCAACGGGTTGCGTGGCGAGCGAGTGTGAGGGCGTGCGAGGGCAAGTCGCGCTGATTCGAGCACGTCGCCCCGCTTTGGAACTCCCTGTGCCGTCGGGCTACCCTTCGCTTCGTTGTCGACGATATCCCGCACGCCGAAGGAGCCGAACGAATGCCGACCGCCCGGATGTACAGATTCGCTCTCGCATCAATGCTGTTCGCGAGCTTTGCGATCAACGCCCTACCGGCCCCCGCCGCGCAGCAAGCGATCGGCGACGAGTCCCTCCTCGAGAGCTTCACCTGGCGCTCCGTCGGCCCCCCCGGCGCCGGCGGCCGCATGATCGACATCGAGGTGGTCGGCGACTTCCCGCACACGATCTTCGTGGCCGGGGCGACGGGGGGCCTGTGGCGCTCGGTCAACAACGGCGTCACCTTTGAGCCGCTCTTCGACAACGAAGCCACCAACTCCATCGGCGCCATCGCCATCCATCCGACCAACCCCGACATCATCTGGGTGGGCACGGGCGAGAACAACGCCCGCAACAGCGTTTCGTGGGGCGACGGCGTCTACAAGACGACGGACGGCGGCGAGAGCTGGACGAACGTCGGGCTGCAGGACTCGCACCACATCGGCGACATCCTTGTAGATCCGTCGGATCCCCAGACCGTCTACGTCGCGGCGCTCGGCCATTTCTGGGGCGCCAGCGAGGAGCGTGGCGTCTACAAGACGACCGATGGGGGCGAGAGCTGGGCGCGGGTGTTGTTCATCGACGAGAACACCGGCGTGGTGGATCTGGCGATGGACGCGCGCGATCCGGGGACGTTGTACGCCGCCGCCCAGCAGGTGCGACGGGACGGTTTTTCGGGCGGCAACCCCGAGACGATGACCGGCCCGGGCAGCGGCATCTACAAGACGAGCGACGCGGGCCGCAACTGGAAGGAGCTCACCCGCGGCCTGCCGGCGGGCGACAAGGGCCGCATCGGCCTGGCGGTGTCGCAAACCGACCCGGAGGTCGTCTACGCGGTGGTGCAGACGGCCACCAGCATCGGCCCACCGCGCGATCCCGACGTGCCGCCGGACCCGGAGCCGAACCCCCCGCGGACGATGCGTAACGGCGGCGTGTTTCGCTCCTCCGATCGCGGCGAGACCTTCGAGTGGGTCAACAGCATCAACCCGCGGCCCTTCTACTACAGCCAGATCCGCGTCGATCCGTCCGATGCCGACCGCGTCTACGTGCTCGGCGGCTCCGTGGCCGTGTCGGAGGACGGCGGTGAGAATTTCGAGAACCTGCGGATGAACGTGCACGTCGATCACCACGACCTGTGGATCGACCCGGCGAACCCCGATCACCTGGTGCTCGGCAACGACGGCGGCCTGTACTTCAGCTACGATCGCGGCGCCACCTGGGACTTCCTCAACCAGATGGCGCTGGGCCAGTTCTACGCGATCGACGTCGACATGCGCGACCCCTACTACATCTACGGCGGCGTGCAGGACTACATGTCGTGGGCCGGCCCGTCGGCGACCCGCAACAGCATCGGCATCACCACGTCCGACTGGTACAAGGTGATGACCGGCGACGGCTTCCAGGTGCGCATCGACCCGACCGACCCCAACATCGTCTACGCCGAATCCCAGGGCGGCGGCCTCATCCGCCACGACCAGCGTTCGGGCCAGAACACCCGCATCCAGCCCCAGGCGCCGGACGACGATGATCGCTACCGCTTCAACTGGGACACGCCGATCCACATCTCGTCTCACGACCCGGCGACGCTCTACATGGGCGGCAACTTCCTGTTCCGCTCACGCAATCGCGGCGATGAATGGGAGACCATCAGCCCTGACCTGACCACCTACACCAGGTCGCGGCCCGACTTCCGCGACGGCGAGCCGCAAAAAATCGGCTCGGCGAGCGCGTTTGCCGAGTCGCCGATCAATCCCGACCTGCTGTTCGTCGGCACCGACGACGGCAACGTCTGGATGACGCGCGACGGCGGCGCCAACTGGGCCGACTTGACCGAGCACTTCCCCGGCCTCACCGGCAAGCGCCATGTGTCGCGCATCGTCGCCTCGCGGTTCGACGAGGACCGCGCCTACGTGACCTTCGACGGCCACCGCAACGACGACTTCGCCCCGCATGTCTACATGGCGATCGATGCGGGCGAGCACTGGGTCAGCATCGCGGCCAATCTCCCCGACGACGAGCCGGTGCGGGTGATCCGCGAGGACGTCAAGAACCCCGACCTCCTGTTCCTCGGCACCGAGTTCGCCGCCTACGTCTCGCTCGATCGCGGCAAGAGCTGGACACGCCTGATGAACGGCATGCCGACCGTGGCGGTCGCCGACCTCGTGGTGCATCCGAGAGACGGCGACCTGATCGCCGGCACGCACGGCCGCAGCGCGTTCGTGATGGACATCTCGCCGCTGCAAGAGCTGACGCCGGAGGTCGCCGCAAAGGACTTGCACCTGTTCTCGATCGAGAACGCCGTGCCCTTTCGCTACCGCGTGTACACCAACGATCAATTTCTCGGCGACAAGCGATGGGTGACGGAGAACCCACCCTACGGGGCGACGATCAGCTACTTGGTGGGCGCCGGACTGGCGACGCAACCAGCCGACCCTGCAACCGATGCTGGAACCGACCCCGCCAGTGCTGAGACTGCCGGCAGGGCAGACGAGACCGGCGAGGCCGAGGAGGCCGAGGAGGCCGGCGACGCCGGCCCCGGCGATCGCGACAACGCCCGCGCCACGATCACGATCCGTGACGCCGATGGCCGCCTGGTGCGCGAGCTACGCGGCCCGGCACGCGAAGGGCTGCATCGGGTGCAGTGGGATCTTCGCTATGGACCGCTGGAGCCACCCGACGCCACTGATGACGCGACCACGGGTGCCGGTGGCGGCCGAGGCCAGGTCGGCGGCGCCGGAGGAGGCCGCGGCGCTGGAGGGCGAGCCAGTGGCGGTGGCGGTCGAGGTGGCGGCGGACGCGGCGGCGGCGGACGCGGCGGCGGACGAGCCCCCCTCGCCCAGCCCGGCACCTACCAGGTAACCGTGGAGATCGGTGACAACGAAGCGACGACCAGTCTCACGCTCGATCTCGACCCCGATCTCATCCGTACCGAAGCAGACCGCCTCACCCGCTGGAACGCCATCGAGCGCATTCGCCCGCTGCAGGTCGAGTTCGGCGAAACCGGACGCGCCATCGGTGAGCTGCGGTCGCAGCTCGAGGCCCTCGAGGCATCCATGGAGGCTGTCGAAGCCTTCGACGACAGCCTGCAAGAGAAGCTCACCCGGCTCCTCGACGACACCCGCATGCTCGCCTTCCGGCACGGCCGCGCCAACACCCTGTTGTCCGGCGCCTACAACAACATCGAAGGCTCGCCGTTCCTACCCACCGCGACGAACCTTCGGCGGGTCGACGAGGCTGTCGCCGCCCACGCCGAGCACGTGCGGACCTACGACGAGCTCATCGACACCCAGGTCCCGGCACTGGAGCAGGAGATGAACGAAAAGGGGATCCCACGGGTCGTGATCCAACGCTAGCGCAACAGCGTCAGGCGCTCGTGAGCGCCGGGTGAGCCGAGTTCCGGTCGATTATTGGGGAACGGTCAAGACCAACATCCGCTTCGGCGCCGTGCCCTC
>Ga0114950_10004525_pt1 | contig 10803 bp, 11 predicted proteins | sample N075metaG_FD_83503 | JGI IMG/M metagenome (GOLD analysis project Ga0114950, IMG submission 83503) | Deep subsurface microbial communities from Kermadec Trench to uncover new lineages of life (NeLLi) - N075 metaG | ecosystem: Environmental > Aquatic > Marine > Ocean trench > Sediment | place... | reverse complement strand
TTGTGGTAGTAGCTGACGTACGACCTCACGAGCCGGACCAAATGGCGCTCGCCGAAGACCACGACGTGCGCGAGGAGCTCGCGGCGACAGCTGCCGATCCAGCGCTCGGCGGTTCCGTTTTGCCAAGGGCTGCGATACGAGGTGCGAGTAGGCTTTGTGCCCATGGCCCTCATGAACTCGACGACCGCCGGGCTGAAGATCGCGTCGCCGTCAAAGATGAGGTATCTCGGCGCGGTGTCGTAGGGAAAAGCTTCACGCAGTTGCTGGATGATCCCCAAGCGGCAGTCGGGTGAAATGTCGCGTTGAAGTGAACGATGTGTCGCCGGCCGTGCTCGATGACGAAGAAGCCGTACAGCAGCCGAAGCGACGCGGTCGGCACCGTGAACAAATCCATCGCGGCGATGTCGTCCTTGTGGTTACGCAAGAACGTGACCCAGCGCTTGACTTGGTCGGGCTCGGCCGGCCGAATCGGGATGTAACGCGATACCGTCACCTCGGACACGATGAAGCCGAGCTTCGTGAGTTCGGCGTGGATTCGAGGTGCGCCCCAGCCATCTTGTGCCATCTGCCGGATGAGCCGGCGAATCTCCGCAGCGAGGCGAGGCTGTCCCGGGTAGCGCGTGCTCGAGATGCGCGTCCAGTATCTTCGAAATCGAACCCGATTCCACTCGGCAACCGTGCCGGCTTTGACGATGACTAGACTAGACGACTGGCCATGCTGGCCAAGATTGGCGAAGCGCCACCCAGAAGGCTCGATCGACGTCTTCGAGCGGTGGGCGCGGGCGCTCTTTCTTCAGCGCCGTCACTTGTTGCCGCAGAGCGAGGTTTTCAATTTACGAGGTCGGCTCGGCGCCGACACATCGCCCGCAACGCACGGGCGCCGAGAGAGACGAGAAAGATGAGAGCGCGGAGCATGGCGGCGAAGTTTGACTTTCTTCGCCCCGGAACTCAAGCGGTGCGAGACGGGCGTAAGTCCTTGATTTCAGACCAGCACGAGTTTTGACGAGGGACAGGCAAAGGCGGCGGCCCGCTTGGCGTCACATGACGGGCAGATGCCCCTCTGTTTGCACGAGAGGGTGAGCAATTTTGAGACAGCTGCGATTCTTCAATTCGGCTTGACCCTTGTCAGACGAAAGAGCTGCGTCTCTCGAAATCGGGCTCAAACTCTAGCATGCAGATGGGTTATTGTCTGGCCACCAACACTGATTGTGGAAGCACCTCCCTCATCCCCCCTCACCAAGCCGTGCTTCGATGACGGACACGGCATCGGTAGCTGCAAGCGCGTCAAGGCCGAGGTGGGCCAACACGAAAACCAACTCACATAGGTAGTTGAGATCTGTCAACTGCTCCAGTCGACCCCGGGCGAAAGCGCCAAGATTCTGAATACTCCTATGGACAACGCATTGAAGCACTTTGCTCGCCGCTGGCGAGACCGGGGGAGAGCCCAGGTAGTTCTCGAATCGGCCCCCCGCACGATATTCTGGGTACGACTCCAGTCCAAAAAACCGGGCGGCGAGGACTTCGTCGTAGGCACCTGTGGCTCTCGCGAGCCCGACGAAGTCCGCTATGACCTCATCGTGCAAGTGATTCCTCATCTGAGAGAAAACTCTATGAGTGAAATAGTGCGTGAACTCGTGCTCACGCCGAATTGCAATTGAGCGAGCTTGCCATCCTTCTGCATCTGCGCCCAACGATTCCGCCGAGCAGTCGCTGTAATAGCCGGAGCTCAAGATAATGAATCGGTCCTGATACAACCGCTTGTTGGGAATGACGGCCTCGCGAAACTCCTGTTGCCATTCTTCCTCACTCGCCTCCCGCCCGAGCGCGCGCTCCCAGTTGCGGCGATACGACCTCACGCGATCCCAATTGTTGAAGCCGGTCACGATGCATGCTCCCATTGAAGCCGGGACGGGTTCGGGTTCGTTTCTCGATGAAAATGCCCTCACCAAAGCCTCGAAATCAGCGCGCTGTCCAGCAAGGATCACAGGCACGCGACCCGCGATGGTCGAGTACACCCCCACGGTGACGCTTCCTGGCTCGGCAAAGACCACGCCATCCGCGTAGCGCTCGGCGGCCTCGAAACGACCCCTTTTGGTCGCGAGCCGATACACTTCTGTTTGGCTGATCCCTTCTTCAACGGGAAATCTCAGCTGTACGAATTTGTCTCTCAACACCGCTACCGCACCTTGCTCCATGGCCTGAGCCGCATAGCTCTCCCAAGCAAGCACATGAGGCTCATCTTGAAGTGGAAACTTCGGCTTCTCCTCGGGCGACGTTTCGGAGTAGGGATTCTCGAGGTATCGGCATACTTCGTTCAGGACTTCGTCGCCTGGCGCACATTCTTGCAACGTATCGCGGTCCATTAGAACAGCCAAACTCGACCTTCGCACGCGACCTCTGGTAGGCCCACTAACTCTTCGCCAGCAGCGCGATGAGCGCATTCTCTCTCCATCACCTCTTGGCCACCACCTGCGCGATTCTCTCACCTTTCAGGTGCTAGAGTCTTGTCAGAGTCGATCCTGTACCGAGGCGGTGCTCGGTGATGATACGGCTCGCTTTGGTCGCGAGGATCTTCGCCGTCAAACTACTCGTCGCTTGGTCCAAAGTGACGTTCGACAACACAGCGACGTTGATTCTTGGTCAGATCTGTGCGAACGTGTTCTTGTCGCAGTGTGTGAAGTGGGTCCGGTCCGATTTATAGTAATGCGTCGTAGTCGATTTGCGGAACAGAATTAAATGCAATCGCCATCCGGCGCAGACGGATCCGCCGCTTCCGGAGAGCGCGTGTTTTTTTGGCAAGTTTGAGCGAAAGTAGTAGGTCCGGATGAATTCTGTATCTAACGATTCCGACGATCTGACTAGATTCATCGTTACTGGTGCAGTCGGTGAGTACGTTTTCCATGAGGGAGACGAAGGCACGGAAATGTACATCATCCAGGCGGGCGAGATCGAGATCGTCAGGGAGTTCGCGGGTGATTCGCGCCAGGTCGCTCTTCTCGAAGTAGGGGACTTCTTCGGAGAAATGTCGCTTCTTGAGGGAATGTCGCGGGACGCCAGCGCGCGGGGGGTTACCGATTACAAGCTTCTGAAAATCGACTACGGCGCGCTCGAACAGCTGTTGCAGGAGAACGCAGAGATCGCGATTCGAATGCTCCGCAAGCTCTCGCGCCGCCTTCGCGAGCAGCGGGAAGCCGAGATCCGCGCGACCCGGGTCGCCGAGGAAGTGCCCGGTGAGGGGAGCGCCAGCCTTCCTCCCCCCGTGGATCCGCCGGGTAGGGCGCGCCAGCAGGGGCTGGTACTGCTACCTAGCGGCGACCTCTTTTCCTTGTCCGAAAAGGAGGAGACCTCGATCGGGCGGATCGACCGTTCCACCGGGATCACACCGGACATCGACTTCACCGACTTGGATACGGAACGGACGCTGAGTCGCCGTCACGCGACGATCATCCGAGACGGAGACGGTTTCTATCTTCGTGAGGACGCGAGGACGAGCAACGGCACGTACTTACGAGGCAACCGCATCAAGACGGGCGAGCGGAATGTGCTCAACGACGGCGACGAAGTCCGCTTCGGAGTCTTCAGGATGGTTTTCCGCTGCTGACTCGGTGGCCAGCGTTTCCCCCCTATCTCCTTGAAATCGGACGAGATGCTGTGTTGATCGCAATTCCGATTCCTGGTATCCTACGAGAGTACGGTTCTCGGTTTGCCAGCGGCCACCATCAACTTGGAAAACATCTGGGTGAGTGTGCCGGCAGGTTTCGAGGACTTGTTTCTGGCCGTGAATGCGTCCAACGCGTCGCTCCTCCTCCGACGTTCCCAACAGATGAATTCGATGCTCATAACAAGGAGTCGCATTGGCAGAGAAGTTTGCGGAAATTGACGTTTCCGCCGTCGAGAAGCTCGGCGCGCTCAAGAAGCAACGGGTCCGCCTCGAGAAATTCATCGAGAGGGCCGAGGAGAAAGCGGAGAGCATTTCCGAAGGGGTCTACCAGACGGTCATCAAGGACTACCAAGACCAGCTGGAGCGACTCACCGCAGATGCGCAGTCCTACAATAACGACGCGCGGCAAGCCTACGCGCTGTTCAAGCCTATCCACGAAGACCTGAAGCAGGCCTTCGAGCAAGCTCGCGCCGACAAGGAGGAGATCGAGTTCCGCAACGCGATTGGCGAAGTCTCAAAGGAAGAGCTGGGGGAGAGGCTACAGGCCTGCGAATGCGCACTGGACCGCTGCCGCTCCGACTTGGTTGAGTCCGGTGAGCTCAACAAGCGTTTCATGAACGCATTCGACACTGAAGACGAGCTGGAGTTGGACATCGCCCCCATTCCCCAGAAAGTAGTCGACGGGACCGGAATCGTACCCGCTGGCCCTGAAAGTGACGCTCGGCAGAATGCGGGCGTCCCGGCGGACAAGACGATGCTCATGGCGCCAGAGAGCATTCCGCCCACACCGGTGGACGAGACGATGCTCATAGCGGAGAGCGCTGTGCCCGCAGAGCAGGCGCCGCCGGCCGCCACACTGGATTCAACGTTTATCGTTCCCGTGGCAAGCCTCGTTCGAGAGGCGGAGGAAGACGAGCCTGTCGAGCTTGCCCTCGGGTGTCTCAACTACATTGGACGTGCGGTCGAGAACCAGATTCAGATTTCTCGGCCGGGCGTCTCGCGTGTACACGCCGTCATCACCGCTAACGCGACAGGTTTCACGCTCAAGGATCTCGAATCGCAAAACGGAACGTACGTGAACGACGAGCGGATCACGGAGCGCCTGTTGGAAGACGGCGATCGCATTCGGATTGCCAGCACCGCCGAGCTGGTTTTCCGGCGCGCCTAGGTCGTTCGCTTGCGTGCGAGCGGCTAGAATCGCAGCAACGGTGCCTGGATCACGAGATGGAAATCAAGGAGATTAAGCACGGGAACATTGTTATTCTTCAACCCGATGGCAACATCGATATGCGCTCGTCGACCGACCTCGAGCGCAAAGTCGTGGAGCTCCTCGATGGCGGCACCCGACGGCTGATCGTGGACTTTGGCTCTACCGAACACCTGACGAGTGCAGGTATCCGCGTGCTGGTCATGGCCGGGAAACGACTCGACGCCGCCGATGGAGGATTGGTGCTCTGCTCGTTGAACGAACACGTGAAGTCGGTCTTCGAAGTTTCCGGACTCACCCTCTACTTCCGCATGGTCACCTCTCGCGAAGAGGCAATCGCGCAGCTCCACTCCGAGTCGGCAGACAAGCCCTCCCGGCTCATCTCGATGGCAATGAAACTGCTGGGGGACGAGTCGCGCCAGCTCAAGCCGAAGAAGATCACAAGGGATAAGCGGAGCTCGAGCCTTTCGTCCAAGGTGGCGGAGCTCTTGTCCCGTCCCGGCTCGCCGCGAAGCTCGTCTTCAGTTTCTCGAAAGAAGAAGCGGCAAGACGGAACGTCGTCGGTTGCGGGTCGTTCCAAGGGTGGCGAGACCAAATCCTGATCGCCTACCGCTCACAATCTGCGATAGCCGATGTCTAAGTTGACGATAGTCAGCGGTTCCCAAGAGGGAACGGTGTTCCAGTTCGACCGGACCATCGTCTTGGGCCGCGGCCCCATGTGCGATATGATCTTGCACGACGCCACGGTGTCGCGCCGCCACGCGATGTTGAATTGGACGCGTAGCGAGTGCTTGATCCTCGACCTCAATAGCGAGAACGGGACCTTCGTGAACCACCGGCGCATCTCGGAGCCCACTCCACTGAGCGACGGGGACGTCTTGAACCTTGGCTCCGTAACCACCAAGTACACACGGGCTGCCCGAATGGGATCGCTCAGTGACAGCTTCAGCTGGCGGGAGAAGGAGAACGAATCGGGCCGCGTCCTAGCGACGATGGATGCCGAGGATTCTTCTCTCACGGCCTACGGCGAGGAAGAAAGTGGCCTGTTGGTCGAGAACCTGTCGAAAGGGTATCGCTTCCTCAACGATCTGGGAAACGTAGTCAGCGAGTCTTTCGACGTCGATGACGTGCTTCGCTTCGTGCTCGACGAGATCTTCGAGCTCCTGCCCCAAGCGGCGCGAGCTTTCATCTTGCTCCGCGACCGGGAAACGGGTCAGCTCATCCCAAGAGGAGCGAGTGCCCGCGAAGAGAGCGGGAAGAAGATCACCGCCAGCCGCACACTCGTCGAGGAGGCCGTGAATAAGCGCGAAGGGATTCTGCTCATCGACGTCATGACGGAGGAGCGCTTCGTAAAAGGCGTGTCAGTCCAGGGTCCGGAGCTGACATCCGCCATGTGCGTGCCCATGATTTTCAACAACGAGATCTATGGCGTCATGCAGGTGGACACCAATGTCGGACCGCCGTTTGGCAAGCCCGACATGGCTTTACTGTTGAACATCGCGCAGCAGATAGGCACATCTCTGGCCTATACCCACCTTCACAGCAAGCTGCTCCAGCAGGAGCTCCTTGAGCGGGACTTGATGCTAGCACGGCGTCTCCAGCAACAGTTTCTGCCGCAGCGTCTGCCGCGGATCTCCGAATTCAACTTCGCGGTGGAATACAGCCCGGCGCTCGCCGTGGGGGGCGACTTCTACGATTTTCTGGAGCTCGCGGAGGGACGAATTGGCATCGCGGTAGCGGACGTTTCGGGCAAGGGCGTCTCAGCGGCACTGTACGCGGCGAAGCTCAGCAGCGAGATACGCTATCACTCTGTCGGGCAGAGCGAGCCGTCGGAGATCCTGTCACGGCTGAATCGAGCCCTGACCCGCGACAGTCGCGAGGGCGTCTTCGTAACTCTGGTCCTTCTCGTGCTCACACCTGGAAGCGGAGAGTTTACGGTATCCAGCGCCGGACACCCCCTGCCGGTCGTGCGGCGCAGGGGCGAGGCGCCGCAGGTGATTGGGCAAGGCGGCGACCCGCCGCTCGGCCTCGACGCGGGCGCCCGTTTTCATTCCGTTCGCCACGTGCTCGACCCGTTCGCCGTCGTCACGCTCTACACGGATGGCATCACCGAGGCGGAGAGCGGATCGCGGGAGCTGTTCGGGGACAAACGCTTTCTCGCCGCCATGCGAGATGCCGATGAAACCCCGAACGACGTTTTGAACGCAGTGCTCTCAGCGGTGAGCAGTCACATCGGTGGCGCGGCACAAAGCGACGATATTACCTTGCTCTGTTTCAGTCGATCCGGGTGACGACGCGGTTCGATGGAATAGAACTACCGGCGTGGATTCAGCTTCTGTTTCAACGTCAAGTGGTTGTTTCCCCTGCGCCGCTCGTAGGCGATGTCATCGATGGATTGCTTGACCAGGTGGATTCCCAAGCCGCCCACGGGACGTTCGGCGGGAAATGTCTCGAGGTCAGCCCGCCCGGATTCCAGCATGTTGAAGGCAGCCGCGTCGTCGACGACTTCCACCCGCAGCGCGTCGCGCGTCAGCCTCAGCTCCACGGTGATGACGTGGTCGCTGCGGTCGCCGTGACCATGGTGGATGATGTTGGATATGACTTCGTCGAGGGCTAACCTCACGGCGCGGTGCACTCAGGCCGGTAAGCGGTGGCGGGCCGAGAACCGGTTTCGAAGCTATCGACCAGTTGGTCCACACCGGCGGTGGAACTTTTCAGCTCGATGCGGAGCTTGTCGGTCATGGATCTAACCTCGGGCGACTACGATTTGCGGTTGCCTCGCCCGGTGAGCCGTCAGTTCTCTTGGCGACGGGCAAGTTGCGCGAAGAGTCCGTCCTTCGCCATCAACTCTTCAGCGGTTCCAATCTCGGCAATGCGTCCTTCCTCCAGGTAGCAGATCTTGTCCGCATGGATGATAGTGCTCAAGCGATGGGCGATCACGATGCGGGTTGCGTCCAGGCGGTCCATGCTCTCCGTTACGGTAGCCTGAGCGCGGTTGTCGAGCGCGCTCGTCGCTTCATCGAGGAAGAGGACCTTGGGCTTGTTCACGATGGCGCGCGCGATGAGAAGGCGTTGTCTCTGCCCTCCCGATAAAGTCCCGCCTCCCTCCGCGACGTAAGTGTGCATGCCCATCGGCATGACCTTGATGTCCGCAGCCAGTCCGGCCGCTTCCGCCGCTTCCCACGCCTCGTCCAACGTGCGCGACGAGGCACCGACGATGTTCCGGTAGATGTCCGCGGGCATCACTCGGCTCACCTGTAGCACGACGCCCAACTGGCGACGGAGCAGACGAACGTCGAGCGAGCTGATGTCCTGACCATCGTAGTAGATCCCGCCCGTGGTCGGCATTTCGAAGCCAAGTAGCAGGCGCATGAGAGTCGACTTGCCACAGCCGGAGCTCCCCACGAAAGCAACGAGCTCACCGGGCTTGATCTTGAGTGACACGTCCTTGAGAACCCAGGGCCCGTCTTCCTGATAGCGGAAATGCAAACGGGAGATTTCGATTTCTCCCTTTAGGGTCCCCGGGTAAACCTTCGATCTGTCCACCTCGGCGGGAGTAGTGAGAATCGGCTTCAATCGCTCGTAGATGGGGACCACTCTCATCATGTTGAGAGAGGCATCCGCCAGTGCCTGCATTGCCGCCAGGAACAATCCGTAAGCGGCGCTGAAGGCTATGAAATCTCCAGTGGTGATGCCCAGCGTCCCCTCTTCCTCGGCCGCGGCTTGCGCGTTGAGCAATATTAGAAATAGCACGATCGACGAGAGGATCGGAAATACCGAGTTGAAGACGGTGACCGCGTTCTGAATCCGGCCGATGCTGAAGCTTATCTGCCTCTGCTCCGCGAATTTTTGTGCCCAGATGCGAAAAGCGTGCGGCTCGGCCCCGCTGATGCGGAGCTTGGTGACGCCGGTGATGAGATTGAGAACCAGGCCCGCGATGCGTCCGCGCATTTGAAGCTCGATGCGCTGGTAATGAAGCTGCAGGAAGTTGGCGATAGAGGTGACACTGACGAAGCCGACTGTAAGCGCGATCGCCGCCAGCGCGAGCTTGAGATCGTAGGTGAACATCTGCAGTACGTAGAAGAGACCACTAAGCGAGCCGAGCACCGCCGCGATCCCCGCTCCCGCCACGAGGTTCTGGATCGCGTCGACACCTGCGGCGCGATCCGCCAGATCGCCGGCGGAGTATTTGCGAAAGAAGGTCGTGGGAAGATCGAGCAGCCGATCCCAGAGCGCCGACTGGATCGAGTATTCCATCTTCCCTTGCAGACGCACGGTCGCAACGCCCTGGGTGAACTTGAAGAGCGATCCGGCGAGCGCGGAGGCGAAGAGACCGAACCCAAAAGTCCCAAGCATGTTCCCGTCGGCTTGCGGGATCGCCGAGTCGAAAATTCGTCCGATGAAATAAGGGGTGAGCGTGCCGAAAAGCCCCACCGTGACCCCGGTGAATATCAACATCCAGATATCGCTCTCCAGACCGCGGGCCCCAAATCGGACTAAGTCAAGCACGCTCAGGGCGCCATCGGGAAAAGGGCGGTAGAAGGTGTAGGCGAAAGTCGACAGCGTGCGCGCGAGCTCTTCGGTGAGCGGGGATTTTTGGCCAGTCTTGCCGTCCACGAGCTCGAAGGAGCCAGCGTTGATGGGAAGAAGCGCCACTGGAGCCTGGGTACCTTCGATCTGTCCGAGCAGCGGGCCGTGGTCTTGAGTCCACCATTCGCCGCGCAACGCGACGACGCGGGTTCGAAAACCGGAGGAGCTCGCGATCGCCGTGATTTGCTCTTCGTAGGTCAGGTCTTCGGCAGCTTCGGGATGGGCCTTGACTTCCATACCGAGCGCATCGCCCACGAGCTTGCAAGCACGCGCCACCGGGGCGGAATCCCCCGTGCTCAAGAACTCCTTCGGCGTAGAAGCGCCGGTTCGCAAGACCGCACCGATCGCATCGTAGGCCGCTTCCTGAGCAGCATCGACGTGCTGCGCCTTATCCTGGAGACGGATGAACTCGTCGACGGTCGCTAGCTTCTTGTTGAGAAACTCGCACTCACAGATCACCTGATGGAAAATTTGCAGCCCGTCCCAGAGAGCTGCGCGGTCGACCACCTGCTCCGTAGACAGAGGTGTCAGCAACACCTCGCCAAATTCGTCTCCTGTCGGCTGAACCCACGAGTCCGGAGTGACGGGAAAGAGCGTACGCTTGCCGCGGAAGATCGGCGTCGCCATGTCGTCGAAGAGGAGTCCACCGCTCCAGGTATCGAGCCAGACGACTCCGTCCGCAGCGCTCGTTCGCTTTAGCGACTTCAGCGAAACGCTCACATTCGGTGTGATCGTGACATCCGGTTCCCTCCGTGGCATGTCCCGCACCAAACTCTTGGCAAGCCCCGCAACCCATGTATCCATGAGGCCGGCGACGGCTTTGACATGGTGAGATTCGGTAGCCAGTTTTCGAAGCCGAAGCAAAGAGATCTTGCGCAACTTCGTCCCCGGCTTTCCCACCGCCAGAAAACCGGACCCCATCCCGTAGCTTTGCGTATCGAGCCCAAAGAAGGCCTGGCCGGGCAAAATTCCGAGGAAGTGGGAACGACCCCCGCTTGGCCGTCCTTTCTTGAGCGCAATCGTGAAGATCTCAACCCCGCCCGACACGACGTACCAGAGCGTCTTCGGATCGTCGATGAGAAAGGGTTGGTTCGCGCTCAGCTCGACCGCCTCGCCCTCGTCCTCGATCCGACGGGTCTCATTGAGGAGGGCTGCCGGAGCGGGCATGACGATGGTCTTACTGGTATCGACACTCATCCCATCCGTCGCGTCAGGCACCACTCGCGGAGTGGTGCTGACGCCTGGCGGCACGGGTTTCGCCACCGGCGGAGAAGGCGCGGGCGGAGAAGGCGCGGGCGGAGGAGGCGCGGGCGGAGAAGGCGCGGGCGGAGAAGGCGCGGGCGGA
>Ga0114950_10004524_pt1 | contig 10804 bp, 7 predicted proteins | sample N075metaG_FD_83503 | JGI IMG/M metagenome (GOLD analysis project Ga0114950, IMG submission 83503) | Deep subsurface microbial communities from Kermadec Trench to uncover new lineages of life (NeLLi) - N075 metaG | ecosystem: Environmental > Aquatic > Marine > Ocean trench > Sediment | place... | reverse complement strand
TCGAAAACACATCAATATTAAAAATGTTTTTTATTGCAATCTATTCGCTTTTTTTTATTCGCCTGATGCTTGGGCATCACCTCATAAAAAGAAATCAAAAATCTCATCAACAAAAATTCATTTTATAAAAATCGCCTATTTCCGACAGGCACTAAATAATTGATCTACTAATAATTTAGTAGAGACTTAAAATGATTGATCCAATTGTACTGTTCGATTTAAGTTTTTAGATTTAATCAACTTTCGTTAATGGGTGCTCCCTACTTGCAGCAAGCAAGTTTGTTCAACTCAAGGCCGAAGTCAGATTGCAGAAGACAAAAGTGAGAAGTCAATAGTCAAATCTGAAATTATCTGCGAGATCGGCGAGAAAAAAGAGTAGAATCATAAATAATTAAGGTAATGCAAAAGCCAGATAAGAATCACCTGATTTGCTTCCTTTACCCCCTCCACAGGCGATAACAACAAATTGTTTCCCATCAATTTCATAGATCGCAGGCGTAGCATGGCCGGAAGCCGGGAGTTTGGTTTGCCAAAGTATTTCTCCAGTATTTTTATCAAAGGCTCTTAACATTTCATCTTCGGTTGCAGCAATAAATATCAATCCGCCGGCGGTCACTACGGGGCCACCATAATTTTCTCTACCGGTGATTGGAATTCCAAGGGCAGTTAGCTCCGGAAACTCACCTAGAATAGATTTCCATACAATTTTTCCGGTGTTTAAATCTATGGCGTTTAAAGTTCCCCAGGGAGGATTAATTCCAGGATATCCATCTTTGGTTAAGAACCTTCTATAGCCCTTTAATAAATATGGAGAAATTAATTTTTTATTATTTTGTGTTGAATCCATTTTCATAGAAGCATCTTCATCACCTAAAATAAAGGCCATAATAGTTTCCCTTTCATATTCGGTTAAATGACTGAAAGAGGGCATACCTCCACGTCCGGTTTTGAGTAAAGTTGCTAATGAATCATGGGAATATTTATTGTTAATTTCCAGTAAACTTGGGAATGCTGAAGTGTTTCCCTTTCGATCTATACCATGACAATTTGCGCAATTATTGGCATAAATCTGTCTGCCGGAAACGTTGCCATCTTTACTTTTTGATACAATATTTGGAACCATATCTACCAACCATGGCATTTCATTAGAATTGACATAAAGCCACTGAGTTTCAGGATCAAAGGCTGCACCGCCCCATTCACCACCACCATCAAATCCGGGTAATAAAACAAAGCCCTTTTCATGATTTGGAGCAAGCCACATGTCTCCATAGTTGTAGTTCTTAATAACTGTCTTTACTTCCTCTTCCAATTCAGGAGTAATGTTTAACAAATCCGATTCCTTTATTTCCTGACGTGCATAGGCTTCCGGAAGAGTAGGAATTGGTTGGGTAGCACTTGTTTTTTCACCAATCATTGTTGATTGTAAAACTGGTTTTTCTTCAATAGTATAAATGGGTTCTCCGGTTACCCTGTCAAACAAAAACACAAATCCTTGTTTGGAAATTTGTGCTATGGCGTCAATTTTTTTACCTTTCATAGTAAGGGTTACCAAATTCGGATTGGCTGGCAGGTCTCTATCCCAAACGTCATGATGAATGGTTTGAAAATGCCAAATTCGATTTCCTGTATTAGCATCCAATGCGATCAAACAATTGGCAAAAAGATTATCTCCATGCCTGTATCCACCCCAAAAATCATAAGTTGCAGATCCGGTTGGAATATAAACAATGCCTCTTTTTTCGTCCAGTGATAAACCCGACCAATTATTGGCACCTCCTATTTTATCAATATATCGTTCATCCCAGGTATCATACCCAAATTCTCCTTTTTTAGGGATGGTATGGAAGACCCATTCCTGTTTTCCTGTAATAACATTATAGGCACGAACATGACCGGGGGCTGCATCCAAACCCTCAGACAGTCTCATTCCTAAAATTATTTTGTCTTTAAAAATAATTCCCGGGGTATTTGAAGTCAGTAAAAAAGAATCTTCATCATTATCTGTCAACCCTTTTTGTAGATCAATTTTGCCTCGATCACCAAAATTCAAATCAGGTTTTCCGGTTAAGGCATCAATAGACAGTAAAAAACTTCCTGCACAAAAAAATATTCGTTTCATTTCTGAATTTTCAAAATAGGTAACACCCCTATTGGTTCCTGCCCAAGAATTTTCTCCACCCAAAACATCAAAAGGATTGAATCGCCATATTTCTTTTCCGGTAGCTGCGTGCAGCGCAAATAAATTCAAAGAAGGAGTTGTGCCATATAAGATTGAATCGATAACAATGGGTTGACACTGTATTTGTGAAGTTTCCGTTCCATCACCACATTCATATGTCCAGGCTACTTGCAATTGCTTGACATTTTCCTTAGTAATTTGGGTCAAAGAAGAGTATCTGGCACCATCTTTAGTTCCGGCATAATTGTTCCATTTGGAATAATCTATAGTTTTTTTTTGAGTACACTGAATTAATGTAAGACACATGAACAAAAATGAAATAGATGCTTTCATATTTTATAATTAGAAGTTTCAATAATTAATTTCGCTGTCTTTTCGCTCGCTCCCTTTCCTCCTAACATTTGTTCCAATTCGTAATAATTGTAAAATACTTTCTCTCTATTTTTTTTCTCTAAAATATGAAGTAATTCACTTTCAAGTCTTTTTTCATTAAAATCATTTTGAATCAATTCAGTTACAGCTTCTTTATTTAAAATTAGATTCACTAAAGAAATATATTTGATATTTTTTACCAATCTTTTTCCAATTTGATAAGAGATTGCATTTCCTTTATAACAAACTACTTCTGGTACTTTGAACAAAGCTGTTTCTAAAGTTGCCGTTCCAGAGGTTACCAACGCAGCATATGAAACTGAAAGTAAATCATAAGTTTTGTTTTCAACAATTGACACATTATTTTGATGCGTAAACTGTTGGTAAAATTTTAAATCCTGACTGGGAGCACCGGCAATTACAAATTGATAATCCTTAAATTTAGGAACCATTTGGATCATTATGGATAACATTTTTGTTATTTCTTGTTTTCTACTTCCAGGCAATAAGGCAATAATTGGTTTTTGGTTTAAATTTTGTTCCCTAATAAAACCATCTATATTTACTTGTTTTCTATCTGCAATGCCATCTAATAATGGATGTCCGACAAAATGTACAGGAAAGTGATGTTTTTTTTCGTAAAAATCTTTTTCAAAAGGTAAAATCACATACATTTGGTCAACATACCGTTTAATTTTTTTGATGCGATTTTCTTTCCAAGCCCATATTTGAGGAGAAATATAATAATGAACTTTGATTTTATTTTGTTTTGCAAATTCGGCAATTCGCATATTAAATCCCGGATAATCCACCAAGATTAATATGTCGGGTTGATATTTTATCAGATCCTTTTTACAAAACTTGATATTGTTTAAAATGGTACTCAAATTCAAAATAACCTCAACAAATCCCATATAAGCAAGATCCCGATAATGCTTGACCAATGTGCCACCAATATTTTGCATCAAATCCCCGCCCCAAAATCTGAACTCGGCATTTTTATCCAGTTTCAACAAAGATTTCATCAAATTTGATGCGTGTAAATCCCCGGAAGCCTCACCTGCGATGATATAATATTTCATTGCGAATAATATTTTTTTAACGGGTTATTTATAGCAATATTAATCTCATAGTATGATAGGAATAAATTCATAAAAACTGACTAATAAAAACCAGAATAGCTATTAAAAGACAGGCCATTAAAACACCTCTAGCTCTTAAATCTTGTTTCTTTTTTAAAAATATAAAAAACACAAATAAATTTGGAATTGCAGATAATACCAAAACCTTTCCAAATAAATTTTGTTGATGAATAATTTTTAAAGATTCACTAATACTTAAGTTTAAAGCATATTCAACATACACATAAAATCCGGCTATTGTTGCAAATATTGCAATGATAAAACCAATGATCATTTCTTTCTTTTTCATAGTTCCCATGAGTTTAATTTCTGAATATAGTAATGCGCGGTTAAATCAAAATGAACGGGAACAATGGAAATATATTTATTTTCCAAGGCCCAAACATCTGTATCCTCGCCTTTATCTAAATTGACAAACTTTCCTGTTAACCAATAATATTCCTTTCCTTGAGGATTGGTTCTTTTATCAAATTCTTCAACCCAATTGGCTCGAGCTTGTCTGCAAATCTTTATTCCTTTAAAATTATTGTCTTTTAATTTTGGAAAATTAACGTTTAAGACGACTCCATCGGATAAGCCGTTTTTCAAAACCTGTAAGGCAATTTGTTTGACATATTTTTTGATGCCATCAAAATTAGCGGTCCAAGAATAATCTAAAAGAGAGAATCCGATAGCAGGAATTCCTTCAATACCGGCTTCAATAGCAGCGCTCATCGTTCCTGAATAAATCACATTTATTGATGAATTGGCTCCGTGGTTTATGCCTGAAACACATAGGTCGGGTCTTTTATTTAGAATTTCACTAATAGCCATTTTTACACAATCTGCAGGTGTTCCGGAACATCGGTACTCTAATTGTTCTCCTTCATCGATTGTAACGGCGTCACAATAAATTGTTGAATCCAGTGTTATAGCATGACCCATACCACTTTGTGGGCTATCGGGAGCGATTACAACAACGTCGCCAATTTCATTCATGATCGAAATTAAAGCTCTGATTCCGGGTGCTGTAATTCCATCGTCATTGGTAACTAATATTAATGGTCTTTTGTCCATTTTAAAAAATTTAAAACAAAAATAATCTTTTTGTGTTTACCATTAATAATTAATGTTTAACATTTAAATTGGACAAAATTAGGTATATTATGATTAATATTGCTAAGTAATTGAATTTGAATAATCAAATTTCTTTTGCTAAATTGCTAAATCAATGTTGCTGTTTTAGATGATATGAATGTTAGAAAATTAATGAAAAAAACAATTCCCTTTATGAAAAGAAATTATAAAACAATCATACCGATTGTATTAATAGCCTGCTTATTATTTAGTTTTCAGGTTGTTAATAAACCGGATCCGGAGAAAGATAAAATATTAATAGGTTTAATTCGATATGCATTAACCAAAGGCCATTATGAACCTCATAAAATGAATGATGAGTTTTCAGAAAATGTTTTTAACGGCTTTATTGATGCATTAGATCCTTATAAACGCTTCTTTTTACAAAGTGATATTGACGAGTTTTCACAATATAAGTTATTAATTGATGATCAATTAAAAAATGAAGAATTGATCTTTTATAATACGGTTTACGAAAAGTTTGAGATAAGAGTTGCCGAATCAAAGCAATATTATAAAACAATATTGGATTCGCCTTTTGATTTTAATATAGAAGAAACTTTTAATATTGATTATGAGTTGAAACATTTTGCAAAATCAGAAGTCGAATTACTTCAAATTTGGGAATTGCAATTAAAATTAAGTACCCTATCTCGTTTGCATGATAGAATTGAATTACAAAATGATTTTAATTCTTCTGCAGATAAATCAAATATTTCGATCGAAATAGAAATGAAGTCGGATCCGGCTCAACAAGTTGTACTGGAAAGAAATATTGATGAAACTGATACCGAGAGTGAACCAAAAACTTTTGCTGAATTAGAAGAAATTTCAAGAGAAGCCACTGAAAAAAGTTTGGATGAATTATACAATATCATGAGTGATTTGGATGAAAACGATTGGTTTTCAGTTTATATCAATACAATCACATTGCAATTTGACCCCCATACTAATTATTTTGCCCCTAAAGACAAAAAGAGATTTGATATCAGCATGGCAGGTAAGTTGGAAGGAATTGGTGCACGTTTGCAAAAGAAGGGAGACTTTACCATTGTGGCCGAATTAATTTCCGGAGGCCCTGCATGGAAAGCAGGAGAACTGGAAGTAGGGGATGTTATTTTAAAAGTTGCCCAAGGTGATGAACCACCCATTGATATTGTAGGTATGCGCTTGGATGATGCCATTGAGTTTATAAAAGGTAAAAAAGGAACAGAAGTTAAACTAACTCTTAAAAAAATTGATGGTTCTGTCAATATAATATCAATTATTAGAGATGTTGTTGAACTGGAAGAGACCTTTGCTAAGTCAAGTATTGTGGAATTAAACGAGAAAAAGTTTGGTATTATTCATTTACCCAAATTCTATATTGATTTTAATGAGCGAAATTTCCGGAATTCAGCTACAGATATGGAGGATCAAATTGAGCATTTGAAAAAAGAGAATATTGAAGGGTTGCTAATTGATTTAAGAAATAATGGCGGCGGTTCGCTCAAAACAGCCATTGAAATTGCCGGTTTATTTATTAAAGACGGACCTATTGTTCAAGTAAAATATAGAGGAGAAAAACCAAATGTAAGATCGGATAAAAATAAAAAAATTCAATGGGATGGCCCATTAGTGATTTTGGTAAATGAACTTTCTGCTTCAGCATCGGAAATTTTTGCCGCAGCCATGCAAGATTATAATAGAGCAATAATCATTGGTAGCAAACAATCTTTTGGAAAAGGAACCGTACAGAATGTTTTACCTCTAAACAATTATTATAAATACTCTGAAGATCTGGGAGCCTTAAAAATGACCATTCAAAAGTTTTATAGAATCAACGGTGGCTCAACACAGTTAAAAGGAGTGGAGAGTGATATTGCGATGCCCGACCGATATACCTATCTGAATATCGGAGAGCGTGATGAAAAAAATCCTTTAGCATGGGATAAAATTGAACCCGCGGATTATACCGTAACAAAATCGTATGATAATTTTCATGTTGTTGTAAACAATAGCAAAAAACGCATAGCCTCTAACCCACAATTTATATTGATTGATAAAAACGCTAGATGGATTAAAAAAGGTAGAGATGATAATACCGTGAATTTAAATTATAACAAATATAAGCAAGAATTAGATAAACGAAATGAAGAAAGTAAGGAGTTTGATGCCTTAAATGAGTATGAAAATAATTTGGTATTTTCTTCTCCCAAATATGAATTACCAATGATTGAAAAAGATTCAATATTGGGTGAAAAACGTAAGGTTTGGCATAAAAATTTAAGTCATGATATTTATGTTGAAGAAGCTCTCGCTGTTCTTTCCGAATTAAAAATGAACCGTAATTTGCTGGTAAAAAATTAACCGCATTAAACTTAAAATAATTCCCTTAGTAGTAATAAGCTATTAAGGGAATTTTTATTTTATGTATATTCTTTAAAAAATTACCTTTGTGATTTCGATATTGCCTTAAAATTTAAATCTTTGATTCAATCATTTCAAAAACATATCTTTAAAAACGTATCTTTTTTAAAGGATAAGAAATTGCTTATTGCAATTTCGGGAGGATTAGACAGTATTGTATTGACACATGTACTTAATGATTTAGAATTTTCAATTTCCTTGGCACATTGCAATTTCAAATTGCGGGGAAAAGACTCAGATTTGGATGAAGGTTTTGTTCAAAAATTAGCCGGTAATTTAAATATCCCCTTTTTTGTAATGCAATTTGAAACACAATCCTATGCCAATGAAAATGGTATATCCATTCAGATGGCGGCACGTGAATTACGTTATCATTGGTTCGATAAATTAATGCAAAACAATAAATTTGATTATTTGTTAACAGCGCATCACGCGGATGATAGTCTAGAAACCTTTTTGATCAATTTTGCTCGCGGAACCGGACTTGATGGTTTAACAGGAATCCCTGCAATTAATGATAAAATTGTAAGGCCTCTTTTACCCTTTACCAGAAAAGAGATTGAAAATTATGCCCTGGAAAATAATTTATTTTGGAGAGAGGATAAAAGTAATGCCGAAACAAAATATTTAAGAAATAAAATACGTCATGATATTATCCCGGTATTAAAAGAATTGAATCCTAATTTCATGAATTCCTTTGCAAATACAATTGAAAATTTACAAGGAAGCCAACAAATTATAAACGATAGGGTTGATGAATTAAGAAAGGAAATTATTAAAAAAGAAGAAGAGGTTATTCAATTTAACATCCATAAAATTAAACAATTATCAAAACCAAAAGCCTACTTGTTTGAATTTTTAAAAGAATATGGCTTTTCAGAATGGAATGATATTACAAGCCTATTGAATGCCCAAAGCGGGAAACAAATATATAGCCATACGCACAGGCTTTTAAAAGACAGATCCTATTTGCTTTTATCTAAAATAACAGCAATAAATGAAAATGAAATATTTCAAATTGATGAAAGTGATAGCCAATTTTTAAACTCGGATATTCAATTGAATTTTAAAACCAGTGAAGAATTCACCTTTGATAAGAGCGTTAATAATATAGTTTACATTGATAAAGCTTTGTTAAAATTTCCGCTTGTTGTAAGAAAATGGCGAAAAGGAGACTATTTTTACCCGATTGGAATGCAAGGAAGAAAAAAGTTAAGTAAGTTCTATACAGATGAGAAACTATCACTTTTAGAAAAAGAAAAAACCTGGTTACTTTGCACAGCCAAAAATGAGATTATTTGGATCATAGATAAACGTTTGGATAATCGATTTAAAATTACGAATAATACAAGCGAAATATTAAAAATTGATTATGAAAAAACTCATTAACCTTTTTATTTTCTTATTGGCATTTTCAAATCATATAAATGCCCAAATTTTTAATCCGGTTAGTTGGAATACCTCAGTAGAAAAAGTTTCTGAAAGTGAATTTGATTTAGTAATAACCGCAACTATTGAAAGCGGCTGGCATGTATATTCTCAAAATATAGGAGACAATGGGCCAATTCCGACATCCTTTAGATTTGAAGCGTCTGAAAAGGAATACCGGTTAATTGGAAAAACAACAGAAGGAGAAGGACATGAAGGATTTGACAAAGTGTTCGAAATGGACATCAAATACTTTGAAAATAATGCAATTTTTAAACAAAGAGTAAATCTTTTAACGGATAAAAAAATATCCATAAAAGGAATATTGGAATTTATGGTTTGTAATGACGAAAGTTGTTTACCACCCACAGAAGTTGACCTGGAATTTAGCCTTCAGGGAATTTCTGTTGAGCCGGCGCCAGTGGAAAAATCAGTTTCTTTGAAAGAAGTAGAAGAGGAAATTGATGAATTGAATGAAATTGATGATGAGCAAAAAGAGGAAATTTCTTCCATAACAACCCAAAATAAAAAAACGATAAAAGAGTCAAAAAGTTTAGAAAAAAAAGAAAAAAACAGAAGCCTTTGGACCCTTTTTATTCTTAGCTTTTTTGCTGGATTTGCAGCCTTACTAACGCCCTGTGTATTTCCAATGATACCTATGACCGTTAGTTTTTTTACAAAACAAAGCAAAAATAAAGCAGCAGGTATTCGAAATGCAGTTATTTATGGATTGTCTATTATTGTACTATATGTAATATTAGGAACCGTTGTCACTACTGTGTTTGGGGCCGAATCATTGAACGAAATGGCAACAAGCGTTTGGTTCAATATAATATTCTTTTTATTATTAGTATTTTTTGCTGTTTCCTTTTTGGGAGCTTTTGAAATTACTTTACCAAGCTCGTGGAGCACCAAGGTTGATGCTCAAGCCGATAGAGGAGGTGTCGTAGGAATTTTCTTTATGGCCCTGGCCTTGGCAATCGTATCCTTTTCATGTACAGCACCTATTGTAGGTACGGCCTTGGTTGCATCTGTAACACAAGGCGGAATTGCCCCGGTTATAAGTATGTTTGGTTTTTCATTGGCCATTGCCCTTCCGTTTACCTTATTTGCGGCTTTTCCAGGGTGGCTGAATTCTTTACCCAAATCTGGGGGATGGTTGAATACCGTTAAAGTTGTTTTGGGATTTTTAGAATTGGCGCTGGCCTTTAAATTCTTATCAAATGCCGATTTGGTTTTACAAGCACATTGGCTGGAAAGAGAAGTCTTTATCGCAATTTGGATAGCTATATTTGGTGTTTTTGCATTCTATTTATTTGGAAAAATAAAATTGCCCCACGATTCTGAGGTCCAACATATCTCTGTGGGAAGATTAGTTTTGGGACTCATTGTTTTATCCTTTACCATTTATTTGATCCCGGGCCTTTGGGGAGCACCATTAAAAATGATCAGTGGTTTTCCTCCACCTATGCATTATAGCGAATCCACTTATGGAGTTGGTTTTACAAAATTAGGCGATAGTAATTCCGCTTCAACAAAGGTAATTCCAAAGGGGGCACATTTGGGTCCGCACGACATCATTTCTTTTGTAGATTATGATAAAGGAATGGCTTATGCCAAAGAAATAGGCAAACCTCTAATGATTGATTTTACCGGGCATGCCTGTGTAAATTGCAGAAAAATGGAAGAAAGGGTTTGGTCCGATCCACAAATTCTTCAAATACTTAAAAATGAAATTGTACTTGTTTCTTTATATGTTGACGATAAGAGAAAACTGCCTGAAAACGAACGGTACATTTCTAAAACTACCGGTAGAAAGGTAAAAACGATAGGCAACAAATGGAGCGATTTTCAAATAAAAAAATATAAGGCCAATGCGCAACCTTATTATGTTTTATTGGATCACAATGGAGATAATTTGAATAATTATTCTGCTTATAACCCGGATATTGAAACGTATTTGAATTGGTTAAATGAGGGAATTGGGAATTTTAAAAACTAATATTCAGGCTATTATATAAGAAATAATTTTGATAACAGTTAAAAAAGTTGTTACTTTAGTATCAACTTTTTTACTGAATGGACAATTCTTTTATAGATAAAATCAGGCAAATTATTTTAGATCATATAGATGATGAAAAATTCGGTGTAAGCC
>Ga0114950_10004522_pt1 | contig 10805 bp, 12 predicted proteins | sample N075metaG_FD_83503 | JGI IMG/M metagenome (GOLD analysis project Ga0114950, IMG submission 83503) | Deep subsurface microbial communities from Kermadec Trench to uncover new lineages of life (NeLLi) - N075 metaG | ecosystem: Environmental > Aquatic > Marine > Ocean trench > Sediment | place... | reverse complement strand
TACTCCATTTTGTGGGGCGAGCGCGTCGTCCGCTCGGTCGCGAACTTGACGCGCGCCGACGGTGAGGCGTTCCTCCGGCTCGCGCCTCAGGTCCCAGTGCGGACGGAAGTGCAGACGTTCCCGTTGGCTGAAGCGAACCGGGCGCTCGAAGATCTTCGCGCGGGGCGCATCCAGGGCGCGGCGGTGCTGACTCTCGCGTAAGCTACTTCAGCAGTCGCACCGTGCGCTCGAGATCTTGCCGGTGCACCACGTCGAGGACCTCGAGCTCTTCGTCGTTCATGCGGAACAGCACGCGATAGTCTCTCCCTACGCGCTGCCTCCAAACGGTCCCTTGTTCGTCCGAGCTCGCCGAGGAGCGTGTCGAGATCCATAAAAGGAGCATGAGACGCCACCCCGCGAGCTACGAGAATACCGAGAAAGGGCCACGGACTCTTGAGGAGGTCGATGGCAAGATCGATGGCCCCGTCATCGATGAACCTGCTGGCCTCACCGTTCAAGATGTCGAGAGCCTCGACCTCCTCGATCCCCCGCTTGAGGAACCGAAACGGAAACCCGACCCACTTTTCCTCCGGTGCGTCGTGCAGTGCGAGAAGCGCTCTGGCCTCGTCCAGATTAGAGGATTCAATAGCTCTGTCGATCGCATCCATGAAATGTCCCTCGAGCCCCTCGACACCAACCGTGGCAAAGAAATGCCTCACGGCTTCAATCTCCCAGAACCGGTTGAGTCGGTTCAAGACGGCTCTGTGAAGCTTCGGGTCGATGCGTTTGGGGTCGAGGCGTACGAGCTCGTTGATACGCTCGAGGGTCAGAAAGTCCTCGAGCTCACGCCGTAGCTCGGCCTGGGTCACGCCTACGATATCCGAGGAGTCTCGTAGCCGCTCCTGGTCTTTGTCGATGCAGCAACGTTTGTATTTCTTTCCGCTGCCACAAGGACACGGGTCGTTGCGCCCGACACGCGCCACCGATCGACGGCGGGTCGAGACGTGAGCGGATTCGTCTTCGTCGTCGACGTTCCACGTAATCGGCTGTTTGGCATATTCCAGCAATGCGTCGGCAACCATGGCAGCGGCGTCGGGGGACTGCGCCGCGGCCATACGCGAGATCAGCAGGTCGAAATTAACGTCGGACAGCATTTCGCCCGCAGCGACGAGCAATAGCTGGCTTTCGATACCGAGAGGCTCCCGCGCAAGTATGCGTGCTCTCCGCACGATGCTTACGTTGTGATGGGTGAGCTCTTGCTCTTTCGCCCACCATGCCGCGAGAAATAGCGACGCCGCCTCCCTTTCCCAGGACAAACGCCGACCCTCCACCTCCCCGACCAGCGCCTCCGCGACGTCCCGCTCACGCGCCCGACGAGCTTAGCGATGTAGCGAGGGTCAGGTAGCAGGCGAACACCGTGAACCATGAGCGCGGCGTCCACCGCGATGCCCCTCGTTCAAAGCGGCGAGCGAAAGCAATGTAAACGCTCGGGCGAAGTTGCCCTCGATCGCCTCGACAAGAAGCGCTTCCACCTCTGGCTGGCTCCGGGGGAGCTCAGAGCCGACGGCTTCAATCGAAGCCGCGCTCAGACGCACCTCTTCCGCGCGGTCGATGAGCGGATGGCTCGGAGCAACTTTCACGTCGCGAGCCTAGCAGATTTACTCGCTCGGCTCGGAAACGTCCTTGATGATCTCTTTCAAGATGTCGTCGGTGTCGATATGTTCCGCCTCGCCCTCGAAGTTCAAGAGCAGGCGATGCCGCAAGGCTGGGTAAGCGACCGCGCGGATATCCTCGCACGAGACATACACGCGGTCGTTCAGGAGCGCTTGCATCTTGCCGCCGAGAACGAGCGCTTGCGTGCCGCGTGGGCTCGCGCCGAAGCGGACATATTTGTTCGAGAGCGGATGGGACTGGGGCGCATTGGGATGGGTCCCGAGCGTGAGGCGGATGGCGTAGTCCTGGACCGGTCTCGCGATCGGAACGGACAACACCGTTTCTCGCATCTGGAGCACTTCGCCCTTCTCCAGGACCGGTTTCACTTGCGGCGCGTCGACTTGCGTCGTGCGATCCATGATCTTGTGCATCTCGTCACTGCTGGGATATTCGATCTTGATCTTGAAGAGGAACCGATCCATTTGAGCTTCGGGAAGCGGGTAGGTGCCTTCGAGCTCGATCGGGTTCTGGGTGGCCATCACGAAGAACGGCTCGTCGAGCTTGTGGGTGATGTTCCCGACGGAAACGCTCTTCTCCTGCATCGCCTCGAGTAGTGCGGATTGCGATTTCGGGGTCGCCCGGTTGACTTCGTCGGCGAGCATCAAGTTGCAGAAGATGGGGCCTGGTTGGAAGTCGAGATATTTCTCACCATCTTCGGTCTCCCGAAGGACGTTCGTGCCGATGAGGTCGCCCGGCATGAGGTCCGGCGTGAACTGAATGCGATTGAAATCGAGGTTCAAGACGTCGGACAATGTCTGGACGATCAACGTCTTTCCCAAACCCGGGATGCCTTCGAGAAGCACGTGACCTCGTGTGAGGAGGCATGACAGGATGCTGCCAATAACCTCGCGGTTGCCGACGATGACCTTGCCGATCTCATCCTGGACGGCGTTGTACCGTTTGTGAAACAGGCCGATCTCTTTCTCGATCGCAATCATGGGTCTGGGCTCGTCTCCGTTTGAGTAAGAATGGATAGGAAATAGCGTTTCACCAACGAGCGATATTGCCAGGGCACTCCCTCGCGCTCCATAGCGCTCTCCTCGGCATAGTCGGAACGCTGCTGAATAACTTCGTAGTTGAGGGTGGACTTCTCTTCTCTAGACAATCTTTCGAAAATCTCTTCCGGGATAGGCTCTTCTTGATCTTCTTTGGCAAGCATCTCGAGCGCGAGCTGAACTTCGAGGCTCGTCGCTTCCCCAAAAACCTGCTCGTCTCCGCCGCCGCCCGGGCCGGTCGTATCCCCGGCCGGTCCCGCATCCACGGGCACGGCACTTCCGGGGTCTCCCTGCATCTGAGCCATCTGCATTTGATTGCTCATCATGCCTTGCGCGCTCTGCATCGCCTGTCCCGAAGCTTCTTGCTGCTGCCCGGATTGCTGCTCGCCGGCTTGCTGCTGTCCCATCGACGCTTGCAGCTGCTGCATTTCCTGGCCCATCTGGTCCGCGTCCTGCTGGGCCATCTGCTGCCCCATCTTCTCGAGCTGCTCGGCCATCGCTTCGAGGCTTTGCGCCATCTTCGCGAGGTCTTCCGGCGACAGGTCGCCGGCGGCCTGCTGGAGGTTCTCCATCATTTCCGCGAGCTCTTGATTTTGAACGTTGGCGCCTTGCAGCGCTTCGAGCAGCGCTTGAAGCTCTTCGGAAGTTTCGGCGTTCGCGAGACGCTCCGCGAGCTCTCGAAGAAGCTTGGCGGCTTCCTCCGTGTTTTGATTCTTCAGAGCTTCCGCGAGGTCCGCGAGGGCGGCCGACGACTCGAGCTGGGCGGCGAGCTCCTCGAGGTCCATGGAAAGCCGCTCCATATCCACCTGGCTCGCAGCGAGCGCCTCTTGGGCCTCGCTCAACTCCTGAAGGCTCTGCGAAAGCTCGATGTCCCTCCGGCGCAGCCGGTCTAGAGCCTCCGAGAGCTCTTCGAGCTTTTCTTCCTCAGGAGCTAGAGCTTCGGCTTGGTCGAGCAGCTCTTCGAGAGCCTCCTCTTCCTGCCCGAGCGTAGCCGAGAAGTAATCGACATTCTGGAGCTCTTGAAACCAGCCTGGGTTCCATGAGAACAGCGTAAAGAGAACGACGCCGATGCCCGACGCGTAGTAAAGATTTGTGGGAACGACGGTCGGGGCCATTTCCGCGGGCGAAAGCTCCGAGGCCGCGTCGGCGCTTCGCGCGATTTGGAGCTCCATCCACTCGGACGTTTTCTCGAGGCCGAGAAAAGCAAGAGCGCTCTTGAGCGCGTCTTTCAAATCGGCGCCCCGGTCGGCGACGACGGCCGAGCGAGAGAGACTTCGCCGCTTCAGGTAATTCCAAACGACCCATGCGGCTATTCCGGCGGCCGCAAGCACGAGCAGGACGGTGCGCGCGGTGGTCGAGCTCCAGAGCCCGGTGAGCTTGAGAAATAGAAGCGCCGACACGAATCCCCATGAGCCTTGCGTCAAGTGCGTCAAGGCGTCGTTCCGGCGGAGACGTCGGTCGACCGAGCCGAGAAAGTCGAGGATCCGGTCGCGGTTTTTGGTGTCGTGCTCAGAATGCATCTGCCCGGCGGATGACCTCTCCTCTCTATAACTGCCCTTTTGGCCAGAAACCGACCGGTCATTAGGACGGTCGCATTCTACACTATTCTGCTAATCTCTGGCGGATGCGTGCTGTCCTTTGGATGCTGGTGGCCCCCCTCCTGTCGGCCTGTGAGACGGGGCAGACGCTCACAACGCCTCCCGAGCCCGCGGCGCCCGCGGCCTCCGCGCCGGGCGCGATGCCGCTCGTGCGTATCATGCCGCTCGGCGACTCCATTACACAGGGCGACTCGAAACGCAACACCTACCGGCGCCCGCTCTGGAAGAGCCTTCAAGCCGAGGGCTACAACGTTGATTTCGTCGGCAGTCTCCGCGTAAACCACCGGGGTCCGCCGCCAAACGACGATTTCGACCGCGATCACGAGGGCCATTGGGGCTGGCGCGTCGACGAGATTCTCGGCGACATCCACCGCTGGGCCGAAGAGCACCAGCCGGACGTCGTGCTCGTTCACCTCGGCTCGAACGACCTGTTTCAGCGCCAGAGTCTCGAGAGCACCCTCGACGAGCTCGGTGAGCTCATCGATACCGTGCGCGAAGTGCAGCCGCGGGCGACCTTTCTCCTCGCCCAAATCATCCCGACGGACAGCGCCGCGGCCAATACGCGCATCCGAAATCTGAACGCTCGCATCCCGGAGCTCGCCGCGGCCAAGTCCACCGCGATGTCCCGCGTGATCGTCGTCGATCACTTCACCGGTTTCGACCCTGCGTCGCAAACTCATGACGGGGTCCATCCGAACGCGGACGGTGAGATCCACCTCTCCGATCGGTGGCTCGAGGCACTGCTTCTGGTGCTGTCGCCATGAAGGCCATCACGTTCCGCGGCACGGAGAGCGTCGCGCTCGAGAACGTTCCCGACCCGAAGATCGAAGCCTCGACGGACGTTATCGTGAAGAATCGCCTCACGGCGATTTGTGGCTCGGACCTGCATGTCTATTTTGGTCGGGAGACGGGAAACGATCCAGGCACGCCGATGGGCCACGAGTTTCTCGGCGAAGTGGTCGAAGTCGGTAGCGCCGTCGGCACGTTGTTGCCGGGGGACGTTGTCGTGTCGCCTTTCACGTCCAATTGCGGCGCGTGTTTTTATTGCAAGAAAGGACTCACCTGTCGGTGCACACGCGGCCAGCTCTTTGGATGGGTCGAGAACGGCAAGGGCCTAGCGGGTGTGCAGGCCGAATATACGCGCGTGCCGCTCGCGGATGCGACCGCGTTCAAGATTCCGGAAGGCATCGAAGACGAGCCAGCTTTGTTTCTCGGGGACATCCTCGCGACCGGCTTTTTCTGCGCGGACATGGCAGGCGTCGAGCCGGGGGGCGTCTACGCGGTGGTAGGCTGCGGGCCGGTCGGACTGCTCGCGATCGTGGCTGCGCGTGAGCTCGGGGCGGAGACGGTGTTCGCCATCGACAGGCTTCCCGAGCGGCTCGAGCTCGCGAAGGGGTTCGGCGCGACGCCCGTGAACGCGGTCGTTGCAGACGCCAAAGCTATCGTCGATGAGGCCACGGATGGACGCGGCGCGGACGCGGTGCTCGAAGTGGTCGGAAGCCCAGAGGCCACACGCCTCGCCGTCGATCTCGTCCGTCCCGGCGGTGTCATCTCCGCCGTGGGCGTCCACACCGAATCGAGCTTCGCCTTCTCGCCAGGCGAAGCCTATGACAAGAACCTCACCTACCGCGCCGGCCGCTGCCCAGTGCGTCACTATATGGAGCGGCTCCTCCCGCTCGTCCGGGACGGGAAGTACGATCTGAGTGCGATCGTCTCCCACCGACTTCCCCTCGAGGACGGTGTGCGCGGCTACGAGCTGTTCGCCAACAAGCTCGAAGCCTGCACAAAAGTCACGCTCACGCCTTGACTTTATTCTCATTTGAGAATAATTAGACCTTGAACCTTGGGGGCGGGAGCCACCCGTATCCTTATTAGTAGTAAACTGATGAACCACACGATTTTTCAGATTTTGCTGAGTCTCAAGGACGATGCGCGAGACGCTGACGGGGTCCTCGAAGCCATGCGCACCCACGGCGGCAAGCAGGTGGTGCCGGCGCTCGTGTCTTTTTACCGGGGGCTAAAAAAGGCCTCGGATTCGGGTTTCATCCGCGTGCTCGACGCCACCAAACGAGGCGCTCCGGGCCGGCCGCGCCAGCGCTACCAGATGACCCGATCGGGACGCTACGCGATGCGTACGGAAGCCCAGCGACTCGGGAATCTCGCCGCCGCCGCGCTCTCGGACACGAAGATCTCATGAGACTCCAGCGCTGGTTCGACCGGGTGGTGCGGCTCTATCCTCGCGGGTTTCGCGAGCTCTTCGCCGACGACATGTCCGGCCTCTTTCGGCGCCAGTGCCAGGGCGTCCGGAAGCGACACGGGCGGCTCGGTCTTTTCTGGTTCGGCGCCAAAACGCTCATCTCGGTGGCAGCCGCGGCGCTCTATGAACGCCTCACCACGCGTGAGACGCGAGCTTTTCCTAAACAAAGAGGTGGTCGCATGACATCCATCGGTCACGATCTGCGCTACGGGGCACGCTCGCTCATCAAGAATCGAACCTTCACGCTTCTCGCGGCCGGGACCCTAGCGCTCGGCATCAGCGTGAACACGACGATCTTCAGCCTCGTGAACAACATTCTCTTCAGCGAGCTCCCATCACCGACCCGGACACGTTCGGCCTCATCCAGGCGGTGAGCGTGGAGTCGAACGACACCGAATCTCCGGCAACGCTCGCGGACTTTGCGCTCTTGAAAGAAGACTCGAACGTCTTCGTCGACGCCGCCGTAGCGGTGCGGGAATATTTCGTGCTGACCGGCGACGGTGAGCCGGCCCACGTTCGAGCATTGAGCGTCTCCCACAACTATTTCGAGCTTTGGGGCACCGGTGCCGTGTTGGGCCGAGGTTTCGCCGACGGCGAGGATCTCCCTGGGGCCCCACCCGTCACGGTTTTGAATCACGGCTTTTGGAGCCGCCACTACGGCGAAGACCCGAACGTCGTGGGCGACGAGATCCTGTTGAATGGTCAGCCCTATACGATTATTGGTGTCTTGTCCCCGAAGATGGGGTTCGGCTTCCTCTCGAGAATCGACCTCTGGGTCGGGCTTCGCGAGGATCCGGCAACCGCCCCGCGCGAACGCAAAGCCCTCATAAGCGTCCGCGTCGACCCGGAGGTCCCGTTCGACCGGGCGCGCGACGAAGCTGCGGCGGTGGGCGCGAAGCTGGCGGAAATCTATCCGGAAACGCATCGCGGCTGGTCGCTCCGCGTACAGTCCGTCTCCGAGGCCTTGCTCGGCGAAAGCGACCGGCATCTCGTCGCGATCTTGTTCGCCACCGTGGGGCTCGTGCTTCTCATTGCGTGCGCCAACGTCGCCAACATGGTGATGGCGAGGGCAACGACACGCTCGAAAGAAGTCGCGGTGCGCGTCGCCCTAGGAGCCAGCCGCCTGCGCCTCGTCCGCCAGCTGCTCGTTGAGAGCTTTCTTCTCTCGGCCCTCGCCGCGGGACTCGGTTTGCTCCTCACGCAAGGCCTCTTGGATTTGCTCGTGCTCATCACGAACGGCGAGCATCTCTTGTTTCAGACGGCAGATATCGATGGACAAGTTCTTGCCTACACGCTCGCGATAACCGTCGCAACGCCGCTCATCTTCGCGCTCCTTCCTTCTTTACGTGCCTCGCGCCCCGATCTCGGCGGGCATGCTGAAGGACGGGTCGCGCTCGGGCGACGGACGCGTGGCGCTCGGCGCACGAGGTGTTCTCGTCGTCGCGCAAGTCGGCATGGCTCTTCTGATGATGGTTCTCATCGGACTTCTGGTGAGGAACTTGAGCGAAATGCGGCGGATCGATCTCGGTATCGACCTCGAGGGAATCCTCAGCGCCCAACTGAATCTGCCTGAGTCGAAATATGAGGACGGTGCGGCGCTCACTCAGTTCTACGATGCGCTCATCGAGCGCCTCGAAGCGACGCCTGGCATCCGTGCCGCCGCCGCGGTGAACGAGATTCCCCTTATAGGGTTTGGCGCACGGCGCACGCTCAGCGTCGAGGGCGGTCCCGTGAACGAAGAGACGGCGCCCACGGCGCACTTTTTACCTGTACGTCCAGCTATTTCACCGCCGTGGGCATCGCGCTGGTCAGCGGGCGGGTCTCCGAAACTGGAGATACGAGCGAGGCCGAACCCGTCGCTCTCGTCAACCAAACAGCGGCCGAGCGCTTCTGGCCTCGAGGAGGCGCGCTCGGATCACGGTTGAGCACCGACGGCGGTAAGGGATGGTCGCGGATCGTAGGCATCGTTGGCGACGTGATCAATCCCGACATAGAGAACCTCCACGTTCCGCAAGTCTACTTTCCGGCGGCGCAATCGCCCCAGGCGCGAATGGTCGTGCTCGCCCGCACCGAGGACGACCCGGGAAGTTACGCGGACAGACTGCGCAGCCACGTGTGGGCGCTCGACCCAGGCCAGCCGGTCGAAAAGGTGCGCACGTTCTCGGAAATGCACGACGAGATCTTCGCGGAGAACTACGCGCTCTTGACCCTCTTCGGGATCTTCGCCGGGTTCGCTCTGGTGATGGCTTCGATGGGGATCTACGGGGTGATGTCCTATTCCGTCAACCAGCGACACCGTGAGATCAGCGTTCGCATGGCGCTCGGCGCGAGTGCTCGAGACGTGGTCCGCCTCGTTGTCGGCGCGGGCGCCAAGCTCGTTCTGATGGGCGCGGCCATTGGTTGGCTCGGAGCCCTCCTCGCCAACCGCATGCTCGCGAGTGTCCTCTTCGGGGTCTCGAGCGTCGACGTCGCGTCCCTCGTCGGCGTCCCAGCGATTCTCATCACCGTCGCTCTGATCGCGAACTACATCCCGGCGCGGCGCGCGGCGCGGATCGATCCGATGGCGAGCTTGCGCGCGGACTGAGCGAGCTGTAGGTTTGGGTGCTAGCATGGTGAGATAACCTAATCACATCGCTAGCAGGAGCCACTTCGCATGGATCTCTCAGAATTGCTCACGGTGGAGACCGCTGTTCTCCAAGCCCTGTGTATGAGCACCGCCTCGGAGAGCTCCGAGCTCAGAGACACGATCCTGAAAGAGCTGGAACAGGACGACTTCTATTTTCCGATCACGCGTACGATCTATGCCGCGGTGTCTTCGATGTCCCGGGACAAGACCCCTGTTGATGCAGACAGCCTGTTGCGCGCGCTGAGCCGACGCTCGGTCGACGTTCCCGACGATTTTTTCCTCGAAGACCTGTTCACCGGAGCGAAGCCGTCCAAGGAAATTTTGGCGGAATGGCTCAAAGGCGTGAAAAACGGAGAAGAAAAAGAAAAGCCGGACGCGCGAGCGAAGCCGAAGGTGAAGACGAAGCCCAATGTCGCTCCCCCGATAAAGCCTAGACAGGTGACGCAGCCAAGACTTGCCGATACGCATCGGTCGGTCAAAGTGACATTCGATCCTCCGCCTCCCGACGCGCCGCTAGTCGCAAAGCCCGAGCCAAAGCGCGAGCAGAGGAAAGCCGCCGCGCCCGCGAAGGAGCCGGTGGCGAGCACGAGTGCTCCGGCGCGCCGCGGCGACGACATCCTCTCACCCGAGAGCGGCGAATGGCTCGGCTACCTCGCCGATCTGACAAAACAGCAGGGTGAGCACCTCAAGACCGGGTTTTCGATCTTCGACCGGCACTGGGGCGGCCTGGCGCCCGGGTTTTTCTTGCTGGCCGGCGAGGACCAACCGCGCCTGCTGGATTTTCTCAAGCAGCTCGTCGATCAGATCGCGAGCGAGTGCAAGCTACCTTGCCTCTACTTTTCGTTCGAGCGCAGCAAGGCGGCGCTTCGGCTCTACACGCTGTCGCGGCTGTCCCGCGCACCGTCCGCGCACATCAAGGGCGGAAAGTTCACCAAAGACTCCGAAGCGTGGCGAAACATCATCCGCATCGGCGAACAAGCCGTAGATTGGCTCCAGCGTATCTACGTGGTGGAGCCGACGCCGGGTCTCCCGGTATCACGGATTCGGGACATGAGGCAGACGCTGATCGAGTCCGGCGCCGGTGCGTCTTGTCTCATCGCTATCGACAATTTGGAGAAGCTCGCGAGCAAGACAGACCTGCTGCAAGCTTTGGCGGAGCTCAAGGAGCTCGCGGAGTCTCTCGGGATCGTGGTTATTGGCGGGGCTTCGAAGGTTGAGCTCGTACACGAGAAGAGTGCGGATATGGCGGCTAGCTTCGTTGTCGAGAGCGATGGTGCGGTGCTCGAGGTGACGACCTTGGGCGAGTCGGAGCCTAGGGAGTTGCGCTTCGACTACAATCCGGCGACGCATCGGTTCGAGGAGTGACGTTCGTGGTCGCGCTCGAGCGCGAGCGCGAAGGCTGGTAAGGCTTAGGGCGCGCGGAACAATAAGCTGGACAATTCCTACGCCGTCGGATAGCGTATTCTGCCATCTTCGCGGCTGCAATCGGATCGCAATCTTTTGGATGTCCAATCAATCAACTACCACCCGCATAGCGGGTGGTTTGATGAAGGCCCCTCGAAGGGGCCTCCACCGTACGGAAGGGGGCTAAAGCCCCCTGAGGTTCAGCTGTTCCTGACGCTTTTCCTCTTCCTCTT
>Ga0114950_10004519_pt1 | contig 10807 bp, 8 predicted proteins | sample N075metaG_FD_83503 | JGI IMG/M metagenome (GOLD analysis project Ga0114950, IMG submission 83503) | Deep subsurface microbial communities from Kermadec Trench to uncover new lineages of life (NeLLi) - N075 metaG | ecosystem: Environmental > Aquatic > Marine > Ocean trench > Sediment | place... | reverse complement strand
ATTTGTCAAGACGGCGCATGGCTTGCGCGAAATCAGCGAACTGGATAAGGCGGGCCAGGCCTGGGAAGAAGGGGCGCTTGCCGAAGCGCAGGGGCGCATTTGCGAGCCCGAAGAAGTATCCGCAGCGGTCGTGTTTCTGGCCTCGGACGAGGCCAGTTTTATTACCGGCACCGCACTCTATGTCGACAATGGCTGGTACGCTAAGGGATAGGTAGAGTGGCACGGTATTGCAACGCAGGTGAAAATTTTTCAACTTCGTTACCACTGAAAACCCGGGATGAGCAATAATCAAAACCTTATTCGACTCGAAGGCTGCGGTCCTGTAGACACCGGCCTGGAGAACAGGTCGATGAGCTGTTTGTCGCCTGCACGGGACTCATGGGCCATCGCTCGCACAATTTCAGTTTCAATTAACGACAGGACAAAATCATGACTGCTCAGAACGAGCTCAAGCGATTGAGTAACCAAATATTAGTTAACGGGGAATTTCGTGACAGTGCCGCGACTGACGGCCTCGATGTCATCGATCCCGCGACCGAGGAAGTCATCGGGCGTATGCCCTTTACCACTGCGGCCGAGGTCGATGAAGCCATCGCGGTCGCCAACTCAACTCAGAAGGCGTGGAACAAGGTGAACGCGCTGACGCGTGCCGAACTGTTGCATCAGGTAGCGACCAGGATGCGTGAATTGAACGCGATCATGGGTGAAATGCTGACCCGTGAAATGGGTAAAACCTACAAGGAAACGACCGATGAGATCGAATGGGCGGCCACCTCGATCGATTACTACGCCGAGGTTGCACGCCATGACTACGGTAAAGTAGTCGGTCCTGCGGTGGATAACCAGTTTCACTTTACCCTGAAGGAACCGATGGGCGTGGTGGTCATTATATTACCGTTCAATTTTCCCTTCTGCCTGTTGTGCTGGTCCGCGGCTGCGGCTCTGGCAACCGGTAACGCCGTGATCGTCAAACCGTCGGAAAACACCGCGTTGTCGACCTTGAAGTTCATGGAAGCCTTCGCCGCCTTGCCCGATGGTCTGATGCAATGCCTGCCGGGCGGTGGCGAGGTGGGACGCCAACTGGTTGAAAGTACCGACACCCACGCGGTAGCATTTACCGGTAGCGTACCCACGGGTCAAATCGTGGCCAGGGCCTGCGCCGATCAATTCAAGCCCTGCCTGATCGAGGCTTCCGGCAACGATCCGTTTCTGGTGATGCCGTCCGCACCGATCGATATGGCGGCCCGTGGGGGCGCCTTTGCCGCCTATCTCAACTGTGGACAGGTGTGCACCTCGGCCGAACGGTTTTTTGTGCATGAGGCCGTCTACGATGAATTTGTTGCGAAGATGATCGTAAACAGTCAGGCCCTGCGCATCGGCAACGGCCTCGACAAGGTCGATATGGGACCCATGGTAAGCGCCAGTGAACGCGATCGTTACGAGGCCATACTGCAACGCGCCATCGATCAGGGCAGTAGCGTCGCCAGTGGTGGTGGCAGGCCGGCTGAAATGGACAAGGGGTGGTTTGTCGAAGCCACGGTGTTGACCGGGGTTGACCCGGGCATGGAAATCATGAATGAAGAAAGTTTTGGCCCCTCGGCCCCCATCTGCAAGGTATCCAGCCTCGACGAGGCGATTGAACTGGCCAATAAATCTCGATTTGGGCTGGGTTCAACCATCTATACCACCGATCTCGATGAAGCCATGCGTGCCGTCAATGAGATCGAAACCGGCATGGTGTGGGTTAATGCGCCGTTACTCGACAACGACGCGGGTCCCTTCGGTGGCCGCAAGATGACTGGAATGGGTCGACAACTGGGTGCCGAAGGCCTGGACACCTTCCGTCATACCAAGCTCGCGATGATCGACCCGGGCGCGAATAACCAGGACTTCTGGTGGTTCCCTTACAAGGATTCGGAACTGTTCCCGGGTAGTAAGTAGCCCGCATTACGTCGGCAAAACGCCGAACCCGGTGATGCGGATGGAAGGCATATCCAGTGTCGGCGGTGTGGTGTTCTGCGGCCTGTTCGAACGGTCTCGGCTACTGTTCGGCCTGGCGGTTTTGTTTTTTGAGGCGAAATTCGACCTGCTTGCGCTTACGCACACTGCAATAACATTCGTCGGCCGACTTTTCCTGTGCTACGGGTTGTTGCGGCTGCGGCGGATCGTTAGCCGAAACGCCAAACGAGGCGATAAAAAACGGCGGCGCTATAACCATCAGGCACCTCAAGAGTGTTGCTCGCATGGATGAATTATACATGGTTCATGCCATGTAATCGTGCAGAGGTTTCACACTGTCGGCATCACCGGCCAGTTCCATTTTTGCAAATTCGATGACCGCGACTTCATGACCCGTCAATACTTTTAGCGCCGGCAAGTCCTCGGCGGGCGCCATCTGTTCCAGCGACCTGAACTCAACCAGGTACTCGGGATATCGACGAACCATGTAGCTCATGAATTCGGACCAGCTCAGGGATTGGTGCAGGCTCCGGTAACCACGACCTTCGCGCTGGATGTCGGCTGTATCCCTGGGTATCAGTCCGTACTTTTCAATCAATGGCACGACCGAATTGGCGGCGTAGCGTTCGACCCTGGCCAATAGCAAAACTTTCTCGCGCTCGTCGAAATGCTCCGCCAATGCTTCGAAATAAGCCTCGCCGCTAATCTCCTCTTCATAGTATGCGAGCAAGGTTTCCAGGTATTTGTCTGATGGCTGCGGTCCTTTGCTAATCATCCTGGTAAAACACCCGGTCGTATTTGATTCGGTTATCGGGATCGACTTCGGTGTCGAGTTCGCGTGCGTATTGATGGCCGGCAAAAACCGCGGCCGCGATGATCGATGGAGCCTCGCAGTCTCCGATCCGGCGCAGCGATTGAGGTTGGTAGTCATCTCCGCTTTCGAACCTCTGTTGCAGGGCCCGAAACAGCTTGTCATTGGGATTTCGCATGGTTACGGTTACCACTGCTTCGACTTCAATGGTTTCGAGGTTTCCGCTGTAGGTACACTGGATTTGTGCTTCTCGACCGTTGAAGGCAGTCAACCCGTGTGCGGTAATAATTCGCACACCGACTTCCAGCATGCGACCCTGTATCTGTGCCTGCTCCGAAGTCATGTCGCCCCAGGCGGAAACCTTTGATGCCGGTGTTACCAGTGTCACCGGGACATTATTCTTACGCAGCAATTCGGCAATGACGCTGGCCATGTAATAGTGATCGTCATCGTAGATCAGCGCAGGACCTTCGGGTAGTCGGCCGGCCATGATGTCGTCGGGGGTATATACCTGGTTGGCCGGGCCTATTTCAGCGAGCGCGGCGGTGTTGTAAATTCCCCTGCCGTCAGCCTGCCACCTGGCGCCGGTTGCGATGACAACGTGGTCGGCTTCGATGGCGATCACATCTTCGACATCCATCCTGTTATCGAGGTAAATATCGACATTCGTCATCGGCAAAATTTGTTGTGTGCGGTAATCCCGTACCCGTGCCCATTCACTCAGCCCCGGCAGTTTTGATTCCAGTGTGACCCGCCCGCCCACGGCGCGTTCCGCTTCCGCCAACAGAACCTGGTAGCCGCGATGCCCGAGTGCGCGCGCCGCCTCGAGACCCGCGGGTCCGGCGCCAACCACAAGCACGGTGGAGTCGGAACCCTTAGGATCAATTTTTTCCGGGTGCCAGCCGCGTCGCCATTCCTCGCCGATGGTCGGATTCTGGGTGCAGCGAATGGGTGTCCCTTTGCTATCACCGACGTAGCAGTTGTTGCATCCTATGCATTCGCGAATTTCGTCGAGTCGGCCTTCTTCTATCTTTTTAGGCAGGAAAGGGTCGGCGATGGAAGGTCTAGCCGCGCCGATGAAATCAACGATGCCACGGTTGATTTGCGAAACCATTGTGTCGGGCGAGGTAAAACGACCCACGCTTACCACGGGTTTGCTGGTAACCGATTTTACCCAGGACATGTAGGTTTCGAGGGATGCCTCCTTGATGAAACGGGATACCCCCATTTCACGGTAATAGTCATCGATATTGATATCCCAAAGATCGGGCAGTTCTGCCAGTATCTCCAGCATTTCACGTTTTTCGCCGATGATCGGGGGACCCTTGCCCTCACCGCCTTCGTCCGCCGAGAATCTGACAGCAACGGCACATCGGTCGCCGACCGCATCCTTGGTTTCTTCGATCAACTCGCGTACCAGCCTGACTCGATTTTCAATAGATCCACCGTATTCATCGGTACGCGTATTGGTCTTCGCCGAGAGGAAATGCGAAAGCAGGTAACCGTGGGTAGCGTAGATGTAAACGATGTCGAAGCCGGCGTCCCTGGCGCGCAGCGCCGCCTTCCTGTGCCAGCGTCTGAGTTCGCGAATATCTGATTTGTCCATCGCGCGGGTTTGATAGGGGATGCCAACCCCGTTGGGCAGGTTCGATACGTCCATGGCAACTTCATTGGTAAACAGATTTGCCGGACGCGATCCGCCTATCCAGAGCTCGACGCCGGCGAGCGAACCATGCTCGTGCACCAGCTCGGTCATGATTGAATGTGCCCTGATATCCCCCTTGTCCCAAAGCGACGCGTTAGGGTGGGGCAGGTCGTCCGAGGTCGGATGTATCGAGCAGTACTCGGTGCAGACGACACCCCAGCCGCCTTCGGCCTTGATACCGCGCAGATGGGCGGCCATTCGCGGCCTCAGCCAACCCAGGCCGGTACAGTGTGGCACCTGGTAAAATCGGTTTCTGGCCGTAACCGGGCCGATTTTTACCGGTTCGAAGAGGACGTCGTAGCGCGGGTCTCGCTGGGGCATTAAAAATTTCCTCGATTGTCAGAGTCTTCGAGCTGGATGATCTCGCGTCGAAAAGGCAGATCGGGGTTTTGCGGCGGCGCATCCATTTCTCGTGCAACCCGGTGGCCATCGTGCACCGCGGCGGCGATGGTGGACGGACATAAACAGTCACCGATGGCGATCACCGATTCAATTCCCGAATCAGCGAGTAGCTCTGCATCCTCGGTTAACTCGAGGTAGAGCTCGTTGTCGGGTAAGCGAGAGGTGACCAGAACCACGCTCGATGCCGCCAGCACGCCCGACTGTTGCGTGTAAACGCAACTGGTATGAACACTGTCGGAGTCCACCCGGGTAATATTCCTTGAAGTAACGACCTCGATACCGAGCTCGAGCAGCCGCGCCTGAATCCGGTGCTGTTCGAGTGTATTGTGGGTCCAGGGCGACACTTCCGGCGCCGTGGTCAACAGCGTGACCTGGTATCCCTCGAGTTTCAGTTTCTCGGCAATGAGCGCCCCCATGTAGAATTTGTCGTCGTCGAATACTACTACTGGGCCGTCCAGGTTCTGACCTAAAAAAACAGCCTGCGGAGTAACCACATGCGCCAGATCCGTGCCCGGCACGGCTTGCCAGTTGCTGACGCCGACGCCGTCGCCGCGCCAGCGAGCGCCCGTTGCCAGGATTACCTGTCGATAGTCGAGTGACAAAATTTCTTCACTGCTCAGCCTGTTGTCGAGATAGAGCTCGACATTTTCCATTTGACTGATCCGACCCAGGCGCCAGTCGCGGACTCGACCCCAGGCGGCTAGTCCCGGTAATCTGCTTTCCACGGAAACCCGCCCCCCCGCTTCGATCTGCGCCTCCGCCAGCGTGACCTGGTATCCCCGTTGACCGAGCGCGCGCGCGGCTTCGAGACCTGCCGGACCGGCACCGACGATGAGGATTTTGTCATCCGAACCCTTTGCCGGAATATATTCCGGGTGCCAGTCGCGTCGCCATTCTTCGCCAACACTGGGGTTTTGCGTACATCGCATCGGGGTGAAGGTGAGTTGTCCCGAAACGCAGATATTGCAACCGATACATTCGCGAATTTCGTCGCTGCGACCCTGTTCTATTTTGAGCGGTAGAAACGGGTCGGCAATCGAGGGCCGCGCCGCGCCGATCATGTCGAGAACGCCGCGATTGATCTGGCTGACCATGGTATCCGGCGAGGTGAAACGGCCGACCCCGACCACGGGTTTGGTCGTCATGCTCTTCACGAATCCGACGTACTGCTCCTGAAAACCCTCTTCGCTAAAGCGCGAAGTTTGTGAATCGTTCGCCCAGTCGCTGAGGTTGACGTCCCACAGGTCCGGTAACTCGGCCAGCATTTCGATAACCTCACGGCCCTCGCCCGCGCTGGTAATTCCTTCCGGCCCAAGCAACTCGTCGACCGCAATACGCACCGCGACCGCGCAGCGATCACCGACGGCGTCTTTGGTTTCCTCTAGCACTTCGCGGAACAGCCGTGCCCTGTTTTCGAGGCTGCCTCCGTACTCGTCACTGCGGTGATTGCGTCGCGCAGAAAGAAAATGCATGAGTAAGGTCGAATCGTGACCGGCGTAAACATAGACGATGTCGGCATCGGCGCGCTTCGCTCGCAGTGCGGCGTCGCGATGCCAGCGGCGAAATTCCCGGATATCCCGCTTGTTCATGCCCCGGGTGTGGGAGGGCTGGTTTTCGATCGATGCCTGGGGCGAGGGTCCCATCGGTGGCATTCGGGTGTAAAGATTCTGGGTGCCGACACCGTTGTGGGCAAGCTGTACCCCGGCGAGGGCGCCATGACGATGCACCGCATCGACCATCAGACCAAGGCACCTGACGTCGTAATCGTCCCACAAACGCGCCTGGGGTTCGGGGCTGTAGTCGGAAGTTGGGTGTATCATGCACTCCTCGGTACAGACCACCGCCCAGCCGCCTTCGGCTTTCGCCTCGCGCATCTTGGCGTGGGATTGCGGCCAGTTGAATCCCATGCCATTGCAGTGTGGCACCTGGTAGAAGCGGTTTTTTGCGGTGACAGGGCCGATTTTCACCGCTTCAAACAGCACATCGTAGCGCGACTCTCGGGTCATATAATCATCATTCCTTTAAAATATTTATGATGCTTACAGGTCTTCGAACCTGCGTAGATACGGATGTTCAAACACCCGATTTTGAATAAACACGCCGTACTATACCCTGAGCCGTTCGTCCAACATCAGGACATAACGGCTCGGATATCGATGCCTGGATGCTTCGAAAAAGCCTCGACCATCCCTGGTCGAAAAATTCCCGAGAAGGTCTTTCCCTAAAAGCCGGCTTTTATTTTTTCGAACATTTCATTGGAGGCCGTTTCAAACTCCTGCCCCTGTGGCAACATGAACTTACCGGCTCCGAGCACTTCCTGCGGATCGCGGCTTAATCCAAGCGCTGCCAGTATTTCGTCCGAGACTGCCGCAATCGCCTTGCTATTTGAATGCCCGTAACCCTCTTCCTCGATGAGTTGAACGCCACGCTGGACGCTGAGCAGGGAATCGATTAATTCGTGAGCTTTTTCACGTTTGGGGGCTTTGGCATGCATCATAAAACCGCAGACCCAGGTCAGTGCGCCTTCCTTGGGTTTTGCGAATGCAACGGGGATGCCTTCATCTTTCAGCGTCTTGGCCGAACTGTTCCAGGTCATCGCGGCAACCAGTTCACCGGATGCGAGCGCCTGCTCCAGGCTAGTGGTATCGTCGCTGTACATCCGTATCAGTGGGCGTTGCTCGCGTAGCAGTTTTGCCACCTTCTCGAGACTTTCTTTCGTCGCGATATCCTTGAAATCCACACCCGCGTAAATAGCCGCGCACCACCAGGCATCGCCGGCGGAACCGAGACTTCCGATTCTTCCCTTGTAACGCTCATCCCAGAGCAGACTCCAGGATTCTTCCTTGCCCTGCCAGTCGACCAGATCGGTGCGATAGGTAATCGATGTCTGACCCCAGTCGAAAGGAGCAAAATAAGGCTTGCCGTCGACGACATTGCCGGGCAGTTGCCATAATTGCGGCACCAGGTCGTCCCAGTTTGACAGTTTCGAGGTATCCAATGGCTGGAACATACCACTTGCAATCCAGCGCGGGATTTCGACGTTACAGGGATGTGCTACATCAACGATAAATCCTGCGCGCATTTTGGTGAAACCCTCTTCTGAGCCACCAAAGGTTGCAAAATTGGGGGGCTCGCCGTTGGCCGCGATATAGGTGTCGTAGTAGATCGGATCATCCCAACCACCCCAGGTAAAGTAAGTCGGTTGATCGCTGGCTGCCGCCTGTGCCCTTCCTGGCACCATTGACGTTGATACCATGCAGACACCGGCTGCTGCCAGAATACCGCTAAATTCGCGCCGAGACATGTCGCCTGATTTTATTTTATCGATGACCTCGTCATGTGGTACTTGTTTGTTTTTCATTACTTGCCTTCTCCTCAGTTATAAAAATTTGTCACCGTTGCTGATTTAGGTGGCCTGTGCCGAATAGTCCTGAAATTCATTATTTTAAGCCGTTGACATTCGCATCAACACTAAAGATACTATCTGACTAGTCAGTTAGTTTCAAGTTCAGAATAATCACCCTCGGAACTGTTTTTGCCCATCGTAAAAATGGTTTAATCTCATCGGGGTCGGATACCTATGAAAGCAGTCTAGAATGAATGTGAAACCAGTCCAGAATACCTTAGATAAACGCCGCATTCGTGGGAAAGAGAGCCGCAAACTCATTCTCCAGGCCGCGGTAGATTCCATCGCGACGCTGGGGCTGGGCAAATTAACCCTCGACCGGGTTGCCGAACGAGTCGGCATTTCCAGAGGGCTTGTCGTATTCCACTTCAAGACAAAGGATAATCTGATCGAGGAGGTGCTGGCATATCTGGGTGAAAAGTATTCCGGTGGTTGGAACCTAATTCTCGAAGCAGCAGCAGAATCGGATATGTCAAAGCTATTGCGACTGATCGATTATGACATCGGGTTTGCCTGTGACAATCCAACATTTGTATCGGCCTGGCATGCGTTCTGGGGTGAATTAAAGGGAAGTGACATGTATCAGGAGCATGTTGGACAGAGAGACCTGGGTTATGCAAATGATTACGAGTTGTTGCTCCAGAAAATTAGCGGGGAAGGGAAATATAACTTGCAGGAATTATCCCTGGTCACCCGCGGGCTGTTTATGATGATGTTCGGAGCCTGGGTTCAGGTGCACCTTAATCCAGGGCCAGACGATTACGAAGTCAATACCAAAGCGGTGCGTTTATTTCTGAGAGGAGTTTTCCCCGAAACCGAAATTCCATATTGAAGCTGATATTTAGATGATTAAAAAAATATTCCCAATTCAAATGAAAGGCCTGTGTCATGAGTAATCTGGCAGCGACATCAGAAAATGAGGCCTTAGTCAGTAAGACCCCTCGCAGCTGGCGGGGCAGGCTGCGGGCCATTTATCAGGGTAGCGAAGCTGTTCAGGCCTATACGCTACTCTCTCCAACACTGATAGTGATGCTGTTCAGCATGTGTGTGCCATTTGCGATGATGGTGATTTTAAGCTTCTGGACCCAGGTTGGATACGACTATGATACCACCTTATCGATGGGCAATTACGCCAAGATAATCGACGGCCCCGTGTACACCCAGCTGCTGTTACGATCGCTGTGGATCTCTGCGACCTGCACCTTTGCCACCATCTTCATTGCCTATCCGATGGCCTACTATGTCGCGTTTCACGTCCACCGCCGCAAGGCGGTCTGGATCATCCTGATGACCTTGCCTTTCTGGACCAGCTACCTGCTGAGAATTTTCACCTGGAAAGTTATCCTGGGTTATAACGGTGCTATCAACTCGGGACTGATCGGTCTTGGCGTGATCGATGAACCACTTGAGTTTCTATTGTACAACCCGACGGCGATCGTGATTACGTTGACCCATGCCTGGGCGGCGTTTGCCATTTTACCGATATACGTGTCTTTGGAAAAAATTGACCGCTCACTACTCGAGGCGGCGGCGGACCTGGGCGATGGTCCGGTGGCACGATTTTTAAGAGTCACCTTGCCGCTGTCGTTACCCGGCGTGATCGCGGCGACGATTCTGATTTTTATCCCCACCGTCGGAGACTATGTTACACCGGCGCTAGTGGGTGGACCTAATGGCCTGATGCTGGCCAATATGATTCAGGCGCACTTTGGAGTTATCAACAATTGGCCGGGTGGTGCGGCTTTAGCTATCCTGGCGATGATAGTGGTTAGCGTAATATCGGTGCTCTATATTGCCTTGACTCGTTTGGCGATGAGGAGTATCACATGAAAAATTTTGCTAGAAATATTTCTTATATAAACCGGCCCAACCGTACGCTGAGCATTTACGCGATTTTATTTCTTGCCTATCTCTACATTCCGGTTTTGTTTCTACCGCTGTTCTCATTCAACGAATCGATATATATCGCCTTCCCGATTAAAAGCTGGACTCTGCAGTGGTATCGGGACATGTGGAACAACGAGCCGCTTTTTGCGGCATTGATGAATAGTGTCAGGGTGGGCATTTTTGTGTCGGTGGTTGCCACTTTTCTGGGAATATTCGGAGCCAAGGCGGTTACCCGCTACAAGATGCCGGGCAAAGGCCCGGTGATTGGACTGATCATGGCCCCGCTGGTAATACCCGGCATTATCCTCGGTGTTGCTTTGCTGATCCTGGTCAATCGTGTGGGTATCACGCTTTCGCTGTATACCATTGCCCTGGGTCACGTTTTGGTGTGCGTGCCTTTTTCGATGGCGACGCTGATGTCGCGCTTCGAAGGCTTTGACAGATCGATGGAAGAGGCTTCGGCGGATCTCGGTGAGAATGCCTGGTGGACCTTCTGGCGGGTTACGTTACCGATGGTATTTCCGGGAGTTATGGCGGGCTTGCTACTGTGTTTTACGATCTCGTTTGACGAATTCATCCTCGCATTTTTCCTCGGAGGTACCGATCCAACGCTGCCGCTTTACATGTGGGGACAATT
>Ga0114950_10004517_pt1 | contig 10811 bp, 8 predicted proteins | sample N075metaG_FD_83503 | JGI IMG/M metagenome (GOLD analysis project Ga0114950, IMG submission 83503) | Deep subsurface microbial communities from Kermadec Trench to uncover new lineages of life (NeLLi) - N075 metaG | ecosystem: Environmental > Aquatic > Marine > Ocean trench > Sediment | place... | reverse complement strand
GCAAATAGCCACAAGGTTCGATGGAGATTGCGTCTTCCGTCCGGCATGTGTGTCTCTTTCTGATTGAGTCGAATATCGCCTGAATGACGCGAGCTCAAAACCCCCAGACAGCGCCTTCGACCATCAATATATATACAATAGAAATCGATTGGTATGCAGGTATTTATGCGTACCGGACAGGGTAATTTTTCTTACCTGATGGTATGGATTTTACTGTATGCGTCTTGGAACAACAGCCGATCGATTTCGAGAGTTCTGGTGTCGTTTATAATTGCTCACTTTATCGCCGATACCCTTCTCATATCCCAAAAATCTTTGTTTTTGTGGCATGGGACAACAACAATTATTACTTCTGGTATTAGGTATCGCGATCGTAGCCATGGCGACTGTGGCTGCCATTTCCATTTTTGAAGAGGGCGCCAAAAAATACGAGGAAGATCGCGAGCACCAGCACATGCTCGATCTGGTTACAAGGATTCAGGTGTGGAAGCTAAAACCGGTCATATTCGGAGGTGGAGCCGATACTCCGCCAAACGATTTCTCGTCATTCACTCTTGTTTCAATTGGACTTAAGGCCACGGCCAATCCTGGAACAACACCGATCCTGGAGGTCAAAAACGTCGGCTGTTTCCGATTCTTCCCAGGTGCCGGCGAAGTTCGGATAAATGCTCTAGATAAAGACTGCAAGATCGGCTCCTGGGACAAAGCAATAATTGTAACAGGAGTGACACATGAAGACATCGACTGGTTATATAACTTCTAGTCCTGTTTTCGTTCGTCTGTCTTGATGTGAACGTCCTGCTGCGGAAACGGGATCGTGATTTCAGCCTTTTTCAACGCCCGAAAGACCTCGACGGTTAGTTGACTCCGCAGGACCAGGTAATTATCAAAGTCAGGCGTCCAGCCCCGGAGTGAAAAGTTCAACGAGCTGTCTCCAAATTCCATAAACAGAGCCACGGGTTCCGGTCTTTTTAATATCTCCGGATGATTCTCCGCAACGCGGAGTAAGAGTGCCAGCACTTCATCAGGATCAGATCCGTACGCTACACCAACCTTTACCTCGACTCGCCGGAGCTGATCTGACTTAGTCCAGTTCGTCACATCGTTTGAAACGAGATTTGCATTCGGAATGATGATTTCTGCTCCATCAAGTGATCTGACAATGCTCGCACGGATACCGATTCTTTTGACCTTACCAAGTTTGGGTCCGTCGGCCGATTGAAACTCAATCGTGTCACCAACCTGGATGGGCCGCTCAAATATCAAAATAAGCCCGGAAAGAAAGTTGTTCACGATCGATTGCAATCCGAATCCGATACCTATTCCAAAGGCGCCGGCTAAAAGAGCAATATTCTCAAAGTCCATGCCGGCTGCAGAAAAAGCCATCACAAATCCTACAGCTAGAATACTATAGTTCGTCAGGGTGGACATGGCGCTACTCATCCCCCGCCCTAGTGACAGCCGAGGATAAACGTCATTCTGAAGAAAAAACCTGACCATCCGAGAAATGAGTACCGCAATCCACATCGTCACAAAAAATGTGACGATGTTTCCGAGATCGATGGTCAATGCGCCGAAATCAAATTCGGTTGAATTGACAAACGCTATCCAATCCGTTAGTACGTACGAGACTCCAAATCGATTGAGTAATCTATCGAACCACCAGAGTATGAGAAAAAGTCGTATCAGAAACACGCCTCTCCGATAAAAGACGGCGTTGTGGAGTCTGACGGAATGCAATTTGCGTGCAAAAATCGATGACAACAAGAGGCTCCATGACCCTTCCAAAATTTGAACCGCAGCAAAAACGCCAAACCCTGAGTAAACCGATGTCAGAATGTTATCCGATAACATTTTTGACAGCGAAGAATAGCCAACAAGGTTTGCAACTATTGAGACTATAAGAGCAATTAGACCGATGTGTAACAAGGCTGTTACGATCCGCCACCAGTTGTTCATTTCAGTGCGCACAAGGCTGTCGCGACCATACAAGAAATAACCAATCATGAGGGCTGCTCCGGTGGTCGACGTTAATACAACCATCCGCTCGACCGGCGATCCTACTTGAAAAAAATCGCTTGTAAAGTGCAATAAAAGCAGACCCATGAAAACGTAAAAGGGCCTCCGAGACGATTTTGGCATCATCTCAGGCAATATTCTGATAAGAGGTATCAGGGCAACGACTTGGACGATATCCGTCATGACCAGCGGAGCATTCTGGAACAACAGAGACGCCAAAATCACCGATAGCAACACAGAGACTGAAATCGGGCGTTTAACCACGTGAATGAGCCCGTGCAGCGCCGGATGATCCGGATCCCAGCGATAGCTCCGACGCTGAATCAAGAAGCCCACAATCAATAAGAGCAGGAGAGAGATCCCGTATTTGACAAATCTGTCCGGGTACGTCAAGAAGTAGGCCCGCATCGCCTGACTATCTCGGTCGGTCGCTCGAAGTAAATCGGACGATAAATCATAAGACCCTTCGCCGAATAAAGCACTGAAAATCCACGGGGAATCACGCTCAAAAAGTCGCGATTGGGCTCGATTTAACCGGAGAGCCAGGCCTTCGCCGATCTGCTCAGCCAGAAGCAGCTGATTGTCCAGAATATCCGACAATCCGACAATCACTGTCAGCCTCGATTTTACAAGCGCGTCTATGTCGTCCATCTGACTGAACAGACGGGAAACACGGGTTGCAAATAGTGAATAGTCAAGTTCGGAGGCTTCTTCTGCAATTCGCCTCCAGGCTGACCGCTCATCATCCAGCCAGACCTCCACTTCCTCGAGTTGTTCGAGGCGATCAACAAGCATTTTATCCCATTTAACGCCTTGCAGATATAGTCGAGACCATACACGTTCAATGTTGTTTAAATCCCTGACCGACAGATCAAATGCAGGCAGGTTCGAATAGGTTTGAAAAAGTGAATCAACCTCATTTGCATGTTCGGCTAATAGACCTGAAATGAGCTCTATGCCGTCGACCCGCCCAATCCGGTCCCTGGCCTCCAAGATTTTCTCTGCAGTCTGATCCATCTGGAGAACGATCGTCGCGAGTTTCACGCTGAACGTATCAGCCGCAACCACTTGCTCCTCAGGTGCGCCCCGCACTTCTGATGGGTTCTCGCTCTCAAGAGTTCTCTCGACATCTTGCGCCTGAGCGCTGGATGGCGCGGAAAAGGCATAGACGCATCCAACCAGGCATAAAACGCAAATTCTAATAAGTCGGGATCCCATGCGGAATGATTCGTATGAATGATTGTAGTCGATCAATTCCCTAAGTAGATCGGGACGAATTCGACACCGGGATAAACGCGTATGGCCGGAAACGGAAGCCTGAACATATTGAGTACGTCAGCAAACGCCCTTCCAAATATATACTCCTGTGGCAATATTTTCGACCAGTCCAGATCGACTGAGATGTAATACGCCAGATGTCCTTTGTTAAATTCGGACCCGGGAATCCAATTATCAAGTGCCACGCCACCTGACAGCATCAGGAATGATGGCCAATACTTCTTCTTATCTTTCGGAAGATAATTGTGCAACCGGACCGCCATCCAATAACTCTGATTGGAATAATCATCTGCGAGAATCTGATCTGTCGGAAGTTCGAAATACGAACCATCCGGCAGCCTGATCTTCTCGGGATAATAACCCATTCTGAAATGCCAATTTCGGAGTGTCTGAATACGCTGTTGAGCGTAAAACCAACCGGCACCTATCGTATTGGCTGCGATATCAAGACGATCAAATCCGAACCTGGGAATATACCCATCGTACACTTCAACTTGAAACTGAGCTACCCAACCGAAGACTGCACCCGCTAGAGCGGCCGTTTTAGGTCTCACACCTGCCCATTCGTACGTTCGCGCGACACCGAGCGCCCAGGCATACGTGCCAAAAACATGCCCGAGTTTATCGAAATTGTACGCGTAATCCAGGTGGTCATCGAAGTGAAAAGGGACCGTCGAGTATTTATCGTACCACTGGCTTTGCTCATACTCGAAAACGGCATAGTGAGCACCAACGACGATTCCGGTTGCAACAACCATGCGGCCCGAATGAACTCCAGATCTTGGAATTTGGCAGTCAGGGCATGAGTGGTCTGGAATGTATCCGGAGGTGATCGCACCGCTAAAGGAGGGATAGCTCGTTGGTGGACGAGGATAGAGAACACGATAATCCCTGTCCTGAATGAAAAGGCCCAAAGGAATCAATTCAGGAACGGACGACTCGAACAGGGTGTCTTGCCGGGCAGTGGCCCCCGCGAATCGGTCGATCCGGTGGGATTGCCCAAACGCAACCGGAATAACGAATTGAATCACAACAAGCGTGCCCGCAATAATATGTCGACCACGCCTGCATTTCGATACAAATTGTAATATATATATATCCAGCATGGTAGTAAAAATACGCACGGAACTGGTATTATCCTTAAACCGCCAAGGCCTCAACGACATTTCCATATATCGGGCATATCTGACCTGCAAAACATTTTCAAGAATATCAAAAGAGCCTCTTCGGACTCTCCTCCGGTGAAAATGCACCTGCTTTGCCTGTGTTTATTCATGCTGATCGGTCGCGTCGCAACAGCACAGGAGGGCCATTACTGGACCGTTCAGTTCGGAACCAAGTCTACGTTCTTAGGGGGGGCCGTGGTGGGGTCGGCAGTTGATGCGAGCGCTAACTTCTACAATCCAGGAGCCGTCTCAATGCTGGAGGACGAAATCAATTTTCAGGGAACCGCGGTATATTTATGGGAATCATTGAAATTCGACGATGATTTACCGGGAATTGAAACAGAGGGTTTTTCAGAAATCAAGAGTGTCCCGAACTTCCTCGGTGGCGTTCTCGACCTTAATATTTTAGGAACTGTCCGAATCGGTTATAGCATATTTGGAAGACACTCGTATAAGCTGGAATTGGCATCCTCTCTTTCGGATACGTTAAATGCAATAGATCGGTTTGGTACGCCCCAGAAATTTACAGGTCGCGCAGTCAGGACCATCGAGGTGAGAGATGATTGGTATGGAATGACATTCGCCTACCGCCCTGCCCCGAAAATTGGATTCGGATTCTCCCCATTCCTGAGTGTTCGAACACTTGACAGGACTCGCGAATCAATAAGGGCAGACGTGCTGCACAGTCCCGATCAAAATGCCACAACATGGCTCAATCGAGATTACTCATACAATATCTACAGCATCTTATTGAAAATGGGAATCTACTATGATGGCAAACCAATCTCGCTTGGAATGGCGATAACTACACCGGGGATCAGAATAAAAGGAAATGGGTCTATCCACGCCTCAGCGACGGTGTTTAATCAGGACCAAAACGGTGATGGTGAATTGGACACCGTACTTTCCACGATCGATGTGAAAGACCAAGAAGCACAATACAAAACCCCGCTTGCAGTTTCTATTGGGGCGGCGTGGAGGGCCAACACGAGAACCGTGTATTTATCGGCCGAATGGTTCAACCGCATTTCGCCATATCATCCGATCGAAGCAGGACCCGACGTTACAAAATTTAACGGAAACGCACTTGTCCCGGAATTTTTCATTGAGAGCAAGTCAGTAGTTAATATCGCGGTCGGTTTGGAGCAAAGACTGAACGCCAGAACTATGCTCTATTTGAGCGCGCTCACTGATTTTTCTGCCATTGCATCAGGAAACGATGCTTTCAGTTCGATGGCCGATCGGGATCTTTTTAATGTAACTGCAGGGACCTCGGTTACCATTTCTCGATTTACCGTCACTGCCGGCCTCGGATTTGTTTATGGCCGCGAGAAGTCCGATGAGCGCGTCAACTTCTTGAATCCCCATGAAAGCAATTATCTACTCGGCGAACCGGCATTTGAAAAAGTTCGGTACCGCGGTTTGAAAATGATCATTGGACTTGAGCTTGCCCCTGCTGCAAGCAAAGAGAAGTAACGTCGATATTCTTACGGACTGCACCGTTGCTGAAATAGCGAATGGAACCGAAAGCGTCGTTTCTGATTTACAGGATCTTACGTAATTTCCGCTAGGCTTAGGCCTCACATTTTTTTATCTGATAACAGAAGGTCTCCATGTCAATTCGTTCCTGTTTTTCGACCTCACTCGCGGTTCTGTTAATCGCTCCGATGCTGATCACTGGCTGCAGCTCGCTTGAAATCACCTCAGACTATGATCGTGATGCTGATTTCGCCTCGTTCAAGACCTATGAACTCGTAACATCTCCTGAGGAAGCTGTCCCAAATCGTGCGAACGATATCGTAGTGCGAAGACTTGAATCATCAATAGAAAACCATTTGCAGGCCATGGGATTCAGTAAGGTCATGGGTGACAGCCAAGCTGACCTTGGCGTAGCATGGCACGGTTCGACGAAAGAACAGCACTCCACTACAGTTGACACCTATCGTTACGCAGGCGCCGGATACGGCTACGGGTATTATGGATGGTGGGGACCGGGAATGGGCACTACGACGGTTTCTCACAATTCATGGGAAGAAGGCATGTTAATCATCGATTTCATCGATCAGGAAAATAACCGGCTGGTTTGGAGAGGCGTTGCCAAGGCTGTATTGAGTGACAATGCGGGTACTCAGGAATTTATCGACAAAGTCGTTGCGGCTATGCTTAAAGAATATCCAGGCAAATAATTCCGTTCAAATTCGAGTATCATGAAGAGATTTTTGTTGATTGCCCTCGGGATTGTAGCAGTCGCGGGTGGTTCGGATGTTTGCGCTCAATCGGTCAGCGATCTGTTTGAACGAGTCAGGAAATCTGTTGTAATTATCACAACAGAGGAAACAGATTTCGTGGCCGGCGACGAAATCAGAAAAGTCAGCACGCAAGGACTCGGCTCCGGCGTAATGATCGAGGGCGGTCTGATATTGACCGCTGCTCATGTGGTACAAACTGCAAATCTGGTACTGGTCTCCTTTTATGATGGTCAGGAAATTTTTGGCCGTGTGATCGGCTCTTCGCCACAGGCCGACGTTGCTATCGTTCGGCTGGAGAGCCTCCCGAAGAATATTCCTGAGTTGCCACTCGGAGATTCCGATGCTGTTCGTACCGGAGACGATATCATTGTTGTCGGCGCCCCATTCGGTCTCGCATATACACTAAGTAAGGGGATTGTCAGTGGCCGCTCAACGCTCGATCAGTCGGGCTCTTCCTTAAATGAGGTCGAATTTTTTCAGACAGATGCGTCGATCAATCAGGGGAATTCCGGTGGACCCATGTTTGATATGGATGGGCAGGTTATCGGGATCGTCAGCTCGATACTGACTCAGTCGGGTGGATTTGAGGGTATTGGTTTTGCTGCCACGTCGAATATCACCAGATCCGTTCTGCTCGAGAACAATTCATTCTGGTGGGGTGTCAACGGCCAGGTCTTGTCTGGTGGCTTGGCCAAGATTTTCAACGTGCCCCAGGCGGAGGGATATCTAGTCAAAAATGTCGCGGATGACTCACCCGGGTCGAAGTTGGGATTACTACCAAGCATCGTCCCGATAACCATAGCCAACGAGTCATTTAAAATCGGCGGAGATATCGTGCTTTCTGTTCAAGGAATAGAATTCAACACCGACAATCTTGCATCGATTCGAAAAGCCACCGCTGACTTGAGAAAAGGAGATCAGATTCGTGTCACCGCTCTGCGGGGTGGCGAGGTGATCTCTCTCGTTACCAGATATTAAGGTGTGCCGAACACTGATCAACAGAGGCTCTCGCTTCCGGCGGCCGTCTATCTTGGGATAGTCGGCTCGTCCGTACTGCTGATCTTGCCTGTATTTGTCGGTACGGTCCTGCAGATTCAGTCGATTGGGACCGAGCGGGCCGGGTGGCTGGGTTCGGGGGACCTTATTGGATATGCGCTGGGCTCTCTCGTGGCATTTCGATTGATCGCTCGCGTGTCATGGAGGACGCTGGCTACGTCGGGGCTGGTTCTAATGATCGTCGGTAATTTGATTTCGATCCTGGCATCCGATTTCTTCCTGTCCCTTTTTGTCGTGCGCGTCGGTCTGACAGGACTCGGCGCCGGATTGGTAATTGCAGTGCCATACAACGCATTGGGCTCAATGCCTGATTCAGAACGGTCGACGGGGTTGTACTGGACTTTTAACGTTCTGGGTGGATCTGCGGCACTTTTAATTTTCCCTCTGATCGCACAACAGTTCGGACCCGGTGCCCTGTTCGGGGCTCTTGCAATTCTGGCTGCATCTGCAATACCCGTAGCGTTAACAGCTTCCTCATCTGGTGACGCGAAGGAAACAGGTACGGATGATAGATCTGGAACCCTGTTTACCGGACTCGGGGCGACAGAGATCATCATGCTTTGTTCGATCGCTCTCTTTAACCTCGGCCTGGGAGGCGTATGGGCCTTTATCGACAGACCCGCCCTATCTCTTGGATTGTCCGGTCAAACGATCGGGTGGATACTTTCCGGAACGTATCTGGTATGCATGTTAGGATCGGGGACTGCAACTCTTCAGGGCCGCAGATTAGGACTTATCGCACCGTACGTCGGCGCTATGTTGCTGGTGGCAACAGCCACGATTTTACTCTCTCAAGCCTCTACGATACTTATATATATCGCCGTAGTGGCGACGATTAACTTCTGCTGGAATTACAGCATGACGTACCAATTCCTTGCCGTATTTGAGACCTCAACAAGCAAACACACGGCCACGCTTATCTTTTTCGCCCAGAGCATGGGATTGATGTTTGGGCCAGCTCTGTCGGGGATGATTTCCCAACGCGCTTCCGTGCACACGAGTTTTCTGGTTGCGGCTGCATTATGCCTGGCCAGCGCAGCCCTCTATCGACTCGGATTTTCGAAGAATTGAACTCCGCCCGACGATCCTCCGGCAAACAGATCCAGATCTCCGTCATCGTCTATATCAACAAATTCGGGAGTTACGAGCGTCTGAAATCTAACTCCTTCGATTTTCCCTGAATCCTCGAAGATCATTTCCTCAGCGGTCCCGACATTCATAAATAGCCGTGCTCCGTTCAATTCTGAACCCACGATAAGGTCGTAATCTCCATCGCCGTCAATATCCACCAGCGTCGGAAAGCTCCTGCGCCCCACGTCAATATCATTGTATTTGTCAGAGACTAATACGAAATTCGGCAGTGTCGCTGAACCCTCGTTGCGATAATAATTGAGTGTCCCGGACGCCTCGCCCACAAACAGATCCAGGTCACCATCGTTGTCCATGTCTGCAAGAGCCGGCGAACTGTTCTGACCACGGGTAAGACTCACGAACTTGTCGTCCACCAACTCAAACGATGGGCTCGTCGCCGTCCCCACGTTTCTAAAAAACGACAAATCACGATTCCATTTTCCCAATAACACATCCAGATCTCCGTCTCCATCTAAATCGGCGAATTCCGGATTTTGGTGGTAGGTCGCCTCAAAGTTACTCAGACCCCGCATGACGAACGATGGCGCCGACGGGGTACCGACATTTTCGTAGTAGAAGATTTGAGAGTCTTTCTGGGTTTCAGGCCGAATCTTGTTCATAACGTACATGTCCTGATCGCCATCGCCATCAAGATCAGCAAATTTGACAATACTTTCAGAACCCACGTCGATCATGTCCACAAACCGGTTGGTTCGAACCTCAAACTCGTTCGAGCCCATATTTTCCATGAAATACAGGTTTTCGGCGGTCGTGCGAATGGCGTTGAATGCCCCGCCCAGGACCCCAAATAACACGTCCAGATCGCCGTCCAAGTCATAATCGATTATCGCAGGAGCGTTGTAGCCACTGGTCTCAACCGGGTTATTGAGGGGCCACGGTTCCGGTTCACTACGCAGCGACGGGAAAGCACAGGAGCCCAGATTTCGGATGAATAGAAGTCCCGGTTCGAAAAAGTCCCCCCAGAAGAGGTCTTGATCGCCGTCTCCATCCATATCCGCGAATGCCAACGTGTTGGCACCGTGACGTGTCTGGGCCTCACCTATAATTTCAATGTCCTCGAAATTATCGGTCACAAATTTGAATCTTGGTACGTTGAATTCGTCCATCCCGACCGACTCGTACCTGGTAATCGTTCCCGTAATACGGCCTATAAAAAGGTCAATAAGCCCATCACAGTCGATGTCTACCAGGTTTGGTATGTTCTGGCGATCTGCAAAAAGAGGCACGCCTTCAGCGTCGCGGAGCGTATCAACAACGGCTACAAATCGGGCCTCTTCCGCGGAGCCTTCATTCCGGAAATACTTTACGTATGAATATTTCTGTTCAGACAGGATGTCCACGTCGCCATCACCGTCCAGATCTACAAAACGGTACCATTCGCCCACGTCCAGATTCTGATATTTGTCTGTGCGCCATACATATCTCGGATTCCCGACCGTACCCGTATTTTCAAGAAATACGATACTACCGGTTTCCTCTTGAATGAACAGATCCACATCACCATCTGCGTCAATGTCGTAGAACTGAGGCCTTGGCACATTGAACCCGCCGAGAAACGGTAATAAATGGGCAGATCCATCTTCCTTTAAAACCTCAAAAGGTTCTACGACCCTTTTGTAGGCTGGTGGGAAGACTGTTTCCGCCGCTCCGGGATCACCGGGCCCCGGAGCCGACGTAACGGACGGTCCCGATGAAGAGCAGGCCGACAGAAGGAGAACGCAAGCTCCAATTAAGAGCAGTGTTGGTCGCAAAACGTTTGACATAGCGGGTAGATTATTCAACTGGGCGAGTACCGATTCCGGCTGCATGCGCACCGAGTTCCAGTACTTTCACAATGGTATTGGTGCTTGTATCGATGATGGTGACGGTACCTGGTTTTTCGTTGTCACCG
>Ga0114950_10004516_pt1 | contig 10814 bp, 8 predicted proteins | sample N075metaG_FD_83503 | JGI IMG/M metagenome (GOLD analysis project Ga0114950, IMG submission 83503) | Deep subsurface microbial communities from Kermadec Trench to uncover new lineages of life (NeLLi) - N075 metaG | ecosystem: Environmental > Aquatic > Marine > Ocean trench > Sediment | place... | reverse complement strand
GGTGTCGGCCTCGTAGTCGATCTGGCTGGCGTCGGCGACGGTCACCACACCGGTATTGGCATCGATGGCGAAACGCCCGTCGGCATCGTCGGAAAGCGTGTAGGTCACGCTGTCGGAGCCGTCGGCGTCGCTGGCGTTGGCCGTAATCCCCACCGTATCGCCGCTGGAAACGTTCTCGGCCACCGTGTTGGCGTCCGTATCGATGTCGTCGATGGCGCCCACGTCGGCCTCGTCGATATCGCTCAGGCTGATGCTGTAGGTCTCGGTGCTGGCCGAGCCGTCGCTCGAGGTCGCGGTCACCTCGATGCTGTGGCTGGTGTCGGCCTCGTAGTCGATCTGGCTGGCGTCGGCGACGGTCACCACACCGGTATTAGCATCGATGGCGAAACGCCCGTCGGCATCGTCGGAAAGCGTGTAGGTCACGCTGTCGGAGCCGTCGGCGTCGCTGGCGTTGGCCGTGATCCCCACCGTATCGCCGCTGGCGGCGTTCTCGGCCACCGTGTTGGCGTCCGTATCGATGTCGTCGATGGCGCCCACGTCACTCGAGCCTGCGGCCTCCGGCGCGGGGTCTGGGGCGGGATCCGCTACGGAGCTCTCGGTTGAAGTTGGCGCCGAACTTTCGGGAGCTGCCGTCCCCGGGGACTCACCGGCGCTGGGAGACGGGCTGCCACTCGGCGCCGCCGAGCCCTCACTGGAACCGGAACCCAGCCGCGAAAAATTGTGGATCACCGAATCGGCCTGGGCAAACGGATCGGCCAAGGCGTCCGTTACGTCGGGACCGCCGAGACCCGATGCACGAATGCCGATGTCATCCTCGGAAAGGACGCCCTGCCCAATCAGCTTGGCGAACAGTTCGCCGAAGGAAATTTCGTAACTCGAATGGCCACCGCCCGTCCCTTCAACGACACCAGCTTCGTCGTCTTCTCCGGCGGCGGTCTCGATCGGCGCCACCTCGGCTTCCTCGGCGTAGGCTAGGACCTGCTCGACGAGGACATCGGCGCCGATATCAATGCCGGCGATCTGAATGGTGGGCGCATCGCCGCCCTGTGCGGCGGAAACCAACCCCACGAGCACGACCTGGCCGCCATCCTCAAGGGTCAGGACGAAATCATCGCCCTCGACTGAAAACTTGGCGTCGGCCGGGTTGAACGCCAAAACGACGTGCAGGCCCGGGGTGGCTGTGGCAGTCACTGTCTCGCCGGGCTCCGGACGGTCGATGGTGATCGACACCATGCCGCTTTCGATACCTTCGTTTTCGCTATCAGTCATCGTCGCATTCCTACTTAGAAAACCACAGCATTGATGGTCACACAGATTACTTTCATAATGCAGACTTGCATTAGATTGTTTATATTAAGTTAAATCAAGATTTTTTATTTAATTATATTTGACAATTAATTGAAGAAAAATTGATCTATATTTGAGTGGATGTATTTATATAACTGAAGAACTGGCGGATTTCCGGCCTCAATCGGTGCTCACCCTCAATCGGTGCTCGCCAGGGTGTCCCAACCCTGGGCCGGGCGCTCCAACCGGTCAAACATGCACAGCGCGGCAACTGCGGGGGTGCAATTAAATTTCTGCGGTACAGCAATTGGCGCCGCAACCAGGGTTGTTGACCTGGATGGAAGGGAAATTTCGGAAATCGGGCACAAAAAAACGGGCCCCGCCGGCCCGGCTTTTCTAATTCTCAGTGCCCCCGTTTGGGGCCTGGCCCTGGATGCCCAGGGCTTAAAGGATCAATCGCCCCGGTGGGTGCGTTCCATCCGCTCGTGGCGCTCCTGCGCCTCGATGGACATGGTCGCGATCGGCCGCGCCTCCAAGCGCTGCAGGCTGATCGGTTCGGTGGTATCATCGCAATAGCCGTAGGAACCGTCATCCAGACGGCGCAAGGCGGCGTCGATCTTGGAAATCAACTTTCGTTCCCGATCCCGCGTTCGCAGCAACAGAGTGCGATCGGTCTCGGCGGAAGCGCGATCGGCAATATCCGCCTCGTTCAGAGACTCGGTCTGAAGGTCCTGGATAGTCTCGCTCGAGTCGCGCAGGAGCTCGTCTTTCCAGCCCAGGAGTTTGCGCCGGAAATACTCGCTCATTACCGGGTTCATGAACCTCTCGCCGTCCTTTGGGCGATAGCTCCTAGGAACAGATACCGATTTTATTCTTTTTTGCGCCATTGCCACCCTATCCCCGTTACCAAATTTTGCCGGAGTATATGAAAATTGCCGCCCCGGACAAGCGAAGAAATTTCTTCGGACGCATTCACACTTGCTTGAATCTAAAGGGGAAACCCGGAACCGGCGGAATCCCTGGACTACCGGCCCAGCTTGGCCAGTTCGACCGCGGCCCGCACTTCGATTTCGTCGAGGATCTGGGATAGCCGGGAATCGCCCACCGTATCGCGCTTCGCCGACACCATCGCCGACAGGCGCTCCAGGGCATCGAGCGACATGCGGCCCGAAAGCAGGCCGAGATGGAGGTCGTCGAGATGCTCCAACAATGCCTCGCCGTGGCGCCGACCGCGGTTTCGACCGCCCGCATCGTCGGAAACTTCCTGCAACGCGAGCAAAGCATCGACAGGGGCGAGCGCCGCGCCGCCGCCAACCGCCGAGACCGGCGGTGCGTCGTCATTGAGCGACAGGGCCTTGGCGAAACCACCCGACTTGGTCGCGCCGGTACGCTCGCTGCGCCTGGCAGCGGATGTCCCAAAGCTGGATAGCCGATCGATTTTCATTGCGGACCCATAGAGCCTCCGGCTGCGCAACACCCTGGACCCACGCCGTTAATTTGCGGTTAAGCCGGGCGCCGGAACTAGGCAATTATTACCCCCGGCACTGTTTTGGCCCTGTCCAAGGTATTGCCAGCACCCCAGAAGTCCAGACCACATAAGAAATTATCCCATTATTACAAATAGTTATACAATCGACCCATTTGGCACGGGTTTCGCATAGCCGGTTCTGGAATGTTGTCTCGTGTCCCAGGAACGAAATATGACGTCTGCGCGATACCCCAGTTCTAGCCCCTTTGGCTGGCTCGCCACCGCTCTCCGCCTGGCGGCGCCTATTCTACTGCTGCTGTTGGCCGCCGCCTGGCCGGGCCAGGGCCAGGCTCAGTCCCGGATCAAGGACATCGCGTCCTTCGAAGGCGTGCGCGATAACCTCTTGGTCGGATATGGCTTGGTGGTCGGTCTCAACGGCACCGGGGACGATCTGGGCAGCGCACCGTTTACCCGGGAGAGCCTGATCGGCATGCTTCAGCGTCTCGGTATCAACGCCCGCGACGACAATCTGGATACTTCCAACGTGGCCGCGGTCATGGTGACCGCCAACCTGCCGCCATTCGCGCGCCACGGTACCCGCATCGACATCACCGTCTCGGCCCTGGGCAGCGCTGACAGTCTGCTCGGCGGCACTCTGGTGGTGACCCCGCTGCTGGCTGCCGACGGCGAGGTCTACGCCGTCGCCCAAGGCTCGCTCGCGGTCGCCGGTTTCAGCGCCGAAGGCGAAGGCGCCAGCGTGACCAAGGGTGTGCCGACCAGTGGCCGCATCCCCAACGGCGCCATCATCGAGCGCGAGATCGCCTTCGATCTGGCCGAGCTCTCCTCGGTCACGATCAGCCTGCGCAATCCGGACCTGACCACCGCGCGGCGCATGGCCGAGAGTATCAATGCATTCCTGAAGGTCCCGGCGGCGCGTTCGATCGACCCCGGCACCGTCATGCTTCAAGTGCCGGCGAAATACGACGGCGACACCGTGGCCCTGCTCACCGATATCGAACAACTGCGTGTCAAGGTCGACCAGATCGCCCGCGTGGTCATCAACGAGCAATCGGGTGTGATCGTCATGGGCCAGAACGTACGCATCTCCACGGTCGCCATCGCCCAAGGAAATCTGACGATCCGGATCACCGAGACGCCCCAGGTCAGCCAACCGGCGGCGTTCTCCAGCACCGGCACCACCGAAACGGTCCAGCGCACCGCGATCGACATCGAGGAGGATGGCATGCGGCAACTCGCGGTCCTGCCCGAAGGCGTCAGCCTGCAGGAACTGGTGAACGGACTCAACGCGCTCGGCATCGGGCCGCGCGACATGATCACCATCTTGCAGGCGGTCAAGGCGGCCGGAGCCCTGCAAGCCGAAATCCGGATCATGTGATGGGCTTCGACATCCCCACCATCGATCTCTCTCAGATCGGCAATACCGCGCGCGCCGGTAAGGCGCAGCGCTTGGCCAACCAACTTCAGACACCGATGGCCAGCGAAGAAGTCCGCCGCGTCGCGGAAGAATTCGAGGCCGTCTTCATCGGTCAAATGCTGGCGCCCATGTTCGAGGGCCTGGAAACCGACGAGTTGTTCGGTGGCGGGCCGGGCGAAGACATCTACCGTTCGGTGTTGGTGGAGGAATACGGCAAGTCGATCGCACGGGCCGGCGGCATCGGCCTATCCGACATCATTCAGCGAGAAATTCTCAGACTCCAGGAGGTCGCACAGCAATGAGCAAAACCAGCCGGATCGACGGCCTGATCCAGATCACCAGCCGATTGATCACAGTACTCGAGCGCGAAGTCGAGCTGCTGCGCAAGCCGCCGTCCGACGGGCTCAAAGCGTTGCAGGAGGAAAAGGCGGCGCTCACCGATGCCTATGAATCCCAAGCCCGGTCCCTGGCCGGACACCCGGAATTGCTCGAGGCGCTGCAGCCGGTACTGCGCGCCGAACTCGAACGGGTGACCAGCCGCTTCCAGTCGGCGGTCTCGGATAACGAAGCGGCGCTGCAAGCGGCCCGCGAGACGACGCAACGCGTGCTCCAGGCGATTGCCGACGAACTCGACAAGAACCGACGCGAACAGTCGGGCTACACCGCCACCGGATACGGGTCCACCAACTCCTATGGTGGCGGCAAACAACCCATATCCATCGCCCTCGACCAGAACCTCTGAGCCTAACAAAGCCGAGTCCAAGCCATGTCGCTATCCATCGCCCTGCAAAATGCCCTGAGTGGCCTTCAGGCCAACGAGGCCATGATTCAGGTCATATCGAACAATGTCACCAACGCGCACACAGAAGGCTACACCCGCAAGATAGCCCAACCGAGTTCGCTTATCGTGGCTGGCGACGGCCGCGGTGTCGAACTCGGCAGTCTAGAACGGGTGGTGGACGAGCGGTTGCTTTCCGATTTGCGCACGACGCTCGCAGCATTCGGCGACGCCCAAGCAAAAGAGTTTTACCTCTCTCGCATCCTGGCCCAGTTCGGCACGCTGGCCAACAACACCAATCTCGGCAGCATGATGACCGATCTGACGACCGCGATGCAGGGCTTGGCTGCCTCTCCGGACAGCTCGGCGCATCGCACAGAGGTGCTGGCTGCCGCGACAGCACTGGTCAGGCAGCTCAATGACATGAGCAAAAAAATCCAGACCCTGCGGTTCGATGCGGATCGGGACATCACCGCGAAAATCAACGTAATCAATGCCGAGCTCGAAAAAATCGCCACCTTGAACGCCCAGATCGAGAGCGATCAAGCACTTGGCGGCAACTCAGCTGAACTGAAGGATTTCCGGGACCGGGCCCTCAACAAGCTCTCGGAACTGATCGACGTTCGCTACTTCAAACGTACGTCGGGCGCAATCGTCGTTACCTTACCCGACGGCCGGGTCCTCGCCGATTCGACCGCCCACCCGCTCAGCCACACGCCGGCGGGAAAGCTTTCGGCGGACATCAGCTACGCTGGCGGCGGGATTGGCCCGATCCTGTCGGGCAACGTCGATATCACCACGACCATCGCGTCAGGCGAATTCCACGGGATTATCGAGGCGCGCGACACGATCCTGCCAAATCTCCAGGCACAGATCGATACCTTGACTCAGATTTTGCGCGACGAGATCAACGCGGTGCACAACTTGGGTACCAGCCGGCCGCCACCCAACACCCTGACCGGCACCCGGACCTTCGCCGCACCCGCGACCGACACGGTCATCCTCAGCGCTGCAACGCGCATCGCCGCACTGGATGTAAACGGCAACTTCGTCGCCCACTACGATCTCCCGGCCGGCACGTACTCGGTCAAACAAATCGAGACGCTCATCAACACCAACCTATCCGCATATGTGACGGCGTCTACCAGCACCAATGGTCCGCTCTCGATCACAGCCAGCAAGTCAACCAACGGCATCGCCATCGTCGATCTCTCCAGTCAAACCGTAACCCACACCGACGGCACGACGACCTACTCCGGATTTTCAAATTATTTCGGCCTGAACGACTTTTTCGTCACGCCGACCCGGGTGCAGGGCGACTCGACTTCCGGCATCTCCATCATGATCAAGGTTCGCACCGATATCGAAAAGAACCCCGCACTGCTGGCGCGTGGTGCCCTGGTTTCAACCACGTCCCCGACGCCCACGGCCGGTAGTTACGGGGTCACGCTTGGCGATGCTACGATCGCGCAGTCGATCGCCGACAAGTTTTTTGCCGCGCTATCGTTTCCCGCGAGCGGAACCCTGCCGCTGACCACCACCAGCCTAGCGGGATACGCCTCGGAGATTCTTTCCACGACCGCCATCTCAGCATCTGCAGCGGAGAAGATTGCGAATTTCAAGGGCGTTTTGATCCAGGAGCTCAAGTTCCGGAACGATTCGGTCAGCGGCGTGAATATCGACGAGGAACTCCGCAATTTGGTGATCTACGAAAACGCCTATGCGGCCACGGCGCGAATTATCAGGGTTGCCGACGACCTCTTCAAGCAGCTGCTCGACATAGTACGTTAGGAGTGACGCTGTGATCCGCTTCGCGAGTTTTGGCACCAACCAGCTGACCCAGGCGCACATGCTGGCCACTCAGACCCGTATGTTCGAAACCCAGATGCAGATCGTGAGTGGCAAGGTCAGCCGTAGTTACTCGGGCGTGGCAATCGATTCGCGCCGTTTGGTGAACCTGGAGAACTCGGTCTCCGAAGTAAATGGCTTCATCAAAAACATCGACGTGATAGAGAGCCGGCTTCAGATGATGGAAAATTCGGTGGCGGGGGCCTTCGACGTGGCGACCCGAATCCGGGATCTTCTTATAAATGCGCTCAATGCCGACAATGCGGCGTCACTTTCTCTCAACCAACGCGCAGAGGACTTTCTCCAAGAACTCACCGGCGCCATCAACGTGAAACAGGATAACCGCTTCCTGTTCAGCGGATCTCGAATAGACGTGCCGCCGATCAACATAAACGTCCTGCTCGGCAAGACAATACCTCTGGCCGATGCGGCCAAATTTACCGGAACGGCCACCGCATCCACCACCGGTATCACCGGTTTGACCGGCATTTCCAAAGTCCGAGTCGAGACCGGCACGACGGGCGATGCCTTTCAGGTCGAATTCAACAGTGGAACCAACACCTTCACGGTCACCAACTTGAACGGTGGCGCGACCGATACCGCGGTTGTGAGCAGCGTCCCGGCTGTGGGCCAAACCAGCGATATTACCTTCACGCTCGGCGGCAAGAAGTTGGTTTTGACGATCGACGAAAACTTCAGTCTTTCCAACTCGATCACGACCGACACCATTGTTGGCAACGTCGATACCAGCGGCGCGGGCGTGGGTGCCTTCGGCGCCGTCACGCTGACGGCCACGACCGGCGATATCAGCAAGATCAATCTGAACACGATCGAAACTTCGAGCACCGCCGCCAGTGCGACATTGACGCTGAGTTCGACCGACGGGAATTTCGTCGCGACCGGGATCAACTTGAGCGCCGGCCCCTTCCCCTCGACGGTGCCCGTGACGCTCACCAATGCCACCACCGGCGCGACCATCACGCTCAGCATCGATGTCACCACCGGCCTGAACGATGCCGCCATCGCCGACGTGGACACAGAGATTCGTCTCGTTGATTTTTTCGAGAACGTGGCTGCCAGCAATGGTGCGGTCAACGTCGCGGACGCGCGCCCCGGGGACCCGGGATATGACGAGAAGAATCCCGGGTTTTACGAGGGCGACAGCGCCAGTCTCAGCGCCCGGATCGACCCGAACGCGACCGTCAACTATGGCATCACGGCCAACGAAGCTGGGTTCGAGAAACTGTTTCGCGCTCTATATTTGGTGCACAACGCCTCCGCCACGGCGGGAAACATCGATCGCGCGACTCTGGAATCGGCGCTCGGCCTGGCCATAGATGCGATACGGGATATCCCGGAAATCCGGTCGAGGATCGGCTCAGACCGCCTGGCGATCGAGCGAATGAAGAACCGGCATCTGGACTTCGTGGTTTACACCCGAGAATCAGTCAACCAGATCGAGTCCGTCGATATAACCGCCGCCGTCGCCCGCCTCAGTACCAACCAGGTCCAGCTTGAGGCATCCTACATGCTCACGGCGCGTCTCAGTCAACTCACGCTCGCAAAATTCCTGCGCTGAACGCGGCGTCACAAACATTGCCACCGGGTGTGGCCGGCGATGAAGAATTGGATAAGGAGTCCCGATCCATGTTACCCAATTTACAAAGTGCCCCTGAATCCGAGGCACAAGCCGTCGCCCTGCCGACGGAGACGGTCGTCGTCGAAACCCGGTTCGGTACTTACCAGTTCACAGGCAGCCAAACCCTCATGGTCCCCAACGGCCTGCTCGGCTTCCCCAATCAACGGTTGTTCGGGCTCGGCAACCTGCCCGAACCGGTGCCCGAAGACTTCAAGCTCCTCCAATCGCTGGAAGACACTCCGATTTCCTTTATCGTCCTGCCCGTCGCGAAAGGTGAACTCCCCATAGATGCCGCGGATATCGAAGACGCTTGCAACGTGGTTGGCTTCGATCCCGACGAGATCCACGTCATGTTTTTATGCACGATTTCCCCGAAGAGTGACGGCACGGGCATCGACATCTGGGCCAATCTCCGTGCGCCCGTCTTGGCCGACCTCGGGGCACGCCAGGCACGCCAATACGTCCTGCGGAACGATCGCTATCCGCTCCGCCAACCGCTCGACAACTGGAACGGCGAGATGTGAGGACGAGATTTTTTCTTATCGCGTGACACGGCAAACGGGCCTCGATTCATGACCTTGGTTGTCGGCTGCTTCGCACCAGTTTCATGGACCGCTGGGACGCCCTCGATCAGATTGGCGACTACCCCCACATGTTGACCCCGCTCGAAATCGCCTGAAGGGTCCTCTCGTTCCAGATCACGTCAGGAAACTGGGACACATTTACCGAATATTAAAGACCCTGTGGCAGAATATGCCATGTTGTACCTTGCTTCCCGGCAGAATGTGCCTAGTGACCGAGAGCGTTAACGATACAAAGCGTTAGCGGGCCTTGGTTCGCTTCTTAGAATGGCATTTTGTTGGACAGGTAACGGGGCGGCATTCGGAATTCGTTCCGATGGAAGGCAGGACGCCTTCCTGGCAGGTAGCCAAACTCAACATCCAAGTAGGAGTTTTCCAAATGGCACTCAATGTAATTTCCAACTTTGCCGCCAACGTCGCGCATCGCAGCTTGATGCAGACGGACATGGAGGTGACTTCCTCGCTGACCAAGCTGGCCTCCGGCAAGCGGGTCGTGTCGGCGAAGGACGACGCCGCCTCCCTGGCCATTGGCTCGCGCCTCAACGCCGAGGTCGTGGCCATGAGAACGGCCAAGGTCAACGCCGGTCAGGCCGGTTCCATGTTGCAGATCGCCGACGGCGCGATGGCCACGATTTCCGACATTCTGGTTCGGATGAAGGAACTCGCGGTGCAGGCCTCTTCGGGTCAGTTCTCCAACACGGAGCGCACCATTCTCGATACCGAGTTCCAGGCGCTGAGGAACGAAATCACCCGTATCTCCGACGATACGGAGTTCAACGGCACGCAGTTGATCGCGGGCGGCGCGACCACGACGGCGGCGCTCGTGAACCTCGATGATAATACCAGCAAGATTGACGCCACCGTAGACGGCTTCACGTCGTTCACCTTCGACAAATCGGTGACCGACAGCCTCTTCGAGGTGACCTTCAGCGCCGCGAACGACACCATGACGGTGACGGACCTGATCAGCGGGGCCGTTGAGTCGCAGGTCATCAACGTGGCCACACTCCAGGCCCAGGCCACCGGTGCGAGCACGGACATCAAGTTCGATACCCTCGGACTGACGATCGCGATCAACAGTGCGTTCAATGACGCCGACATCACCACGTCGACGACGGCGGGAATATCCGCAGGATCTTTCGGCGGTTCCGGCACGCTGGTAATCGACGGGGGGATCACGATCAGCGCGATCAGCATCCTATCGACGGACGGCTTTGATATCGGTAACGGAACTACGGCTCTCGATCTGACCGTAACACCCGGCGGCGACGCCGACGAAGATGCTACCCTGACGATCGTGGGGGCCGGCGGCAATTTCACCGGTATACTCAAGACCGATAACACAGGCATCCAAACCATAGTGTTGACGCGGGCCGGTGGTGTTGATGTCGATGGAGTCGCGGTGAACGATACCATCACGATCAATATCAACGTCACCGCCACCTCGCATAATGATGATGACAACGCGCAGAACATCAGCCTGGTCAACCTGTTCAACGCCGTTATGGCCGATCAGACCGGCGATGCGACCCAGACCACCTTCAATTTCAAGGTTGGCACCGGCAATCAGTCGTATGACACGCTCTCCTTTGACGTGAAAGCGGCGAGCGCCAGTGCGTTGTCGCTCTCCTCAAGTTCGATCAACACAGTGGCCAACGCCGAATCCGCGTCGACCTCCGTTTCCGCGGCGATCGATACCTTGAATACCAGCCGTTCCGAGGTCGGTGCGGCACAGAACAGGCTGACATTTGCTAGTGCCAACTTGGCATCGGCAATTG
>Ga0114950_10004512_pt1 | contig 10820 bp, 11 predicted proteins | sample N075metaG_FD_83503 | JGI IMG/M metagenome (GOLD analysis project Ga0114950, IMG submission 83503) | Deep subsurface microbial communities from Kermadec Trench to uncover new lineages of life (NeLLi) - N075 metaG | ecosystem: Environmental > Aquatic > Marine > Ocean trench > Sediment | place... | reverse complement strand
TGATTCCCCACCCCGTTACACGGGGAGGAAGCTTGGGCCTGACGCTACGCGAGGCCCTGAAAACGTCTGGAGGGAAAATTCAGCACTTTTGGAATGTTCGGCCAGCCAAAAAACACTGCACGGCGTGAGCAATCTCCCCCTCGCGGTAGCGAGCGTCACGCTGGCCGGTTATTCTATTCTGGCTTCCGCCAGCTCTTTGCTGATACGAATCACTTCCTTGACAAAATGCTGGTACGCCTGATCAGTATCTTTGTGCTGGGTTTGTTTGACAATTTTCTCTCCATCAGCATCAATAACCATGTCCAGGACATTCAGCCCCGGAGTCACATGGTGCTTCCTGATCTCTATCTTTATCGTATTAACCTCCATTGAATCCTCTCCAAAAAAAATTCCAATTGTTATGAAGGAGTCATTTAATATCATTTCAGCAGGAAAGGGTCAAGAACCAATCGAAAAAAACAAGGTGCGAGGGAGGAGTTCCTGGGATGGTATTGGGGCTGAGGAAGGTCAAACCTGAAAATTGATGAGACGTCCCGTGGCCCGCTCATTTTGTTGGAGCGAGACCGCCAGAGTCTTTAGGGAAATTTTAGTTAAGGCCAGCCCGCGTTGCAAATTTGAGATTTCCCTGGCCAGATCCGTATCCGCCAAAGCGGATTCCGACCGGGTCAGGTTTTCAATGGTCGATCCCAGCGTGTTGGAAGTGATGACCAGCCGGTTGGCCACAGCACCGACCTGTCCCCTTGTGGCGTTCAGTCTTGCCGCCGCCTGGTCGAGATCCCCCAGAGCCTGCCTGGCCCCATCGACGGTGGAGAGGTCGGTAGCGGCGATCCCAAGGGATTGGGTGTCGGTGGATTCGACGACATTCAGGTTGATCTGGTTTTCGGGGCCGCTCCCGATTCCGGCCTGAATATCTATCTGGGTAGCAGATTGGGGACTCAATGAGCCGTCTAAAAGCTTTTGGCCGTTAAATTCGCTGGAGGCCGAAATTCTATCGATTTCGCTCTTTATTTGCGAGAATTCCGCATTCAATGTTTGTCTTTCAGAATCGCCTAAAGTTCCGTTTGCCGCTTGCAGGGACAGCTCCCTGCCCCTGGCGACCAGATCGGAAATGGAACTCAAGCCCCCTTCCGCAGTCTGGATAAAGTTTGACCCGGCGCCAACGTTGCGGGTGGCTTGGCTCAAGGCGCGAATATCCGAGCGGAACTGGGTGGCGATGGCATTGGATGCAGGGTCCTCCCCCGCCCTGTTCAGCCTGCGTCCAGAGGCAATTTTTTCAAGGGACCTGCCCAAGCCGGATTTATTCTTCTCGATAATGTTGAGAAGCCTATTCACGCCACTGGAATTGATGGATCGAAACATTTCCGCGGACCTCCAAGGTTTCAAGCTAAGATCAATAAATAGAACAAATTAACAGGTTAAAACCCTGTGCTTGCCTTGTCAATGGCAAGTTGCCGGAGGTGCGGTTTATCAGACCTTTTTGAATGTTGCAATGGCAAGTGACAATGATTAGAATATGCACCAGTGAGGTCCGATAACGTTCTCAACTGAAGGAATCTGATGAAAATACTTATTAACGGGTTGGAAAAAAGCTTTTCCTGCGAGGGTGAAACCCTGGGAGACCTTCTGGACCATATCCTCGAAAACGAAACTTCCCAGGGAAATTTTTTCAGTAATATTCGGTTAAATGAAAAAGAAGTTTTGGTGGATTCACCTGAAATTCGGCAAACCCCTTTGTCGCAAATTGAGACGCTGGAAACAGAAATCCTCTCCTTAAATCAAATTCTGGAAAAAAATATCATCAACGCCCAGGATTATCTCAAAAAGCTAATTCCTGGGGTTCAAAAAGCCTCCGATCTTTTCCGCTCGGGAAGCGAGCAGGAAGCGAATAAATTTTTCATCAACATAATCGATGGAATAGATTGGTTTTCCCAGGTTGTGGATTCTATAGCCAAAGCCATTGATTTTGAATCAGATACGGTCATATTTGATGGAAAAAGTTTCCAGGACCGGCAAGATCATCTGGTAAAAATGACCCGGCAAATGGTGGAGGCCAATCAAAATCAGGATTGGGTGCTTCTCGCCGATTTGCTGGAATATGAAATTCTGCCATATTATACCGACTGGGAGGAGCAACTCCCGAAAATTTACCGTAAGAGAAACTAAAATTCAGGATAATTTCTTGATTTCTGGAGAAACCATTAAGGATCGGTTTAGCAATGGTTTTCTATGATCTTTAGGTTTTTACCCCCGCCAATTTTCTTTATCCATTTGATTTTTTTAAAATTAACCCTAAACTAAAACTAAAGTTTTAGAGAATTTTTCCGACAAGGAAAGCGTATTCCCTTGCTCATTTAAAGTGGTAGAAATTCTGAAGATTATCAGAATTCGTTTTTTTGGATTGATATAAATTTTTATTATAAAAACCCTTAACTACTTATCGGTCAAAAAATCTGAATCTTTAGTTGCGATTTTTCAAGGGTTTTGATCGGTGTACTTTCCTGAAAGTCTCTCATTTTGGGATGAGCCCGGGTGGATTGAAATTCTTTAGCCTGAGTTTGTAGGCGATTTTGTGGAGGACAGGATTATGGCTCAAGTAAGTGATTCAACATCAGGCATTCCGGAGGCGATCAGGGCTTCACAGTCCCAGAGTTCGCGTCAAAACCAACAGGTCGAGGGTAAAGAAGCGGCGGAAAAAAGCAGAAGCTACCGGGTTGATCAGCAGAAAAAAAGTGATGAGGCTCAGCAGGTCCGGCAAACGGAAGACAAGGTATTAATCAGCCGCGAGACCCAGGAACCCACTAGAGAATCCCGTGTGGACGAAGGCAAAAGAAATGTGGACAACCTGCGTCCGCAAACTGAACAAAGGGCGAATGAACGCGGGGCCGCACAAAAATTGAATGACCAGAATAGCCCTGGAGTACGTAGTTATGAAGGTGGAAACGAGCGGATTCAACTGGAAAATTCTCCCGGAAACACCGGACAGGACGTCAAGGCGGAAAGAAATCGTACCGAATCCAGAGAGGGGACAGAAACCACCGATCCCTTCAAAAAAGAGGCCGCCGACAGGAGAAATGCGGAAATTCAGCTTAGGGAATTTCAAAATAAGGATGAGATTAGGATTGAACCAAAAAATGTAACCAAGTCGGTTGAGGAAGTTGAATATAGTAGGGAACGGGCAGAAGCGGCACGGGAAACCGTGTTTGAAACCCCGTCTCAAAGGATCATTCAGGAGGAAGCGTCCGCCTCAACGGAAGGAATCCGATTGGAGAAAAATAATGCCCGTGCCGATCAGGCGCAAAGCGACCAGCAACCGCCGAACCCGACAAGCGTTCAAACGGAAACCGGGCAAAATGTCGATGATTTAATTTAATCCCCGCAACGCGGGGAGGAAAAGCCTGCTACGCAGGAGGACTGACGTTCGCTACGCTCACGAGTCCTTAAAAACCATTAATCCATAGCGCGTCAATATTGGAACCAGCCCGGGCTGGTCACGCTGGCAGGACAAAGTAGGATTTAGTCAGCTATAAACCCACCGCACGTCAATATTGGGTCCAGCGTCACGCTGGCCGCTTGCAGTGGGGGTCGTAGATTAACCACGCCCGCCAGCGTCACGCTGGACGGGTAGCTTTCAGGGAAACATGTCTTGAGGAGACAGCTTAATATCCTCAAACCCTGCCAATTGGCGGAGAATGAGGAGAAACCTGCTTACTGAATTGGAATGGTTGGTCGCCCCCAATTCTTTAGGGTATCTCGAAAAATTTAATCTGGACTATGAGCGAGCCTCTTAAAATAAGAGGTTGGCGATTGTAAAGGCCAGAAAATATCAACTTTTAGAGATCCCTTTATAAGAGGTTTCAGCCACGTTGCGTCTGAAAGGAGCCTATCGTGTTTCGGAAAATGCCTCCGATCTTTATTGGAGGCCTCAACCGAAGTGTGTACGCGACACCGGCGAGGCGGGCGTTATTTGTTGGATCGCCTGTCCTGCATGAGCCTTATCTCCTGCTCTTATCGGCGAATGATCTCCGCACTTGAACGGTTTCCCTGGAGCTTGCAAAGTTTTTACAGGCCTGGCCATGCAAGTCACGGGAAACCAAAATTCCGCTTTTCTCATTTTTTCTGCCTCACCCGGCAGAAAAAGTTCCCCTGCTAAAAAAAACCTTCAGGAAAAAATCGCCGCTGTCCAGGAAACCCCGACCATTAAAAGAGACATCCTGTTCAATGCCTTTTCCAAATCCCGAAACAACGTTCCCACTCTGGAGGCGGTTGGAACCGTCGCCTTATTTCGGGCAGAAGACGCTTTAAAGTTTCTCTCCCTGCGCAAAGATTCTCCACAGAGCTCTATTGTGGAGGATTTGGATAAGACGTCCCGGTTCCGGGATTTGAGAATCAACCGGCTCAATGATCTTAAAAACTCTCTTACAAATCTGCAAAGCCGGGTTTCCAGGCTACAGCAAAAGGACGCTCTCAACATTCGTCAAGGAAAGTCTTCAAAGCCGGAAGTGGTTCAGGTGTCCGCAGGCAAGAATAGCCCCCGGACGAATTTTTCTGTAAGGGTTTCCCGGCTGGCCCAGGAGAATGTTCTGGTATCGGACGAACAGACGGCTCCTCTGGGATCATTGGGACTTTCGGGGAGTTTTTTCGTCAACGGGTCCAAAGTAACCGTGGAAGCGTCGGATTCTATTTTTGATATACGAAATAAAATCAACTTTGGCGAAGACCTAAATAACAACGGAATTTTGGATGGGCCGGAAGATTTAAATGAAAATAATATTCTGGATACATACAGCGTCGCCGCCACTGAATTTGGACCGGGGGTGTTCGTCAATGAAGATTTAAACGGCAACGGAACCCTGGACCCTTCCGAGGACGCCAACAACAATGATCGGCTTGATGGAGGAACCACCGAAACAAACGTCGTCGCCAGCGTTCAGGGAAACCGACTGGTTTTGACCAGCCTGGCAGGAAAAGATACAGGGATAAACCTTCGCGACGATGACAATGTCCTTTTGAGCCTTGGTTTTTTTGAAAGGGATGGCAAAGGAAACCCGGTATTAAAAGAGCGCCAGTTTGATTCAGACAAGCCTGGGGTTAACTTAATCAAAAATTCTCAAAACGCAGAAATCGAGGTCAATGGCGCCACCGCCACAAGCCGTTCCAATATATTTCAAAATGTGGTGGAAGACACAACCCTGACTGTCAAACAAGTTTCCCAACGTCAGGCTCAGATCAGTCTTTTTATCGACACCACCGAAGTGGCTGCGCAAATAAAATCTCTGTTTAGGCAGTTCAACGATTCCGTTATCACATTGAACGATATTCTTGCCCAATCCCGCATTTTCGCAAACGATAAGGATATTCAGAAAATCCGCAACGATCTCACCGGACCGCCGCAGGCAAAAACCAGGGAACTCAGCCAGCGCAACCGCGACATCGATGCGGTGCGGGGATCGACTGAAAACAGGAAACTACTGGGAATCGATATTAAAAATACGCAGAAAAACAGGGTGCAGGAGCAGTCGGTATTGGGGGTTGTCCAAGCGCTGAAAAGCGGCAAGACGCTTTCCCTCCAGGGCGGCGTGCGGAATTTAATCCAACGGTTGACCTCCATCGGGATTCGCACTCTGGAGGATGACACGTTCACGGTCGATACCGGAAAACTAAATCGCGCATTGAATATCAACACCGATGAAGTGTTGGACTTGTTTAACAATCCGGAAAACGGTATCCTCACCTTACTCGACAAACAATTGAATCGCATCCTGGATTCGGGATTAGGAGATATTGTTCTTAAAAAGCAGGAAATATCTCTGGGCATATCAAGTTTTTCAGGTCTGGTCCCAGATAAATTGCGCCAATTGAAGGAAAGTATTGCCTATACGGGCTTAGTTAAAAATCTTATCGCGGTGGCATGAATTTGAAACACAATGATCACGCAGGCTCCATTCTTGATTTATTGCGGAAAGAAAAAAAATGTTATGACGAAGTTCTGGGGCTAATGAATGAACAAATGCAGGCGATTGAGCGGGAAGACGAAAAGAGCCTGGATGCAATCATAGAGAAAAAAGAAAATATCCTGCAAACCGCCGGGGATAACGAAACCAGGCTGGAACAGGCTAGGGCTGAATTTTCCAGGAAAGAATTGGCCGAGGCCGGAAAACAGGCGGGAGAGTTAAGAATGGAAGTGGAGTCTGTTTTGGCGCAAATTATCGAGATGGAAAATAATTGTCAGGCGGAATTGAAGGCGAGAAAGTTTTTGACTCAAGATAAGATCCTCGACCTCAAGCAAAGGAAAAACCTGCTGAAAGGTTATGGAACTTCGCAACGGGTCAAACCGAAGATTTCAAAAAAAGTTTAATCATTAAATTTTTTCAGGTGCGCAAAACATATCATGGATTTTTCAATCATTGGAATCGCAAAAGCTTCCAAGGTCTATCATAATCAGGAACGAATCGCTGAACTGAATCAGAAGCACCCGTTCAAAAGCATTCAGGGACAGGCGGACCGGGTGAGCATATCCGCATCTGCCCAACAGTTGTTTCTGGAAAGCAAGGGGTCCCAATCTTCGTCTCTTTCCCAAAAAATATCGCAAGCCCCGCTATCAGGAGGGGGAACTTCAGGATGAAATATTCAGCACGAAGTAAAAATTCGTCGCCATATACCCAATGCACGTTAATACTGGGTCCAGCGTCACGCTGGCGCGGGACCGCTAAGGTTCTAACTTTCATTCATCTCTCATTAGAGCATCTCTAAAAATGGTTCCGGGCCATGAGCGGGCCTTATGAAATAAGGGTCCGCGAGTTGCCTGACATAAAAATATCGAATTATTAGAGATACCCATTAAAACTTTAAAAAATGATTTGCATACCCATAGTCGGCCCTTCCATGGAAAAGGCCTTGCAGGACATTTCTGCGGCGGAAAAAATCGCCGATATCATTGAACTCCGGCTCGACCTGATCGCCAATTCCGATTTGCCCGCGCTCATGCAGGCAACGGCTCTTCCCTGCATTGTTACCAATCGCATAAAAACGGAGGGTGGCCAGTTCAAGGGCACGGAGGGAGAAAGAGTCCAGATCTTGCGTCAGGCGATAGAGGCCGGAGCAGACTATATCGACATCGAAACGTCCACTCCCAGGGAACTGTTAAAACCCGTTCTGGATAATAAAGGCAAGACCAAGATCATCCTCTCCTTCCACAACTTCACCAACACCATGGAAGATCTGGAGCCGTTGTATGAAATCATGTGCGAACTGCCGGGAGATATTCTAAAGATCGTCACCTACGCCCAAGATATCAGCGACAATCTCAAAATGTTCAAATTGCTCGAACGGGCGAAAAAAGAAGGTCGGAAATTGATCGGATTTTGCATGGGAGAACACGGGGAACTCAGCCGCGTTCTGTCGCCTCTTTTGGGCGGATTTTTGACCTTTGGCGCGTTAGAGACAGGCAAGGAAAGCGCGCCGGGGCAGATTCTGGCAAGCACCCTGAAAAACGTTTACCGCGTAGACCGTCCAAGAGAAAATTTCAAAATCTACGGGGTCATTGGCAACCCGGTTTCCAAAAGCATGGGATACCTGATTCACAATCGCGCGTTTCAGGAAATCGGGTCGCCCGACATTTATGTTTCGTTTCTGGTTAAAAATGTGGAAAAGTTTTTTAACGAGTTCAAAGAGTTTTTCTCCGGGCTCAGTGTCACCATGCCTTGCAAGGAAAATATCATTCCCCTGATGGACGAGGTCGATGCGACCGCACAAAAGATAGGCGCGGTGAACACGGTGGTCAAAGAAAAAAATGGCTGGAAGGGCACCAACACCGATTGCACCGGGGCCATCCAGGCATTGGAGGCGCAGGTGGATTTAACAGACAAAAATGTTCTTATTATTGGGTCTGGAGGAACCGCCAAAGCCATTGGCTATGGCGTGACCGCCAAGAGAGCGCGTCTTACCGTCACCTACAACAAAAATAAAGAACGCGGCAAAAAGCTTGCAGAGGAACTGGATTGTCGGTTTGCCAACATCCGCGATATCGGCGATCACGATTTTGACGTATTGATCAACTGTTCCCCCGTGGGCATGAGCCCCCACATCGATACAACACCATTCCCAATACGCAATTTAAAATCAGGGATGGTGGTTTTCGATTGCGTATACAATCCGCCGGAAACCCGTCTCCTCAAGGAAGCCAGGAGCGCGGGTTGTACGGTCATTTCGGGAGTTGAGCTGTTCATCAACCAAGCGGTCGGCCAGTTCGAAATGTGGACAGGAAAAAAAGCACCCGTCAAGGCGATGCGCGAAGTGTTGATGGAGAAGATTGAGGAAAAATAAAAAAACTTATCCCCCAGCCCGATACCTCGGAATGGAAGAGTCAACCACCTGCGACCAGCCGTCGATACCGCCTATCAGGTTGTGAACGTTTTTGAATCCCGACTCCATTAAAATGATCGTTCCCCGGTAGGACCTCTCGCCTACGTGGCAGTACACCACGATGTTTTCCTCGAAAAGAAGTTCCTGCACCCGGTCCACCAGTTCTCCCAAAGGAATATGCATGGAACCCGGAAGGGAAGCCAGCGAATGCTCCCAGCCTTCCCGCACATCCACCAGACAAATGTCTTCCCCATCATCCAATTGTTTCTTTAACGCCAAAGGCTGAATTTGCAGAACTTTTGCTTTTCTCATGTTGAAAAACGGCCTCTTATTCGTTGAGGTGGGCGGTGTGTTAAAAATACCGTACAGGTGTTCCAATCCTTAGTACCCCGATATTCAGCACACACGGACCACTCAAAAAATTTTGTCCGAGGGATGACTTTGAATTCACCCCACTTTTGCGGCACAAGAAATGAGGAGCCCATGGCGGCACAGAACTTGCTCAAATAGTAAGTATCCAAATGTCATGTAGCATGGGAAAAATTTGAAACAGTTTTTCCCATTCCCTCTGCACACTCAGGACGATGCGTTCCCTCACGGATCGTCCTGAGCCTGCCTCTCTTTTATTTTAACCCGATCATGGGCCAATAAAAATACAATAAAAAAAGGTAACAGGCCATTCCCAGCAGACTGAGTAAGCTCCCGGCCCGAACCATTTCTCCCAGGCTGAAGTATCTCGCCGAATAGGCAAGGGCGGAGGCTGGCGTGGCAATGGGGAGGATAAACGCAAAATTACTGGGCAATATCACCGTCAAGGTCGCCAGCGCGGGACTGATTCCATAGGCCCCGCTCATGCTGATGGCAGGCGGCAGGAGGATCGCGATCACGGCGGAGTTGCTCATGAAAGTTGTGAACAGCACAGAAAGAACGGCGATGGAAATCAAAAACATAGTTGGCGATTGTACCGTCCCTGAAAATATGGATTGCGACAACCACAACGCGGCTCCGGAGGTGGCCATGACCTCGCCCAGACAAATGGCTCCTCCATACATCAATATGATAGCCCAGTTGATATGCGGTTCGACCAACTTCCAATTGATGAGATTTAAAGAAAATAGCAGGACCAGGGAAATGATCGCAATGTTGGCGATACCCAGCGTGTCTCCATAACCGAACCAGGTAAAAATTGTGAGCACCATTATCAGGGCAATCCCTTTCTCCTGGAAAGTGACCGCACCCAATGCCTCGGATTTTTTCTGGATGGCATCGTAAGCTGGTTGAATATCCTTGAGGTCCGATGGAAACATGAAGAACAGAACCAGCCATCCCGCGCCCAGCAATAACAGGACCAGAGGAAAACTGAAAAAGGTATATTCCAGAATGCCGATGGAGCTTGCCCCCTGGGTGACTTTTTCAAGAATCTCCACCGCCAGCGGAACCCGCCCGCCTCCTAAAACCGTCATGGCCCCGCCGATGATGCATCCCCAGGCCATCGAAAAAAACAGAGCCTTGGCGAAAACCGACTCCCCTTTTTTCAATTTTAAAGCGTTGACGATCTCGATCAGGATGGGGAACATCATGGCCGCAACCGCGTGCTCCGACATAAAACTGGAAAGAATCGCCCCGAAAAAGTAAATCGACGAGATGAGGGTTTTAGGCGACTTGCCGAAATGTTTCATCACCCACATGGAAAGCCGACCGCTCAGGCCCGAACCGATCATCGCGGCGGATAAAATAAAAATCCCCAAAATAAAGAAAACCGCCTTGTTGCCAAAATACGAATAGGCCCGGGAAGCGTCCATGATCTCCAGCAGGGGGATCAGGGCGAGGACCAGAAGGCTGGTGATAGATAACGGAATGAGGTTGGTTGCCCAAAGGCTGACACATAGAAAAAACACACACAGGACTTTATACCCCTGGAGGGAAAGGTCCGCAGGCCCCTCCTGGTTCAGCAGGATTAGAAAACCGATGAAGAACACAGCAAGCAGAATTTGTCGCCGCATGCGATCGATTATGACAATCCACAGGGGTCTGCGGTCGATGATGATTTGGGGTGTTTCTTCGGTTTCCTGCATTCTTTTCCGCCCAGCTAGCGCTGGATCCAATAATTACGTTCAATGGATTTTGGGTGGCTGAATTCTGTTTTGCGCAGAATTATTCATCCTGACATTTTCTTCAGGAGGATCTCCGGGGCTCGTGAGCGAAGCGAGCGCCGCCCCACTTTTCCTCCCCGCGTAGCGGGGCCAGCGGAGCGCTGGACCAAATATTAACATACGATGGGTTTATGGCTGACTCTATCTTCCATTATGCACTAATTTTTATCCAGAGGATTCAGGGCCTCGAGTAGCGTCAGGCCCAAGCTTCTCCCCCGCCAGCGGAGCGCTGGACCAAATATTAACATGCGCCATGTGGACTGGAACAAATATTAACTCGAGATGAATTCTCTGGTGGCCTATTTA